>Ga0210407_10004734_pt1 | contig 10634 bp, 10 predicted proteins | sample IncBWC27MmetaG_FD_150860 | JGI IMG/M metagenome (GOLD analysis project Ga0210407, IMG submission 150860) | Forest soil microbial communities from Barre Woods Harvard Forest LTER site, Petersham, Massachusetts, United States - Inc-BW-C-27-M | ecosystem: Environmental > Terrestrial > Soil >... | reverse complement strand
TTGGCTCTCGCAAGTGCGGGTCTGCTTTACGGTGAGAGTTCTGGCGGAGAGGGGGGGATTCGAACCCCCGGTACAAGTTTTAGCTCGTACAACGGTTTAGCAAACCGCCGCCTTCAGCCTCTCGGCCACCTCTCCGCGGCGTTGGTCGGCAGCTTTGCCGCCGACATTTCAGGAGTATAGCACCAAAGATTGCAGCAGGTCCGGTCAAATGACCGAGGACCTGGCAGGACTAACCGTCGCAGGCCTGCTGCGTCAAAAAAGGGGGGTGCCCGTAGACATCCCTTTGCGGCGAAGAGGACTCCTTCCCTTTGATCTCATTTGAAACTAAAATATACCGGCTGAGCTTTGGTTGATGCCGGCGGTATGTGGGTCAAACCGGCGGCGGCATAGCCGCAAGACCGGCCTTGGGACGACGGCCAAAGGCCAAGACCGCGAAGGATTTAGTCCGCAAGGCGAAACATTCTAAGCGGTTCGAGCGTATGTAAAGTAGCGACGGTATGTATGCATTCGTCTAGCTATGCGAGTTGTCCGACACAATAAGCAAAGAGGAATCCAATGAAGACCTGGCAGAAGGTGGGGATCGGGGTGGGTGCGGCAGCCGTGCTGGGCGCCATTGTGATGTTCAGCGTAAATCAAGCCAACAAGGGCGTGGTGACCGTGCAAACGGCCAAGATTGCTCCTCAGGAAACGCTGGTGTCGCAGGTGACAGCATCGGGGGAAGTCAAGCCGACGACGTACACCAACGTTACGGCCCAAGGGTTTGGACGAATCACCGAGATTTTGGTCAAGGAAGGCGATCACGTGAAGAAGGGCGATCGCCTGCTGCTCCAGGAAAATGTCCAGGCCAGCGCAGACGTGCAAGCGCAGGGCGCCTCGATCAATTCCGCGGAGTCTGGGGTGGAGGCCGCGGAAGCGAGTTACCGAGCGGCTCAGGCGGATCAATTGATGCAGCAGGCCAACATGGAGAAAGCCAAACTCGATTGGGAGCGCGGGCAGGGCCTTTTCAAGGACGGCTTGATCGCCAAGCAGGACTTCGATCAGCGCAAGACCGGGTACGATGCCGCGGCCGCGCAGGTGGATTCGTCCCGCGCGCGCGTGCTGCAGCTGAAGGCTACCCTTGATCAAATGCGGGCGCAGGTGGCGCAGGGACGCGCTGTCCTGGTGCACACCCAGGATATTCTCCACAAGACCATCTATACCTCTCCGATCAACGGGATCGTGAGCTATTTGCCGGAACGCGTGGGCGATTACGTCGTGCCTGGAATCACCAACACAAACGGCAGCTTCTTGATGACCCTCTCGGATATGTCCGTGGTGACCGCGGAAGTCAAGGTCGACGAGACGGACATTGTCAGCGTGAAGATGGGACAAGACGCGGACGTCACGATCGACGCGGTTCCTGGAAAAATATTCAAGGGCAAAGTGACCGAGATCGGTTCGCAAGCCGTGCTGCGCACTTCGGGATTGGCGACGACGCAGTCCACAGCGAGCAATCAGGAGGCGAAGGACTTCAAGGTCGTAGTGACGCTCACCGATCCGCCGGAAAACGTACGTCCCGGCCTTTCCGCCACTGCCAAGATCAAGACCGCGGAAAAGAAAAACGTGCTGGCCATTCCCATTCAGGCGCTGGCGGTCAGAACCCGCAAAGACTTGGAGGAAGCCGCCAAGAACGCTAAGAAAGAATCCGGCGTGACGCTGGCCGCGCCCCCGCCTCCGGCTCCCGGCGATCCCAAGAAAGATGAAGTTCAGGGCGTCTTCGTAATCCATGGCAAGAAAGCGATATTCCGCCAGGTGGAAACGGGGATCACCGGCGTAACGGACATTGAAGTGACCAAGGGTCTGCAGCAGGGCGACGAGATCGTGGTGGGAAGCTACAAGGCTCTGCGTACGTTGAAGCCCGAATCGAACGTCAAAGTCGATAACTCCGCGCCGAAGAAACCGGAAGAGAATCAGAGCTGACGTAGAGCAAAGCAGCAAGGAGAAATGCATGCCGGTGGAGACTGTATCGACGGATTCCTATCGCGAGGACTTGGTCAGCTCCGGAATCGTCATCAAGACCGAGGAGCTCACCAAGGTCTACGAGATGGGCGCCGAGCAGGTGCACGCGCTGAGCGGCGTGGACGTGGAGATTCGCAAAGGCGAGTACGTGGCCATCATGGGGCCCTCGGGCTCCGGCAAATCGACTCTGATGAATCTGATTGGATGCCTGGACTCACCGAGCTCCGGGAGATATTGGCTGGCGGGGCGGTTGGTCAGCGACCTCGATGACGACGAACTGGCGTACATCCGGAACAAGGAAATTGGATTTGTGTTTCAGACCTTCAACCTGCTGCCGCGCGCGACCGCTCTGCATAACGTCGAGCTGCCGCTCATTTACAACGGCACACCCTCGGAAGAGCGGCTGGAACGCGCGAAGAAGGCCCTCGAGCGCGTGGACTTGGTGGATCGCATGCACCACAAGCCCAACGAGCTATCTGGAGGACAGCGGCAGCGCGTGGCGGTCGCGCGAGCGCTGGTGAATTCGCCGTCCATTGTGTTGGCGGACGAGCCCACCGGAAACCTGGACTCCAAGACCGGCGACGAAATCATGGCGCTCTTCGAAAATCTCCATCGCCAGGGAAACACCATCATCTTGGTTACTCACGAAAACGATATCGCGCAACATGCCCACCGCATCATCTTCATCCGCGACGGCAAAATCGCTTCCGACCAAGCCGTAAAGAAATAGAAGTCATACCGGACAATTCGGCTCTTTTCCTGCCCTCGCCGCGCAGCTAGTGTGTTCCTTGCAATGGCGCGGCTATCGCGGCCTGCGCCCAAGAGGTCGGAATTCATGAAAACGCAAGCACGAGAAATTACGCGCAGCGCCAGCGATGATGCGCTGAATTTGGCTGCGGAATGCGCGCGGCGCTACGTTCGAGAGATTGGTGCGCGTCGCGTTGCGCCCGCGCCAGACGACGTCGCGGCATTGGCCAAGTTTCACGAGGGATTTCCGGCAACGCCCACCGATCCTCGAGATGTCGTGAAAATGTTGGACGAACTGGGTTCGCCCGCGACAGTGGCGACGACGGGGAGCAGATATTTTGGATTTGTGGTCGGCGGAGTGCTGCCTGCGGTGATGGGCGCAAACTGGCTCGCCGGCGCATGGGATCAGAATGCCTGTTTCCGCGTGATGTCTCCTGTCGCCGCGGAACTGGAAGACGTCGTTCTTCGCTGGGTCCGCGAAGCGCTTGGTCTGCCTGCGGAATGTGAAGGAGGGCTGGTCACCTGCGCTACGGCCGCCAATTTTACGGCGCTTGCCGCCGCACGCTATGCTCTGCTCGCAAAATCGGGATGGAACGTAGCCGAAGACGGAATGTTCGGCGCGCCGCCAATTCAGGTCGTCGTCGGCGAGGAAGTGCACGCGTCGATGCGCAAAGCGCTGAGCCTTATCGGTTTCGGCAGCAAGCGCGTCACCGTAGTAGAGGCTGATGCGCAAGGCCGGATGCGCGCGGACAAATTGCCCAAATTAAGCGAGCGAGCCATCGTTTGCATGCAGGCCGGCAATGTGAACTCCGGCTCGTTCGATCCCGCTGTGGAAATCTGCCGCCGCGCCAAGGAGCAAGGCGCGTGGGTGCACGTCGACGGCGCGTTTGGATTGTGGGCGCGGGTCTCGCCGAAATACAGGCATCTGACGCAGGGTTTTGAGCTGGCGGATTCTTGGGCGACGGATGCGCACAAATGGCCCAACGTCAATTACGACAGCGGAATCGTGATGGTGCGCGATGGCGCGGCGTTGCGCGCGGCCATGACCATGAGCGCAGCCTACCTCGCGCCAGGAACTCGCCGCGAACCCGCGCACCATACGCCGGAGGCTTCCCGCCGCGCGCGCGGAGTGGAGCTGTGGGCGGCGCTCAAGTCCCTGGGACGCTCGGGATTGTGCGATTTAATCGAGCGGACATGCGCGCTGGCGAAGCGATTCGAGGGCGGCCTGCGCACGGCCGGGTTCGAGGTGTTGAACGAAGTGGTGATCAATCAAGTGCTGGTGTCGTTTGGCGACGCAGCCACCACGCGCGAAGTCATACGTCGCATCCAGGAGGAGGGCACGTGCTGGTGCGGTGCCACGGAGTGGCAGGGAAAAACGGCGATGCGAATCAGCGTGTCGTCGTGGGCGACAACCGAACAGGATGTGGATCGCAGCATGGAGGCAATGGTGCGAGTCGCACGCGCATGCGGAGCGTAAGCGGCTATTAAAGATAGTCTCTACGTGCAATTGCAAGACGCGGGAAGCCTCGGACGCAACGCGCAGGAGGCAAATCAGATCCGACGATAAATTCCCGTTTGCCAATCATCCGGCTAATTGATTGCTTCCCTAGGCATTTATTGCCCCAGCTTGGAAAAGAGGAGTCTCTTGCGATGTCTGCTTACTCGGAAGACTAAATAGGTAATAAGGCTGATAGATGCGCAGATCAGGCCGATGATCCAAGGATTGCTGAATGGAGATTCTGTCGGGAATTCAGTCCATCCATATTGTGTGGCGAGGGTGTCGATAATCTCCAGGCCCAACGCTTTGGTGTTCTGGCCATTGGTCATCAAGACCAGCCCATCGCCCTTCTCATATGCGAAGAGAAACGCTACGAATCCGGCATTCACTCCGGGGTGCGAAAAATACCGATTCGGCCCACTTCCCGCGATCGCAAAGCCGAGTGCATAGAATCCTAGAACCCGCTGTAACATCTGTTGGGCCGTCGAGGACGACACTATCGCCCCGGGCTTGCCGGCTAAGGCGTCCTGGATGGCCAAAGCAAACAGCGCCAGATCCGAAGGGGTCGTCCACAGACCTGCGACGGCCATCTCAGGGTAGGTGTGCGGGCCTCCCTCGATCGCATTCCCATCTTCATCGTAAGGCGTTGCTGCCAGCGTGCGCAGTTTCTCAGGAATGGGTTGTTGAAATGTGCTGTGGATCATGTGTAGCGGCTTCAGTACGATTTCCTGCATCAATTCGGGGAATGGCTCGCCTGTCACATCTATCAGTATCTGCTGAATGATCGCGTAATCGCCGCCAGCGTATCGAAACTTTGTCCCAGGGACAAAGTCAATCGTCACCGGTGCAGAGTTTGCCGGACTCTCGCCGTTCAGCACCTGGACAAGCGTGGGCACCGGCTTTCCAGCAGCGTAGCCTCCAAAGCCGTGGACGGTCACGCCTGCTGTGTGGCTGAGTAGCTCACGGAGCGTCACCTTCTTCTGTTCGGTAAACCTATTCGTGGGTAGCTTCCAGCTTCGAAGGTACAGGCTCACATCAGCGTCGAGATTCAATTTTCCCAGCTCCACAAGTCGCAGAACAGCTAGTGCTGTCACCGGCATGCTGATGGAACTTGCCTGGAACAAGGTCTCGGGCGTTACCGGCTCACCGCCGACTCTGGCAACGCCGAAAGCCTGAGTCCACCCCACAGTGCCATTGTGAATAAGGGCTAGGCTCAAACCTGGAACGTGATAATGAGCCATACGATTTGGCACAAAGCGAAGCAAAGATTGTTCGACCTGCTGCGCAGAGAGCGCAGTCGTATGCGTGATCAACGCGATCGCGGAAAATAGTCCCGATAAGGCAAGCCGCCGATTGACCAGAGTCATAGTGATTTCTCGGCCGAAATTGTCTTTAATCCGTTGAACCAATTAACCATTTGCCGTTGCGCACATGCGACACGCGTCAGCAACAGGAAACAACTCCGCTAGTGCGGACCGCCATACTCGCGCTACTCCGCAGCCTTTCATGTTCCCACTCGCCGCCGACGCCCAGAACCTCATTACTTTACGCTTCCCAGAGCCCTGTTTGCGCAGGTATCGTAGCTCCGGCCGCGCTCCTCTCGAAAGGAGGATAGGATGCTTTTTCTAAGACGCCAACTGCTTCGAACTCTGTCATTTGCTTTCGGGTCGAGCTTCATCTTGGGGCGGAACCAACTCGGCGTCGCTGCGCAGACAGCCACGCAGCCAAAGGTCTCCCCTGCCCCTGCGGGGGCCGCTGTTCGTGATGGGATCGCCGGAGGAACGCAACTGGAAAAAGTGACCGGAATCGGAGGATTCTTCTTTCGAGCCAAAGATCCGAAAGCGCTTGGGCGCTGGTACCAGCAGCACCTGGGAGTCTCGCTCATACCATCGAGCGAGGGGGATCCCGTTTGGGAGCAAGAGGCAGGCCCCACCGCTTTCGCGCCTTTTCCTGAGACGAGCAAATATTTCGGGGATGCCCAAAAGGTCTGGATGCTGAACTTTCGAGTCCGCGATCTCGACAAAATGGCAGCCCAGCTACAAGCTGCGGGAATCGAGATCAAGATGTACCCTCCCGATCCCACCGGCCGGTTTGCCCGCGTGCATGACCCTGAGGGAAATCCGATCGAATTGTGGCAGCCTAAGGTTCCAGGCACCAAAGGCTAGGTTGCAAAGCAGTCAAGACTGTTCCTGGATTTCTCTGTGTTGCGGCAGATGCGAAAGTAACCGAATTACTTCCGGCTTGCCGGCGATTCGGGAGTTGCGGCGAATCCTTTCGGGTACTGCGAGCTTAATCTTTGACCTCAACTTCCTGTCCAGTCGTTTTGCCCAATGTATGCGGGTAAGCGTCCATCGCGTGCGTATGACCAAGAATAAACGAATCTTGAGAACTCGCTCAGCGGCTGTGGCTGTGGGCCATTGCGGAGGGCTCTAGATCCTCGTGAGTTTGCTGCACGCCCAGATAGGTATGCGACAGGCGATCGTGCCAGGTAAGCGCGTCTTCATCCCACCAAGCCCAGAAGAATCCAAGGAAAAATGTTCCCGCGGAAAGAATGTAACCGGCGCTGCGCAGCAGCATTTGCCGTGGTGTCGGCGGATCGCCCGTAAAGCTGGCGACTTGCAGGCCGCGGAACATCATGCCTGGCGTTGTGCCTCCGAAAACGGTGAACAGCGCGAAATACTGCAGGTAGACGATAGCGAAAGTCACGCCATAGACCGCGGCGCTCAGCTTGCTGAGAGTGAATTGCCCTCCCAGAGAACCAAATAGCGCGAGGAAGCCGCCGTAAGCAAAGAGCAGGCACGCGATGTCAATGGCTGCGGCGAAACGCCGCTCTTCGAGCGAAGCCACGGGATACGCTCCGTAGGATTCCTGCAGCTCTTCCTGGAGGGGCTTCACTGGGCTATCGGTTCGCGATTCGGGCGGAATGGTGACATCGATTTCGATGCGGCGGTCCGATTTTTCGCGGGGTTGCGCGTCGCGACCAATGGCAATGGTGAATGAGAAATCGTCGGCCGCGATGTTGGGAGCTGCGTCGAGAGGCAAAGCTTGTGTGCCGGCGGCCACCGGGCTGCGCTCAAACGGGAGGCGTGATTGAGCCGTGTTAGCGGGGCGCCGGCGTTTGCGCGCACGATACGCCTCCATGCGCACGCTGAGTTCTCCGCGCCAAGCGCAAGCTTGCTCCGATTCCTCAGCGACTATCGCGACGTCGTCTGCGACAGTCGCATAACGGTCCATCGAAGCAGGGGTCTGATCGGAGGCGCCCGAAGGGGGAGAGGCGGAGGAATCCCCGCGGGAAGTAAGGCCCGAGGGAAATGATGAATCACAGAAATTGCAGGCGCGCATGCTGGTCAGCACTATCGCGCCACACTGCGAGCAGGTTTTTGTCACCGGTGCGTTTTGCGCTGCGGACGCTCCCACTCCGGTGAGGAGTGAAACGCAATAAGAATAGCACGAAGAAAAGGCCAGGGAAGTCAAGGTTTAAAGGGAATGTTTCCTATGCGGCAGCAGGAAAATCAGGTCGCGGAGCAGGAGAGTTGAGGCTAAGCGTCAATCTGCTGTGCAAGCATGTCGCGGCTGAACGCAATACGCCTATCCAAGGTTACAGCCGCAAAGTAGGTACATTGACCGCGCTCCATCTCGGTCCATGCTACGAGTGCAGGGATGATGCGTGCCAAAGTGGCGCGCACAAAGTTTAGCAGGCGGAAGTACGTGTTGATGGCACGAATACGCCCGCGCTCTTCGGGGCGCTCGGGGCAAAGATCCAGAAGCTGGATGACGCGCGCGTAGTCTTCGCCGGAAGCGGTATTCGGAATACCGGCGACGTCGCGGACCTCAGCGGAAAGCGGCTGCTTGATAGACGCGGCGATGAGCGAGCGGCAGTATGAGATGAAAAACTGCAACAGGGCAGCGGCGGACAGAATGAATATGAGCGTAGCCATTAGCGTGGCACCACGGCAAGCTTGGCCGGCGCCATGCGCGCTTCGGGAGCCAATCGCCAGAATGCATATGCCCACGCCAGCGGCAACAGACAACCAAACAAGGGAGTGATGTAGGTGACCGATTGGAGGGTCGGGAACATATTTCCAAGCGCAAAAATCGCAGCGAACGCGCTGAAATACACACCCAGCGAGAGCACTATCTGGATCAGTTGTGCGCGCGTTTCGCGGAGTTTGAGGATGGCGCCCCACAGGACGTAGGTCAGCACGAGCCCGACGAAATACAGGTTCTGCGAAAGCTCATACACAAAGCTCGTAACCATCCGTTGGGATGACTGCTGAACTACCGCGTAGGAAAACAGGGCCGTTCCCGCAAGAAGTATTGTCGCCGCCAGGCGGACATACTTTTCGACCTTCATTTCATCGAAGACGTGGAGGTAGAGGGTGATCAGCGTGAGGTAGAGGAAAATCGTCAGGACTGCATCCGAGTAGTAATAACAATACAGATATTGGCTCGAGCGCAGCCCGAAGTGACTGAGCACCTCGTAACGCGCGAGACTCACCAGCAGCGAAAATACCATGTAAAGGTTCAGGCAGAGATAGCGACCGAAGCAATGCCGCCTGATCGCGCACACCACCACCGCTACCTCTAACAAGGTAGCAAGCAACCAAATCGCATAACCCAATGATCCGGGCACGATTACCTTTCCTGTGCCCAGCTCGCCTTTTCAGATTCGCGAGCTATTTATTGGGCACTTGGTGGTGGCGGAACTGGCGCCCCACCGTTGGCCATAGGCGGCGGCGGAACTGGCGCCCCACCGTTGAACATCGGTGGTGGCGGAACCGGCGCCCCACCGTTGGCCATCATCACAGCGCCATCGCTGTGCGACGCCACTACCGTCCTCAGACCCATCGCTCCTGCCAGAACGAGCATGGCGAGGAGAAGTGACGTGAGTTTACGCGACATTGAGTGCCTCCAAGGGAGAGAAACCCCGGGAGCACTCTATATCTATTTACACCAATGTCAAGCAGCTCACAAGATGAGTCTGTTCCGTAAAAGTACACGTCCCCCCAGATGAACTCTTCGCTGGGCTTTCGCCTGCGCCGGAGTCTCCTGGGATGTCGTGCAGGGGCATCGTAAGTTCTAGGACCTGTACGGTCAACGGTACGGTAGTACTAGACATCGGTCCTGTTCGCCTAACTCGTACTCGGCTTCTCTTCCACCCACGCTGCTCGCTTCCATGGTATACGCCCTTTATCGCGTGACGGCTACTAAAGAAACAGTGTCAGGAATCCCCCCGGTCCACTTTGTCGGCCGTCCGCCGGATCATCACCCAACTGCTAAAGTGCCTGCAGTGGAAGGTAATGCTCCCGGCCCCGTTCAATCAGGAATGTGCCCTGTACCAGAGTCATTGCTACCCCCCTCCCCCCCGTCTCTGCAAGTGCGCATTCTAAAGGACTTACTAGAGGCCTGTCTGTAAGTGCAGAATCTAAAGGGCTTATTTGCACCAAAATAGTGCAGAATCGGCCGTGCCTCGGAACTGCGTATTCTAAAGGACTTAGCAGCGAAAACAAGCGAGCGGGCAACAAAAAAGCGGCAGTCGCCTGCCGCTTGAGCGTGAATTTATACAGGCGCGATTGTGAATGATCCGATAGCTCCTGTCAAGGCAAAAATGAAAGGGGGAAAAGGGAAACATGGAGGCAATTCTATAGCGTGCGGCGATCTGGTTCAGACTTCTGTGCCACCAATATTTCAGAATACGACTTCGCGACGCCCCGCGATGCCCTTGACACCTTTGCGTGCTACTTCGTAGCATGGAAAATTGTTTTTGGGCCGGCGTAGCTCAGTGGAAGAGCGAGGGTCTCATAATCCCTAGGCCGTGGGTTCGATTCCCCCCGCCGGCACCATTTTTGTCCGCTTCTGCCCGCACCAGTTCTCTCACCGCCCCAGCCTCAGGCCAAGTACCCGCAACGCCTTCTAGCGTGGAATTCAACGAGTGCTGACTTTTACGCAGCGTCTGCTTCGCCATGTCCACGAACGCGAGCGTGCGGCGAAAGTGTGATGATCCGCGTTCACATGCTCCGCGATGCCTTCGGAGTTTGGATTGACACTGGTAAAGCCTTTGGGCAGCATGTGCTGCCTAGTGGCCGAATTCTGCTTGGCATCGCGCGAATTTCCCGTTGCTGTTTTCGTGAACCCGCGCGCGGGCGGCGGTAGAGCTCGAAGATGTTTGAGTGCCATCAAGCGAGTATTTGCCGAGCACTCGTTTCCTGCTGACTTTGTGGTGACGGATAGCACGGAGGCGCTGGAATCGCACGCGGGCAGCGCAATCCATGTGGGCCGACGCGTGCTGCTCGCCATGGGGGGCGACGGGACACTGCAGGCGCTGGTAAATGCCGCGCGCGGCCGTGATGTCGTGCTTGGGATTTTGCCCACGGGTGGCGGGAATGACTTC
>Ga0210407_10004732_pt1 | contig 10640 bp, 10 predicted proteins | sample IncBWC27MmetaG_FD_150860 | JGI IMG/M metagenome (GOLD analysis project Ga0210407, IMG submission 150860) | Forest soil microbial communities from Barre Woods Harvard Forest LTER site, Petersham, Massachusetts, United States - Inc-BW-C-27-M | ecosystem: Environmental > Terrestrial > Soil >... | reverse complement strand
ATAGAAAGAGGATGTCCAGATCCGAGTAGGGGAAAAGCAAGCGGCGCCCGTAGCCGCCGAGGGCCACAAGGGAAAGTCCCTGCGGCTCTGTGCTATGCACACGCAGAACTTCGCCAAAAATTTGTTGCGCGGTTTTGTCTGCCAGCGCGCAAAGCGCTTCGAGGGTGTCTTGCGCGCTTCCGCCCGCTTCGAATTTTTGTCGGATTCGTTGTCGCTCGTCCTCGGCCCGTGGTCCGAGGACGGACAAGGGAGTTAAAGAACCTTGCATGGTTTTTGCGGGCCGGTTGGCCGGATCAAGTCCTGGGCGAGCTGCGGTCGTCACTTCATTCAGAGCGCGTTTTCACCGCGCTCCTCGTTCCGGATCCGGATGGCTTCCTCAACCCGTGACAGGAATATTTTACCGTCGCCAATCTTTCCTGTCTTGGCGGTCTTCAGGATTGTGTCCACAGCGCGCTGCACCAGAGGATCCGGCAGGACCATCTCGAGCTTGAGTTTGGGCAGCAGGTCCACCGTGTATTCCCGCCCACGGTAAACCTCGGTGTGTCCCTTTTGACGGCCGTGGCCGCGGACCTCGGTCACGGTCATGCCCTCGATGCCAATTTCGCGCAGCGCATCCTTCACGGATTCGAACCGCGAGGGCTGAATGATTGCCTCAATTTTCATCATGAACGTTTCTGCTCCGCCCAATGCCTGACGCTGCCATGCTGATCATGCTCAGGACTCGAGGTTATAGGCCTCTTCACCGTGCTGCGTGATGTCCAGACCTTCGATCTCTTCTGGCTCGGTCACGCGCACGCCGGTAATCATATCCGTTATTTTCAGCAGCACAATGGTCCCGAGCAGCGCAAATCCCCAGGCCATCAATACCCCAACCAGCTGATTGCCGAGCTGTCCCCAGTTTCCGTCCATTCCGCCGACGGGCTTGCCCGCGCCGAAAATCGGATTGATCACCTGTTGCGCAAAGACTCCGGTCAGAAGCGCGCCGATCGTGCCGCCCGCGCCGTGCACACCGAAAGCATCCAATGCATCATCGTAGCCGAAGATCGATTTTACCTTCGTCACCATCCCGTAACACACCAAACCGGCCACCAAGCCAATCGCCAGAGCCGGCATCGGTCCGACGAAGCCGGCTGCTGGGGTAATCGCAACCAGGCCCGCAACCGCGCCGGAGATTGCGCCGAGCGCGCTGGCCCGCCCGTTCTTGATCCACTCCGCGATGCTCCAGCTAATCGCTGCCGCAGCCGTGGCAAAGTGGGTGGCCACAAACGCGCTGGTGGCCAAAGAGCTTGCGGCCAGCGCGCTGCCCGCGTTAAAGCCGAACCAGCCGACCCACAGCAGACAAGCGCCGATGAAGCTCAAAACCAGAGAATGCGGCGGCATCGGCTGCCTTGGATAGCCAGTCCGCTTTCCAAGATAAAGCGCGCACACCAGTGCTGAAACTCCCGAGCTGATGTGCACGACGGTGCCGCCGGCAAAATCCAGGGTGGGAAACTTTCCGCCGAGGGACGCGTTCAGAAAGCCGCCCTTGCCCCATACCATGTGCGCGAGCGGCGCGTACACCACCAAAAACCAAAGCGTCAGGAACAGGACTGTGCCGCTGAACTTCATGCGCTCGGCTGTCGCGCCGGTGATCAGGGCCGGCGTGATGATTGCAAACATCAGCTGATAAATCATGAAGGTCGCTTGGGGAATCGTTCCCGCGTAGTCGGGATTAGGGTCTGCACCCACGCCTCGCAAAAAGGCATGCTCGAATCCGCCGATAACCTGCCCATTTCCACCGAAGCACAAGCTGTACCCCACCAGCGCCCACAGCACGCTGATTAGCGCCATCAGCAGAAAGCTCTGCATCATGATCGCCAGCGTGTTCTTTCGCCGCACCAGTCCGCCATAAAAGAGCGCCAGACCCGGTCCGGTCATCATCAGCACCAGGGCCGCGCTTACCAGCATCCAGGCGTTGTCCCCGGCCGATTGCGCCGCGGCCACGCGCTGGTCCAGTTGCGACAGTTTGTCGCTGACGGCCTTCGAGCTTTCTGGAGTCGCAACCGACGCGGTGCCGGAAGTTGCTGCAGGAGAACTACTTGCGGACGCGGGAGTTTGCTGGGCAAGAAGTGGAATCGTGGCGAGCACCGTGGTCATAAGGAAACAACACTTCCATCCCAGGTGCTTCATAGCTATGTCCGCTCCGCTTGATTTGGGTCGCTCCGGGCATGGCCGGAGCTACGTTGAAAAAGACACTGCCGGGAACCCGCCACTTTTTCGACTGGGATTATACGCGCGTCCGCCCACAACCACGTTTAGAAATTTGCATTGGGCAGATTCGTTTTTCAGATTCGATGTCTATTAGCTCGCCCGGCAAGTTCCATGCTGTCTCGCTTCCCTACAGTAGGCGGCCGTACCACACACCGGCAGTTTTTTCGGAGGCTATTCTTGCCTCCCGGCGCGGCCATCGTATAATGCATCGCGGTCGTACCTGACCGCTCCTGCGGCTTCGGCCAAGCAGGGCCACGTCGCAGTAGCGAGAATCGAGAATAAGGACCTCCGGCGAAGTACTATGACCGAGCATCCGCCCATGGAAATCATCGTCCGAGAATCCGGGACTATCCCGATTCTCGAAGTCCACGGCCGTCTGACCATTGGCGATCCCAGCGAGCAGCTCCACGATGCGCTCGAGGCTATAGCCAAGGCTGGCGCTCACAAGGTCGTCGTGGACCTCAGTGGCGTTCCACAGATCGATAGCTCCGGCATATCCGCTCTCGTTCGCATTTCCATCAAGCTAACCCGCGAAGGCGGTGCGTTGCGCCTAATCTGCGGGCGCGGCCGCGTGCGCGATGCCCTTACCGTGACCCGCCTCGTCGAAGCCATCCCGACATTCGACACGGAATCCGCCGCCCTCGCGAACTTCGCGTAGGCAAAGCCGGGCAGGGCGAAGCAACGTTTACCGCACCGAGAGCGTCCTTTAGCTTGGGTGTACCTCTGATTGATCCAGTAAACGTCGATCTCAAGTCGAAACATGTGGGCCTCTTTGCTAAAAAAGACCCTTTCTACTCTCGGTGCGGGCAACTCGTCCTTGGTTTTGCGTCCGTTTGGCCTTTTATTGACTGCCGTGCTCTCTGCTAACCTGTTGAGCATCTCGGCAGCGGCGCAGGATTCTGCATCTCGATTAGCGCCGCCCAACGCCGAAGCTCAGATGGATTCCCTGGCATCCCGCGTGGCCGGGCAAATCCGCCAGTCCAAGATCGATCCGGAAAATACGAAGGTTTTCGTATTCGATTTCTCTAACGCCGTCGACAAGGAATTCTCCAAGCTCGGCCGTCTCCTGGCAGACCACTTTTCCGCCGCCCTTAGGAACCAGGCAGATGGATTTGTCGTTTTGGACCGCCAGCTCCTCACGGCCTATCTGAAAGACAATTGGATTGATCAAAAAGCGATTCAGAGCAACGGGATCGCCTTGGCTCTCGCCAGGTCGATGGGAGCAACCGCGGTTGTTCGAGGCGACTTAAAAGAACAGCCGGACCATCAATTCCTGCTCACGCTGAGGCTGGAAGGTTTTGGTCCCGCCTGGTCTGCCGAGAGCCTTCTCACTCTGACGGGAGAGATGCAAGCTCTGTTCCGAGAGCCCCTGCCCACATTCATGCGCTCATCACCGATTCCCGCGGAGCCAGGGGTGCTCATTCCGGGACTGGATGGTGTGGGAATTCCTGAGTGTATCTATTGTCCCCCGCCTCTTTACGACGACGACGCCCGCGCCGCCAAGTACCAGGGCACGATCGAACTTTCCGTGGTGGTGACCCCCGACGGGCGCTCCGATTCCATCTTGGTGTTGCAGGGAGCTCCGTTTTTGCTGAACAAACAGGCCGTCGAGGCCGTTCAAAAGTGGAAATTCAAACCCGCGGAAAAAGATGGCAAGCCCGTTCGCGTGCGTGTTCCAATCGAAATAACTCTTCGTGTCAACTAAAGCTTTCCTAACCGCCCTTTTTCAACTCCGCGAGGACCAGTTTGGCCACTTCTTTCAGCGTCTCGAATACGCCGATTCCTTGAATGGCCACTCCCTCGAGTACGGGCTCGCCTTTTTTCTGAAGCTGCTTGGTCAGCTCTGCCACGGGCATGGCGTTGGGCAAATCGCGCTTATTCAACTGAAGAACATACGGAATCGCATCGAATTTCAGGTTGTGCTCTTTCAGATGCTCATGCAGGTTTTCCATGGTCTCGAAATTCGCGTCCAGCCGCTCTTCCTGCGAATCCGCTACGAACACCACGCCGTCCGCGCCCTTCAAGATGAGCTTTCGGCTGGCCTCGTAGAACACCTGGCCGGGGACGGTATAGAGGTGGAAGCGGGTTTTGAACCCGCGCACCGTTCCCAGATCCAACGGAAGAAAATCGAAGAACAGCGTGCGGTCTGTCTCCGTGGCCAGAGACACCATCTTACCCTTCTGGTTTTGTCCCGTGTGGTCGTAGATCCACTGGAGGTTCGCGGTCTTACCGCCCAGACCTGGACCGTAGTAGACGAGCTTGCAGTTAATTTCGCGAGCAGGAAAATTGATGAAAGGCACTTGTTCCTAACCAGAGTTCGGCCACAAGTTTATAGCATACGCGGTGCTGGTCAGGCCAGCTTTCCGGTTGTGCCTTGTCCCCTGTCGGGTAACTTCCACACAGTTTCCGTGAAAACATTCTCATGGCCATGCCCTTTTTTCGCCCCGGGCCGCCGCCAGTAACTCAGGCAGGTGCTGGGCCCCCTGCCACTTCCGCTCACGTTCCGCTTCACTCCGCTCGTTGACGCCGTCATTTTCCTCTGTTACGATTCGCGTCATGGCAAAAGCGCGCAAAGCCTCTTCGGGCTCCTCTGGACAGGCCAAGGGGACCGCGCATGGCCACTCTAACTCACTGAAAAAAAAGACCTTACCTCCGGCTCCACCCACTCAGCGGGGTGGCGTCGAACTGGTCGATCCCCTGGTTCAAGCGCAGCTGAAGACCTACGACGAAGCCCTCAGCCTTTTCCACCAGCAGAAATTTGCCAAGGCCAAGCAGGAACTGGAAAAAGTTCTCGAAGGGCCCAGTAAAGGCCTTGCCGACCGCGCCCGCATGCACTTGCGCATCGCCGAGCAGCGCATGAAACCGAGCTCGGAGCAGAATCCCCGCACCGCCGATGAACATTATCAGCGCGGTGTGGCCATGATGAACATCGGCCGCTGGGACGACGCCCGGGAAAGTCTGATCAAAGCGCGCAAAGCTTCGCCCAAGTCCGATTACATTCACTATGCTCTTGCCGCGCTCGATTGCCTCACGGGCGAGGCGGATTCGGCCATGGCCAATCTCAAAGTGGCCATCGAACTCCGCCCGGAAAACCGTTACCACGCGCGCAACGATGAAGACTTCGCTTTCCTCCAGGAAGATCCTCGCTTCACTGAGCTTCTCTATCCGGAAAAAGACGGCACCGCCGGCTGAGTGTTCGTGATTTGGTTTTCTCGCCCGTGAACCCGAACGTACCTGGAGCCGAGCAAAGACTCGATTGCAAATTCCGCCCTGATAGGAAAGAGTCTCGTGGCGGGTTGTCCGCCGATAACAAGAATTCCGTCGGGAGATGCTCGGCTTTCGGGACGGGTTTCATCGTTCAGTTTCACTACGTCATCCGGTGAAGGAAAAAAAGCGCAAACCGAAAACGCTCTCCCGCGGATTCCGCGTCGTTGCTCTTGGCGGCGGCACCGGACTCTCGACGCTTCTTCGCGGGCTCAAGGAGTACGTCGTACGCCGCAGCGACGAGCATCCCAATTCGCACCGCCCTATTTCCGAGCTCACTGCCGTTGTTACCGTGACCGACGACGGCGGCAGCTCCGGTCGCCTGCGCCGCGAAAACCGCGTCCTTCCGCCCGGCGACATTCGCAACTGCATGGTCGCCCTTTCCAAAGATGAGGCGCTTCTCGGTCGACTCTTCCAATATCGTTTTCACGCCGGCCGCGGCCTGATCGGCCACAATTTCGGCAATCTTTTCCTGGCCGCGCTCACCCACGTTACCGGGGATTTCGCCGAAGCCATTCGAGTAAGCAGCAAAGTACTTGCCATTCGCGGCCGTATCTTTCCTTCGACACTTTCGAACGTGCAACTCGTCGCCAGGCTCGCCAATGGCCGCACTGTCCACGGGGAAACCCGCATCTCCGCAAGCCAGACGCCGATCGAGAAAATTTCACTTTCACCTCTCCGCGTTTCGCCCTTCCCTGCGGTCATCGGCGCTATTCGCGAAGCGGACTTAATTCTGCTCGGCCCCGGTTCGCTATACACCAGCATCCTTCCGAATCTGCTCATCCCGGAAATCGCCGCCGCGATCGCCAAGTCCGAAGTTCCTCGCGTTTACGTCGCCAACCTGATGACCCAGCCCGGCGAAACCGCCGCTTACTCTCTGGCCGATCATCTCCGGGCGATCCGTCGCCACACTCCGCGCTCTGTGGTGGACTGGGTGGTGGCGAATCGCCGGCCGATTTCGCCGGAAGTCGCCAGGCGCTACCGCCGTCAAGGTGCCGAGCAGGTGGAGATCGATTTGCCGGAACTTCAAAAACTCGGCTATCGCGTCGTTCTCGACAATCTCCTCGAGGAGCACGGCGTCATCCGTCACAATCCTCGCCGTCTTGCGCGGCTTCTGCTCGAAGAGTTTCTTTCTTCTTAGAGTCCGTCCCGGCCGCTGTAAGGCTAGGATTCAATCCGCACGGAGCGCCACATTGGGATCGACGGCCGCTGCGCGTCGCGCTGGTAAGTAACTCGCAAGCGCCGCGGCAGCCAGCAGCGTCAGGCCAACGCCGCTGAACGTCAGCACATCTGTTGGGGGCACTTCGAACAAGAGCGATTTCACCAGCCCGGTTAATGCCATTGCACCGGCGATTCCCATTCCAACTCCCAATACTGCCAACAACATGCCTTGTCCGAGCACCATCTGGAGAATGCTCGCCGGGCGCGCGCCAAGCGCAATGCGAATCCCGATTTCGCGCACGCGCTGGCTGACCATCAGCGCCATGATTCCGCCGATGCCTGCCGTCGCGATGACCAGCGCCAGTCCCCCGAAAATACCGAGAAGACTGGCCGTCACGCGTGGCGAAGCCATGGATTCGTAGCGTGCTTGTTCCAGAGTAAGTATGTGGGTCACGGCCGTTTGTGCGTCCACGTCATGCACCGCGCGCGTCAACGCTTGCGCCATGCTTCGCGGTTCCACCGCAGTGCGAACAATCAAATTTCCGGGCTGCGGGCCTTCTGCTTGCGGACCATAGAATTCCGGGGATGGGGCGTGATCCAACCCGAATTCCCGAACGTCCCCGACGACTCCAACGATCGTCGCCCAGTGTTGGCCGCCGTCGGCCGAAACGCGCTTCCCGAGAGAATCTTCGTTGGGCCAGAATCGCCGCTTGGCCGCCTCATTGATGACCACCACTTGAGGCGCTTTGAGATCGTCTGAATCCGTTTCGCCCAGCAACCTGCCGGCCTTTAGCGGAATGCCCAGGGTCTTGAAGTAGTCGGGAGAAACAGCCGCGTACGTACTGACGGGTGGGGCCTGGCCGGGTTCCAATTGCCGTCCGTCGATTTGGAATGCGAAGGAGACGGATTCGGCACCCCCGCTAATCATTTCCGGCTCGAAGGGATACCTGCTCGAGATGGCCGCCGAAAGAACGCCTGGTTCCGATTTCACGCGATCGAGAAGTTTTTGGATGGCCACCCGTGTTTTATCGGCCGCAGAGTACTTCGACCAGTTGAAAGCGGTCCTCATGGCGAGAACATGTTGCGGCACGATGCCGGCGTCCACCTGCTGCATCCTGATGAGGCTCCGCAACGTGAGCCCGGCGCCAATCAGCAGCATGAACGAAAAAGCAACCTGGCAGACGATCAGCGCGCTGCGCACGCGATTCTGCTGATGACCCGATCCCGTGCCGGCGCTCCCCTCTTTCAGGCTGGAAGTGAGATTTGCGCGCGAGAAAAGCGCCGACAGTGTCCCAAAAACAATACTGGTACCCAGGGCCGCAGCCAGCGTGAACAGCAAGACCTCGGAATCAATGTGGATTTCGCGCGCCCGCGGCGTTAGCCGCCCCACAAAATCTTTAAGAAGCTCCAGGCTCCCGTAAGCCAACAGTAAACCCAGAATGCCGCCCACCATGGCCAGCAGAAAACTTTCCGTCAGAAGCTGCCGCAGAATCCGGCTGCGCCCCGCGCCGAGAGCGCTACGCACGGCAATCTCTCGCTCGCGCCGGGCCATGCGCGCAAGCGTCAGGTTGGCGACATTGGCGCACGCGATGAGCAGCACAAACGCCGCCGCACCGAGCAGCAGCAGCAGCGTCGGGCGTGCTTCCTGCGTCAATTCTTGCTGTAAGGGCGTGGCCGAAGAAGTGAAGCCGACGTTTTCCGGATACGACTTCGGATAAGCCGCTTTCAAGCCGGCGGCGATGGTGGCGGCATCCGCGCTCGCCTGGGCCACCGTCACGCCGGGCTTCAATCGTCCGAACACTTCCATCATGCGCATGTCTCGGTCTTCGAGATGCATCTTACCCGAACGAAACGGGCACGCCGAAGTTGCCATGTAAACGTCATTTTCATTGGGATATTGCGGCACTGGCGGGAGAACGCCCACAACCGTGTGCACTCTGTCGTTCATCTCAAACGTCTTGCCCACGATTCCGGTATCAGAGCCGAAGTTGTTTTTCCAGTATTCGTAGCTGAGCAGAAGCACCGGCGGGGCGCCCAGCTTCTCGTCGTCGGGCAGGAATGTCCGCCCAAACAGCGGCTGAACTCCGAACAGTTCAAAATAGTTGGCCGAAACGACGCCGGTTCGGACTCGCTCCGGATCCCCGTGCCCGAACAAGGTGAAGGACATGGCGTGGTATTCCACCAACCCCGAGAGCGTCTTATTCTGTGCGCGATAGTCCTCGATCTCCTTTACCGAAAACCCCCAATCCGCGATGCCCAGCTTCTTTTCCTGCTGGCGGATGAAAATCAGCTGCTGCCCCTGCGGATAGGGGAGCGCACGCAGGAGCACGGAGTGCACCACGCTGAAAATGGCCGTGTTCGCCCCGATGCCGAGCGCCAGGGTCAGAATCGCAACGGCGGTGAAACCTGGGTTTTTCCCCATCATGCGGAGTGCGTAACTGCAGTCGCTCGTCAGGATTTGCCAGTGTTCACGCGGAGCGGTCGTGAAAATTCCCACGATGGTATCCTTCCAGAGCTTTAGCGCCACCAGGAGGCCGCCTCGTTCTTCCACTTCGCGGTGCTGCTCTCGAAAGACGCCTTCCATCTCGCCTTCATAATTCGTCCGGAAATCGAACGGCAAGACGCGCACCAGCGCCCGAAACAGTCTTTGCGAAAAAGGCAGAGTCTCTTTTCCCATCACGATCCCTCGTTAGGCCAGTCTTGGTTTTCGGAAAAGTTTCTTGGCGTGTGCCTGTCCAAGCGCTTCTTCCATGCGCTGTGCTTCGGCTACCGCAACCTCGCGCCCAAACTCCGTCAGCAGATAGTACCGGCGCCGCTCGTCGTCCAGCACCAAGGCGGGTCGCACCTCGGATTCCGCGATGAGCCCCGCGCTTTCCAGTCGCGACAGGTTCCCATAGAGCGTTCCCGCGCTCAGCCGCACCTTGTCCTCCGTGCGTCGAGCCACCTCTTTCAGAATGGCATACCCGTGCTTTTCGCCATCGGCCAGCGCCAGCAGGATGTGAAACATCGCTGCGGTCAGCGGCAGGAATGACTCGGTTTCTCTTTTCTTCGTCACACGGTCACCTCTCGGGTCCGCCTCGAACCCGGTTAGCCTACATCTATCGCTCATAAGAAGACTATATCGTGATACGTTATAGTTGGCTTGCAGGTTCCCTGCCAAGCGAAAAAACCTCCAACTTGCAGTTTCGAGAGGGTTTCTCTGCGCTCCGGGGCCTTGTGCCGGTTCCCAGCTGTCCGCTTTTGGGACGTCCTGTCTCGCCGGTGAGCCAATTTTCTGACCTGCGGACCTGAATAGAAAAGCGGGAAGGCGGGTTCCTTCCTCCTTCTTCTGGTGGAGATTAGCGCTTCTTGCTAACGTTGCTATCGAATTAGGGAGAATCCCATGTCGACATTTGGCCTCATCGAATATCGAGACGCGAGCCCGGAAGTTCGCGCCATTTACGACGACATCATGGCCACCCGCAAAACCGATTGGATCAACAACTTCTGGAAAGCCATCGCGCACGACCCCGCTACTCTGAAACGCACCTGGGAAAGCAGCAAGCAAATTATGGCTCCCGGCGCGCTCGATCCTCTCACCAAAGAACTCATCTACGTAGCCGTCAGCGTCACCAACAACTGTCCCTACTGCATCGCCTCGCACACCGCCTCGGCTTTCAGAAAAGGCATGACCGGTACCATGTTCGCGGAGTTGCAAGCCGTCATCGGAATGGCCAACGAGACCAATAAGCTTGTCACCGGCTATCAAGTCGAAATCGACGAGCAATTCCGCCCGCCGCTCGATCCTTAGTTACGGCAGTTTCCACCGACAACACGGCTGTCCTTCAGGACAGGTGTTTCCCGCTTGGTACGTACGTACTATGGCTCGAAGGTATGGGCGAAGCCGACCATATAGACATTCGGGGATGGCCCTGTTTCTCGGCGGGCTACAAAAATTCTGCGTATCGAGTGAGCATCCTATGGCG
>Ga0210407_10004730_pt1 | contig 10643 bp, 6 predicted proteins | sample IncBWC27MmetaG_FD_150860 | JGI IMG/M metagenome (GOLD analysis project Ga0210407, IMG submission 150860) | Forest soil microbial communities from Barre Woods Harvard Forest LTER site, Petersham, Massachusetts, United States - Inc-BW-C-27-M | ecosystem: Environmental > Terrestrial > Soil >... | reverse complement strand
GCGCTGATCTTCCCTTCTCTGCCCGGGCGGTCGCGGCGCGCTAAAACCGCGGACTGCTTGGCAACGTCCTTGGGGCCGAGTTCTATACGCAGGGGAACACCGCGCATCTCCCAATCGTTGAATTTCCAGCCGGGGCTCTGGCCTTCACGCTCGTCCAGCGTGACGCGAATACTCGCTTTTGCCAGCTCCAACTTCAGCCTTTTCGCAGTGTCGAGAACGAGGGTCTTTTCTTCTTCCGTTTTGAAAATCGGGACAATGACAGCCTGATAAGGCGCGAGCTTCGGCGGCAGGATGAGTCCCTGGTCATCGCCGTGAACCATGATGATGGCGCCGATCACGCGTGTAGAAAGTCCCCACGAGGTCGTCCAGCAATGCTGCAACTGACCATTCTGGTCGAGGTACTTCACCTCAAAGGCTTGTGCGAAGTTTTGCCCGAGGAAGTGTGACGTGCAGAACTGCAAAGCCTTGCAATCTCCCATCATAGCTTCCAATGAATAGGTCGTGTCGGCGCCGGCGAATTTTTCAGTATCGGATTTTTTCCCGGGGATCACCGGAATCGCGGCATCGTTCACCGCGAAGTCGGTGTAGGCATCCAGCATCTGGCGCGTTTCGAATTCAGCTTCCTCGCGCGTGGCGTGCGCGGTGTGGCCTTCCTGCCAATAAAATTCCAGCGTGCGCAGAAATAGCTTTGTGCGCAGTTCCCAGCGCACTACGCTGTTCCACTGGTTCATCAGCACCGGCAGGTCGCGATAGGATTGAATCCATTTCGACCACATGTGGCCGATGATGGTCTCGGAAGTCGGGCGAATGACCAGCGGCTCCGCGAGTTCTTCGCCACCGCCAATCGTAACAACTGCTAGCTCCGGCGAAAATCCTTCGACGTGATGCTTTTCCTTGTCGATAAAGCTGCGCGGAATGAGCAGCGGAAACGCCACATTCTGATGGCCGGTGGCTTTAAAGCGCCGGTCCAATGCCTGCTGAATGTTTTCCCAAAGGGCCCAGCCATAAGGGCGCACGATCATGCAGCCGCGCACCGGCGCATAGTCGGCCAGCTGCGCCTTCAGCACCAGCTGGTTGTACCACTCGGAAAAATCTTGTGCGCGTGTAGGAAGCTTTTCTTCAGCCATGCGGCAGTTTGTCCGTTTCTCTCAGGAGCGATAGCAGCGAGTGCGTAAACTCAAAAGCGTATCGGACACGCACAATGCTGTCAACGAAGCTCCCTTGGTGTACCCGCGCGCCGGACTGGCTTCGTGGAAGTAATCATTCTCAGTTACGTCGATTTATCGTACACTCGCATTTCTGCTTCAGGAGTGACCATGCGATCGTTCTTCCGCCTACGCAGGGTTTTTCCGGCTTTTCTCTTCGTTTGTGCCTTCCAACTAAGCGCCCAGGACATGCCTCTTCGCGTGGAAGCGGTGCGCCTCATGGAACATGCCAACGCAGTCAGCCGGTCCACTCGTATTCTGCCTAACCGCAAACTGGACGTAACGTTTCGCGCCTACACGGCCGACGGCGCCAGGAAGGACGGGACGTATAGCGTCATTTATACCGTGGACAGCGAGCGGTACGAAACACATTTCGGAGACTACAACTCCATCAGCCTTCATTTGCCGGACAAAATCGTGCAGAGCGAATACGTTCCTCCTCCGATCGAAACCTTGGAGGTGTACTGGATCACCCCGGTGTCCAACGGACGGTTCGATGAGTCCGATACGATCAATTCCATCACCGCTGCAACGCTCTTTGGCCGCCGCGCCAAATGCATTCAATTCGAAACGGTGAAAGGACGATCCCGGCAATCGAACGAAATCTGCCTCGACGAAGAGCTCGGTACGTTTATTCGCACGCGATTGGGAGAAGATACTGTCGAGAGCACGGACTACTTTTCGTTTGAAGGCGTCCTGTTTCCCGCCCACATGCGCCACTACGTTAACGGCGCTTTGCGCATGGAACTCGAACAGAAATTCACGGTTATGGAGGCTTCGATCGACTGGGCCCCTTTAATGCCACAGCATGCCCAAACCGTTCTCCCTTGTAAGCAGTATCGGCGGCCTATCGTTCAGTCTGCTCCACAGCCACCCTCGGCAGGCCCCGGTCCTTGGTACGACGTGCAGATTCACGCGTCGATCGGAGCAGATGGGCATATCCATCATCCAACAGTACTCACAGCTGGAAAGCCCGACCTTGAGCAGCAGGCCCTTCAGATCGTCTCAGGATGGGTTTACTCGCCTCCTACGTGCGACGGAAAACCCATTTCCGTGAGCGCTAGACTCGTTGTTCACTTTCCACCGCAATAGGCGTTCCGCGGCCTGATCGAGCTGGCCTGACTTTTGAGCATTCCTATCGTCTAATTTCGCGAATAGGGGTGCGCCATGACAAATCTCCGAAAGGACATCCAGTTTGGCTTCCGCATGCTGCTTAAGAGCCGGGGGCTTGCGGCGATTGCTATTTTTGCATTAGCACTCGGCATCGGGGCGAACACGGCCATCTTCAGCGTGGTCAATACCGTGCTGCTGCGTGCGCTTCCCTACCCGCAGCCGGATCAATTGGTCTGGTTCTGGGAATCCCAGCCAGGTCTGGAGCAAGGGCCCTTCTCCGCTGCCGACTTCCTCGATTACCAGGCGCAGAACCAGTCGTTTCAACAGGTCGCCACCGTCCGCCGTCTCAGCTTCAATCTCACCGGACAGGGCGCTGCGGAGCGCATTCCGGGGATGGTCGCCACGCCCAATGTGTTTTCTCTTCTGGGTGTTCATCCAATTCTCGGCCGGGATTTTGTTCCTGAAGAAGGCGCCTTCGGATCGCCGCGCCGCGCGCTTCTCACTTACGGCTTCTGGCAAAGCCACTTTGCCGGCGACCGCACTGTCGTTGGCCGGCCCCTCACTCTCGACAACCAGCCCGTGCAAATCATTGGCGTCCTCCCCGCCAATTTCCGCTACGGCGGCACGGACGTTCAGCTCTGGGTCAATCCGGTTAACGTCGTCCCCGAAGTCTTCACTACCTTTCCCGACTGGGAGCGAAATATCCGCAACAATCGTGAAACCCACTACCTCTCTATCATCGGCCGGCTCAAGCCGGGCATTGCGCTCCCGCAAGCGCAGAGCGATGTCAACAACATCGTTGCGCGCCTGCACCAGCAATATCCCGTCACCACGGGCCACAATGTACAGCTGATTCCGTTGCGCGAGCTGTCGGCTGGGCCGGTGCGCCAGACCCTTGTCGTGCTACTCGCCGTCGTCGGCCTCGTCCTGCTGATCGCTTGCGCCAATGTCGCCAACTTGCTTCTGGCGCGCGCGGTGGCACGGCGGAAGGAAATCGCCATCCGCACGGCGCTCGGCGCCGGCCGTCTGCGTATCGTGCGCCAGCTTCTCACGGAGAGCATGCTGCTCTCGCTCGTGGGCGGCGCACTCGGACTCGCTCTGGCCTGGGCGCTGGTGCGCCTGCTGGTCGCCGCCAGCCCGCAGCAGTTGCCGCGCGTGCAGGAAATCACTCTGGACTTGCGTGTCCTGCTCTTCACACTTGGCGTTTCGCTTCTGACCGGGCTGCTTTTCGGGCTCGCGCCCGCCATTGCCGCGACGCGTCACAGCCTTGGCCATTTCCTGAAGGAAGCTGGGCGCGGCGGCGCCCAGGGTCTCGCCCACAATCGCCTGCGCGGCGCCCTCGTCGTCGCAGAAGTCGCATTTTCTTTGGTGCTTCTTGTTTGCGCCGGGTTACTGGGGCGCAGCTTCGTGCGCATGCTCGAAGTCAATCCCGGCTTCCGGCCCGATCATATGGTTACGATGTGGATGAATTTTACCAGCGCGAACTACGCGCCTAAAGGCCGCTCCACACAATTTCTTGATCAGCTACTTCCACGGGTTGCCGCGCTGCCTGGGGTCGAAGGTGTGGCCATCTCAAATGACCTTCCGCTGGAGGGTGACGACACTACCACGGGCCTCAGTGATGTCGAAGGCCGCCCGCCTTATGCGCGCGGCCAGCACCCGCTCGTCGGAGTGCACGCCGTCAATCCTGGCTACTTCCAAGCCATGGGCATTCCATTGCTCCGCGGCCGTGAATTTGTGGCCTCCGACAGCGCCAACTCAAATCCTGTTCTGGTTATCAACCAGAAGCTTGCCGAATCCTTATGGCCTGGACAGGATCCTTTAGGCAAGCACTGCAACGTCATGGGTGACAAACCATCGGAAGTGGTGGGCGTGGTCGGCAATGTCCTGCATAACGGCCTCGGAGAATCCGTCTCCATCGAAAGCTACCACCCGTTTCCACAAAACCCCTGGTCTTACATCGGGCTTGCCGTACGCACTCACGGCGATCACGGCGCCGTGTACGGAGCGGTGCGCAGCCTCGTCGCGCAAATTGATCCTGAGCTGCCCGTACACGACATGCGCCCGATGGAGCAAGTCATGGCCGAAACGTTGGCTTCACGCCGCCTCACGCTGTGGCTCGTGGGTGCCTTCGCCGCGCTCGCGCTCGTGCTGGCCTCAGTGGGCATTTATGGCGTGATGAGCTACGCCGTCACAGAACGCCTGCACGAAATCGGCGTACGCGTGGCGCTCGGAGCGCAGCGCCGCGATGTGCTGCGCCTGGTTGTCGGCCACGGCATGCGCCTTGCGGCCATCGGCCTGCTGCTCGGGAGCATGGCTGCCTTTTTCGCCGCGCGCGCGATGACCACGTTGCTCTTCGGCATACGTCCCAGCGATCCACTCACCTACATCGGCATCGCCATGGTGCTCGCGCTTGCTGCGTTGGCGGCCTGCTACATTCCCGCGCGCCGCGCCACCGCCGTCGATCCGATGGTGGCGCTACGCTACGAATAGAATCCGCGTTGAGTGCCGATTGCGTCACCGAGTTTCGCTGCCGCGATGGCCTGCCCGTTTCTTTCAAATAACGAACGACAATTTTTTGTCCGAGCGTATTAGAATACGGCTCCGGCCATAGACCACGTTGGGAGAGCCACACCATGAAACGTATCGCCTTACTTTCTTTGTTGATTCTTTGCGTCGCACAGGTTGCTTCCGCGCAGGACTGGGCGCGCGCCAGCCTGCAAAAATCACCGCGCCACAGCGAGTGGGTCACCATCAAGCATGATGGGCGCTCGGTCGAAACATTCGTCGTTTATCCCGAGTCCAAGGGCAAAACCCCCGTGGTGCTGATCATCCACGAGATTTTCGGTTTGTCCGATTGGGCGCAGGAGCTTGCGGATGAAGTGGCTGCCGCGGGTTACATCGCGATTGCGCCTGACCTTCTCTCCGGCATGGCGCCGAACGGCGGCCGCACCTCCGATTTCGCGGAGGGCAAAGCTAATGAAGCCGTCAGCCACCTCAACCCCGACCAGGTGACCGCGGACTTGAACGCCGCAGCGGACTACGGCATCAAGCTCCCGGCTTCTAACGGCAAGCTCTTCGTCGGCGGCTTCTGCTGGGGCGGCGGGCAGACCTTTCGCTTCGCCACCGATCGCCCGGATCTGGCGGCTGCTTTCTCCTTCTATGGGCCGCCGCCGGATAAAGATGCGATGACACGCATCAAAGCGCCGGTTTACGGCTTCTATGCCGGAAACGATGCGCGCATTGGCGCCATGATTCCCGATGCGATCGCAAACATGAAGGCCGCCGGCAAGACCTACGAGCCTGTAACCTACGAAGGCGCAGCGCACGGCTTCATGCGGTCGGGCGAAGCTCCCGATGCCAAGGACGCTGACAAGAAGGCTCGCGCCGATGCGTGGGCTCGCTGGAAGAGTCTCCTTGCAAAATAATCAAGCCTGTTTTTGTTCGAGTTCCGCCCAACGCGCGTAGAGTTGATCCACGGCTTTCTGTGCTTCCGTCATTTCTGCGAGAGCGTCCTGAAGACGAATCCGGTCTCCCATCACCTGCGGATCTTCGAGGGCGGAGTGTTTGAGTCGCAGCTTCTCCTCGGCCTTGGCGATGTCTTGCTCGATGCTTGCAAACTCGCGGACCTCTTTGAAGGAGAGTTTTTTCTTGGGAGCAGAAGACTGGACGGCTTCTGCGCTTATAGCTGCGCGTGAACTCGCCGCTGCTGGAACTTGCTTGGCCCTAGCCAACTGAAGCCGCTGCCAAGCGTCCCATTGCGAGTAATCGGCAAAGCGTTCCGCTGTGCCCAGGCCATCGAGCCCCAGAACTACTGTCGAGACACGGTCCAGCATGAAGCGATCGTGCGTGACCAGCACCAGCGCTCCGGTATATTCGAGCAGGCTCTCTTCCAGGATTTCCAGGGTCGGGATGTCGAGATCGTTGGTGGGTTCGTCAAGCAGCAGCACATCGGCCGGCTGGAGCATCAGTTGCGCGATCAAGACGCGCGCGCGTTCGCCTCCGGAGAGCCGCCCGACCCGCTGCTCCAGGTTTTCGGTCAAAAACAAAAATCGTTCCGCCCAGGAAGCCACGTGGATCACGCGATCCTGATAGATCACCGCGTCGCTGTCCGGAGCGAGCGCCCGCCGTAAGGTAATGTCCGGATCGAGTTCGCGATTCTGATCGAAATAGACGATTCGCAATCCGTCGGCGCGCCGAATTTTTCCTGATTCCGGTTTGAGATCTCCACGCAAGAGGCGCAGCAGCGTCGTTTTGCCGCTGCCGTTCGGTCCGACAAGCCCGACACGCATTCCCGAAGTCACGCTGAAATGAATGTCCCTAAAAAGTGTGCGGCTGCCGATGCCGAAAGAAACGCCATCCAAAGTGATGAGCTGCTTCGTTTTCCGATTGGTCGCGGAAAAATCAATCTCCGCACTGGCAGTGCGGCTACGCGCATTCATTTCCGCAAGCTCGCCGATCATCTCGTGCGCTTTGTCGATGCGAGCTTTCGCCTTCGTGGCGCGCGCTTTCGGTCCGCGCCGCAGCCACTCCAGTTCCGTGTGCACCCGGTTTTCCAGTGACTCCTGGCGCTTTTTCTGCGCGTGCAGGTACTCTTGCTTGGCTTCCAGAAAACTGCTGTAGTTTCCGCCGACGCGCAGCGCCCCATCCTCGTAAGCGCGATTCAGCTCTACCATCTCGTTCACCACGTTTTCCAGAAAGTAGCGGTCGTGGCTGACCACCACGCACGCGAACGCGGCGCTCTGCAAAACCGCTTCGAGCCACTGAATCCCCGCAAGGTCCAGGTGATTTGTCGGCTCATCGAGGAGCAGAATGTCCGGGCCTTGAACCAACGCTTCGGCAATCGCCAGGCGCTTGCGCCAGCCGCCGGAGAGTGTCGCGGCGTCCGTATCCAGTTCCACAAAACCCGCGCGGCCCAGCGTCTCCGCAAAACGGGACGCGCGCTCACCCACGGAAACTTTCGCTCGCTCCAGCGCATTCTCGATGACCGTTCGAATCGTCACGCCAGCCGCAAATTCCGAAATCTGCGCGACGTAGCTCAGCCGCGTGCCTTTTCGAATCGCCACGTCCCCGCTGTCCGGCTTGACGCGCCCCATCAGCATCTCCAGCAGCGTGGACTTGCCAGAGCCATTCGGCCCAATCACGCCAATGCGATCGGCTTCGGAAACGGTGAACGAAATATTCTGGAACAGCGGCGCCGCGCCGTATCGCTTAGAAAGTCCCTGCGCGCTGATGATCGGAGGCAAATTTCTCGGTCTTCTCCCGTTCTTAGTTTAACCTTGAGACCGACCGCTGCGGAAACTCGCCGGCGGATGCTCGCCATACGAATGAGATGTACCCGTGATCCACAAATTTGACGCTTTGATTCTTGGCGCCGGCGCTGCGGGCCTACTCTGCGCCATCGAGGCCGGCAAACGCGGGAGGCGCGTCGCCGTGCTGGAGCGCGCCGACCGCAGCGGCAAGAAGATTCTCATCTCCGGCGGAGGCCGCTGCAATTTCACCAACCTTCATTGTCAGCCGGAAAATTTTATCTCCGCGAACGAGCATTTCGCGAAGTCCGCCTTGGCGCGTTACACTCCCGCGGATTTCATCGCTCTCGTCGAGAAGCATCGCATCCCGTACCACGAAAAAACCCTTGGCCAGCTTTTCTGCGATCGTTCCGCGCAAGACATCACCAATATGCTTGAAGCGGAATGCCGGGCCGACGGAGTGCAGATCTTCCTCAACTGCAAAATTCAGGAGGTGCAGCGAACGACACAGTTCGTCGTTCGCACCGAAGCGGCCGAATTCCAATCACCAGCGCTCGTCGTCGCCACCGGCGGACTCTCCATCCCCAAAATAGGCGCGACCGCTTTCGGTTACGATCTCGCGCGAGAATTCGGCCTGAACGTCATTGCTACCAAGCCTGGCCTCGTGCCTTTTCTCCTCGGCGGAAAAGACTACAAACTTTATGGCGATTTGGCCGGTGTCTCGGCCGACGTCATTGCGTCCGCAAACAGTCATTCCTTCCGCGAAAAAATGCTCTTCACCCATCGCGGGTTGAGCGGGCCGGCCATCCTGCAAATTTCCTCCTATTGGGAGAAGAACCAGCCCATCCACATCGATCTGGCGCCGGATCGTGAGGTCACGCCATCGATTCGCACCGCGAAAGTCCGCAACAGCGCTGCCGCGCGCGCTGCATTTCTAGGAATTCTGCCGAAACGCCTCGCTGAAACTTGGCTGGATGAAAACGCACCAGCAAATTGGGCCGACGAGTCTCTGGCGCAACTCGAGAAACGCATTCATGCTTGGCGAATTATCCCCGCCGGCACGGAAGGCTACGAGAAAGCCGAAGTCACCGCCGGCGGCGTGGACACCAACGAACTATCGAGCAAAACCATGGAGAGCAAGAGAGTCGCCGGACTATTTTTCATCGGCGAAGTTGTGGACGTCACCGGACATCTCGGCGGTTTCAATTTTCAGTGGGCGTGGGCTTCCGGCGCGGCCGCCGGACGCGCTCTATGAAGTAACCGAGGCGCGGCGAGAGCCCGCACGCGGCGCAGCTGCCGGAGCTTGCGCGGCCTTTGCTTCTTCGTAAGCCGCATATTCTTCGTACGGCCCCTTGAAGTCTTCGACCTTGCCATCCTGAAAGTGCCAGATGCGCGTGGCGACTTCGTCGATCACATCGTGGTCGTGCGTCACCAACAACACCGTGCCATCGTAACGCTGCAGCGCGATGTTCAGCGCGTTGATGGATTCCAGGTCCAGGTGATTCGTGGGCTCGTCCAGCACCAGAAAATTCGGCTTCTGTAGCATCAGCCGGCAAAAAATCAGCCGCGCCGATTCTCCGCCGGAAAGCGCCCGCGTCGGCTTCAACGCATCTTCGCCGCTGAAAAGCATTTGCCCCATCAAACCGCGCAACTCTTGCTGCGAAGCGGATGGGTCAAATTGCCAGAGCCACTCGATGGCTGTCATGCCCTTGGTGATGGATTCGCCGTGGTCCTGCGCGAAATAGCCTACCGCGACTTCGTGCCCCCAGCGCACCTCGCCGCCGTCAATCGGAAATTGCTGGGCATCATCGTCGATAAATCCAGGGGCATTGCGAACCAGCGACTTCAGCATCGTGGTCTTGCCCGCGCCGTTGCGCCCCATCAACGCGATTTTTTCGCCACGTATTACGCTCGCCGAAAATCGCGGAATCACTTTCAAATCGTCGTAGGATTTCTCGACGCTGCGGATCTCCAGCGGATGCTTTCCCGAATTCCGCTTCATATCGAACTTGATATAAGGACGCTGGATGTTGCTCCGCGCGAGCTCTGTTGTTTGCAGCCGCTCGACTTCCTTCTTGCGGGAAGTCGCCTGCGCGGAGCGCGTGCCCGCCGAAAACCGCGCGATGAAATCCTGCAATTGCGCAATCTTTTTCTCGCGATTGGCGTTATCCGCTTCGATCCGGCCGCGGATTTGCGTCTTGGCCACCACCATGTCGTCATACCCGCCGATGTACATGATGATCGTTTCGTAGTCGATATCCGCGGTATGCGTGCAAACGCTGTTCAGAAAGTGCCGATCGTGCGAAATGGCGATTAGCACGCCTTCGTAATCGCAAAGATATCTCTGCAGCCAGTGCACCGAATCCAAGTCCAAGTTGTTGGTCGGCTCGTCCAGCAGCAGCGCCGTGGGATTCCCGAAAAGAGCCTGTGCCAGCAGTACACGCACTTTTTGCCCACCCTGCAACTCGCCCATCTTGCGCTCGTGCAGAGTGTCTTCCACGCCGAGCCCGTCGAGCAGCACCGCGGCGTCCGCTTCCGCCGTGTAGCCGCCCTCTTCCCCGACAATGCCTTCGAGTTCCCCGAGCCTCATCCCGTCGGCATCGGTCAGTTCGTCGTGCGGCTTGGCATACAGTTTGTCGCGCTCTTCGAGCGCCTTCCACAGCGCCGCATTGCCCATGATCACCGTGTCAATCACGCGATATTGGTCAAAGGCAAACTGGTCCTGCCGCAAAACACCCATTTTCTTCGGCCGGGTGATGGAACCGTTGGTCGGCTCCAGCTCCCCAGTCAAAATCTTCATAAAGGTGGACTTACCAGCGCCATTGGGTCCGGTCACCGCATAGCGCCGCCCGGCCATAAACGTGCAGGTCACGTTCTCAAAGAGAACGCGAGGTCCAAACCGCATGGTGATGTTGTTGACCGCCAGCATAACCTTCCAAGTATAGCGTGGATTTGTTGCTCGCGCATTCTCCTTCGGGTGAATTGGTTACCGGAATAATCTGCTGGCGTGCGAGATGGCACTTCGAGCAGGCCTTTGTAACAATCTTTTTTCTTGACTTCCTCATACATAAAACGC
>Ga0210407_10004729_pt1 | contig 10644 bp, 11 predicted proteins | sample IncBWC27MmetaG_FD_150860 | JGI IMG/M metagenome (GOLD analysis project Ga0210407, IMG submission 150860) | Forest soil microbial communities from Barre Woods Harvard Forest LTER site, Petersham, Massachusetts, United States - Inc-BW-C-27-M | ecosystem: Environmental > Terrestrial > Soil >... | reverse complement strand
AGGCTGGGGCATGAATATCGTAAAGGCCGATGCCTTTGCCAACGCTGCAGGCGTAGTGCTGGACACCTTTCAATTTGTCGACCTGCACCACACGCTGGAGCTGAATCCCACGGAGATCGCGCGATTCCAGAAAAGCCTTGCCGAGATTGTGAACGGAAAAGCGCCTCTCGAGCCGCTGCTGAAAAGCCGCGAAAGCGCCAGCAAGGCGAAACCGCCCAAAGTGGCGGTCGAAACGCGCGTGGGCTACGACGATACCTCCTCGGCGCAGAGCACGCTGCTTGAAATCATGGCGCAGGACCGTCCGGGCTTGTTGTATGACATCGGGTCGGCGCTGGCCCGCCTCGGCTGCAACATTGACGTCGCGCTGATCGACACGGAAGGCCAAAAGGCCATCGACGTTTTCTACCTCACAGAACGGGGCAAGAAACTCAGCCGGCAAAAACAGGAATTGCTACACGAGGTCCTGCAGAGCACGCTGTCCTAAGGCGTGCCGAGATTGTTCCGGCAAGCTGTAGCTTTCCCCGCATTCCTAGATGCACGTGCGAGGAACTCGCAAGCAGAAGAAAACGTTATCGGCGGGGCCCAGCCGCTCGCCGCAGGCAGCGGGAACCCTGATGTTCTTCAGTGTTTGTCCTGGGCCACACCGGATGCGTTGGCCGGGTGGGCGGGGCCGGATACCAGCGAGTAAAGGAAAAGCAGGACTCCGAGTCCAATCAGTGCGCCGCCCAGGCATACAAGCACCACGAACGCGATGGGCCTTGACCACACCAGGCACAATGCCTCAACCAGCAGCCCGATAATCACCAGGATTCCCGAAATGCGAAGCCTCCGGTTCAGGGAGTCGCCGGATCGCATCAGCTACCTCCATCCCAGAATTTCACTTTGTCCCCCCAATGGCCCACGTTGTGAACCACATCGTGGCACCCACTCGAGACGCAGGACAACGTGTTCGCCTTTATTGCCGGAAGTGTAGCCGGATCCGCGTTGTGAGTGGCGCCCTGCTCAAACGAACGCGCGCCGAGATGGCAATGGAGGCACTCGCGGTTGTTGAACGGTTCATGGAGCTTGATGTCCTGCGGCAAGGGCATCTTTTTCAGGTAGTAGACGTAAAGATGTCGCAAGCCTCCAAGTTTCGCTTTAAACGTGCCGAACATCGCGTAATTCGTATGACAGGTATAACAGGCTTCGTCTGCCGGCACGCGATGATTCTGAAAATGTGCGGCCGCAAGATAGGAGGGGTCGTCGATGTCGAGGCTCTTTCCGTAAGAGTCCATGATGTGGCAAGAGAGGCAGAACGCCGTGCTCTTCGAGCGTTCCATTTCATTGTCCATACCGGCCACCAGAGAAAAAAGCGGCAGAAAGAAAAGCACGCCGAACGCAAGAATTTTGCCGGCGCTGCTGGCGGTAATCGCGGGACGCGCAACAACGACTCCCGCGAGCGCCGCGCTGAATAGAATGAGAATTACGATAGCGATTGTCGGCATCGAACCTCGGGACTTGGCTGGCTTCTCACTTCTTCAAGCCGCGGATGTAGGCGACGAGATCCTTGATCTGCTCCGCTTTTAGGCTTTTGCCGTACGCCGGCATTTTAGCTTTGCCGTTGCCGATGAGTCCGGCGATGGCCTCGTCACTTTGCGATTGGACATCCGCGGAACCGAGATCCCTGACCTTGTTTGCAATGCCGAGCTTGGTTTCGCCCTTCCCGTCGGCCCCATGACAGGCCACGCATTTTGCTTTGTAGAGCGCCTCTCCGCCGGTTTGCGCCTGCGCGGGCACACTCAAAAGAGTGATTCCAGCCAGCACGATAGCGGCTGTGACGGTGGCGATGCACTTCCTAGTTGTCTTCATGTGTTCCTCCTAATCCGCAATCTGCACGGTTTAAATAAAACCAGCCTAACGCCGTTCTTTCCGGGACCTCTCTAGATCCCAGCTTCAAACCAAGGGCCGGGAACCCGCTCTTTTCTCCACCAGCCCGCCTCGTCTTCAGCCTCTCGCCGGACTGCGCTCGATCTGCCGGATGAGCAGAAACAATCCAACCAGCGTAATAAGGATGAAGAATACTGCAACTCCCAGGCCTTTCCTACGATAATCCCGCTCGGACAATGCATCCTTGCCCGCTTGTAAATCCTTGGCCGCAATTTTCAGTCCGGCTTGAATGTCCTGGTTCACCAGCGGCGGCTGGAAGCTATGGATAGTCACACGCGCTTTCGTCAAGGAATCGCGCGCTTGATCCTGCTGCAGGCGAGCCTCGCTGACATCCATCCCCGAAGACTCGGCCACTCCCAGCAAACCATCCGCGCTTTTTACGGAATCATCCAATTGCGTCAACCCCGCGAGCATGTTGGCCCGAGCTACATCGCAATTGTCGCCGGGAGAATGACACTGCATGCATACGCCCTCAGGTCCGGTGTCCAGCTTCGCGTCCGTAGGATGGGTGATCGCATGATTGCTGTGGCACACCACGCATCCCGGAAGCCCCGCGGACTGAAAAACCATCTTATGCGGGCTTTTGTCATACATCTGCGCCTGGAAGACGTGACAATTGGAACAGACATTTTTGACAGAATCGACACCGGGAGGAGCCGCGCCATGATTTCCATGACAGGTGGTGCAGGTAGGAGCGCTGAGATCGCCGCGAGCGGCCATCGCGTCATGATGCACGCTCGTGTTGTACTTCAGAAACTGGTCCGTAGGAATGCCATAGGATTTCATGTACGCGGCGTCGGCATGGCAACGTGAACAGGTTTTCGCGACGTTCAGGGGGTGCACCTTGGAACGCAAGTCGCGAGCGGGCCGCAGATCATGCACACCGTGGCAATCAATGCAGACCGCGACTTTCCTATCACCTTTGGCCAGCAGTTTACCGTGCACGCTGGTCTGATACTGGCTGAACTGGTCGGTGCGCAGCCCCGGATTGTACTGTTTCATGAGCGCCGCATCGGAATGGCAGCGCCCGCACAGCGCCGGAATCTGACTGCGCTCGATCCTTCCGCGAAATCCAGCGGCTTTGTTCATGGCGTCCATGTCAGCCTTCGTGGGATCACCGCCGTGGCAGCTCGCGCAGGTCAATCCCTTTTGCGAATGAATGTCCTGAGCGAACTGTGCCTCCGTGACTTGCAGCGGCGCATCGAGCGCGCTGTGGCAATCCACGCAGGTGTTGGCCGTTTGCGCGCGGCTTCCCGACGCCCACGCCCAGTGCGTCGCGGCCAGCAACAGCAGGCGGCAAACCCAGCTATTTGGCCGCGTAACCATAAATGGTCATCGCCACGATGTAGCACAGCGCAAACACGCCGGCTCCCCTGATCAGCGTTCCCCCACGCTTCTCGCGCTGTCCTTCGAGAAACGGGAGCAGCACCCAGATAGCCCCCGCCAACCCAAAAGCCAGAATGCCGATAAGCTCCCCGTCGATACGCCAGATCTTCGAGGGAATGAGTTTCAAACTCTGAAACATAAACATGAAATACCACTCGGGACGAATCCCGGCAGGAGCCGCGCCAAACGGATCCGCTTTGGTTCCTAGCTCCCACGGCAACCATGCGGCTAGCGCACCAAGAACGCCCAGCGCGACGTACCACGCCATGATTTCTCTCAACAGGAAGTTCGGCAGAAACTTCATCTCCCGCACCACGGCAGGATTGACCTTGGCCTGCGCTTCCACCCCGGGGGGAAGGCTCATACCAAACTTCTGCACCAGAGCCAGATGAATCAGAATCAGAAACGCCGTCAGCCCCGGCAGGACCGCGACGTGAGCTCCGAAGAAGCGCGTGAGTGTAGCGCCGGTCACCTCTTCACCGCCCCGCATGAGAACCATCATGGTATGGCCGACCAATGGCACTTGACCGGTGATCTCCGTCCCGACTTTGGTGGCAAAAAAGGCCAGCGTATTCCACGGAAGCAGGTAGCCGCTGAAGCCAAACCCCAGAACCAGAAAAAGAAGGATCATGCCGCTGACCCAAGTCAGTTCTCGAGGCCTCCGATAAGCCCGCAGGAAAAGGACGCTGAACATGTGCAGGAAAGCCGTGAAAATCATCAGATTGGCGGCCCACGAGTGGATGGATCGCACCAGCCATCCAAACTGTACGCGCGTCATGATGTACTGCACGCTCTCGAAGGCTTCGTTTGCGCTGGGCCTGTAGTACAAAAGCAGCAGAAGGCCAGTCGAAACCTGAATCCCGAAAAGAAAAAGCGTGATGCCGCCCAGGAAGTACCAGTAGGAGAGCTTGTGAATAGGAACCGTCTTGTGGCGCAGCGGCTCCGCTAGTTTCGCCCAGTCAAAACGCTCGTCGATCCAGCTGCGGAGATGCGTGATGAGCTGCACGTCAGGAGCCCCGCTTCCGCGTGACCACGATCTCGCTTCCGCGCACGTTCACTTGTAAGTTTTCTAGCGGCCGCGGAGGAGGACCCGAGATGTTTTGTCCGTCGAGGCCATACGTGCCATTGTGACAAGCGCACCAGATTTCGACCAGGTCGGTGCGATACTGAACCGTGCAGCCCAGATGCGTGCACACGGCAGACACGCAGTGGTATTCGCCCTCTGCGGTGAGCAGCAACAACGCCGGGCGGCTGCCGAAGCGGAAAACCTTCGAACCATTCGGTTTGAGATCTCCGACTTTGCCTGCGACAACTTCGTCTTGACCCAGGTCAGGAACAGCGGGCGGCACCAGATACTTCAGCACGGGGTAGAAGAAGGAGACAACAGAGGCAAACACCCCTCCGCCGAGCAGGATCTCGACGAGTCGGCGCCTTCGAGGCCCAACCTGTTGGGGGCTTTCGATCGTCATTGAAGAAGTAATTTCTCTTTTCGAACGCCCGCGCCTTCTGCGGACCATCAGTGCTTCTTTGCCAGATCCCGAACGAAACCAACCATCTGTGCAATCTGCTCTTTGCTGAGTTTCCCCTCATACGCGGCCATTTTGTTTTTACCCTTCGTGACAATCTGGGTAAGCTCGGCGTCACTGCGTTTTTGAACGTCCTCGGAATGCAGGTCGGGGATTTTCAGAGTCTGCCCCATGGTGGTCTTCCCGGCGCCATCGGGTCCGTGACACATCGCGCATTTGGCCTTAAAGAGGCTTGCCCCCGTTTCTTGCGCCCTCGCTGGCCAGCCGAGAAATAAAATCAATCCCATTGTTCCGGCCACCAACACGAGCTTATCGCGGTAATTCCTGATCACCCTGGCCTCCAGTCTGCCTGCTTCCAAAATGTTCCGAGTGGCTTTCGACACGGCCCTTTTGCACTTCAAAATGCGTATTTCACGGAAAGGGTATACAAGTTTCCTCTGAAATTTCTCGGGGCATAGAAGTCTTGGGCGGCTTCGGTTCCGGCTCCGAAGGTGGGATCTTCGTGGTAGCCGTAATAGTCCCAGAACGCTTTACCGGTCCATTGCTTCGAGAACTTGTACTCAAATCCGCCGTAAGGATGCAGCCACTTGGAGTTGAGCGAGCCCGTCACCTGATTGGGAATCAACGCTTGGGGATCGAGTCGAAGCTGTGAACCGCTGGTTCCCGTGAGGTTGGCCCCTAGATGCACGGTGAACCGGTGAACCGGCTTAAAAGTGGCGTCGAAGAAGCCATAGCTGGAATTGTTCGTATACGTTGAGAGTTGTTGCACCAGCCCCGGCACGTTCGGGCACGCTTGAATGCCCGGGCCGTTTTGACCGGCAGCAACACTGATATAGCAGATCAGCACTTGCGAGAAGACGTCGTTGTAGTCGTACCCGATTTCCATGCCGAAGTTTGCATTCGGCTGGATCATGGCCGAGACGCCGTACGTACGATTGTGCTGCAGATCCCCTTGTTGGAACTGGTTGTTACGGCTCTCCCATATCAAAATATTACCGTCCAGGTTCAGCCAGCTGGTTAAATCGTATTTTGTGCGGAGGCGGTATTCCTGCGACTCGTTGGGACTGACCCGCGTGAACGTGCCGTCGGCACTGAACAATTCGGTGTCAAAACGGATGTTCCATTTCTGGTTCGGCCGCGCCCAGAGACCGAGCAAGCCGGAATACTCGTTGATGGGCGGGACCGTTGCCCCCGCTGGGGCAAACCCGGTGTTCGAGACAAAACCGATCGAGTTGTCTGCATTCAGCGTGCAACCGGCAGGAAGGTTGGCTTGCGAAACCGGCCCAGGATTCACGACGGCGCAAGATCCACGGGCAGCACTAGCGGCCGTTGGACCTGGGTAAAAAACTTGGTTTAAGGCTTCGTAAAAATTGTCAGAGATGTAGCGATGCCGGAAGCGAAATCCAATGCGCGCGCCAAACTTCTTGGAAAAACGGTAATCGAATTCGGCAAGATTGGTTTTCTCATCTTGTTTCAGGAAATTGCTGTCGATCACCATCGAGAGGTCCGGAGCCGAGCTCCCATTGTGGGCTACCGTAGCGGCCGACGCACTCGGTGGCGGTGCGCAAATGATCGGGACGGGGGTGGTTGGCGTAAAGAAATTCGCATTGGTGTTCAAGTTGGGGCTAAAGAACGAGCAGCTCGAAAGGTCAAATTCGACCGGATTGTGCCAATTCGAATAGTGGAAGGTATCGTTGAAGCTCAACTTCTCTGTGATATGCCACGTCGCGCCGAAATCCGCGACGGCCGCTACCCGCCGCCCAAGCACCGGCCCGGTGTTGACCTGGTTGCTTAGATTGGTTCGCGATTCGCGGCCTGCGAGGGTCTGGTCGTAGCCATAGATATTGATGTCACCGCCGGAGTAGCTAACCCGCGCTGTCAGGTCCAGGTTCTGCCAGTAATTCGATTGCACGGTGAGTTGTTCGGTCGGCGTACGCGTGCGCGTACGCCCGTGGTCCAGATAGCCGTTCGTGTAGGCGCTGCAAGTCGGATTCACAAATCCGGAGGCGAGAAACGTTCCGCCGCAAGGCTGGCTGGCGCCAGCGTTGAAGGAAACTCCCAAGTCCACGTTCAGAGTGGGACTAACCGGGAAGGGTTGCGCAAAATCGGTGATCCCCGTATCGCCTTTGTAGAAGTTCCAGATTTGGTCATAGCTGATACTGGTTCTCGGCAGGATCTTAATATCGATGCCCAATCGGTAGGCGTTCACGGTGGTTTTGACGTCTTGCAAGAGAAACTGCTCGGTGCCTTGGTGGATGGTGGTGAACGCCGGACCTTCGACGATGTTTCTCGAATAACCCATGCGGAAACGCATTCTGGATTCCGGATGGATGATCAGGTTGTAATCCCCCATCTTGCGGCGTGTGTTCATGTTATGCGGCGAGAAGTTGAGCACGCACGCCGTACACACCGTGCCACCGAAGCCGGCCGGTCCGTTGGCAAACCGCGTGGTGGGGTTGAGCGGATTTGCCAGGAGCGAGTATTCCCAGGTGTTTTCGTCCTTGCGAAACAGAGCGTCAAACTTATACCAGGTATTTTTGGACACCCGGAGCCGCGACACTTCGTTGGGGTCGCCGCCGTACCCGAAATTACTGAAGTAGAAGTGGTCGAACAAAGTTCCATGGTGATTGAGCGAACTCATCTCCGTGGTGAATCCCAACAGGCGCGCCCCTTGTTGCAAGTTCACGAAGGTATCGTAAGCCTGCGCGTCGCCGGAGATGTTGGTGAATCGCCCGCCGAACTCAATCGACTGCTTCACGTTGTAATTGCCCTGCTCGATGCCCTTCTGTTCCTCGTCCTGCTGCCCCACGGCCCGAGGTGCTCCGCTCGATAGCAACGCGCCGACCAGCAGCAAGCCAACGCCTATCATCCGGTGCTTGCTTCGGATTTTACGCATTGGATGGTCTCCTCGCATGGCGGCTCCCCCTCACGGGGTAAAGAAAAACTTGTTGCTGTTCGAACCATGAATGGCGGTGTGGCACATGGTGCAAGCCTGATATTTTTGTGCTTGGTTATGGAAAGTGGGGGTAGCAGCCGGGCCGACGCCCACGGAAAACGCATGGCATTCTAGACACAGCAAGTTTACCTGCGCGCGTTTCAGCAGGCGCGGATTGGAAGACCCGTGCGGTGTGTGGCAGGCCGCACACCCTTCAATCTTGACGGATTCGTGTTCAAAGGCGTACGGTCCGGCCTTGTCCGCGTGGCAGGTGAAGCAAACCAGGTCTTGCGACCCTGTAGCGCGCAATTGGCGCGACTGGAAGCCTCCGTGCGGATTATGACAATCAGTGCATTTCACCAGACCTTCGTTGACACGGTGGTGGAACGGCCGGTTGAATTGCTGCTTCTTGTCCAGGTGGCATCCGTAGCACAAATCAGGCTGCTTCGCTTTCAGCAGAAACTGACTCTCTTTGGCGTGGTGAGGGTCGTGGCAGTCGGTGCAGCCGACTCCATTTTGTAGGTGGACAGAACGCGCGAAATTGCCGTGCTCTTCGCCATATTGGTGGCAGTCCAGGCAGCGCGCGCTTATCTCCTGCGCCGAAACGCCCTTGAACGTGAAAATCTTGGTCTTGTCTCCTCCGCCCTCGACATGTTCCTTCCCGGGACCATGGCACGCTTCGCACCCGTGCCATTCCGGCCCTTTCTTCGTATCCAAAGTCGTCACAAAGTGTGGGGAATCCTCATAGTTCTTGAAGAATCCTTTGACCGGCATGTCTTCGTGGCAGGTTTTGCAGGTCTCGGCACCTACGTAGAGCGAAGGATCGGTGGGACGGGAATAGCCCTTCTTTTCCGTCTTCTTTCCGGAAGTATTTTCTTGAGGCTGTCCGCCCGACGAGACCACGGCAGCCATAAAAAAGAACACCAGACCGATAATCAACACTATCGCGGGCCTCTGCCGCTGAACGCCCTTCATCGCCCCTCCGATGGAACACCCGTTACTCGAACCCCGGCGTTTTCGAAAACTACTGCAAGCCGGTTTCCACGTCTGTGACAGTCGTCACACTACTTTGTGGCCGAAGAAACCAAAGAAAACTGGCAAGACAAGAGTCTGATAGGTCGCCGGGATACTTCTTCGATTTCGCTTGATACCGGCATGATGATTGCAAACCAGAATGGAATCGGGGATAACCCGGCTATCGGAAAGCCAGCCTGCTTTTTGGCAGACAGGAATAGCCAGGAGGCGGAGAGGGCTTTCGCGTCATCCATGTTGGCGGCTGCATTATTGTTCAGGGGTTATTGTTCGTCTGTTCAATATTGCACACTCTTGCCTGAACAGCGTCACGGAAACTGGGGATCGCATGGCCATTGATTGAGAATGAGGCACGGACATCGGGCTCCTGGGACTTGGAACTTCATGTTCCTCCACCCCTATTTTCCTAAGTGTTCGCGCTTGAGAAAGTTAAAGTCTCTTGTTTTGAAGGGAAGTAGACAGTGGCCCTCGTTGCGGATGTGGGCGGCCATGGTGTCGATTTTCTTCGGTGCGGCCGATTTGGATGGGTGGCGACGAGTTCCCTGCCGAGGCTCGACGGCCATCGACCAAGCCAAAGAAAGATTGGGAGGGTTGGTGGACGTGACAGGGTTCGAACCTGCGACCTCATGCTTGCAAAGCACGCGCTCTCCCAGCTGAGCTACACGCCCACAGTTGGAGTACCATTCATTCTAAAGCATTTCTCCCAATTCCAAAATCCATTCCCTCGCGTTTAGGGCCAGTGGAGTGAACCCCTGTTTGAGACAGTTTTGTGGTCGAGCTTCCCGAGGCATTTTGAAGCATCGCTGTGGAGTTGAGACTGAGCCGACCGTGCAAATCGAGTACGGCGATTATGTTTGGGTGCGCGACACCGCATCCGCAAGTCTCGTCCGTCATTATCCTAGAACGCCGTTCTGGCCCGCGAGCAAAGCGCTGCAGCACCGCGCGGGAGAATGCCGACGCTTTTTTTTGCTGCCGCGTTGGGGTGTCGTTAGGCCGCATTCTTTGACGGTGGTCCCAAGCAGCGCCGAATGGCGCCAAGGAGAGCTAGCTGTCCAAGGGCTTCATGCGCATCCGGTGTCCAACCGATCAAGTTTGCAGCCTGAATCCGTCGAAATCGTAGCGGTATTTTAACGTCTTCAATTAACGCTGGCGCGAGAATGCCTCGCTCCGCCCCCTCGTTGGCTTCGATCCGTACCCACTCGGAATCACGCGACGCGGAAGACCAAGCACCACAACGCACTTGGCCGCGTCTAGTGCCTTTTCGACAATATCGTCCCAGGTCAGACCAACAGGTATCTCCTAGGACACTACACTAGCCAAACTGAACCCCTATTTTGAGACAAACGGGAATGGCACACTCTGCAGGGAAAGGAACTGCCGGTGGCGAGGGGACGAAAGGGACGGGTTAACCACCCTTAGAATCCATTCGCTATTCGCGAATCGCGAATGTAGAATGGAACCATGAACCTGAAGCCCCAAGACGTCGTCGTGGCGCTGAAGCTCTGCGCCTATCCTAACGGTCGTCCGGCGATGTCAATCATTGCGAATGATCTCAGCCTAAGTCCATCTGAGGTGCACGGAGCCATCGGACGACTTCGCGCATCGCGACTTTTGTATGGGAAAGATCGACCCAACATTTCTGCACTTGAAGAATTCTTGGTACACGGTCTGAAGTATGCCTTTCCCGCCGAACACGGCGAAGTGACGAGAGGTATTCCGACTTCATACGCAGCTGAACCTCTTAAGAGCGAGATCTCGATGTCGAACGACCTTCCACCGGTGTGGCCTTGGCATGAGGGAAATACCAGGGGTGTTGGACTTGAGCCGCTCTATAAGAGT
>Ga0210407_10004728_pt1 | contig 10645 bp, 9 predicted proteins | sample IncBWC27MmetaG_FD_150860 | JGI IMG/M metagenome (GOLD analysis project Ga0210407, IMG submission 150860) | Forest soil microbial communities from Barre Woods Harvard Forest LTER site, Petersham, Massachusetts, United States - Inc-BW-C-27-M | ecosystem: Environmental > Terrestrial > Soil >... | reverse complement strand
GTTCGACGAAACCATGCTGGCCATGCTCCAGTACATCGTCAAATCCAATTTCGCCGGCCAGGTTTTCACACCAGATGACATCGAGGAAGCCCGCCGCATCGCTCACGCCCACTTTGGCGGCCACCCCAAGTCCTTCAATTACGAGGGTTTCAAATCGCTGTACGCGAAACACCGTGGCCGTCTTCCGCTGCGCATCCGGGCCGTCAAGGAGGGCACGGTGGTCAAGAGTCTCAACGCTCTGATCACCATCGAGAATACCGACCCGGAGTTTTACTGGCTTACGAACTGGGCCGAAACCGTCCTCTTGCAAGTCTGGTACCCCATCACGGTCGCGACGCTCTCCCGGGCCATCAAACAAGTGATCGGCCGAGCTCTAGTCCGCACCGGCGATCCCTCGCTTCTCCCGTTCAAGCTCCATGATTTCGGCTTCCGCGGCGTTTCTTCCAAAGAATCTTCGGCCATCGGCGGCGCGGCCCATCTCTTGAACTTCTTCGGCACGGATACCCTGGCAGCCATCCAGCTCCTCAATCAATTTTATTCCGCCGACCTCACAGCAAAAGATCCGCTCAACTGCGCCGGCTACAGCATCCCCGCTTCGGAGCACTCCACGATCACCGCTTGGGGCGAAGCCAACGAGAACCAGGCTTACGCGAACATATTGGAAAACTGCCCGGAAGGTGTTGTCGCGTGCGTCAGCGACTCGTATGACGTTTACAACGCTGTCCGCAATCTCTGGGGCGGTGCGCTTCGCGACAAAATTCTCCAGCGCAAGGGCACTCTGGTCATTCGCCCGGACTCTGGCGACGCAATAGCCGTGCTCGAAGAACTCTTCAAGATCGTCGCGGAAGTCTTCGGCTACGAGGTCAATAAAAAAGGCTGGAAGACCACCGTCCCCAGTGTCCGTTTCATCCAGGGGGACGGCGTAAATTTCTACACCATTCAAAACATCACCGCACAGCTCACGCGCAAAGGCTGGTCCCAGGATATCTGGAGCTACGGCATGGGCGGCGCGCTGCTGCAGCAAGTGAATCGCGACACGCTGAAATTTGCTTTAAAATGTTCGGCCATCGACCGCGGCGGCAAATGGCACAACGTCTACAAGAATCCCAAGACCGATCCATCGAAAGCCAGCAAGGGCGGCCGCTTCAACCTAATCCACAATGGCAAAGAATTCGCCACCGTCGAAGTCCTGAACGATTCCCCCCATCCCGACAGTTCCCCGCTGGGCACCAACGCGCTGGAAACCATCCTCGAGGACGGCAAAGTCCTCCGCGAAATGACGCTCCAGGAAGTCCGCGACATCGCCGTCAAATACGACACCTACCATGGAGCTGCTTGAGTCTCGGTTCTGGCGAGCCCGGTCGCGCCGACCGGCAGAGCTTTGGACCAGGGCTCTCTTCGCTCTTGGAGTGGCGGGTCCCTAGGCGCGCGCTTTTTCGTTGTGCGCACGATTCCCACTAGCCGCGCCCCCATCACTTTCTTACGAACACAACACAATAATTATTCGCCGGCCAATCATCCGCTATCTTTTCCATCTGAAAACCCGCGGCGGTCAATTCATCGATCAGAATTTTCTGCTGGACACCGTGGTCTTCGCGGTCTTTCGGCACTCCCTTCACCTTGCCGTACTCCGGATGAGGTGGAAAATCAATGACCGCCAATTTCCCTCCCGGCTTCAGCGAACGAATCAGGCTGGCATCGAACTCCCTAGGTTTCGTCAAATGATGGTACACGCGCCGCAAGAAGATCGCATCGCAACACGACGCGGGCAAATTCGTTTCCGTTTCCCCACTCTCGATCACCGCCACGTTTTGCAAATCCCGTTTTTTAACTTCCGCTCTCAGCGCCCTCAGTTTCTCCGGATCGATCTCCGTCGCAAACACTTTTCCCAGAACGCCCACCTGCTCCACGGCAGCGAACGCATAGCTGCCATCTCCGGCTCCGATGTCCGCCACGACCGTCCCCGGTTTCCATTCCATGAGCGCCGCAAGCTTGGGAATTTCATCAGCGGCAGAAGCCCGCGCATGCAGCGCCAATGCAAGAGCCGCCGTCGCCGCGCAGCTCAACACAAACAGAAACCATCCGTTGGTTTTGGCTTTTCGGTTCATGGGCAATTCACTCTATCGCCGCAAGCTCGCCGCAGTTCGCGCCACGGCGGCTCAGTCTTCGCCGATATCTTCCTGCCAGAGCGCGGGATTTTCCGCGATGAATTTCGCGAGCATCTGCTCACATTCCTTAGACGCAAGATCGATCACTTTGATTCCGTTTTCTTGCAGCCAGTCCATTCCGCCGCGAAAATTTGCGGATTCTCCGACCACCACGACTCCGATATTGAACTGTCGAATCAGCCCGCTGCAATACCAGCACGGCGCAAGCGTCGTCACCATTATTTTGTCGCGGTAACTTATCTGCCGCCCCGCTTTGCGAAATGCATCCGTCTCCCCGTGCGCCGATGGATCGCCGTCCTGCACCCTGCGGTTGTGTCCGCTGGCCAGCAATTTTCCCGCACTATCAAAGAGCGCCGCACCGATGGGAATTCCACCCTCTCGGAGTCCGCGCCGCGCTTCCTCGATGGCCGTTTCGAGCATCGACAAACACTTCGCCCGGTCCATCTACGGATCCTCGCTGCGTGCGCTTCGCCCATATCGCGGCGCGATAGCATAGTGAAGCTGCACGAGAACGATGAACCCGATGCTCCAATAGGTATTGAAGATCGAGAGCAGCGCGCCCAACGCATACAGCAATTGAGCAATCACAATGCGGCGGCAAATCGCGGCTGGAACGTCCGGAGGTGTATCGCTCTTGATGAGCGAGGCGTGCGTCGCCCGGCCCCAGCTGAGAAACAACAGTGCACCGAGAAGCAATATGTTGCCCCAGTAAGCGAGCAGCGCCGTGCGGTAAGTGATGAATTCATTCAAAAGCCTTGTGGAAAACGGCATGATGGTGACCGAGAAAAGAAACGCCAGGTGAATCCACGTGAAGTGACGCTCGGAACGCGCGAGGTGGTTGAGTTGCGTCTGCTGGCCCACCCAAAAAATACCGAGCGTCAGAAAACTCGTCAAGTAAACGAGAAGTTGCGGAGCCAGCGCGGCCAGCGCGTGCCGCAAATCGCCTTCGCCGTGAATGAGCTCCTTCGCCGGCACATGAAGCTCCAGCAAGAGCAAAGTCATGGCCACGCCGAAAATGCCGTCGCTCAAAGCGGCCAGCCGCTCCACGCTCTGGCCTGCAACCTGGTTGTAGGAGGTGCTCATCGCCGCTTACTTCAAAGACAGTGCGACCTTTTTCCCGTATTCGCGGGCCTTGGCAAGAATTTCCAGCTCGTTCAGCGTCAGGAGTTTCTTGTCGCGCATGACGAGACGGCCTCCGATCACCACCGTTTCGACGTCGCTGGCTTTCAACGCGTAGGCAAGCTGCGCGTAAATGTCGAACATGGGAACGGCGTTTGGCTCATCGAGGCCGATCAGAATGATATCGGCTTTTTTCCCGGCTTCGAGCGAACCGATTTGCTCTTCCATGTGGAGCGCCTTGGCGCCTTCGATGGTGGCCATTTCGACGACGGATCTTGCGCCGAGGGCGCGCGGGTCCATTTTGGTGATTTTTTGGAGCTTGGCGGCGAGGTCCATCTCTTCGATCAAGTCGAGGTCGTTGTTGCTGCCGGCCGGGCCGTCTGTCCCGAGGCCGACCGCGATGCCTGCGGCGCGCTCCTCGGTCACCGGAGCGACGCCGCTTGCGAGCATCATGTTGCTCGAAGGATTGTGGACGCAGCCGACGCGGCGATCCGCAAGAATCTTCCGGTCTCTTTCGTCGACGAAAATACAGTGTGCCGCGAGAACGTCGGGACCGAGGATGCCGAGCTTCTCGAGATACCCGACGGGCGTCAGTCCGTTCTGTTTCAGGCTGTCGTCCAATTCCTTTTTCATTTCCGCTACGTGCATGAGAATCGGCGCGCGGTATTTCCGAGCGAGAGCCGCAGAATCCTGAAGAGTTTTTTGCGAGCACGTATAAATGGAATGCGGGGCCACGGCAGCGTGGATCAGCGGATCGTTTTGCCAGCGCTTCAGAAATCTCTCGGTGTATTCGAGCATGGCAGCGTTGGTTTTACTGTCGGGCGCGGGAAAGTCAAGAAGCGTCTCGCCGAGGACGCCGCGCATTCCAGCGGCTTTGGTCTCTTCGGCGACGGCGTCTTCGAAATAATACATGTCCGCGAAGGTGGTTACGCCGGAGCGGATTTGTTCGGCGGCGGCGAGGCGCGTGCCCCAGCGCACGAAATCTTCAGTTACGTTTTTAGCCTCGGCAGGAAAAATGTATTTTCGCAGCCAGTCGTCGAGCGTGACGTCGTCATGGAGGCCGCGGAGAAGCGTCATGGGAACGTGGGTGTGGCCGTTGATGAAACCCGGCAGAACGAGCGCGCCTTTGGCTTCGATGGATTGCTTGGTGAAGATCGGGCCATTGGGCATCTGAGCGAGACCCTCACCGACAGCGACAATGGTGTCGCCCTTGATGATCACGTATCCGTTCTCGAGGATGCGGCGGCCCGCGTCCATGGTGACAACCGTGCCGCCGGTGATGAGGAGATCGACAAAATTGGCTGGCTTGGCCGTTGCCGGCTTCTGCGCACCACTTTTCAGCGCGCCGCCAAAAACCAGCGCCAGCGAGACAAAAACAACGGCCACTTTCCTTTTGGCAGTTCGCTGTGGATTCATTTTCCTTCCCTGCCGTCACAAGTTGCGAGCATCGAACGGTTTCGGAAACAGCTCGCGCATCTGGAGAGTTTCGCTTTTGCCCTTTAGATTTGCCAGAATCACGGGGACATCGCCGCAAAATTCCCAAATCAACTGGCGGCATGCGCCGCAGGGCGGCGTGAGCATGTCGGTGTCGGTGACCACGGCGATGGCGTCAAAGCCGCGCTCGCCTTCGCTCATGGCCTTGAAAATCGCGACGCGCTCGGCGCACACGGTCAGACCGTACGTGGCGTTTTCGACGTTCGAGCCGCCAAAGATTCTTCCGGAAGTGGCGCGCAACGCAGCGCCAACGCGAAAATTCGAGTAGGGCGCGTGCGCATTTTCGCGCGCTTGCCGCGCCGCTTCCACCAGTGCTGCATCTTCTATCACGCTGCGGCCCTCCAAAAAAATCTCTCCTATCCGTCAAGCTCCGCCGCGATCCGGGGAATCACAGTTTTCAGCAGCGCGATGAACTGGCCTTTGACGCGTTCCGCGATCTCCAGAACTTCTTTGTGGTCAAGCGGCTGATCGAGGATGCCCGCGGCTGCGTTGGTCACGCAAGATATTCCAAGCACGCGCATGCCGGAGTGGCGCGCGGCAATCACTTCCGGGACGGTGGACATGCCGACCAAATCGGCGCCGATGGAGCGTAAATATCGTATCTCAGCCGGAGTTTCGTAGCTGGGACCTGGCAGTGCGGCATAGACGCCTTCCGGGAAGCCGAGGTGGTTGCCACTTCCCTGGCCGACGGCCATCTCGCGAAATCTTCGGTCGTAGGCCACGGTCATGTCCGGAAAGCGCGGGCCGAAGCGCTCGTCGTTGGGACCGCTGAGAGGACTTACGCCCTGGAGATTGATGTGATCTTTGATCACCACGAGCTGACCAGCGACAAATTCTGGTTTGATGCCACCGGCGGCGTTGGTGAGGATAGCGACCTTGATGCCCATGCGCGCGAAGACGCGGATAGGGAACGCCACGTCTTTGGCGGAATAGCCTTCGTAGATATGGACGCGGCCTTGCATGCCGACAACCGGGATTTCGCCGACTTTGCCGACGACCAGTTGGCCGGCGTGGCCGATGGCCGTCGAGCGGGGGAAGTGCGGGATCTCCGTGTAGGGGATTCTGGCGGAGGTCCGGAATTCGTCGGCGAACGCGCCCAGGCCGGAGCCTAGGACTAGTGCGATTTGTGGGCGGAGATCGGTTTTGGAAAAAACAAAACTTGCGGCGGATTCCGCGCGGTCGAATTCGGATTCGGCCTTTGCTTTCTTTGCAGATTTTTGTGGCGAGCTCATGCGGTCGTTGGGATTTTACCGTGAGTCGAGCCTAAAGGACCAACCACAAAGCACAACCAAGATTGGCTCCGCCACGCTGTCGATGCACTGGCACGTGTGCAGGCGAGCGGGCACGGCGTGCCGTCGACCAACGCAGCTCATGAAAGGATACCGACAATGGAGGCAGACATCAGGTTGGCCATCGTGCCGGCTAGCATGGCGCGAATGCCGAATCTGGCGAGTTGGCCGCGTTGTTCTGGCGCCAGCGCGCCGATGCCGCCAATTTGAATGCCGATGGAACTGAAATTTGCGAAACCGCAGAGAGCGAATGTGGCGATGGTGAAGGTGCGCGGATCGAGTCTCGCCTTTATTTCGCCGAGGTGTTGGAACGCCACAACCTCGTTGATGACCATGCGCGTGCCGAGGAGATTGCCCATCTCCAAGCAATCCGCCGAGGGAATACCGATGAGCCACGCTACCGGAGCGAAGACCCAGCCAAAAACCTGCGAGAGGCTCGAGGGAAACCAGCTCAGGTGCAGACGGGGATGCCCGCCGAGCCAGTTGTGAATTCCGCCCATGACGCCGTTGACGAGATAGAGCAGCGCGATGAAAGAGATGAGCATGGCGGCGACATTTAAGGCCAGCTGAAGGCCGTCGACCGTGCCGCGGGAAATGGCGCCAAGAAAATTGGTTTCTTTTTCCATTTCGGGCATTTCGACGCGTCCTGCGGTGAGAGGTTGTTCGGTTTCCGGCACAAGCATTTTGGCCATGAGCAGCGTGCCCGGCGCAGTCATGATCACCGCGGTGAGAAGATGCTCGGCCTTTATGCCGAAGGCGATGTAGGCGGCCATGATGCCGCCAGAAACGTGGGCCATGCCGCTGGTCATCACTACCATGAGTTCGGATTTTGTGAGTTTATTTAAAAAAGGACGGATGGTGAGGGGGGCTTCGGTTTGGCCCATGAAGATGCTGGCGGCGACGTTGAGAGATTCCGCGCCGCTGGCGCCCATGACGCGGGTCATGAGCCAGGCGGCGATGCGAATGACGAGCTGCATGACGCCGACGTGATAAAGAAGCGCAAAAAAAGCGGCAATGAAAATAATTGTGGGCAACACCTGAAAGGCAAAAAGAAAGTGTTCAGGGGAAGCGGCGAAACCGGGAGCGGGAGCCGCGGGCAGGCCGAGCTCGCCAAAGACAAATTGCGAGCCGTAAAAGGCGTAGCTGAGGAGCAGATTAACGTAATAGCCCGCCTTTTCAAAAAGGTAACGGCCAATGGGGAAACGCAGCACAAACACGGCGAAGGAAAGTTGCAATCCGAGGCCCCAGAGCACGGTTTTGAGCTTAATGGCCCTGCGATCGGTTGAGAAGAGATAGGCCAGGCCGAGCATCGTGAGCAGGCCGAGCACCCCGGTGAAACGTCCCATGCGTGGACCTCTTTCTGCTTTCTGACGAACAGATATACGCCGAACGCGTTCGAAAGAAATCGCTGCCGCCAGCGCTAGGCTCCGATAATGCGCCGAATGAGTGGGAGTTTTTCGCCCGCAGCGACTTCGCCGATTTCGTAGCTACGAGCGATGAGACTCTCTGCCTCAGCCAACTTTGCGCCGCTATTGTAATGAATGGTGGCCAGAGGCTCGCCTTTTTCCACGCGGTCGCCGATGCGTTTGTGAAATTCTAACCCAACGGCGTGATCGATGCTGTCCTCCTTTTTTTCGCGGCCGCCACCGAGCGTAGCGAGAGCGGTGCCAAGTTGCTCGCAATTCGTTGCGGTGATAAAGCCCGTGGAAGGGCTGGAGACACGGACGTGGGACCGCGCTTGCGGAAGAAGTTGCGGGTCGTCGACAATTCGTTGGTTGCCCCCTTGAAGGCTTATGGCTTGCTTGAATTTTTCCTTGGCGTGGCCCGTGGAGATCATGGCTTCGGCGAGAAGACGGCCTTCGCCGAGGGACTTTGTGCGGCCGCCAAGAAAAAACATCCAGGCGGATAATTCGAGGCTCAATTCGACGAGATCGCCTGGGCCGCCGCCCCCGAGAACGTCGATGCACTCGGCGATTTCATTCGCATGGCCGGCCATACGGCCGAGAGGTTGGTTCATGTCGGTAATGAGCGCGACAACTTTTTTCCCCATGCGCACGCCGGTTTCCACCATGAGTTCCGCCAACAACACGGAATCTTCTTCGCGCTTCATAAAGGCGCCGGAACCAGTTTTGACATCGAGAACGAGAGCGTCGATGCCTTCGGCGAGTTTCTTGCTCATGATGGAGGCGCAGATGAGGCCGATATTTTCGACCGTAGAAGTGGCATCGCGGAGCGCGTAGATCTTCTTGTCGGCAGGAGCAATTTCCGCGGTTTGGCCGATGAGGCCCATACCGCATTCGTGGAGAACGCGGAAGAATTCTTCGAGGGACAGATTCACGTTAAAGCCAGGAATGGATTCGAGTTTATCGAGCGTGCCACCGGTGTGGCCAAGCCCGCGTCCGCTGATCATGGGAACCGTGAGTCCGCCTGCGGCGACAATGGGAGCGAGGATGAGCGAAGTCTTATCGCCAACGCCGCCGGTGGAATGCTTGTCAACTTTTCTGCCGGGAATGCGGGCGAGATTGAGGACCTGGCCAGAGCAAAGCATGGCCTCGGTCAGTGAGGCCAGCTCCGAGCGATTGATGCCGCGAATCCACACGGCCATGAGCCAAGCGGCCATCTGGTAATCAGGAATTTCGCCGTGGGTGTAGCCAGAGACGAGGAAATCAATCTCCTCGCGGGAGTGTTCACCGGAATCGCGTTTTTTGCGGATCAGGTCGACGGCGCGCATGCGTCATTGGAGACTGCGGCGCGAGCGTAACATCGGCGGGTGGTGGCGTCAACGCGCGGATCAAATGGCGTTCGCAATATACACTAAGAATTATATGAGATGTATTTGATACCCCGCTTCAGTGGTCGCCACGGGCGGTTTTGGACCATGTCAAGCGATCTTCACCGACCAAGGCGAGCGAAAGTATGCTCAAATCCGCAGGATCGAAGCGGACATTGCGGTAGGAGTTCATGAATTTTCGCTGAATCGTAAGAGAGGTTAGAGAGTCTTTTGGCACCAGATCCTTGACGCGTGTTCCCCAGTCGATCAATTTCGATTTGCCATTCAACTGCAATCTGATCTGGCAAGTCACCGTGACCAATCCGTTGAACTCGACACAAGCAAACCCCGGAGTGCCAGCAAAGTTCTTGCAGCCACCATCGGGCCGCAGGCGTAGTTCATGATCCAATTCATCCAACTGGCTCGCATGGCTTGCTCCAATAATGGCCGCGGAAAGTTTCTGCTCCTTAGGAACCAACAACGTATAGAAGACTAACCGATACTTGAATTCCGGTGGAATGCTAGTCAACTGAAACTCCGGACCATTTTTTTGAGCCTCTTTTCTGAGGGAGGCCGGAGTGAATCGAACATCGCCGACGCGACGAAATCGGATTTTCCTGTTGCTCACCGACTCCACATCAAAGTAGACGAAGCTTACACCTTCCGGATCCTGAGGCGTCTGAGCTTCCTCGCCGGTTTTGGCTGTTCTGAGATAGGCGCGCTCAATCTTTAGACGCATACCTGCATGCAGATCCAGACCACTTCGATTTGGCCGGTATCCGTAATAGTTGAATAGGCTTTGAGGCGGTTCCATGGGCAGGCTTTGCAGAATGAAATTGCGAATGAGGGAGTCGGCATCGCCGAAACACCCCTCTTGCTGCAGCTGATCCAACTCGGTCAGCACAACGTCCAGTGCTGCCATGGAGTCGCCGTCGGGGCCGACGAGACCGTTGAGATCGCCAATCCATCGTTCTGTTGATGGCAGCGTGATCAGCACAGAATCGGGATGTTTCTTGGCGATTTCCACACGGAATGGACCTTTTTCGGCCAGGCAATCCGTAGGCTGCGATGCGTCAGGCGAGGGAAGACTCATCCTGAGGTCGATTGCCAAATTGTTTGGGTTGGATTCTGGGATCGACGGCGGAAAGAGAATTGGCTCGCCATCCTTTGGCTCCAAACGAAAGAGAGGGCCGGTGGTTGCGATCGGCCGTCTCGCCGAACAACCAGCCGACGTGAGCACGATCCATAGAAGCACCGTTAGCAACCTTTGCGCTGGCTTCAAACACATCAACGTTCCGGCCGAGCCCTTGCTTGCCTAGTTCGACGAGTCCAGCGAATAGACCACGGTGATAGTGGTGTCGACTTCGATGGGTTCTCCGTTGAGCAATGTGGGAGTGTAGCGCCACTGGCTCACGGCTTCGACGGCGGAGCGAGCGAGATCCGGATCAACCTGGCTGTTCATAACGCGAAGGGAGAGCGGCTTGCCGTCCATGCTTATGATCGCATGGAGGATGACGATGCCGCTGACGCCGGCCGACCTGGCTGATTCGGGATAGACGGGCTGAACTTTCGTAATGAGATGGGGAGCTTCAATGTCACCCCCAACGCGAATACGCGACGGTTTGCCCGTGGCAGCTGAAGGCAGAGGCTTGGTGGTTCCGTTGGGGACGACTTCGACTTCTTCCATGATCGTGCCGGGTTGCAACGTAATGCTTTGAAAGAAATCCCGGCCGGATTCGAGAGTGACTTGCGAAAGGCGAAAAGGTTCAAAGCCGCGCTTCATGACTTTTAGTTCGTATTCGCCG
>Ga0210407_10004725_pt1 | contig 10655 bp, 20 predicted proteins | sample IncBWC27MmetaG_FD_150860 | JGI IMG/M metagenome (GOLD analysis project Ga0210407, IMG submission 150860) | Forest soil microbial communities from Barre Woods Harvard Forest LTER site, Petersham, Massachusetts, United States - Inc-BW-C-27-M | ecosystem: Environmental > Terrestrial > Soil >... | reverse complement strand
GAAAGCAGGCTGACTATGGGAGGGGGGACGATCCCTTCGCCAATGTCAGGGCCTCTACCGACTGGGGAGTGCCGAGCTGGGTGGGGGCGCTTATCCGCCTCAACGACAAGGTGAAGCGCCTACAATCCCTCGCGCAGAAGGGATCGTTGGCGAATGAGAGTGCTGAAGACTCGATGAGGGACATCGCTGTGTACGCTTGTATCGCCCTCGTCCTATACGAACAGGAGAGCAAAAAGTGAGAATCTACATCGCCGGGAAGTTCGAGGAGCACTCGACCATCGCCAAGTATGCGGAGAGGTTGTGCGCGGCGGGACATGAGATCACGTTCCCATGGTTCCTGCGTCACCTCGGGGCCACTCCATTGGATCAGGCCGCCCAAGAGGACCTCGCTGGGGTGAGGGCCGCCGACCCGTGCATATTCATCTTCGAGCGGCCCCTCGCCTATGCGGGGTCGTTTGCCGAGCTGGGGATGGCCATTGCCCTCGATAAGAGGGTCATCCTTGTGGGAGATGAGGGAGATAGATGCGTGTTCGCTCATCTGCCACAGGTCACCCACGTGGCTAACTTTGACAAGTGCATGGAGTTGTTGGAGAGATGGGGGAGGTAGACGGGACCACCCTCTTATGACCTAGCGTGCCACGGCCTCCGCCGTCCACCATAAAGGACGCTCTGACCCACCCTGTCATCGTCCTACCTCAGCGTGACGCGGCGGAATGAGTAGCTCACTTAGGAGAGCTGAGTTCGGGTTGAGCAACCCGGTTAGGGGTTGGATTCAGCTCTCGGTGGCTTGGGCACGCTAGGTGACAAAAGGGTCCCCCCGAGGAGGGTCACAGTGAGTTTCAAGTTGAGACCACACAAACTATTTCCTGGGGCCATCGTTCCTGTATTCAGCAATGAGGACATTCAGGAGATGGAAGTGGATGATATCACCATGCTGGTATTGTGGGCACAGGGTCATCACCTACCGATGGGGGAACCGGAAATTTCTGCTTTGTACTTTTTATATGATAAAAATTATGGCGAGGTGTTTGGTCACTTGTTGGACATGGAGGGTCAATGACTGCTGCTGATTACTCGAAGTTTCTACTAGCTCTCGTCATGTATAGGGAAGCGAGAGGGGAAGGACAAACTGGCATGTTGGCCGTGGGCCACGTCATAGCCAACCGCTGCCACATGTGGGGGAAGACCTACCACGATGTGATCCTCGGGGAGAACCAATTTACCTCGATGAGTGTCCATGCTGACCCAAATGACATAGCGTGGCCGGTCCTTGAGGACGAGGTTTTCTATCTTGCTGAGAACGTCTACAGCGGCATGGCGAGTGATGTAACCAACGGTGCTCTTTACTACGCAGATGAGACATTCGTCACGTCGGGGTGGTATGAGAGAGAAATAATTTCCAGCGGTCTTCACCCCGTGCTGGTTAAGATCGGGCGACACACATTCAGAAAATAGGAGGAGAGATGAAACGTAGAGAAATTGTATTGGTCTCATTAGGTATCGTCGCGGTGTTCATAGTGTGGCTGGGTGGCCTATGGGTAGCCGGTGTCTACGGTGCTGATCCCAACCAGAAAGTCCCCGATGCCATGGCCCTTCGCCTGCGCAACGTCCAGGTTGACCTACTCCAGACGAATGGCTCGCTGATCCAGTTGCAGGCTCAGTATAACCAGCTCGCGGGGCCGCTCCAATCGACGATTCAGCACGATAACCATGAACTGGACTTGCTGAAGGCAGAGGCCCTCGCCACGGCCCAACTGGACCCCGACAAGTTCGACGTGAACTTGGAGAAGATGGAGTTTGTGGCCAAGCCGCCTGCGCCCGCCCCGGCTGAGAAGAAGGACAAGAAGTGAGTCTGATATTCGACTTGCCGGGGGCCGCCGTCGCCCTCTATGGGACGATTCGCCGCGACCGCGAGTTGATGGACTGGTTGCGGCTGATCCTCTCATGCGTATTCAGCGGCTTCATCGCGGGCATGGGGTCATGGGGCATCGCCCTCGTCTCCCACGTCAACCCCTGGGTCTCCTTTGGCACGGGGCTGATCGCCTGCTCAGTGAGCGTCTTCTCTGTCCTATTGCGGATGAAGCAAGCTAAGACGTTGCTGATTAGCGTGCCCAGTGACGTTGAGAAACAGTATGAGATAGGGAATCAGTCGGTGATGGAGCCGGAGGCAAAATGATCGACTTAATGCGAGAACACCCATGGATGGCGTTTACTTTGCTTGTGTTAATGATATTAGCAATTGACAACATTGTTACAGGTTTTTGGAAGATGTTGGCACACTTGGATGACGATACGGAGCCGTCTAACAAATGACTACTATTCCTAACCCTGGTACTTATGTGTTCGTTATTAAAACGGGGGACTTGGGCGTCGTTAAGTCTATATCGGACATTATGGATTGTTCTTTGCGCCCACGTATGCACCACATTGGTGTAGAGCTATTGGTGTCCCGTAAACAAGGGGACATTGATTATTTTCACAGCGAGGACTTGGAATTCGTTGGCGGTGCTGAGTGAGATATGGCATAGACTGTGATGGCGTGATAGCCGACTTCCACAAGGGCTTCGCCCGCGTCGCTAATAAGTTGTGGCCCGGTCGCATCGCTCCCGGTGATGAGTACCCGAGTGATTGGGAGTGGGCATCGCGCGGCTTCGATCCCGATGAAGTCATACGTGTCAAAGAGGAAATAGCCAAGATACCCAATTGGTGGTGCTCCCTCCCTGCCATCGGCCACAACGTGGGCGCGATATTCCGGCACCGGTTGCGCTACCCCGAGGATGAGATATTCTATGTCACCGCCCGTCGCACCGATCAAGTGGCGGGGATGCCCATGATGCACCAGTCCCAACGCTGGATTGATATGTGCGGGATTGGGGGTCTCGGGACGGCGGTCATTGTCATGGACGGTGACAACAAAGTTCAGCTATACAAAGAGCTGGCGGTCGATGGCGCCGTGGATGACGACCCCAACCAAGTGAAATTATTGAGTGCTGGATACCTGTTGAGTACACCGTGGAACACAGATGCTAGTCAAGGGAAATGGCGGGTGAAGGACCTGGACGAATTCTTCGAGAGAGTAGGGAGGAGTAAGTGACTATCAAGAAGGGCACCATAGTTGATTTAAAAATATATGAAGGCTGTGCTAAGAATCCACATGACCATTTTTTGGGGATCGTTATGGAAAATATATACAATCAATACATCAAGGTAAATTGGGTAGCTGGTGGACCTAACTTTAGGAATATACATCCTGGGTATGATTTCATTGGCTACAATAACCAAGTTTTGGAAGTCCTGGGGGAAATTGAGGAGGAGTGATGGCACGCAAACTAGATAACGACGTTCAAATCACGATCCGGTCGATGAGGACTGGCGGGTTCACCACCAACCAGATCGCCCACTCATTGGGTCTGTCCAAATCCACCGTATCCAAATACTGTCTAATCATCAACGAGGAGAGGGGACATCGACGTGCGTATACGAGGACGAGTAGTACAGTCACAGGAAAACTGGTGTCAGATTCGATTGGTGAGTGATGGCAGTTACATCACATTGCCCATCTCATTACCAGATAATCAATACGTGGAAATTGAGGTTAGACCACTATCTGTGAAGGGAGCGGCGGCGGGATCAAATCTGATTCCTTTACCGTTGCCACAATTACCTTAACTCTAAGGCCGATCATGCCCATGGCCTCCAACACGGTATCCACGGCCTCCCGCTCTCCCTTGACTCCCATAATCGTGTAGGCGTAGAAATAGAAATCCTTCCCCGCGATGTACACGCGCCACGCCAATCGCTCACCAGACAAATACACACCTCCCCTCATCATCGCAGCACACCTTGTGCATCCCACCATAGGCTTTAGTCAGCGTACATGTGGTCTGGGGAACGCGGTGGTGGTTATCGGTTGACGAAGGCTCGCGCGCGGAACAGCTAATGAGGAGGAGAACGCTAATTATCCCCGCCAGACTTATAGCTCGGCTCATTGAGGTTCTCCACTCTGCCGGGGGCGAACTTGGGCGGGTACTCTATCTTTCCTGCTACATGACGATGTGGGGGGTACACGCGGAATAGGGTCAGCATGTAGAAGAACCCGCCCCACAGGGGCACCCCGAGGATGACCAACTCGATGATGTGGTAGATCGCGTCTGTGCTCATGTTAGCCTCCACACGCGATGAATTGAATTTGATCGGCGCCCGTCCCGGTGAACGTGGCCGATGATCCACTCACCGGGATACCCTTGCTGGGATTGGCGATGGTGGTGATGTCATTGGTAGTGATGAACCATGTTGTGGAATCCGTGAAGGCGGGGGAGATTCCGGTGATCGTTGATGTTCCCCCTTGCAGCGTGGCGATGCCAGCGATGCAGTGCTCCAATCCCGTATTGGCATTGCTACATTGGCTATTAAAGGTGATGATTCCACACTCAGCTAGAACTGGGAGAACACCCGGCACATCTGGAAGATCGTGAATACGAATTACGCTCGCGTCGCTAACCAAAATGGAAAATGCCGTCGCGCTGGACCCCAAGAACAACGTGGAATAGGGTAGCGTTGATGCTCCCAGGCTAGAGATACCAGCAGCGTTAGGCACAATACTATTGGTTTTCAATACACCCGTCGCCCCAAGGTACGTTATAGTCCCACCGACACCGATGATCTTAAAGGTGTTTGTGGCTGGATCGAATGTGAAGTTGGGGGAACTGGTGAGCGTGTTCGGTGCGGAGCCGAATGCTATCTGGTTCAATGCTGCTGTGCCAAGGATGGTGCCGGTGCCACTGCCAGGACCGGGACAGCTCACGAAGAAATTCTTCTGCGCCGTGTTGGATGCGGAGGCCGCCACTTGGACGAAGTATTCCCCCGGATTACATTGGAAGTTGTAGAAGCCGGTGACATCCGTCGTCGTCTGGCCGAAGTTGCCCCCGACGATATTGAGGGGGCCACCGTTGAGGTCGAAGATGGTGGCGGGCGTGGGGCATGGGGATGTGTTAACTGTGGTGGGCGTGGTGCACACGCGGACCATGCCGTAGGAGATGGGGGCCATGACCACGATGCCACGCGGGGAGACGGCGTAGAAGGAAGAGGGGGAGAGGGCGTAGCCGCTGACCGCGCCTAGCTGGGCATGGGCGCTCGCACTCAGTCCTAGTATGGCTAATATGATCAGTCCTACTCGTTTAAACGGCGTCATTCGTCATCATCTCCGCCCGCAGGCTCGAAGTCATCATCCACTTCATCCGGCTCGACGAATTCTGGTTCGTCAACTATTGATTCGACGGGCATCATCCAATTGGCCTCAGCCACCCTTGTCGGGATAGGCACTCGAACCGCTTCTCGACGCACTTCTTCACATCGTTCCTATACATTAAGTCGGGTATGAGCAGCTTGTCAATCGCCGCTTGACACTCATCGAACGCCCCGCATATTGTCTCGCTGACCGATATGGGGGCGCCAATCAAGCCATCAGTACCTATGGTCTCAACTTCACCCTCAGTGCCCTCCTTGATGCGGATGTCGGAGAGGTACCAGCAATCGGGATCATCCACGTCGATGCCCACTACCGGGACTCCGGCGTCCTTGGCGGGGTTGGCGGGGCGGGGATAGGGTGGGACGGTGATACGGACTGTGGCTGAAAATTTGGCACGGGTTTCTCCCACGGTGGGTGAATCACCAGTGGCAATGGCAAGGAGGAAACTGGCGAAATCGCCCGGTATGAGTCGGGCAAGGTTACAGGTGCCCTCATATCCAAATCGAGGCGTCCACTCAAGTCCATATATCTCCCCTTCCGTCACGATGGTGTTGAGGTCAATCGGACCTCGAAACCCAGCCTCCGCGAGAGCTGGTCCAGCCCGTAGCAAGCCTCGCTCGAACACATTATCAGAGCGAGTCGGCATCCACACGAGATTTCCGCTACAACCAGTATTGGGGCCGATTCCCCCGGACATGAACTTTTTTTCTTCAAGGGTGTGGTTGAGGGCGTAGAATTCTGATCCGTTAAAATACCCTTCGCTTGAAATTTCTGTCCCATGAACCACCTCCTGTAAAATGAATTGTTTTACTTTAACCTTCTTAAACAGGACCTCCAAGTACCTTATCATGTCCTCCGCCGACTTAGAAACATATGTGAGCGCGGAGTCTGCGCGATCACCAAAGGGTTTGAAAACAGTTTGTTTCTTGGTCTTCTTAATCCATCGCACACCATCTGAGACATCATCAAAGCATTCATATGGCGGGATATTTATCCCACACTTTTGCATAAATTCTAGACCAAAAAGGCGGTCGTGTTCAAGGGCGTCTGCTAATGCTGACGCGCCGATGACAGGAGTTGATTCTCTGGCAATATCGGCGGCCTCTCCATGACCTGAAGAGTCAAATATTATTAAGTCGTAATCTACTGGGTTAGTAATCGTTTCAACGGGAGAGGGGATAAGGCCAGCAAGCGCGTCTTTATACTTCATATTCGCAAGCGCCCACGTCACGTCATGCCCGTCATGAAGGAGTTTCCATACTCCCCAGGCGCCATCACCCTCGATACTGACCCAAAGAATTTTCATTGTTCATACTCATTTAAATATGTTGTGGCGGCTTGGAGATAGTCTACTTGTTCTTTGAAGTTGCCCAATCCACAATTACAAGGGGAGCACAGTAGTCCACGAACTTTATTAGTTTTATGGTTATGATCTACTTGTGGTGTGGAATCACCAAAGGCTATCTTACATATGGCACAGGAATTGTTTTGCTTGGACAGCAGAGCTAAAAACTCTTCTTGTGTTATTCCATAATTTCTCTTGCGAAAGTACGCGCGCTTGCGTGGATAGTCGGCTTTGTGGTAGGCAATATTGTACTCCCGCCGATACTTATGATAGTAGCAGCGTCGGCACAACCCAAGGCAATGATATGGGCGCTCCGGGTGGCATGGGGCAGGTATACGCCCTTTCCGTCCCGTAGGCATCTATCAGCTCCCAGTGCTGGCATACTTGCGTTGGAGCGATGAGGTCCGAACGTGCAGCTTAGTCCTCAACTGGGTCATCGTCTCGTCGGAATGCTTGGTCTGGGCATTCTCATTCATGTTGCTGACGGTCTCCGTCACACCTGACGTGGCCGATCCCATGTAAATGGGGGAGCTGGGGCCGTCACTCCGTCCATCAGTTTTTTCAAGCTGGATGGCGGTCTGGATGGAGTGGGCTTCCTCGAATGATCGCGCGAACGACATTGTAATCACCTCTCGATTGGATTATACCACAACTATGGGAGGGGAGCGGAAGTCCCCTTATTTTGATAAATGTCGTAGCCGATGCCCCCCGCGACCCCCGCGCCCGCAGCCCCCAGCGCGCCGATGGCTAGACGGCGTTTACCTTTGCGGATGGCCTCCTTGCGGATGGACTCCGTATCCACCCCAGGCTCCTGCTTCAACTTGGGCATCTTCACATCCTTGCCCCCGGCGGGAGCCTCGGATGCCATCTCCACAACGTTACGATATTTTTGGGCCAACTCAGGGCGAGCGCCATATTTCTTATATTTCGCCAACGTTTGCGTGGCGCGATCCCCAGCATCCCCCTCGAAGTGCTGGACGGCGGCGCCGGGGTCGGAGGCCTGCAATGAGTGAGCCAATGGTGATCCCCCCTTGGCCACAGCCACACGAGTATTCTTGAAGTCATTCATGTAGCGGCCCCAGCCCTTCTTGACTGCGACCAATTCCTTCTTCACGCCGCCAGCATTGGCCATGGTCTCCATCTCGTCTCCAACACCATCTTGGTAAGCAGATAGTCCTCGCCACACGTCCCCAGGTAAGCCACCCTTGGCCAAGCGATTACCAAGATTTGTGTATAGAGCCTGGATGTCAGCCCAGCCCATGCGCGCGGGATTAGCCTCTCCCATGGCATCACCTACGACCTTGTTGAACAAATCAATATTAGGGGCACTGACAAGTTTGTTAGATTTAGCCAGAGATGTGGATATTGTATTGGGATTAGCGGTGATGTTCTTCACACCCTGTCTCACCACATCCCATTGTTGATTCAAGTCATTCAACACAGCGTCGTGGACCTCAGCGACGTGTTGCTGCAATCGTGGCTGTAGCTCCTGCGCGCCCTTCTCCAGCGCCTCCTTGCGCGACGCCAGCAACGCCTGCTGGTCACGATTCTGAATGGCGGTGGTGGCCTTCTCTTTGAACGTGGCGAGATTCTCAGACTGTTTAGCCGCTTGTGATTCAACCGCCCCTGTCACCGCGCCCTCGGCATCGGATAACGCAGAAGCAGCTTTGTTGATCAGGTTCTTGGCGAATCCCCAGCCCTTGGCCACGGCCCCAGATATTAGTTCTCCTCCCGCTTCCATGCCCATGCCGAGGGCCGCACCGCCAGTCACGGCACCCGTATAGCTACCATGTGTTTGTGGCTCTCCAGCGATTGGCTCCAACTTGTGCTCTATAGCTCCGCCAATGCCACCACCCACGCCTGCCCCAACAGGTCCACCGACAGCCGCCCCAACGCCCATTAGCGTGGGCTTGATGATACCCACTCCCGTGCCAGGGACTTCCCCCATCGGCATACCCGTGCGGGGATTGCGGGGAGAGGTTAATCGGGGGATGTCTTTCTCTGTTTGTATGGCGCCCCCTGGGTGTGTTTGGAAGGAGCCGGGGGCCATCTTCTGGTCAGTCTGGGGAGCACGAGCAAACTGAGCAAACTCGTCCTCCTTAGCCGATGGAGCGGCAGCGGGCTTCCGCACGTATTGAGCGAATTCATCACCGGGCGGTGGAGGCATTAGGATGCGCTTTCTTGAACGCGGCTACTTTATCTTTGGGTATGTCGTAGGTAACACCGGCGTCGGTGAATGATATAGCACCAGTGGGTCCACCCGGCCCCGGAGCGCCAGGAGTTGCCCCTCCCGCCGTGGCTACACCCTTATGCAATTGATCGAGTTCAATCTGAAATTTCTTCATCTGCGTCTCGGCATATTTGCGAGAGGGTGTGCCGGAGCCGGGGAGCATGGCCACAATCGAAGCCCGCAACCGGTCAGAGCCGCGCGCTCCAATCCCCTGTAGCGATGTCAATGCCTGAGCTGACTCCGCCATCGACGTGAGGCTGGTCACATAGTCAACCTGGGCGTCGCTTAGTGTAGCCGCCACGTCGGACTTGAAGAACCCATCGAGGGCTGAGTGCGGGTCGGGAGAGCGCAGCACATAGGCGATCTGGGCGCGCGTCTTCGCATCGAATCCCTCATCGGGGAGATTCTTAATGGCGGTGTTGGTCATGTCCACGGTGGCTTGAATCTCACCAAAGCGCGCCTGGGGACCCATGGCTTTGTCTGTGGCGGATACAGGAGCATATTTAGCTGGGTTACTCCCCGCCTCCTTCCGCGTGACCATGGCCAACTCGCCCGCGTGGACTCCCTTCGCTGGGTCATCCTGCTTGAACAATACAGCCTGTGGTAACGATGAGAAGAAGGTCTCCCGCTTCGTGGCTAGTTTCGCCTTGTTCGCCTCGCCTGACGCTGTTGCTCCCTGAGCGGCAGCTATTAACTTTTGGTCATCAGCCGTCCACTCAGGATCACCGGGGATGCGGGCCTTGCCGTCGCGCATGACGGCGTAGGGGACATTTTCGTTGAATAGAACCTTGGGGGCTTGACCAGGCTTAGACACACCCTGCACCGGTTTACCATCCTCCCCGTGTAGGCTAACCGTCTTGGTCGGGTCCTTCTTGTCATACACCACGACCTCGCCCGACTTGGTGACCACTGGGGGAGAGTAGGTATCACGTAGCGTGTTCTGTTCCTTCATCAAATCAGCATGAGCCTTAATCAGATCGGCGTCGGCCTTGGCGATCTCAGTGCCCGCCTTAACATCCATTGGTTGGGGCACGGAGCGATCCGCCAGCGCCCCCGCCCTCTGTGCAGCCTGGTCACCCTGTTGCTGTTGCGTCTGACCCTGTTGCTCCATGTACTGCTTATGGGCGCCCAGCACGGTGCCCACTAGTTTCATCACCTTCTGAACGCCGACGGCCTTCATCACCCTCTTCAGCCCCTCGTGGTGGGCGGTGTTGTTGGCCTCGGGATTCATCAAGTCCACGTTGAGCAACTCCTTCATGGCCTTGACATTCTTCTCTCCCTGCTTGCCAGCGAAGGTCTCTTGGACCACGGGGTCCTTCATGAATAGCTGCTTCGTCTTCTCAGGATCGCCCTGGGACATCTGCTCCGCCTTCTCATGGGCCGCTTGCAATGACGAGTACATGGCGGTGGCGGACTTGATCTGCTTCTCCTTATGGGCGGCGGCGGCGTTCTGGATACCCATGAATAACATGGGGAGGAAGCCGGAGGCACTCGTCACGTGAGAGGGTTCGTTGGGCTTAGGTTGGGGGAGAGAGGTGCGTGGTTGGGCAGTCTGTTGCGCCATCCGATCCATCATCTGCCTCATGGCCGGGGACTGGGCAGCACTCTCCGAACCGCTCGCGGGGATGGGAGCGGGGGCGGGAGTAGTCTGCTCGGGTTGAATGCCGTCACCGTTGGGCATTAGATGCTCACCTTAGTTCCGCCTGTGCCGCCAGTTGAGACCGAGGCACCACCGCCCATAATTCCACCGACAACTGTTTGGGCTAGGGTCTGACCAAAGTTAGTGCCCTGACCATGCGTGCCCTCTAGGATACCGAGGTAGTTCTGAATAC
>Ga0210407_10004724_pt1 | contig 10655 bp, 14 predicted proteins | sample IncBWC27MmetaG_FD_150860 | JGI IMG/M metagenome (GOLD analysis project Ga0210407, IMG submission 150860) | Forest soil microbial communities from Barre Woods Harvard Forest LTER site, Petersham, Massachusetts, United States - Inc-BW-C-27-M | ecosystem: Environmental > Terrestrial > Soil >... | reverse complement strand
GTCGAGCTAGCCTATAAAGAAATTGGTTCAGCTGCATTTGTTCTGGGCGTCGTAGGGGGTTATACTCTTATGGCGGCAGCGATGATGAAACCGTTGTTGGAGTTGTACCCAGAAAAAACTTTGTTCCATAAAAATTGGTCCGCGAAGTGGGCCAATCCGTTTTACAGAATGATAGCTGCTGAACTTGGTCAAGTGCCGGGGGATTTTTTGGCACTTAAGTTCGACAAGTTCATAGGCGAGGTAGTGCAGCAGAAAGGAGTTGCATGGCGTTCACCGACAACCCGGGACTCTACAAACCCGGTGGAAGAACAATCAATGCAGACGGTTCCGTCACCATAGTCTGTCTGTACTGTGAGCGGCCAATCATGCGTACGCGGTATCAGGGTTTCTCGACCGCTACGCATTCCCGGTGCGAACAATTGTATAATGAAGGTATGAGCTTTGAAGATATCCAGACGCTCATGGCTCGAGAAGCTGTAGCGACGCAGGAAGAGCAGGTGCGGGACGTCTACACCGGTTTGGGCGACAACTTGTACAAAGCTTCGGGTTCAAGGAAAGTTGTAAAGCAGATAATCGAGGCAATCAAAACCAGAATCACCAGAAAGCGCCGTAACATTCTGAAGGATTAAGGAGCGTTGTCGTGGAAGAAAAAAAATATCCAGTGGCAGAAATTTTCAACAGTCCTCAAGGCGAGGGTCAGTACACTGGCACTCTTATGACGTTCATCCGTTTCGCCGGCTGCTCTGTTGGTAAGAAGTTGACACCGGGGTTGAGACAAGGTTGGATGAATAGACAGTCGGTATTTGCTGAGCGAATCGAGATTCCGATTTACACTGAACAGTGTTGTACATATGACGGGCGCCCATTCTTGTGTGACACGGATTTTAGAACCAAAGAGGTTCTGACTGTGGGTCAAATCATCGAGCGGATTCCGAAAGGAATGGAGCACGTTTGTTTGACGGGTGGTGAGCCGTTGATTCACGATTTGGAGCCGTTGGTAACGCGGCTCAAGGAGATGTTCGACGACGACTTAGGCGTAAAGTATCATATGCCATGTATACATGTCGAGACTTCCGGAACAATCGATTGGCCTGAGTACGATTTCGACACAGGTTATATCTGGTTGACGGTCAGCCCAAAGTTCGGTGTGTTGGAAGAAATGCTAGAGTTTGCGGACGAAGTCAAGATTCTTGTTGACGAAAACTTCGATGAGAGCAAGTTGCCTGCTGTTATGCAAAATTCGTGGGCGGGGAACGTTTACATTCAGCCAATCAATGCCGAGTTTGCCATCGACGATAAGAATATGCAAAGAGTACTCGAGTTGCAGAAGAAGCATCCGTCGTGGAAGATTTCGAGCCAAATGCATAAAATCTGGCACGTGAGGTAGCATGGCCACAAAGACCACAGCTTTCAAGTGCACAAATTGTCAAGGTGACATTTTGGTTGAGGTGCCACCGCACGAAATTTTTAACGGCGTAATGTCTTCTGCTCTGGTGTTCGTGCACCACGCACCGGATGTTTGTAACCATTGTGGGCAGCATTTTGTTTTTGCCATAGACAAAAGTAAGCCTCAGACGATGTTCTATGGTTGGGTTCCGATCGTCGCAAAGGCCGAAAAGCCATCGAGCATAATCGAACCGCCAGCAGGAACGAACTGGAGCGAACTTTTGAAGAAGAAACCGCAGTAATCGAGGAGACTAGAATGATATCGGCGTTGGAAGAAAAGGCATACAAGGACGAAATTGGTCGGTGGGTGAAAGAAGCTTATCTTAAGTGCGGTCAGAGGATAGGTGTTTTGAAAGGTAAGTATCTGGTCCGCGTGCTACCGAAAGAGACCATGTCTCCGTCTGGGCGAATTGTTTTAGCCGACATGGACGGCCCGGGAAAGCAGAACAAGCCTGTGTACGAAGCCGTCGTGCTTGAAGTTTACAAACGCTACTGTAGAGACGAGTGGCGTAGGAATCTGTACAAACAAACGGATGTGGAACCAGATTGGGTTACTGTTAGAACGTGGTTCGAACCGATAGTCGAGGTTGGTGACCATATTATGTTTCAGCACTGGGTCGGCGTTCCTGTTCCGCCGTTGGATTTGGGCATTGGCGATTATCGTGTCATCCCAGAGCAGGAAATCATTTGCAAGGTCGAGTACGAAAAGAAGAAGGTTGCTGACGAGCTTGTGGGGATTGTTTGGAGTTCTGGAATAGATACAACGAATCATCACGACGAAGAAACTCCAAAAGCTCTTGTCGCTGCTATTCTAGAGCGCTACAACGTTGTGAGCAAGTACGTAGAAGCAAAAACTCTTTCCGGGAAGTAAATGGCCACAGCAGCGCCGGCTGGATTCGTAAGCAAGTTGAAGACTCGTTCAGGGCCAGATCCGGTTCTAGCCCGCGAGCAGCTCGAAGCGCTCAATATTCTCTGGACCGCTTGGGGCGCGGAAAACTTCTGTAAGTTCTTTGTCAGTATCCTTCTCAAAAAGCCACAGCCGAGAGAAGTGCACGGGCAAATTGTCAACACCCGTCTTGTTCCGTTTACGTACCATCGTATCAATCGGGACATGGAAGCGACGTTTACCCAGAACAACATCACGCTCAAAGCTCGGCAAATCGGCTCAACGACTTATCATATTATCCGTCGCTTGTACTTGCCCACCATTTTAGAGATGGGAACGTCATCGTTGTTGATCTCTCAGACCAAGCCCTATGGTCTGCAGCATTTCGCCATCCTACAGCGCGCGCATCGCCATTTTATGCAGCATTTGCCTGCAGGAATGTCGCATCTGAACCAGATTGCCGACGACATGCACAAGCATCTTTTGCATACGGAGTATTCTCCGCGGCATGAGTTGGTGTTCGATTTTCTTGATAGTCGTATTCTGGTCGACACGTCTGAGAACGAAGAAGTAGGTCAGGGTCTTCCGGGTATCAGTCATTTGGTCTGCACAGAGCTGAGTCGTTGGAAGGTCGGCGACAAGCACAGCCCAGAAGAGGCAATGGCCAACGTTTCCGAGTCTGTGCACTCGTCGGGTACAAAAGATATAGAGTGTACCGCTAACGGTATGGGCGGTTACTTTTTTGAAGAATGGGAACGATCCAAGCATGGAGGTCACTATACTCCGCACTTTTACCCTTGGTGGTTCACAGAGGAGTACGAAGAGCCAAGCACAAAACTTCAGTATTCCGAGCTGGATGATCGAGAAAAAGAATTGGTCAAGCAAGCAAATCTAACTCTTGGGCAGCTGGCATGGCGGCGAGGAAAGATAATCGCGCTGCGTCATAACTTTGCCGAGAAGTATCCAGAAGATGATATGACGGCGTTTTTGACCACGGGTTCCGCGTTCTTCGAGCGCGATGTTCTGGCTAAGAAGAAGCTCGAGTTGATGAACAAAAAGCCGTTGGAGGTTCACGGTAACGGCGACTACAGGGTTTACAAACGCCGGATTAAAGGGCGGCGTTACATAATAGGAGTTGACGTTTGCGAAGGGAAAGAGGTTTCAGAGAACAACAACGACAAGAATTCGATGTGCGTTTGGGATTTGGAAACAGGCGAAGAGATGGCCGCGTACAGCTCGTCTCTGCCACCAGAAGATTTGGCAACAGAGGCTGTGGATATCGCCCGTGAGTACAACAACGCCACAATTTGCCCTGAGCGAAATAATCATGGAGGCGCTTTCATTCTGACCGTTCAGCGCCAGTTGTTGTACGGTAATATTTACTACCACAAGGAATGGTATAGAGAGCGCAAGCAGGTCGTCGAGGTTGCTGGATTCCCGACCAATGTCCGAACGCGACCAATTGCCTTGAACCGTGTCGCTCAGTGGGTCAGAGACACGCCGGAGTTCCTGGTTGACGAGCAGTTTGTTGACCAAGCGTTGACGTTTGTGCGTAACAAGAAGAACGGTAAACCAGAAGCCCAAAAAGGCTGTCACGACGACGATGTCAGCGCGCGCTGGGTAGCTGCCTACTGTCGCATGGTGTTGCTCGGGTATTTTGACCCTGTAGAAGCACCGTCGGAAAAGTATGGAGAGACGGCTGAGGAAGAACAGGCTGCGTAATCCTCAATACGTACGCCCCTATAAGTAGGGATTGACGCGAAACTAGGGTTCTACTATAATTCTACGTGTACGGGATACCGTACGAAACGGGGTTGGCCACCAAGCCAGCCCCGTATCTATTTCAGACGGGTCGTAGCAAGCCCGAGAAAAGAGAACGAAAATGGCAAAGAACTTTTTGTATTTGGAGGGGAAAGAGCTGGTGACTTTTTATAACAAGGTTGAGAAGTTGGACAAGAAGTTAGCCAGTTGGCTTCGGAAGAAGTGTGGAATCGTCGTCAACGTCAAGTAGCTGTTGGAGCCGCAGCGTCGAGCGGAGAATCGGCGCCTCAGGAGGTAGCGCAATGGCAATGAAGTATCGACAGATTTTTCGGGTAGAGGGTAGTGGTCGCTTTCCTTATGACATGCTCAGATATGACTGTTGCTTTCCACGCCATGAATCGGAGAGCCCGTTACTCAATCCAGATGATGGTGGGAAGTTCCGACAGGTGGAGTTGATGCGCTTCGTGGAATTTGCGAGGCAGGTGCCGACGTCCGGTCGTTGGGAAAGCTTTTGCTGGCGAGTTATCGACTCGTCAATCAGTACTGAGAAGCTGTAGTTCGGGCCAAGTAAAGAGTGCCGTAAAAAATTCAAAACTGAGAGGTAGCGGAAATGTCTGACCAGAACGAAGTCAAGAATCTGATTGACCCGGATGCCCTTCCCATCGTGAGCACGGGCAAGAGCGCTGCACAACCTAAGCATGATTTCGAGACCATTGCTCAGGATGCGGGAGCGGGTGTGGGTGGAAGCGAAATATACGACCGGTACATGAAACTTCTCTACGTCATCGACAACAGCGGGTCCATGGACGAGGGCATGGCCGTCAGTGAAACGCCAGAGCGCTACGAGTGGAGTGACGAAATCCTCGCCGCGTTCCGCCGACAGATGCGGGAGTATTTGCAAGAAGTGAAAGAAGACAATCAGTCAGAAGGTGAGGAAGAGGAAGCCGGAATGCTTTGGACTTCTGTTCCAGATAACGACGAGGAGTTGAAGCAGCTAATCGTCGACGCCAATTTGATGGACGAGTTTCCGGACATCGACGTTCCAAAGAAGCGGTACGGTGGGTTCGGAAAAGCGCAGTCGAAAATCGAAATGGTCAAAGACGCGGCTCGGGGTTTCGTCGAGAAGAGATTTGCCAAGTACCCTGAAGCCAACGTCATGTTGTTCGGTTTCGACGACAGCGCGTATGTGCTGGGTCGAGGCATCAGCAAAGACGAAGTGCTCAACGCCATTGACAAGCTCGATGCGTCAGGTGGTAATACACGAATCGTCAGCGCTGTGCGGACGGCCATCGGTGAGTGCAAGAAGCGTCCATCCGAAGTTGGTGCCCATCATTTAGTGCTCGTTACCGACGGGTACGACAATGATCCGGGTCTCATGACCGATTTGCTCGACGCGCTGCTCGAACTGCATATCGTTCTGGACTTCATTTTTGTTATGGGCCAGTCCGATGAAGAAAACAATGCCCACTACAAACAGAAAATCGACGCTATCAAGCTCGTGTGCGAAAAAACGCACGGTGAGTACATGGAGGTTCAAACCGTCGAGGACTTCCAGCAAAAATTTCTTTCTGTATCCAACCGTCCCATGCTCCCGTGGAAGTAGTTGTACGAACCTGTAGTCGAGTTTGTAGAATAGAGAGGAGAACGAAGATGGAAAAGATTGTGTTGGAGTTGGAGCGAGACCAAGCACGTGAGTTGATGAAAGCTATTGCACTTCGGATTGAGCAGGCAAAGAATTTGTGGGTAACAGATCTGTTAGAGGCTGTTGGTAAGATGATTGAAGAGCAAGCGGTAGCGAAACTTGATTGGCCAGATGCTATAGGTGTATTGGCAAAGATTCGGTATCCAATCAAGCGCGTTGCCGTTACTTTCTATGATGAGAATCCAAAAAAGCGTCCTTGAACAATTCGATACACCCGTGGGTTCCGTTAGAAGTGAAAGTAAATTTCAGGAGGTAGCGAATGGCTCGTCGTAGAAAGAACTTGAACGTTGCACCGCCAGCGCCAAAGCAACCGAAGCCCAAGCGGCCGCAAGGTCGTGAGCTTCGGGAAATCTACAAAGGGTTGGTCACGTTGTCTGCGTCCAACCGAATCAACGCTTTGGCTCTAGCTCTGCAGTGGTATGACAAAGCACAGTTGTATATGATCTCGCGTAACAAAGGACAAGCACTTCCGGCCGATACGCTCAAAGCTCTAGAGCGCGCTGTCAAGGCCAGGAAGATCGGTTTGTCGGCCACCATGGACGGTGAAAAAGAGCAAGCGTTCCGTACAGCCATCAAGCTCTATGAGACGGCTTGCGCCATCGTCAAGCCCGTTTCTCTTGACAAGATGTACGCAGCGTTCGATGCCAAGAAGCAGAAGCTAGAAGCGCGCCAGCAAGTTGCCGAATCGAAGTTCGGCAATACTCTGGCGGAGCTTTCCAACGCTATTGGCGGCGAAGTCCGGTTGTTGGTTTTCGATTCGCCAAAGATTCGGCAGATCGTTCCGAACAGGGGTGAGATTATCTATAACAAGGTCGGAGCGAGACAGGTTGTCGAGACCATACGGCGGCAAGGGTTACTTGCCGCCTTCGCAGCCGAAGGCGATACAATTGCCAGGTGCTTGTCACTCGAGACCGACGGTCAAGGTGGCTATCAAATCAGCGCGGAGAAGTACATCGCCGCACAGACCAGATTGCTCAGGAGTTTTGTCAAGTACGCCGGAACGGCGACTGCTCCGAAGCGAATCGTGAAGCTCGGTGCGACGGCAGAACATGGGGTAATCGCCCCAGTACAGCCCCCGGCTCCGCGCCAGCCCTCTGCGCCTCGTGCGACGAGTGGGATTGCCAGAGGGCCGGCAAAGGGCCCAAAGGTTGGTGGTCACTACGCTGAGGGCTCTTCTATGGCGATGCTTTTGCGGCGTTTGGAGCCGGGGCAGGCGTTGAAAGTTGCCGACGTGTTGGCGGGTATTCCAGCCGCCAGTCCTTTGGGCCGTTTGGAGGCGCTCACAAAGGAAGTCAAGCGTTACGGCATCGGCGAGATTATCTGGACGGGTAAGGACGTAGTTCAGATGCGCTTGGCGCAAGGCGTAACGCTGTGATTGAGGTTTGGCGGTTAATAATAGGTACAGATGGTCGTTATGCTGTATCTAGTTTCGGACGCGTTCGTAGAGAGAAGTCCGGTTGTGGTACATGGGCCGGACGAATGTTAAAAAGTAGGAAGACAAAACGTGGATATCTTACGATTGGTGTTCGTTACGTTTCAAGAGTAAAGAAAGAGTTCGTTCATGTGCTCGTGGCTAGAATGTTCATCGGCCCTTGCCCTGTTGGAAAAGAAGTAAATCATAAAGATGGTGTAAAGTTGAACTGTCGTTCGACAAATTTAGAATACTTAACTCATTTGGAAAATCAACAGCACGCAAAGCGTTTAGGTTTGTACAGGTTCGCACCGTTGCGTGGTGAACAGCATCCTAGAGCTAAGCTTACAAAGAACATAGTTCGTAGGATGAGAAGTTTATCGAAGGCGATGAGTCAAAGACAACTTGCTAAGTACTTTGGTATTTCTAGTTCAAACGTTTGGAGCGTTCTTAGTAAACATACCTGGAGGTAGCGACATGGCCACGATTCTTGAACTAGAGGCAATTGCAGAAGCGACTCAGAAAGCTTTGCAAAAAATGATCGATAATTGCATGGCTCCTGGATCGGAAGAGTTTGGACAATGCATTTGCTGCTTTGCAACGAAAGAAGAAGTTGTTGACGGACAGATAAAATTGCAGCACACCGCAACGTGCGAGTGGGTTGCACTTGTGGCTGTTCTCAACGAAACACGATACAAAGTTCGCTGTACAAGTTAGGTGGCCTGGAACGAGCGGAGTCGCTACCTCCGCGCTCGTTGACAACGGCCTGGCGCTAAATCGTTCTCGCGCTGCCTAGGCCATCTAAAATTTTTTCTTACCGTTGTAGACAAGTCGTACCGACAAAGATGAGTGGACCGTAGTAGAAGAGTTGTACCGTGAATTGGTGAGTGGCCCATCGCGATGGAGTGTATCGAACAAGAGGAGTGACCCGGGCTGAACGAGTCGTACCGTCGTATTTGAGTAGTAAAATCTAAACTGCACGAAGGAGAGGGAAATGAGTAACGAACAAGAACAGAAAGTACCGAGAAGGGAGCCAGCAGCGCCACCGATTGCAGACTTCGAGTCGGTCAAGCGGTTGACTTCCGATATCAAAAAGGCCGCCAACACGTTGACGGATAAGGAAGCGAGGTATCTGGTCGACGGTTACTACATGCTGCAAAAGAACCGGGTAGCGACCAGCAATCAAATCTTCGCTCTGGACGCTTCCAAGGAACCGAACCTTGTGCTGCGCTGGTTCTCCGGGAACGCCGAGCAGCTGGAAGCCCAGATGAAGCGCGCCCTTGACGTCTATTCCGAAAGCAAGGTTGTGGGGCGTTGGGCAAAGTCGATTTGGGGTATCGGTCCAGTCATTTCTGCCGGGTTGCTAGCCCATATTGAAATGATGCCGTGGAAATGTATGAAGGCGAAACTCGACCCAACGCAAACCGCCTGTTCTGAAAAAGAGCCGCATGACGGTTTCGGCTGCAGCCGGCAACCGTTGGCCACCGCCGGACAGATTTGGCGCTTCGCCGGACTAGACCCAACCGACGTTTGGGAAAAAGGCCAGAAGCGCCCGTGGAACGCTTCTCTGAAAACGCTGTGTTGGAAAATCGGAGAGTCGTTTGTGAAGGTGCATAACAATCCAAACGACTACTACGGGAAGTTGTACGCCCAGCGTAAAGCGTGGGAGACTGAAAAGAATCTGAAGAAGGATTACGCCGACCAAGCGGCAGCGAAGTTGGCGAAATTCGATATCGGAAAAGGGACCGATGCCTACAAAGCGTACATACAAGGGTTCCTGCCCGACGGGCGTATCCACGCCAGAGCAAAGCGCTACGCCACCAAAATTTTTCTTTCTCATTGGCACGCGGTCGCGTTTGAGTCAACGTTCAACAAGCCGGCTCCGACGCCGTACGCAATTCAGTATTTGGGGCATACGCACCAGCTCACGGTGCCGAATTGGCCAATGAAAGAAGAAGATTAGTCGACGCAAAGCGAGAGTACCGACCATGGGCGAATGAGTTGGTCTCGGAGGAGCGTACCGTCAGACTTGAATGAGTCGTTGCGTGGAAGTGTAAACCGCCAGACTTGAATGAGTCGTCGTGTGAGAGTGTATCGATAATCGGGAACGAGTTGGAAATTTTGCGGGTGCTGTTAGGGAAGAACGAGTCGCGTAGTGGGAGTGTATCGACAATTAAGAATGAGCCGCGAATTTTGTGGGTGCCGCTGTCAAGGTGTGGGTCGTCCAATTTGCGGGTACCGCAAGTCAGGAACGAGTCGTCAGGCGTAAGAGTACCGGAGAAGGAAAACGATGCCGAAAGCTTTATTTAAGTGTTGTAATTTGATAGGTGACGCGTTGTTTGCGTCTCCGATTTTGCGGGAGTGGCACAAACGGAATCCAGATTGGGAAATAGATTTGCAGACGTTGCCTGATTACATCGCGCAGATTTATCCTCATTTTGGCGTTCCAATGAACGTAGTGTTCGAAGCAGACGAATCGAAATACGATTTCGTTCATGTCTTCGACATTGGTAAAGCGTTCACGTTGGGAAATCAGCGAAGTTGCCATGCTGTTGAAGGCTACGGGTACGGTTTATTCGGCGATGATTTCAAAGCCGAAACTTTGAAGCCGACCTATATTCCAGAAGAGGAGGAGCATGAAAAAGGTTTGGTGCTGGTCAGCCCATTCTCGAGAAGTTGTTCATCTAACAGTGGCCAGCCGCCAAACAAAATGTTGCCGTGGTCACACTGGTTGCAAATAATCACCATGCTGCGTTTCTACGGAGATGTTGGTGTGCTGGGGGGACCAAAAGACCGTTGTCCGCTGCCAATTTCTGAGGACGAGTACTTTACGGGGTTATCATTAAATCACGTAGCCTTGTTGCTCAGAGACTGCCGGGTTCTTGTTACTATCGACAACGGCATGGCTCATTTGGCGTCCAGTCAAGAAGCACCGACCATCGAATTCTATCCTTCATGTCTGGGGATGCATTGGGCAGCGCCTCTGGGAAATCCAAACCTGTACATAGCCCAGACCAATCCAGCAACGATTTCTGTAGCTCAGGCCGTGTTCGTAGTTCGTCAAGGTATCAATCAACTGTTGATGAAAGGGAGGTAGCGATGTCAAAAAAGACTAGCAAGAAGGTTGGAAAGAAGTTGTCGCAGCCCACGCGTGCGTCGATTCGAAAGGCAGCAAAAAAGGCCGTAGGAAGAACCAAGCATAATCCTCTGCCGGATGAACCAGTGAAACGAAGGGGTGGTTATGCCGTTGAGGTCGAGAATCCGGTACGTGATTTGAATCAGAAGCTGGTCTCGGTTAACTTTATCGCCTACGTGGGTAGCAAAAGGATGCCACTCACGTTGAAAGAAGCCGAGAGCCATCGGGATGGAATCAAACGTACAGGAGCAGGTGGGCGAATCATTACTGTTCCAGACGGTAGCGTCCACGAGACGTGGGAAGGGGTAGCCCA
>Ga0210407_10004723_pt1 | contig 10658 bp, 10 predicted proteins | sample IncBWC27MmetaG_FD_150860 | JGI IMG/M metagenome (GOLD analysis project Ga0210407, IMG submission 150860) | Forest soil microbial communities from Barre Woods Harvard Forest LTER site, Petersham, Massachusetts, United States - Inc-BW-C-27-M | ecosystem: Environmental > Terrestrial > Soil >... | reverse complement strand
CCCCCGAGCATTATGGTCGTGTCCGTAGGGGGAGACCGTCCTGCTCAGCCGTTCAACCCTACCAAATTCGCACAAGGCTCACCGAAGTTCTCACCCGATGGGCGCTGGCTAGCCTACTGTTCCAATGAATCGGGGAAGCCGCAAGTGTACGTCCAAGCTTACCCAGGGCCAGGTCCAAAGATCCAGGTCTCGACCGACGGTGGTACCGACCCCGTATGGAAGAGAACGGGCGGCGAACTTTACTATCGCAATAGCGACAGCATGATGGCAGTGGATGTGTCGACCGCCCCGACATTCTCAGCCGGGCGTCCCAAGGAGCTGTGGAAGGGGCACTATTCGCACGGTATGAGCAGCTCGTGCGGCACTCCAGGAGCTACTTCCTCCAATTTCGACGTGACTCCTGACGGCAAGCGTTTCCTGATGATCAAGGACGACGACCAAGACACTGCCGCATCCAAGCAGATCGTTGTAGTGCTAGGTTGGGCCGACGAACTGAACCGCTTAGCCAAAGTCTGATCTGCGTTTCGCATCACTACTGCGGCTGCCGCAGAGGTATCGGATTAAGATCCAAGTTGGTAAACCGCAGTTGCGGCCCGACCTGACACCTTTGCTTTTGCGCCCGAGTGAATGGGCAACCCGGAAGTAATGCCGTAATGCCTACAGGTTAGCGGATTGGTACCGAGAAAGGCGCTAGCGTTTACCGATGCACTCCACATACTCGGAGAAGCCCAATGCAGGGTTTATGCATTTATCAGCGAACTAGCGTCCGCGTGAGTGATGCTCTTTTTGTTTGGCGGTCTCTTTCAGGAGTTCTTTGCCGAAGACCTTAGAAACCCACTCCGGTACCCGTTCCGATATTTTCGTTATCCGTCCATGATCGAACAAAACAACCGCCTGGTAGTCGCGGTCCCGCAAGGTATTGTCATACAGCCAGAAATTGTCAGCGATTCTACCCGCTTCGGAAAGATTCTTGAGCGCGTTTCTATACGAATCCACTACTCCTTCAAGAGGGTAGGCTTGGCCGCCTCTGCTCATGCGGTTTAGCACCCGCGCCGCGTTCAGAGTGGCATCTTCCGTTCCGATGAATAGCACAAACGTTTCGAAGCCTGCCGCTTTGGCCTTGTCTAAGAGTTCCGTGTCCACATAATACGCTTCCGTAGCGAACGACTTCTTCGCGCATAGTGCTGCGTCTAAATTCTCGTCCACGGCCGGCACCAGCCTCGGAAATGCATCCTTCAGATGTGCCTCATAAAATCTAGTTTTCCCCGCGCCCGCAGCTCCAGCGATAATGAATAACGCAGGTGCCGGCACCGCTGCCGCCTTTGCTCCGTGCGCAGTTGCTTTATTCCCGGTCAGAGGACCCTTCCTTGTACGCCATAGGGGGTTCTTTTCTTGGTGTCGCAGGCATCAGCTTTTTGTCATGAAGTTCAATGGGGATACGATCTCCCTCAGGCGTTACCTTCACCGTCGCTTTCAAGTTTGGATCGTACTCATACACCTTTCCACCGCGCTGTGCGTCGGGATAAGGTTGCAACGCGGAAACCTCCGAGATCCGCTGTTGGAGATCCTTGCGTTCCTCCTCTGTCTGCGCCTCATATTCCTTCCCGCGAGGCCGCGCTTCTTCACCGTTCTGCTTGCCGTAATGGACGACCAGGGCACTATTGACCAGCAGGTTCTTCGAGCACTTCCGCGTCTGCGCCACTTTACGAACCTTGGCGCAAAGACTCTGTGGGAGGACCACTTGCGTTTCCTTCCCGATGGCCTTGTGTCCGGGTTGCAGATGGATAAGTTCGACGGTATTCAAGTCGACCGCCACCAGCGCATCATGGACTGCACTTGACAGTTCTCCCCGGTACCGCGGCTTGTCCCGCAGCAATGTGTCGAGACTGCGTAGGAGCCGGATACCGAAAACTTGGGAGTGAATCCCTCGGCGATGCGCCACAATCCTCTACTTGATTCCGAAGTTATGCAGCATCTGTCCACAGTTGAGGTCCGCGTACGAGCTGCTATGCCTGATATACCTCACCCCGCAACATAATTCAAGTTTCGGTGGTGTCTTAAGTGTCCTAAGGTGTCCTTAGCGAGAGAAAATGCATCCTCGCAATTCCTCTTATGAGCGATCCTCAGTTGCTGAACAGCAATTGGGAGAGTGCCCAAGTTTCCCCTACAGTTCGACGGGGGTGTACGGTGCTTCGAAGAGGATTTCTCTGTTCACCCGCACGTTGAACCTATAGCTAACAGGAATCTTGAGGGTTGGCTGAATGCTTGGAACAGGCGAAGCATCGATCAGAAGCCACCCACGTACTTGCGCGAATTCTCGTTTGGCCCGTGTTTTGATCTTCTCGGTTCCAATCGAAGTAGGGGGGCGTCATCCATCGGCTATCATTCCTTTGAGGGTGTCTCTGTTTTTGCTCGAGATCTGTTCCGCGGCTGCACGCACAAGTTCTTCGTATCGCAATTTGGCGCGAACGCGCGCCGCGGGTAGCGCCTCTTCCGGGGGTTCGACCACACTGGTGATGACGTACTTCAGAAACACATCGATTAACGCGACCTGCGCATGCGCGAGCGTTTGGAGTCCCTGCACCTGCTTTGCCAAGTTCGTGAGCGTTGCTGCCACACGCGCCTCAAACTGAGTTGCCGCGTCAGTGTTCTCTCCTCTGCGAAGCTCGTTTTCACAAGCGGCAAGAATAAACGCCTGTTCCGATCTGAACCCTCGTTCTCTCACCGCCGCCAGAACTTTCTCACGCAGTTCGCCTGAAGGGTATCGATAGGTGCGACAGATCGTTGTTTTGCCCACAAGATGCCTCCTTTTAAAGTGATACCGCACTGATACCACTATTTGTGCATTGTGGTATCAGCCCAACCACATGACAGCTAAATAGTTAGCGCAGAAAAACATCACGCAGTAACCCAAACCCTTTATGTTCCAATACCCGGATTTCTCTCCTAAAACCCGCCTGCTTTTCATGTACGTCCTCCTATTGTCGTGAAAGAACGAGAAATCCAGCGAAAAACTGTTGAAACACGTTAACAAGCGTGGTGCGCTGTGATTGTTCGTGAATTTCCGTAGACATCTGTGAATTTAGCGCAACTTCGGGACGTTTTTGGTATTGCACTCTGTACAGCATAATGGTATATGTACAGTAGTAGGCTGATTCATGTCAACACAAAAACACTTTCGCCATTGTCTAGAGCAACTCGCCGCCGCTCCCCCAAAAAGAAGAGTTGCTCTTATTCGTTCTCTTCTTCCTGCAATAGAAGCGGCGCTCGCCTCAGGACAGAATCTCAAAGATATTTGGGAAGCGCTCGAAACCGAAGGCTTGCAGGTGCGTTTCCACACGTTCTACATGGTTGTGTGGCGGGCCAGAAGAAAACGAGCCGCGACCGGTGGTTGGGTAAAACAGTCCAGATCCTCTGAGGCGCAGGTATTACAGAAAACGGAAGTGCGTGCAGAGGAAGAAAAAGACCCGTTTGCGAATCTAAGCCGACTGGAAGAAAACAGGCCAGGTTTCCATTGGCGGGGTACGCAGAGAGTGCAAAGGCTAGTGCACGAAAAGGAGGAAGCGAATGACAAAAACAAGCAGTAATGGAAGTGGTGCAACGTCCATTCATATCTCACTTCAAGGTAAGGGCGGGGTTGGAAAGAGCCTGATGTCTGCCATTCTGTCGCAGTATCTACTATCGAAGGGCCAGGATGTACAAGGCATTGATGCGGACCCCGTGAACCAAACACTTGCCGAATACCGGGGATTGCCGGTGAGCCGGCTGAATCTTCTGAAAGAAGGAAGCGTGGACCCACGTGAATTTGACCTGCTCATGGAACGGTTTCTAACAGAGAGCGGCACCTTCGTTGTGGATACTGGCGCGTCTACTTTTATTCCTCTGTGGCATTACGTGCTGGAGAACCAGGTGCTGGACTATTTGCGAGAAAAAGGTAAGAGGGTGTTCATCCATTCAGTGATTACAGGAGGTCAATCGCTGAACGACACGCTCAGCGGGTTCGAACAGCTCGCGGAAACGACGCGCGCAAAGAATCTCGTTGTCTGGCTGAACGAGTATTTTGGCCCGGTGTTGCACGAGGGGGTACCCTTCCGGGAGATGGCGGTGTGTAAGAAGCATGTGAATAAAGTGCACGGCTGCGTGGCCATCGTGCGACGCACAACCGATACATTTGGCCGTGATGTCGAAGAAATGATCTGCCAGAAGTTGACTTTTGAAGAGGCTTTTAACGGAAGTGGTTTCACGATAATGGCGAAACAGCGGTTGCGGGTGGTGCAGCGCGACCTTTTCGAGCAGTTGGATGAAATCCCCCTCCTGTAATGAACAGGCCAGAACGGGAGAGGAAACTATCGCAGGGGGAGTCCGATGAAGGTTGAAGGCTTGCTGGACCTGAAACGAATAACCGCGGAAGTTGCCGCTCGTCACGGCATGCTGGTACGTCAGGATGACCCCGCGATGCTGCTGGTCACGATGAATGAAGTGGTGTTGCAGCAGGTCGTCGGGAGTATCGAAGCCCGCACGGCGGAAATCGTGGCGGGTATAGAAGGCGGTCTCCGCTCAGTACAATACGAAGCATCGCAAAATATTGAGAGGGAAGCGCGAAAGGCGGGGATTGCGGTCCGTGAGGAGATCCAGAAAGATATAGACGCGGGGCGACTGCACGCGAGGGAATTGATTGTCGAACTGAATCGCACTTATTCGCGATCCGCGGTGCGCCGTTGGGTTGCTGTAGGCGTGATCGCCGCGAGCGGTCTTCTGGTGCTGGGAGTTACCTTAGGAGTCCTGCTCGCCAGGGTGTGGAAATGAATGGGCTGGCAATGTTGTTGTACTTGAATCACAGATGCGCTACGGACGATCGATTTCGAAAGACGTTCTTGGTGCTGACACTGATTTTCGTATTCATGTTGTGGTCGCCTTGGACACGCTGGAATTGCCCCGTGTTCGGGCTGTGTCCCGGTCCTTCGTCCGCTGTTTCGGCAAATAGCAGTGCTCAGTTTGAGTCGAAGCCGCATCCCATAAAACGCCACGTACGCTTGGGGCCAACCCCACCTTCACTTCAAATTCCTGCGCATGCCGACTGAAAACAACTACCGGTCCCGTTTGGAAACACTCGCTGGCGCTGCGCCTAGCACAAAAGCCGCACTCATTCGGTCGCTGCTTCCCGGAATAGAAGTCGCCCTCAACTCTGGGCAGCGCCTGAAAGACATTTGGAAGGAACTGAATGGCGAGGGCCTGGAGATGAGCTATCAAGGGTTTCACAAGACGGTGCAGCGTGCGAGAAGAAGCAGGAAGCTAACCGCGACAAGTGGTTGGGGAAAACAGGCTAAGTCTCCAGAGGCGCAGGGGCTGCAGGAAACAAAAGTGGAAACAGCTGAAGCGAAAGACTTGGTTGCCGGCGTAGAAGCAGCCTTCCTGTCAGCCCAAGCCGAAAAGCTCCGGGGTGTTGAAAAAGCAGCGCGGAAGGCCGGAATGGCGGTGCACGGGGAGATTCAGAAAGACGTTGAGACTGGGCGGCTGCGCGCTAGAGAACTAATCGTAGAGTTGAACAGCGCTTATTCCCGATCGGCAGTGCGCCGCTGGGTCGCCGTGGGCTTAGTTGTGGCAGGCGGACTCCTTCTGTTGGGCGTGGGTTTGGGAGTGCTGCTGGCTAGGGTGTGGAAATGAACGGTCTGATGCCAATGTTGTTGTACTTGAACCACAAATGCACCACGGACGATCGATTTCGAAGAACGTTTTTGGCATTGACGCTGATTTTTCTATTCATGTTGTGGTCGCCGTTGACTCGCTGGAATTGCCCCGTGTTCGGGTTGTGTCCTGGTCCTTCTCCTGCTGTTTCGACGAATAGCGTTGCTCAATCTAAGTCGAAACCACATCGCGTAAAAGGTCATCCCCGTGGCGCGCCCACGCCGGCTGCAGTTCAGACTCCGGCAGAGTCTTTTTCCAGAACTGCGGTGCCCCCGGTGCTGGTCGGCGGCGATTCGCAAACGCGATTGAGAAGAGGTGGTCGTAGGTAAGGGAGAGAGGCTGCCTAGAATGCGATACAACTACAAAGGATTTTGGTGCGATTCAGTCTACGACATTGAGGTAAACCGGCGAAACGACGGGAAATATGTCTTCGTCGTGACGGAGCCACCAAACAATCCGGGCACGTCGGTGACCGATTATGGGGAGCATCTAGCAACAGCAGTGCGTAGGCAGCATGGCTTGAAGCCTGCAGATCTAATCTGGATTGAACACCACTTGGAATCGAAAGACCACCCAGAGGAAGTTTTCACCTTAGTGCGCTTTCTTGGCATGAAAGGAGACTCGTTCCGCAGTCCCGTTTGGACCAGGATCACGGAGCAAGTCGTGAAGGACTTGATCGCAGGCTTGCGAGAGGTCGAGGACTTGCTGCCGCGTCGCGTCAAGGAGCGCGGAGAACGCGGAATGGGGCTGGGACGCTAGCCAGCCCCACGGGCAACGAAATGATGACTCAGCTAGAAGGAAGCACTCTAAGTTTGAGGCCAGCTCGGGCAGAGGCTTGTCGGAATCGCGCTTTTCCGCGCGGTCGAGCTTCGCAATTCGCCAGAGATGAATTTCGGCCACCCGAATCTTGTGATCGCCGTTCTTCTATTTCTTCGGCACGAATTCGCGGTAGCGGAACTCGCCTTCCGGGGATACGTGCGCACCCTTTTTCAATGTCGCCGCAAACGTAGAAAGATTCCCCCACGAGGTGCGTGATGAAAACGGTTCACGTAGTTGCCTGTCAGTTTGATTCGCTTCCTGGCCACATCACCGTAAGTGCGCGTGGAACAGGCGCAAACCTGCGCGTAGCCACACAGCGGGCGATCAGTTCGATCTTCCGTGATAAGCGCCTGCGGTACAAACAAATCGCCACATTCAAAATTTCAGTTGTAGCCATCCCTGACCGCACCACTGTGACGCTGGAGCATTCTGAGCTAGGCGCAATCGGGCTTCTGCCGAAGGTAGGTGCGTGATGAAACACGAAGAGTTGAAAGATATCTGCCGCGGCTGAAACGATCGGGCCAAGGGTAGCGCTACAAGCTTATGCCCCTCGGTTCGCCGGACGTTGCCGTCGCCGTTCTTATTTTTCGAAGACGTCGTTGTAGCCAGGGACAGCACTGTGTATTCACGCTGTGCCTTCGTGGTTTTCAACTCGTGAAAGTTGCAGACGTTGCTGTTGTGTTCGTCTGGGACGCAGTGAACGGCCCGCCATTGTCCGAGACATAAACAGTAAAATGCTGGACCCAAGGGAATCCGGAAAAGTGGAACGGAAGAGAGGGCAGCGGTACTAACACCTGTGGGCTCGGCAGTCTTTCAGCAGGAGGAATAGCTGACCGCCCAACGAATAAAATGCGAATGCAAAGCGCGAGTCGCATTGGTGTGACAACGTAGCGCGTAAAGCCCTGAATGGTCTGGTATGGACCTGACAGTTTGCGCTAGCGCAAAGACTTGCGCTTTGACGGAGTACTATCATTCGCCCAAACTCGGCCAAGGTCGGATCCCGCAGCAAAGTTGAAATGTTCCTGTCTACGGGGGTTAGAGGTTCCCCGCTAGTGTTTCGTTCCCTTAGTCGAAGAAATCTTTTCGCAGGAGCATTGGTCGCTACTCCGCTGGCGCGATGGCTACCAGCTCGGGGATTTAGCGTACGAAAGTTCCCGCAACTCCGTCTTTTCATGTCGGTCACATTGCTGCTCTGTGCTTCGCTCCTCCACGGTCTATGTCCTAATACTGCAACTGCCGGTACTTCAGGCTCGGTGATGCTCGCGGCTTCGACATCTCCAGCTTCAGCAGAAGCGGGTGTGACCGTTCTTACGTTAACGGGGTCGGGATTTCCGACGGGAACTATAGGTCCGTCAAATATTTCGCTCACCGTCACCCCTTCCGGTACTGGGCCGGCCGTAACGGTTGCAGTCCAGAGCGTCACCACGCTCACTGGTTCTTCTCGAAAGATTACGTTTCAGGTGAATTCCGCCAGTTCGGTCGCAACGCCTACGGCGTACTTGGTATCTGTGTCCGGTACAACCACCCAGGGTACCGCTTTTAGCAGTAGCAACAAGGCTTCGCTAACGATCAATCCTCCTGCTTCGATTGCTTCGCTGAGCCCGACTTCTGGCCTGCCTGGGCAAAGTCTATCTGTCACAATCACTGGAAAATACAGCAATTTCGCGCAGGGCACTACGGTGGCTAACTTTGGACCAGGAATTTCTGTCGGTGGAGCGGCCGAAGGCGCTGCAGGGCCCGTCACCGTTTCGAGTCCGACGAAGGCTACGGCTCAGCTGAAAATAGACCCGAATGCTCTCCAGGGCTCTTCGACAGTTACTGTTCAGACGGGAGCCGAAGTCGCGTCCCTCACAAACGGATTCTCCGTGGTGATCGTTCCTGCCTTAACGAAGGTTTCGCCGAACTCAGGCCAGCAAGCGCAGCAGAATATCTACGTAAGCCTTACCGGGCAATTCACCCATTTCGCTCAGGGGACAACCACAGCCTCCTTCGGAGCCGGAATTACGGTAACCCAGCTCATCGTAAATTCACCGACCTCTGCGACATCCGTCGTGAATATGGACGCAGCTGCGACGCTCGGCACCCGGATCGTGACACTCACGACTGGCTCCGAGGTCGTGTCGCTAGCTAAGGGATTCACGGTCACGAAGGGCACTCCCGTTCTCTTGAAACTCGTCCCAAACACGGGGCAACAGGGCCAACAGAATCTATCTGTAAGTATCACGGCGCGCTGTTCGGATTTCTTTGAAGACCATACGACAGCGTCTTTCGGAGCCGGCATTACCGTCGTATCTGTGACCGTAAGCTCCCCCACGAATGCCACGGCGATCTTGAACATAAGCTCGACCGCGACGATTGGTTCGCGGAACGTGACCATCACAACCGATGGCGAAACCATTACTCAGAAGAATGGATTTGCTGTCATTCCGCCTGTGCTGGGGACCGCTTTGACTTCGGTGTCCCCGAACAATGGTCAACAGGGGCAGCAGAATCTCGCAGTCGCCCTAGTGGGCCAGAGTACGCACTTCGTACAAGGCACTACGACAGCTTCGTTCGGGGCGGGAATTACGGTTGCTTCGCTATCTGTTAGTTCGCCGACCACGGCCACTGCGGTGATTAACATCGCGCCAACCGCAACGGTAGGCTCTCAGACGGTCACCGTTACCACCGGAACCGAGGTCGTGAGTCTCGCAAACGCGTTTTCAATCACGGCGGGGACTCCGGTGCTGGTGGCTATCAGTCCGGGTTCCGGTCAGCAGGGTCAACAGAACCTGTCAATCACTTTCACTGGACAGTACACACACTTTGTCCAGGGGACGACTACAGCCTCGTTCGGAACGGGGATCACCGTGGCATCTGTGACCGTGACCTCTACGACGAGCGCGACTGCGCTGATTAGCATCGCGCCGACGGCAACAATTGGTGCGCAGACTGTTACCGTCACCACTGCCACAGAGGTCGTCAGTATTCCCAACGGATTTACCATCACTGCCGGCACGCCCGTGTTGACTGCAGTGAGCCCGACCTCGGGCCAGCAAGGACAACAGAATCTGTCGGTCGTTCTGACCGGCCAGTACACGCACTTCGTGCAAGGGTCCACCGTTGCCACTTTCGGAGTGGGTGTCACTGTTGTTTCTGTAACCGTTACCTCCGCAGCGACTGCAACTGCGGTGATCAACATAGCTGCGACCACTGTGCTCGGCGCGCAAACAGTGACAGTGACAACTGGTTCGGAAGTTGTGAGCCTGGCAAACTCCTTCGCGATTACAGCGGGCAGTCCCGCGCTAACGCAGGTCAGTCTCAACTCGGGGCAGCAAGGACAGCAGTCTCTATCAGTTGCTCTGACGGGACAGTTCACTCATTTTGTACAAGGCACGACGGCGGCAACGTTTGGAGCGGGAATCACGGTCGCTTCGATTACCGTAAGCTCTTCAACGGCCGCAACTGCCGTCATCAACATAGCTTCGACGGCAACTGTCGGCTCGCAGACAGTCACAGTGACAACTGGGACAGAGGTCGTGAGTCTCACGAACGGCTTCTCTGTTACCGCGGGCACCCCTGTACTAAGCCAGGTAAATCCAAACACCGGGCAACAGGGTCAGCAGAATCTCTCCGTGGCAATCACCGGGCAATACACGCACTTTGTCCAGGGGACGACCACAGCGAACTTCGGAGCAGGGATTACGGTGAACTCGCTGACGGTGAACTCGGCGACCAGTGCCACTGCGGTGGTGTCGATCAGCGCCACGGCGACTGCCGGGGCCAGCAACGTCACGGTCACCACGGGTACGGAAGTGGTGACGCTGACCAATGGCTTCACGGTGACGGCTGGGACACCGGTGCTGACCCTGGTGAGTCCCAACAGCGGCCAGCAGGGGGCGACGAACCTGTCGGTAGCTCTTACGGGGCAGTTCACCCACTGGGTGCAGGGGACTTCGACCGCGACCTTCAGTGCTGGCATCACGGTGAACTCGCTGACGGTGATTTCTGCGACCAGCGCCACCGCCGTGGTCTCGATCAGCGCCACGGCGACTGCTGGAGCCATCAACGTCACCGTGACTACCGGCGCGGAGCTCGTGACGTTGGCGACCGGATTCACGGTGACGGCGGGGACACCAGTTCTGACGCTGGTGAGTCCCAACAGCGGCCAGCAG
>Ga0210407_10004718_pt1 | contig 10661 bp, 14 predicted proteins | sample IncBWC27MmetaG_FD_150860 | JGI IMG/M metagenome (GOLD analysis project Ga0210407, IMG submission 150860) | Forest soil microbial communities from Barre Woods Harvard Forest LTER site, Petersham, Massachusetts, United States - Inc-BW-C-27-M | ecosystem: Environmental > Terrestrial > Soil >... | reverse complement strand
TAAGTGTATCGCGAGGGAAGACGAAAAGCTTAGTTTGCGGAGTTTCGCTGGGGAGTTTCGAACTGACCACGAAGGTCTGACGCCACTGCCCAAACGGATTGACACGCACCCTTGCAATGTCTAGGCTGAGACTGTATGGAAGTCAACCTTACACCCGACCAGAAAGCGTTTGTCCGTCAGGCCATCGAGAGTGGACGCCTTCACCGCGAGGAGGAAGCGGTGCAGGAAGCGCTTTCCTTGTGGGAGGAACGTGAGCGCAAGCGAGCGGAATTCTTGGCAACCATCGAGGATGCGAAGGCCTCAACGGAGCATGGCCAGGGCCGCGTTATCACCCAGCAATCAATGCAGGAACTTGCCGAAGAAGTAAAACAGCGCGGACTAGCCCGCCTCACCGCCGAGCAACAATCGTCGCGCTGATGGCGCACCGAGTATCGCAACGAGCCGAGGCTGATCTAGCCGACATCTGGTATTACATCGCCAAAGAAAGCGGAAGCATCGAGATTGCCAACCGCTTGATCGATTCCATTAGCAACCGCTTTTTCCTCCTTGCTACTCATCCGCACTTGGGCCGCTCCCGAGAGGATGACTTCGGAATTGGCTCACGCAGTTTCTCTGTCGGAGAATACGTCATCCTCTATTGCGTCGAGGACGAGGGTGTGCTGATTCTTCGCGTGGCACACGGCCGTCGCGATATTGAAGCCTTGTTTGGTGATTAGAAGCCCGCGAGCGATAAAGGAGTTTCAATCATGCTGATGAAGAACCCACCGCATCCTGGTGGCTTTGTGCTGCGCCAGTGTATCGAGCCTTTGGGCTTGACCATCACGCAAGCCGCGGTCGCCCTTGGCGTTACCCGCACCACGCTGTCGGAACTGGTCAATGAGAAGCGCGGGATTTCTTCCGAAATGGCCGTGCGCTTGTCCAAGGTCTTCGGCGGCAGCGCCGCAACCTGGCTCACGCAGCAGGCCCACTACGAACTCTCTCTCAGGTTCGCGTCGACTGCATCAAGCTCAAGCGGCTGGAGTTCGCTTAGGACCCGTCTTTCGCAGAGAGAATTCAGGCTTGCCGATTTTTCACAGTAAAGGCTATGCTTCACGTGTCATGCGTCTGGCTATAGTCCTACTCCTTATATCATCCTTGGCCGTCGCCGCTAAGGTCCCCGATTCCGCTTGGCAGACGGGCACTCTAACAGACATTACCGACGAGCAGCGAGCCGTTACGACAGAACATGAACATGCGTATGGCTCCCACCGTCACTCAACAACCACGGATAACTCGTATTCCATTCCGCATTACACCATCGAAACTGATAAGTACTTCTACGAAGCTATCGCGAACGGTGGCGACCGACGACGTAGGCTCGTACTTACAGTCAACGGTCCATTGAAATACGCCCTCATTGCAACTGATCTCTACATCCAAGACGAACAAGGCAAAGAACACAAAATGACGATTCTGAAAAAGACCCTAAAGACCCCGCAGTCTGTCGAGCAGAAGAAGTAGCTCGCCCTCTTGGCCAACAACTGGCTAGCCGCCTTGTTGTCGCCGGATGTCTGCGGCCAGGGCTGATTTCTCGATGACGCGTCGATCAAAGATAAGAAATACTCTACCCGTCTCGGAATCGATAACCTGGTACTGCTGATCGCCAGGTGCTAAGCCATCGCCTGCCGGAAGGTCACTGCGTTCCCCAAGGGTAAATCTACTCTGGCCACGAAAAACTGCCCTTACTTCAGCATCACGGCCCTTCTCTTCTTTTTCCGCCGCTTGGCGGCGCTTGTCAACGTCGATTTCGATCATCAGATTTCCCCCTTCTTCTGCATCTGAGCATAAGTGCGACGAAAAGCCAAGCTGCGCCGATGACCGGTACGGGGCGACGACTATCTTCCGCCAGCCAGCTTCTTCGCAACCCGGCAATATAAATTGACCGCTTCCTGCAGTTGCTGCTTCTCCACATACTCACCTTCGGTGTGGGCGACGTGAATCGATCCGGGGCCGATTAGCAGCGGCTCGCCCCAGTTGGTGAGCGCGGGGATGTCGGTGGTGAAGGCGGCGACCATGGTGGGCAGGCCATCTAATGTGCGCAGGCGGACGAACGGAATCTCCAAAATGAATTCGACTCTTGCCAGGCCCGTGACCGCCTGCTCCATCTCGCGCCGTAGTTCTTGCGTCGGCCCGATCAGGCGATAAAGCAAGCTGGCTCGCGCTTTGTCTGGAATCACGTTGGGAGCGCGGCCGCCTTCGATCAATCCGATATTCAAGGTGCACGGACCGATGCCTTCCTCGGTGGGCAGTTTCATGGCGCGCAGCTTGCGTAACGCTTCCAGGAGTTTGTCGATCGCGGACTCGCCCAGTTCTGGATAGGCGGAGTGGGCCATTCTTCCTTCAGCAATCACATTTACTCGAAGAGTGCCTTTGGATGCCGTGGCCATCCGGTTTTCGGTAGGCTCGCCGTTCACCAGAAACTTGCATCCCGGAGATTGCTGGTTCGCCACCTGCGCCCCCAGGCTGTTTCGTTCTTCGCCGACGAGAAACAGAAGTCCTACATAAACTCCCCCTGCCCGTAACCGTTCTGCGGCCGCCATCTGAGCGGCGATGATTCCTTTGGCATCGCACGATCCCCGGCCGTAAATCCGAGTGGCATCTTCGGAGGAAGGAATGAAGGGCGGGACCGTGTCCATGTGAGTCGAAAAAACGATGTCGGGCCGGGGTTGCTGCGGCGAAGTTGCGTACACGTTGTAGCGCGTGCCTTCGACGGGAAGCTTGTTCGCCTCATATCCGAGGCGGCAGAGTTCAGCGTGAAGAACATCGCCTACGAGCGCTTCGTTGCCAGTGATTGATTCGATGTCCACGAGTTGACGGGTGAGGGCGACGACATCCATGGGAAAGAGGATAACGCAGGAGTGCTCGAACAAGCACTGGAGAGAGTTTGCTGGCAACGTCTCCGCTCCCGGCCATCGCGCGCCGGGCTGCTATGCTTAAGAACGCACCACGATGAATGCACAACTCAGTTCGATCCGCTCACTGTTCCTCGACGGCCCCGCCGGAAGGCTGGAAGCCCTGCTCAATGCGGGCGCGGAAGACGCCACTTACGCCGCGGTCGTTTGCCATCCGCATCCTCTTTATGGCGGAACGCTGCACAACAAAGTGGTTTTTCACACCATGAAGGCGCTGAACAATTTTGGCTATCCGGTGCTGCGGTTTAATTTCAGAGGCGCGGGATTGAGCCAGGGCGATCACGATCACGGCGACGGTGAAGAGGAGGACGTGCGGACGGCGCTCAACTGGCTGGATCGCGAGTTTCATCTGCCTATCATCTTCGCAGGATTCTCGTTTGGGGCTGCAGTGGGATTGCGCGCGGCCTGTCCGGATGAGCGCGTGCGAGCCGTCATCGGGCTGGGCTTGCCGGTGGCCGCAGTTGATGATCGAACTTACGATTTTGAGTTTCTGCAAGCTTGCATGAAACCCAAACTGTTCGTCAGCGGCGACCGCGATCAGTTTGGGCCGCGCGCGAAAATAGAGGCAGTAGTCGGATCGCTTCCTGAGCCGAAAAAGTTGGTGATTGTCCCCGGCGCCGATCACTTCTTTGAAGGACGCCTGCGGGAGTTGCGGGAGACGATTGAAGCCTGGGTCCCGGGAGTGTTTTGAGAACATTCACCCGGAAGGGCTGAGAGCCGCACGCTTTTATAATCCTTCCATGTCTTTGTCAGACGCCAACCGCGAGCGCCGAGCCATCGAGATGCGGGTGACGGCGCGGCAGATTTTCGAACGCGCGCTCGGCGAATCCAGCATTGATCGGGCTTTCGAGCGCCACGTTTCCTGCGAACGCGGCGTGCTGCGCATCTGCGAGGACCTTTACGATCTCCATTCCTACAATCGCGTGCTGGTGGTATCGATCGGCAAAGCCGCACATACTATGGTGAGCTCATTGGCGATCCAGGCTGGAGATAACTTTGAAGGGATCGTCGCCAGTTCGGTGCAACCCACTTCGCAAGCGCGCGGCTTCCGCTACTTTCATGGCGGGCATCCTACGCCAAATGAGGAATCGATTCGTGCCGCTGAATCCATGCTGAAGTCGCTGGGCGCGCAGAATGCGGCCTCGTTGGTGATCTTTATGCTGAGCGGAGGCGGTTCGTCGATGGCGGAGAAACCTATCGACAACGACATTTCCCTAGAGGACCTGATCGCGACCTACCGCGTGCTCGTCCACTCGGGCGCGCCGATCACGGAGATCAACGCCATCCGCAAACACCTTTCTGCGATCAAGGGAGGGAGAATGGCGCTGGCTGCTCTGGCGGCGCGGCAGGTTTCAATTCTGGTCTCGGATGTCCCCGACAACACACCGGATGCGCTGGCGTCCGGTCCAACCATGCCCGACTCCACGAGCGCGGAAGATTGTTACGCGATTGCGGCTAAGCATCAGATGATCGAGCAGTTTCCGGCATCGGTCCGGGAATTATTTCAGCGTCATGCTTTGGAGGAGACTCCTAAGTCGGACGACCCAGCTTTCCATCGCAGCCGCTGGTGGACGGTATCGTCGAATTCGACTTTGCTCGAGGCCGCCAAGAACGAAGCCGCGCGCCATGGCTTCACCGTCGAAGTTGACAACAGCTGCGACGACTGGGACTATGCGCGCGCCGCCGACTATTTGTTAGAGCGTTTAAGTGAATTGCGCAAGAGATCGGAGCGCGTCTGTCTCCTCTCGGGCGGCGAAGTTACGGTGAAGGTTAGCAACGGAGGTGTGGGCGGACGCAACCAGCAGTTTGCGCTGGCGTGCGCCCAGAAGATTGCAAGAGAGAACATCACGGTGCTCAGCGCGGGCACGGACGGGATCGACGGCAACAGCCCTGCGGCCGGCGCGATCGTTGACGGTACAACTGCTGAGCGCGCCAAGTCTCGCAGTTTGCAGCCGCAAGCGAACCTTCTCGATTACAACGCCTACCCGTTCTTCGATGCCTTGGGCGACACCATCATGACCGGGCCGACTGGCAACAACCTGCGAGACCTGCGGATTCTGCTGGCGTACTAAGCTGATTTTGGCATCTTGGCGAATGCCTTCTGCTGCTCCTGTTCCATTTCCTCTGGGGACATGTCGCGGGTGTGGGTGGCCAGTGACCACTTGTGTCCGAAAGGATCCACCACGACGCCGTAGCGATCCCCCCAAAACATATCCATCACAGGCATCTTCACCGAGGCGCCCGCTGACACCGCTCTCTCGAATGCGGCATCCACGTTCTCGAGATACAGGTGGAGCGCTACGCTTGAGCCGCTCGCAGGTGGCGCAAGCGATCCCCCCATCTCGGGAAACTCATCGTTCAACATCAGAACGGAATCTCCGATCTTGAGCGCAGCGTGCATCACTTTGCCGCCGGGTCCCGGCATGACGTGCAGAACCTCGGCGCCGAAAGCCTTCTGGTAAAACTCAAGGGCGCGATGCGCGTCGCGAACTGTCATATGCGGCGTGATGGTATGGAATCCATCGGGTACGGCTTTAACCTTGTCAGTCATAGAACATCCTCCGGAGGAAAAGTCTAGTCCAGCCAATGTTAAAAGTTGTTAAATAGCGGAGAATCTAACCATTGACATTCTGCCGTCGCGGGTAGATAGTCAACGATCAAGCGCCTTGCGCTTTGGCCTCCTGTTCACGTTGCCCTCGGCATTCGTTTTCAGCTCCCTCGGCCATGGTTCCGAACCCCGGGTTTCAATGGGCACTAGCTCGATATCTTGAAACAGAATGGAGGTTCCAAATGAAACACCCTCTTAAACCAACTTCAATCAAAAAGAAACCGGTCGCCATGGTTGGGGACAACCCGCCCCCGCCCCAGTGGCCGAGTTACACCGGCAACTCTCAATTCGTAGGCACCAGTCCGAGTGGACGGGTCACGGTGTTCGTCGACCCCACGCTCGGCCAGCCGGCGCTGCAGAACGCCGAAGATCTTGTCAATGACGCCGATCGAGTGGCGACCGCCAACGACGCGCTCTTCGCTTCCGTGGGCGGCCCGGTAAGCATCATCGTCTTTGCGCTCGGCGGAGCCACCGACGGGACCGGCGGCGCCGACCACATGGGTTGCGATTACGTCACCGGGAACGCTATCGAGGTCTGCGCCTCGTTCGGCAACTCGGCACGGGTATCGGCGTTATTTGAGGCCGAACTCAGCGAGTGCTCGATGGGCGGAAACCTGTGCGGCGTCAGCACCGGAGAAGCGCTGTCCCGCTGGTGCGCTTCTGTGATCGGGAACAATGCTTTGTCCGACTTTGCGACCGCGCCGCAGTGGGCGCAGGACGGGATGCCGGACTTCGTCAACCAGACCGACCCCACGGACCAGAATGCCGACAGCACCGGATGTGGAATGGCTTTCCTGTCGTGGCTTATGAGCCAGGGCCACAGCCTTAGCCAGATTGCCCAGGTGATGGTGTCATTGGGCAACACCGGAACTCTGGCCCAGGTCTACAACAACCTCACATCAGACGCAGCCTCCAATGCATGGCCCAATTTCCAGGCCGCCGTCGGAGCCCTGCCCAGTGGCGTCACCAGCGACGATCCATTCGGCGGAGCGGCTCAACCCGCACAGTTGGCCCACACGACTCTTTTCACGGCGGCGCTTGCCGCGAGAGTTTTCTCCGCAATCCTTGCCGACATTTCCGCCGGCAAGCCGGCACACCAGGTGGTGGAAGGTGTGCGCTCAATCCTGGTCGCAGCACCTGCCACGAAAGCCGCTGGGGCTGCCGCGACCCTTTGCTATCCAAACTCGCGACGCTTACTCCTCCCGAATAAGGCAGCCTGAGTCGAGGGCGGGAGTCGATCGAGTGAGCGCGAGGCCAACCGCCCGGGAATGCAGTCCGGATTTGTTGGGCTGCATTCCCGTGGTCCGCGTGTCTCGTAGCTACGAACGAGCCGACTCTTCTGACCGGTTTCCTTCCTGCTACAATTCCGCCATGCGAAAACTTATGCAGAGCGCTTTAGCAATCATCGGCCTCGTCATATTGGGGCTTGCCGGAGCCTACGCACAGAAGCAATCTCCGCCCGACGTCCCGGCTGCGATTCAGGCTCCTCCCGGCCTGGAGGTTGCCTTACTCGCGCATGCTTCCGGATCGCAGATCTATACCTGCCAGGCCGGCACGGAGGGCAAGTTTGCTTGGACTCTCAAGGCGCCCGATGCAGAACTGAAAGACGAAAAGGGCAAGGTCATCGGAAGCCATTCCGCCGGGCCTGCGTGGAAGCTGAACGACGGCAGCGAAGTCACGGGCAAAGCCGCGGCTCACGTGGACTCGCCGGATGCCGGCTCCATCCCATGGCTGCTGGTGAATGTTGTGAGCCATTCTGGACAGGGCCTGCTCACGAACGTGACCACCATTCAGCGCGTCCACACCCACGGCGGCAAGCCGCCAGCCGACGGATGCGACGCGTCGCACCCTAACGCCGAAACCAAGAGCAGCTATACAGCGGACTATTACTTCTACGCTCCGGCTAAGTGAAGCTGGGTTCTCTCACATGCACACATTCTGGTGCAAATAATTCGCTCAAAAAAACTCTCATTTCCGCGCAAAATCTAGAAAACAAAAGACCGGAACTGGCAATAATATAGTTGACTAATCAGTTCCAAACTGTTACAGTTAGCACATTATGCAAGAGCCGCAGACATTTCAAGAGGCAATTATCTACTTCGCCGACCGCAACCGCTGCATTGACTATCTAGCTCTCCGTCGTTGGCCGGATGGCAAGGTGGTCTGCCCTGTCTGCGGTCGCGATGACGTGAAGTTCCTAGAGACGCAAGCGCGATGGCAGTGTAAGAGCGTCCATCCAAAGCGACAGTTCTCGGTGAAGGTTGGAACCATTTTCGAGGACTCGCCTATACCGCTTGAAAAGTGGATGCCTGCTGTCTGGGCCTTGGTTAACGATAAGAACGGGATTAGCAGTTACGAACTCCATCGCGCTATCGGAGTAACGCAGAAAAGCGCATGGTTCATGTTGCATCGGATTCGTGTCGGAATGTCTCTCAATATCCCAAAGTTCGGAGCCAAGTCGAAACTGGGAGACGGCGGTGAGGGCGATGGAGCCGTAGAAGTCGATGAGACTTACGTTGGTGGGAAGTTGAAGAACATGCACAAGAGCCGCCGCGTGCGCTTGAATCAGATTCGCACCGAACAGCAGAGTGACCGCTACCCGAATAAGACTATCGTCATGGGAATGTTGGACAGAGAACTCCGCGAGGTTCGAGCGCATGTGATCCCTGATACCAAACGGGAGACGTTACAAACTGCCGTCCTGAACGAAGTGAAATACGGCTCCAAGGTCTACACCGATGAGCACCTTGGATACGAGAAGCTGAATTACCGTTTCGTGCATGACGTGGTGAACCACATGGAGCAATATGTCAATGGGCAGGTTCACACGAATGGAATCGAAAACTTTTGGAGTCTGCTCAAGAGGACTCTGAACGGAACTTATGTTGCTGTCGAACCGTTCCACTTACATCGTTATGTTGATGAGCAAGTTTTCAGATTCAACAATCGCGACACGAAAGACAAACCAATGAACGACGCAGACAGATTCAGTCTGGCATTAACCCAGATTGCGGGAAAGCGGCTGACCTTCGCCGAGTTAACTGGGAAGGAGGGAGCCTCTACGCCGTTCTAACCCTTATCATCGGAAACGTGGTCCGAAGCGGGCGAAATCTTAGCCCGCTTTTTTCTTGCCTTGTCGCGTTTTTCTTTATCGAGAGCGGCCTTGAGTGCGGAATGTGGGACGCGCATTAGGTTGTCCATCGCTTGGGTGAAGTTCTCGAAGGGTGTTCGTGGTTTTGACTTCATGGGAGTATCATAGCGCACTGCCGGAAACGGAAAGTGGTTTCTTGCGTGCTTTGGCTAGAGCCAGAGTTTTCTGAAAGAATGGCCACCAACGTTGAGCATCCGCCTCATCGGAGTCCAATAGAAAGGCTAATGTTGTGATCGAAGCATCTTTATCTGAAGTCGTATCACTTGCGCGAGGATGGCTTGAGGCAAAGGCGCGTATTAGATTTATTGCGTTCCTAGCCAGTTCTGTATTTTGTGCTGAGTGCTCCGTGATCTCTGTAGACAATATTGAGATCGGACTGAAGGTCTCAGGACAACCGAGAGGCATAGCGAGCGTTAGGTTAGCTGGTTGTAGCTTTTCCTTTGGGGCTGAGGATATACCAGAAAGTGAACGCGCATTGTCCAAGTTTAGATTTGATACAGGAGTTTCAGTTGTTACTGTAGATGGGGAATCACTCTGGCTGATCGAAATTATTGAAGGTCCAACTCTCTGAGTAGACACAAGACGGCTCCTGCGCTAATATGCGCTTAGAGAGTACGTCGGCCCCGTTGACGCGGGGCTTTAGTTTTTTCTGTCCTGTATCTTCTCTCTTAACTCCCGTACTTCATCTAGAATCTGCTCTAGCAACTCACGATTGGTAGGCTTTCGATGGGCCACGTAAATAATCGAGCCGATTCCTCCAACAATCCCAATTAATATAGCCCACGCCCAAGATGGAAAATGTAATCCCGTCATTTCCGCTTAATATTACCAATCCCAAATTAAGCGAGCCTTAATGAACTTTCAGCTATAAATCCCTTGCCGGAATAGATGTTACAAGGCTTTTTCGTTATCACCCTTCCTGAAAACGGCTTTGAGAGACATTATTCCGGCACGAAGAACCTAATGAAACCAAGCCCATCGGACGAACCTAACCAGACCGTAGATACTAGCCAGACATAGCGCTATATAGAGACCAACGGCGGCGATGCTCGTAACCTGCTCCGAGTCAGCCCTTAATAATCGTATCGCTCCCCACACGACAATGCCTACGAGAGCGAGAGCGATAAGCAATTGGTCAGGCATACTTACAAGACTGAAGTAGATCCCTAGTTAGAATGTCACCACCCAATTTCGGTTGCAGGTATTGCTTTATAGCCTACTGATTCCATATGTTCGCGCATTTTGATTAATGTTTTCTTGTCGAAAGCTTTTACGCGAATACCAAACTCAGCCAAATCAAGAAGGGCCGAGAGCGATTTCCGTCGCTTTCTAGCTTCTACTTTGCCTTGGGCATCTTTGAAAACCTCAAACGCTACCAAGTCGGCAGGCTGAAGCGCAATGCAATCTTGCCACATCAACGGCGCAATCGTAGTGAAATAGTGAGGATAGCTGAAGTTAACATCGTGTAGCATATAATCGAACGATCTCAAGATCGTCGGATCATATTTACCGTTGGCTGTACGATCATGGAAAAGCGTAACCTTTACCGGATTACCTCTTGCCATCCTGTTGAGATCATCACCAATTGTGTACATAACGAACTTCATAAGCACACTATAGGCAGTCTCCAAACGGTCTCCGGCCCACTCAGGGAAAACCGTGCACAGTTCATCTAAGTCAACTGTGTAACCGACTGCATGGACTCCACGAGTGCGCCTAAAGACATCGAGCAACCCCTGAACAAATTCGATTTGTTCAGGTACGGTCCATCCCTCATAATCACCATGCATGGAAGCACAATCGGTGGCATGATAGCGGGATAGTAACCTTCGGCCCTCTTTTTTAAGTTGCCGATTCTTGGCCGCTAGATGAAGTTTCCATGACCGTTCCATTTTCAACCAGTCGCTCCCAGTAGCAATAAGGCAAGAAAGAGCGAAGGTTTTCAACTCTT
>Ga0210407_10004716_pt1 | contig 10661 bp, 14 predicted proteins | sample IncBWC27MmetaG_FD_150860 | JGI IMG/M metagenome (GOLD analysis project Ga0210407, IMG submission 150860) | Forest soil microbial communities from Barre Woods Harvard Forest LTER site, Petersham, Massachusetts, United States - Inc-BW-C-27-M | ecosystem: Environmental > Terrestrial > Soil >... | reverse complement strand
GTCCGTTCCTCCTTTACGGATCGTTTTGGGCTCGTCATTTACTCCAAGCAAGTAAATGCCGAGGCCGAACTTGCCATTGCGGAAGCCGTGAAGTTAGACAAGCAAGAGGGCCCGCAAAGGGAAGCCGACCGTCAGAAAAAACAAACGGATGATCTTGAGGCGGCGCGTCAGAAGAACCAGAAAAACTTTCGTCCCTAATTTCCGTTAGTTCCACGCCACCCCTGCAGCGGAATTTCTCAAGGCGTGGCAGTATCGTGGTGCCGGAGGTGTACCACGGAGTTCAGCCTATCGTTCGCCGCAATGACAGTGAAAAGCAGGGCCAGGAAAAACGGATCCTACGTCCGTTCGAACGTGTAAGTAATCTTGACCCTCAACCTATTCACCTAGGGGACAGCCATCATTTCAGTTCTTCGGTTCTGAATAGATAGTCTCCAACGCCTTCCGTGCACCCTCGATGAAGCGCACCACCGGACGGCCTTTGAATTCGGGTTGAGGCGGCGCGTCTGTCCAGATTTGTTCGGGCTTATAGACCGCGATGTAGTCCCAGACAACGCTCGGACGATCGTGCTCTCCCATCGCATGGGAGAGGACTCGGTTTCGGTCCCAGTATTGCTTGACCCGGGCATCGTGAATTCGCCGAAGAGCAATGGTCGAAGGTGCGCTTAGGTCTGTAGCCAGCACCGGCTCCCATACTACGAACACACGCAGATGCGAGTCTGTTTGTGTTTCCAGTAGCGATTGGAGTGCGGAGGCCCCCCGCACGCAGACCGGTCAAGTCGGGGAAAGAAGCACCAACATGCGCACGTTTGCTTGGCTGCCGTTGAACTCATCCTTGAGTTCACTCAGGTTCGCCGCGCTTAGATTGGCAAGAGGTGCCTGGTCGCTCGGAGTCTGGTGCCCACCGTACAGGTAAAACAGGCCGGCAAAAATAGCGAAAGCGGCGAGGCCTAAACCGACGCTCCTCCGCTTCATAGCAGCCTCTCAACCAGATCTGCGAATGCCTGCGGAAGCAGAATCGAGACAGCGACAATCAGGGCCGACAGCCACAGAACCACTTGGCTGAGAACACTCGGCTTGCAATTGCATTGGCTGGCTCGCCTGCTTTGGTAAAACCCGAGAGCAATGAAGAGAACGGAAACCTCCAAAAGGTATGGCCGAAGGACGCCGATGAAGGAAGACAGGAACGTAGCGGTCCCTGCCGTCCCGGCAGCCAGCACAAACGGAAGCACCGGCAGGCAACAAGTCGCTGCAGCAAGAACGCTTCCAATTGCCGAAAGCGCCGCGGCAACAGCCCCTCTCGAAGGGGGCTTTTCCTTCGGGCTAATCGTTTCGGTTTTCACGGGCTAGTCTCTTGTCGGGCTTTCAGCACTGCCTGATGAACCATGTCCGCTGGTGGAAGACCGACCCGCTTCGATCCAGGATACAGACGGCAACTCAGCGCAAAGCTCCGAGTGTCCGGCGATTCCCCAGCCACGTCGCGTCCATCGATTCGGATGGTCGGAGAACCGGCAAACCTGAGCTCGCTGGCCATTCCTTCGTCCCTGACGAGCACTTCATGGACCTTCGCCTCGACACCCTCGGCAGCCAAGATATCTCTGACTAGCTTCACCGCCGCCGGATGAGAGGGGCATTCCGCTAGATAAAGGACTTCAACTTTCATTCTCCGTTCTCCGCTTTCCGTGAAGTTCTCTCTCTTAAAATCGGGCAATGGGCCGGTCGTTTGCGGAGTTCCTTATTGCAACTACGCAGCGCCAATCGCAGCTCGTGCTCCAGTTTGTGTAGGTCAGTAAGCTTTCGGTGCACATCAGAGAGCTTTTCTTCCAATCGGCGGCGAACCGGCGCACATGGCTGCAAGCGATTCCCTCGCAACCTCAAAAGTGCTCGAATCTCGCTGAGTTTGAATCCCAAGCCCTGGACGTGCCGTATAAAAGCCAGCGTCTCTAAGTCGCTTTCGGTATATTGACGGAATCCACCCTCCGTCCTCGCTGGTCGCGGCAGCAGTGCATTGCGTTCGTAGAAGCGAATCGCGTCAACGCTAAGACCGATCTTTTTCGCGACGATGCCAATCTGCATGGCCTTGGCTCCTTCTTAGACGCTACACCCTGGAGTATAGTCCAGAGTCAAGGCTTTAATTTTCTGTGGACAAATCGCGTGGTAATGATTGCGGATGGCGCCCCATGGTCCCAGGAGTTTGGCGGGGAGGCCATTGGGACGAGCCGTTCCCAGCAAGGCCAAGGAGCGCAGCCCAGCAGCTTGAAGCAAAGAGATACCGTTTTCGCAGCTCGGCGAATCTAATCTTGTATGCGAATACGAGGACTCATCATATTTGTTAGCGTTGTCCAATGTATTTTGTTCTTGACGCACTTTTTCATCTACAAAACGTGGACGTTTGCGGCACCAGAAAATGAAGCCACGGCCCTGTGGCTAAAGGTGGCCGTGGGGGCTTTGTCGGTCAGTTTCCTGGCTGCGAGTCTACTGGCGTTTCGTTACTCCAATCCGACGGTGCGAACTCTCTATCGCATTGCTGCCGTGTGGCTGGGAATTGTCAGCTTCCTGTTTTTTGCTGCGGGCGTGTCGTGGGTGATTTTTGGCGTGGCGCGGCTTGCTGGTGTGGGTGTGAATTTCCATGTGATCGTGGCGGTCTTGTACGCGGCCTCGGTTTTGATTGGAGTTGCCGGAGTGCTGAACGCCGGGTGGACGCGCATTCGGCGAATCACGGTGCGGCTCGAGAATTTGCCGGAAACGTGGCGCGGACGGACTGCGGCGCTGGTCAGCGACTTGCATCTGGGGCACGTTCGCAACGCCAGGTTTTTGCGGCGAATCGTGGCGCAAGTGATGAGAGAAAATCCTGACGCTGTGTTCCTCGCCGGCGATTTGTACGATGGGACAGCCATTGATGCGGGGAAGGCCGCGGAACCTTTGCGTGCTCTGCGCGCGCCGCAAGGCACGTATTTCGTGGCAGGCAACCACGAGCAGTTCGGCGACGATTCGCGATACTTGCAAGCTGTCAGCAACGCGGGAGTGCGCGTGCTACACAACGAAAAAGTGGAAGCAGATCAACTGCAGATCGTGGGCGTGCCTTACAACCAGGCGTCGCGCGACGAAAACTTCCAGAAGGTGTTGCGCCAGATCGGCGTAGACCGGAATCGCGCCAGCATCCTGTTGACGCATGCGCCAGACCGGCCGCACATTGCGGAGAGGGAAGGAATCTCGCTGCAAGTTTCGGGACACACGCACGTGGGGCAGTTCTATCCCTGGACGTGGATGGCGCGGTGGATTTACCGCCAGTTCGTGTATGGTCTTAGCCGGATTGGGAAGATGCTCATCTATACCAGCAGCGGCGCTGGAACCTGGGGACCTCCTCTGCGGCTGGGATCCAGCCCGGAAATTGTGTTCCTTCAGTTTGAGTGAGATGAACCCCGTCTCCGCCACGAAACACATGCAGAAAATCGCGCTGACGCCGGAAGGGAAGAGTTACATCGCCGCTGGGACCTGGAGTGTACTAGGACTTGGCAGCATGGATGGTGCCGGGGGCCAGAATAGCACCACGCGTAGGCTAGAGTTTGAGTTTTCCTTAGCGGCTTAGGAGAAAGTGAAATGCCGCAGCGGGAAACTCTACAGGACGCCAACCTAGTTCGATCAAGGGAACACCCTCAGTCAAGGTCAAAAACCCGTCTAGCAGCTTCGCAGAACCCGTTGTGTGCGTCCGGCAAACGTGGGGGGCGAAGATTGGAGGGCCTTCGTGTAAGCATTTGTGAATTCACTGCTTGGTTGATTGGCGAGTTCGCATCGGAGATCGAGCGCGACCCACGTGGCTTCAAGCGGCAGGTCATATCCGCCATTAGGACAGAGCTACCGCCTTGGCCTGGACGCCCAGCAGCGGAGATCGTGACCCGCGCGGCGCGAATGCGAGCACGCGGGAAGAGCTGGCAACGAATCTACACCGAATGCATCCCCACGTGTCTTATCGGTGATTCGCGCCAGCTTGCTCAATCGCGGCTCCGCGCCGCAATCCGGGCAAGAGTGCGGCGAAAAAAGAACAAAACCCGAGCACGTTTGTACGGCGGACAAAGCGGACGGACTTCGTTCGTCTTGCGAGCGGTCGGGCGTCCCCCTAGCCTCAGACCCTGCGCAAGGACATGACTCGCGAAGAAGCAGCCTCAACTAAGGAAGAGGGTGCGCGGTCTATAGAGAGTGCGCTGTACGATCCTGAGCATGCGGAGGCCATCCGAGACGAATCACATGACGACCGCATCGCGAGGAAGACAATTCACAGCGTGGATAACCCACGGAGCGTCTCTCCTCACATCATCGAAAAAGGATTCTTCATGCCGACGAAAGAGCAATTGCAGAAGCGAGTCCGTGAGCTGGAGGTGGAAAACGACGCGTTACAGGATCAGCTTGATCAAATTTTCGACATTGTCGCACCCGCAGATGCGGATGGCGGTGACGGCAACAAAGAGGATAAGGATGATGAGTCCGGGGAAGACTGACGCCAGCGTGTCGATCGCGCTGGCGTCAGCCGTCAGATCAAGTCACGGATCGCCGGCGCATGGATTTGTTAGCCGCTAGGTTGCAACGAACATTGCCGCGCACTTTGCTACGAAGGTTGCTACGTACCCATGCAGAAGAAAACTAGCGTCTGGTACACGCTCGGTGAAGCTGAGAAAGCTGTAGGTGTCCCCAGGACACGGCTCGATCACGCCTGTCGTGTTAACAGATTGCCCTATCGCCGCTCGGAAACCGGCGCACGGCTTCTGTCCCACGACGTAATTGAGAAGCTCCGAAGAGTCGGGCTCAAGGGTTTCCCCCGTCCGTACGATCCAGTCCCATCGTCAACGGAGTCTGAAGCGAGCCAACCCAGTGCAGCATTGTCGGCTGGCTTAACGACGCAACGGGAACGCGTCGAGCAAAAGCGCGGTGAGATTGAAGAAATGCGGGTCAATCGGGATTTGCGGCAATTGAGGGACCAAGAGCAGCAGGACAAAGCGCAGCGCCGGGCTTTGGCCGCAGCGGAGCGACAAGCACGAGCTGAGGAACGCTTGCAGGCACAGCGCCAGAGACAACAGATTTGCGTGGAGGAAGCACGCCAGGCCGAAGCCCGCGAGCAAGTGGCACGGGAAACCGAGGCCCGCCATCGCCGCCAGGAATGGGAAACCTATTGGCTGGACTATGCCTTGAAACTTCTGCCCAGTGATGTTCCTCACTGCTTCGAACTAGATGTTCACCAGGTCGTGACCGATCTCCTCCCAAAACTTGACGCCCAGCACCCCGAGCAACTCATCAAGCGCCTCATCCAGGCTGCCATCGACAAAGCCCTGCAGCCCTGGCACAGGCGCAAGGAAATCGAAAAGATCATCGAGGAGGCCCGCAAGCAGCTTCCTGCACTCGTGAGGAGTTGGACAAGCACGCCAAACGAATGGGATGCGCGCGCCATGCATGCTGCGACGGGTGCAATCGCGCAGCTCGGCGACGTTGCGCCGCTCGCAGAAATCCGTGGAGCAGCGGTCGAGGCAGGTAACAAGGTTCGCGCGGAATATGAAGCGTGGAAAGCCGGTGAGGATCACCGCCACGCGTGCGAACAAATGGTGCAATGGGTATTTGATGGAAACGACGCCCGTGAAGCAGTTCGGCAGGCTTTGGAGAAACTGCCCGTCGGAGCCACAGGAGCAAGAATGGAACGTGCCCGCGATGCAGCGCTTGCTCCTTTCCGAGCAGCAAAAAAGGCTGCTGTGGACGCGGATCGCTACCTGCAGCACGTGGCCAATTACATCGAAAAACTAGGAAATGAAGAAACAGGTGATTGGGAATTGGGCAATTGGTCAGAGCGCTACGATCTCGCGGCTAAACTCAAAGCCGAGCTTCGACCCGTGCTGATTCAAAAACTAGTCGAAGAACCGCTGGACGTAGACGAAGCCCAGGAATTCATCGAAGAATGGATCGATCAAGAGTTGGAATCGGAAGACTGAGAAACATGCCCCTAGGTGGGCAACCAGCTCTATTAGCGTGGAGGGATTTTCTCAGTTCGGCTTGACCTTCGGAACGGGAGAATATGGTGAAAGCGGTGCTCTATGCTCGCATCTCGACGGCCGGTACCTGAGGCGCATCAAAGGATTTGCTTTGATACGTTTGTTCGTGTGACTGGGCCCTGTCGGTACCGGGACCCACTTTTCCGATTACCGCGTTAATCAGGCATTTGCCTGATTGGCTTGTATTAACAGATGATCTCGTAGTGGACAACGAATCAAAATGCCCGGTCAGCGGAAAACGGAAGTACGCAAGCGAAGGTGAAGCGCTGGCGACAGCAGCACACCAGATCGCAACCGCCAATGCGCCAAAGGAACTTAGCGCCTATCTATGCTCCTGGTGTGGCGGTTGGCATCTTACGAAAAATGAAGGAAGAGCCGGGAAGGATCGTAAATAACCGACTAAATCGTGCCTTGAAGTAGACGCGGAGCCGGACAATCGGAAACTGCGGCACTTGTCCGGTTTCCGCGTTAATCAGGACTTACGTGGGTCTTAAAGCGCAGCCCATCAAACGAAGGCGACGCGCCGTTGAACAACGAGCCTCAGTCATCTCGAAAATCGCCGCACACTGAGAGATATGGGAAGCCCAACACAGAAGATGTGTATGACCACACCGACAATCATCATCTGAAGGGAAAACGGACGTTTGGCTGCGGCGGAGAGCGGTAACACAATGCGATTCATAAAGAAATAGACGGCTACACCATACAGAACTCCTGAAACCACTGCCTGTTCTGTCAAGAAACCAAGAGTCCGGCTCGCCAGAAGGTAGACAGCTGCCGCTCCAAAGGCGATGAGGAAGTGAGAAAGGATACCAAGCACTGCCGTCGCGAGCCCCTCGGAAAAAGCTTTCGTCCCCAGCAATCCGCTGGCAATCCCTTGCAGGAGGCGCATAGGTTTGAGTCCGAAGAAGCCATAGACCACCAGCGCGGCAGTAATGTCTAGGACGCCGCAGGCAAAGCCAGCCCATAGCAGTGCCAGAATAGCGTTTGGGTTTTTCTCCAAAGAAACCTCCGTTGCTGCACCGACAACGCCACTCAGAAGCTTACACGATTAGGCTTCACTTCTCCGATAACCGCGTTTACCAGGAGTTGAGCTGCGACGGAACTTACCTAGTGTGGTTCGCTCGGGGAGCAGGCTCAGAATCGGCGTTAATTGAGTATTCCCATACCGTTCCCGAACATCCGACCAGCAGCTTGTCCCCTAATTGTCCAGGAAATGCCGTGAGGCCGTGACAGTAATCACCAAGAATCTCTTGATACGCGATGCGACCTGCGTGGTCGTAGAGACAAAGGACCGAACGCTTCGATACGTTCTTGTTTTGAAGTATTGCGTAGTACTCTCCGTTTCTCGAATAGCGCACAGGCGTTCCTTCAGCTCTGTCCATCAAACCACCCAGGGATGCGTCCAGGTGGGCGACAACCCTGCCTTGTGCATCCAGCACAAGAAAGACGGGCTTGTCACGCTGACCGCCATTTTCTCCAGTGGGAACCAAAATGTGCCTGGGCTGCGCCTCCCCACCCCAGCGCGTTAACGCAAAGAACGAAACGTAATTGTTCGGCACGTAATGCGCGATTATCTCGCCGAGCGCATCTCGCACGAGCAACTGTCCTTGTGCATTGGTGTGAAGAATCTGTCTCCGTCCGTCTCCCTTGGTGTCTAGAGTTTCGACATGCCAGACGTTCCCCTCGGGCTTTCTCCATAGTTTCTTTCCATCTCTGTCCAAGACAACAAGGCCCCCACGCCCATTGAGACCAACGACAACTTTCGACTTTCCATCACCGCCCAAATCGCCCATCATCGAATCGTCGATGCCTGTCAGTATCGGCCCGGAGTAGCTCCAACCCTCCTGCCCTTCCTTATCAAACAAGACCACATCTACACCCCAACTCTCGTCACGCGTCAAAAAGCCATAATCACCACTGGCATCCAGTTGCACTGCCTCAAAAGTAGTAGGCACGAACTTAGAAAATTGGATTTGCAGTTTCAGCCCACCACGCGCATCAAGGAAATCAGCGCTTTTGTTCCCTACTACCGTCAGGACAGCTCCTTCGCGGTCAGCTGGCCAGCCCCGGAGGATTTGGCTTATTTCGCCGAGATTCACGTCCGTATAAAACGTGCTCTTATTAAATCGGCCGCTGCCCGTTATCACTCGTGGCTGCCATTTCTGCTGGTCCTCACGTACAACTTTCGCAAGATAGGACCCACTCCAATGAGCAACGTAAATACCCACAGCCACCAAAGCCAAAATAAGCAGTGCAACGGCAATGAAAACCTTGCGTAACATGGATGCTTAAAGAATATGCTTTGGGCGTCGAAAGTGGCAGTTATTCGCAACTACTTGTTGTGTTATCCGAAGCTCCGGGGTCAACTCCTGGTAAGTCAGGTTACCGGTAACTTGGGCGCCGGGACTGGAATGAGGCCAACTGCTCTCAGGGAGCGCCACTTCCAAATTTGGAGTCAGGCGGGAGGTTCAATCCCTAGTCGGTCATTCACGGCCTGCCGGAACCGTTGCTTACATCCCAGGTACTTCTCTGTCGTTTGCACGGACACATGGCCGAGCAGGAATTGGATCTGGTCCAGCTCACCGCCTGACTCATGACAGAGCCTGGCACACGATCTCCTGAGGTCGTGTGGCGCAAGTTTAGATACTCCCAGCAGTTTCGCGTATTCCTTGACAACGTGCCAGACCACTTTCTCCGTAATCTCCGTTCCCCAAACAACGCCCTTGCGGCAAACGCATCGGAAAATCTTACCGTGCGCGACCTCCGCGACAGTCAACCAGTCGTCGATCGTTTGCTTCACCCAGGTGGGCATCGGAACCGTGCGGATGTGTCCGCCTTTCCCGACGAGGTCAACTATCGCCCAGTGGTCTTCTCGGCGTTGAATATGGTCAAAGGTCAGATCAATGAGTTCTCTTCGGCGGAGCCCACACCCTAGGAGAACCGCCAGGATGGCTCGATCTCTTTTACCCTTCACGCTGTTCATGTTCGGAAGCTGCCACAGGGAGCGAGCCTCATCCACGGTCAACCAATTCCCAATCCGCATGCCCAGCTTTTTTGCTCCTTTCACGCGACGGATGCCGGCAGCAAGTTCCGGGCTCAGGAGCCCCGTATCCGCCGCCTCGTAGGCAAGTCGTCGGACGGCCGCCAGCCGTACGTTGATTGTGCCTGGTGCTAACAACTGATCCTCAAGATGGATTCGGTACCGTGTGACGACCGTTTTATTGAAGGATAGGCGTGGCTCTGAGCAATACCAACAGACAAAATCATCAATGGATCTGCGATAGCTTCGTTGCGATTCAGGGGACCGCAGACTGACGAGCACAGCCGATTTGACGTGCTCCAGATCAGGAAGACCGAGCTTGATCTCTTGCCGATTCGATTTTCTTTTTCCTGTTTTTCTTCTCATGGCGCCACCTCCCGATGTGGAGAGTGGGGCATCGCATGAATCCCCGTCGCACGCAATCTCTGAACAGGTTTGTGCTAAAGGAGTATGAGATTTCAACAGATAAGACGAATCTAGAGATGCCCTATGGAGGTTGACGCGGAAAAGTTGGAACATGCGGTTCTCGCGCTACTGCACTTGAACACGTTTGATGAGAAGTCAGGAAAACGGGCTTGGAAGGCGCTTCCCTGGAGCGTGATGGACCAACTCCACGACAATGGCTACATTTCCGATCCGGCCACGAAAGCCAAGTCCGTGCGGTTATCAGACGAGGGGGCTAGGCTGTCCGAAGAATTGTTTGGGAAGCTTTTTGCCGTCAAGTAGCAGGTGGCGGTGCTCCACGAGGCGAGAGTGATCACGATCGCAGCGGCCTAGTACCAACTTTACCGGTAAGGCGACTAATCGGGAGTTAGCCTGTCGTTGCAATTGCTGGCACTGGAATCTGGCGTAATTTCAGGCTCCGCTGACGGGGAGCGCAGACCCTTGGGAGCGCTCCCGATGAAAATCGCTTTACAATATGCGAAGAAGCGAGACGCGTGTACTATGGCGCTGTTTTCAAAGGCAAAAAGGGAATTCCGATTGAATATGCTTCGCCCGCGTTTCATTCCTGTTCTTCTTCTCCTCCCAGCGCTTTTCCCGTTTTTCGCTGGGGCGCAAGGTCCAATCGCGCCGCCTTCCGCTCCCGCGGAATCCGCCCGCGCCGACCAGAATTCGTCCGACGGCTTGCGGTTGCGACTACAAGGTCTTTTGAATGCCGCGAAGGACCGCGATGTCCCAAAACTGAAATCTTTGATTAAACAAATGGAAATTCCAAATTACGAGGATTGGTTCGCGAAAACCTATGGAGAGGAAAAGGGCGAACGCTTGGCCGGGGCCTATGAACGCAACCTCGAAAACAGTGAAAGCGATTTAGAAACGCTCTTCACGCAATTGGCGGGCGAAGATGGAGAATTTACCTTGCGCAAAGGAAGCGACGCGCAAGCCTCAGGACAAACCCCGGGAGGGAATGCACCCGCGATGAGGGGCCAGCAGGACACGGCCGACCCTTTTTTCGCGAGTTGGAATAACAGAGGGTCGTCCGCACCTATTAGAGTTCACCCCATCGGCTCTTTTGTTTATGTCGACAGAAGTTTTCGGTTGCTCAGAGCATTCAGGATCATGGCAATCCGCCCCATGATGGGCTCAGG
>Ga0210407_10004712_pt1 | contig 10663 bp, 10 predicted proteins | sample IncBWC27MmetaG_FD_150860 | JGI IMG/M metagenome (GOLD analysis project Ga0210407, IMG submission 150860) | Forest soil microbial communities from Barre Woods Harvard Forest LTER site, Petersham, Massachusetts, United States - Inc-BW-C-27-M | ecosystem: Environmental > Terrestrial > Soil >... | reverse complement strand
GACAGGCAGCACCGTCCACGCGCCGTTTTCTGCGCTCATCCGCGGAACGAAATACACTGAAAGCATGTGTGGAATTGCGGGTTTTGTGACCACAGCGCCAGATGCCGGTTCCGAAGCGGTGCTCGGCCGCATGGCCGATTGCATCCGGCATCGCGGCCCTGATGATTCCGGCTTCTACACAGACAATGAAGCCTTTCTTGCCCACCGCAGGCTGAGCATCATCGATTTGTCAGGCGGGCATCAGCCTATGTCCAACGAGTCCGGCTCTGTTTGGATCATCTACAACGGCGAGATTTTCAACCACACCACCCTTCGGCCCGATCTGGAACGAGCCGGGCATCGCTATACTACGCGGAGTGACACGGAAACTATCGTCCACGCCTACGAGGAGCACGGCCCGGATTGCGTAACGCTTTTCAGAGGGATGTTCGCATTCGCTGTTTGGGACGCGTCGAAGCGGACGCTCTTCTGTGCGCGGGACCGGCTGGGGGTCAAGCCCTTCTATTACTACTGGGACGGGCGGCTCTTCGCGTTTGCCTCGGAAATCAAGGCGCTCCTGGAGCATCCTGCCATTTCTGCGGAACTTGAAGAATCGGTTATCGCGGAGTATCTGGGTTTCGGTTATGTGAGTGAAGAACGCACTTACTTCCGCAACATTCACAAGCTCATGCCGGGCCATCATCTGCGGCTCGATCTTCGCGATTCCCTGCCGCAACTCAAAATCGACTGTTACTGGGATGTGCCGCAGCATGGCGAGAACCGGCAGAACGTGGCCTGCCGCTCTGAAAGAGAGTGGGTTGAGGAAACGCGGCGAAGGCTTGAAGAGACCATCCGCATGCGTCTCATGAGTGATGTACCGCTGGGAATGTTCCTAAGCGGCGGTGTCGATTCCAGCGCGATCGCGGCGCTGATCAAACGCCTGGCGGATGGTCCGGTGAAAACGTTCTCCGTGGGCTACCAGGAAGCGCAATTCAGTGAACTGAGCTATGCCGCCGAGGTCGCGCGCGCTATCGGCACCGAGCACCATGAGGTGGTCATCGGCTTCGCCGAGTTTTTCGACGCGCTGCCGAAACTCGTCTGGCACGAAGACGAGCCGATCACATGGCCCTCCAGCGTTCCACTCTTTTTCGTTTCCAAACTCGCCTCCGAGCACGTGAAAGTGGTGCTCACCGGCGAAGGCAGCGACGAGATTTTCGGAGGATACGAGCGCTATCGCTGGAATCTGCTCAATCAGAAGTACGCGAGATTGTACAGCGTGTTACCCGGGGCGCTCCGCCGGAGGATCCGGAATATCATCGAGAGCGGCAAACTTCTGCACAGTTCTGCGCGCCGAAAACTGGGACATACGTTTGTGGGCCGCGACAATTGCCCGGAATCGCTATTCCTGGATAATTTCTACTGCGCGTTTTCGGAGGCCGAACAGGCACGTCTGCTCAAGCATGGCATGGGATCTGTCTATGCCAATTACATGGCTTACTGGGAATCCCGCCCCAGCGCGTCCCTGTTGGCGCGTATGCTCTACGCGGACCAAAAGACCTATCTGGCCGAGTTGCTCATGAAGCAGGATCAGATGAGCATGGCGTGCTCGATCGAGAGCCGCGTGCCGTTCCTGGATCACCCCTTCGTCGAATTTGCCATGAGCATTCCGGATGACCTGAAGATTCGCGGCGCAACGCAAAAATATGTGCTCAAGAAAGCCGTGGAGGGTTTGATTCCCAATGAGATCATTCATCGCAAGAAGATGGGTTTCCCTACGCCTTTGCGCCAATGGCTGAGGGAGCCCCGCGCCGAGCCACTGCTGGCCGCTCTTCGCGCGCGCAATGGCCTGCTCGCCACTTTTGTCGACACGCGTGAACTCGATGGGCTGATCGAGCGGCATCGAGCTGGCTCCGTGGATGGGACGGATCGCCTGTGGCGGCTGCTTAATTTGCAGATCTGGGGAGATATATTCCTCACCGGAAAAGGCGACCGCTGGCAGGGGCTCGGATCAGTTCCAGAAGCGAGATCCACTGCCGTATGAAGCTGCTTTGGGTGAAGGCGGACTTCCTTCATCCGACGGACCGCGGCGCACAGATCCGCACCCTGGAGACGCTGAAGCGCCTGCATAAGCGCCATGAAATACACTACATCGCGCTGAACAACGGCAATTCCGAAGGCGTCGCTCGAAGTTCGGAATATTGTTCGCGCGCGTATCCCATCGATCATTATGTGCCGGAGAAGAATACCATCGCGTTTGCCGGGCAGTTGCTGAAGGGCCTGGTCTCGCCGCTGCCGGTCGCCGTGAGCCGGTATCAATCGGAAAAGATGAGGCGGCCGCGTTCTCGCTCGCCGCGTCAGCCGGCGGCGCCATCCGCACCATCAAGACGACGTCTCTGCTCACTACCGCCGAAGGCGTGGAAGCCATGAAGAAAGCTTCCAAGTCCGGTTATAAAGCTCCGGCCCACGCCGCCCGCATAGATACGCGAAAAAGAGGGGCCGATCCCCAGTCCCGTATTTTCACAAATGCGCCTATCCAGTTCGCCGCGCCCCCGCGTCGCCGCCGGAGGCCCGTGCTTCGCCCGGGCGTCCCCGCGTCGCGCGATGCGCAGCATCGCCCGGCGCTCCGCGCCGGCTCCGCTTGGGTCCGACCAAAGCGTAGCTGTGGGTCACCAGTTCCTTGACCTCGTCCCAGTCAACCTCGCCAACATCCAGCCGCAGCGCGACCCAACCTCTCGGGCCAATGTAAGCGGGCAGGTAAAATCTCTTCGGATCGGAAGACGCCAGCGCCGCGTTGTCTCCCGGCAGCACCTTGCAGCTGATGGCAACGATCCCATCTCCGTGATGATCATTCAGGTAGTAGGCGAAGACCCTCTTCCGGATCCGGAATGCGGCATGTCGTCCGTTGTACTCGCGCTCGGCCTCCGGCAAAGCCAGACATATTTCGGTTACCCGCTTCAGGCGTGAGTCTTCAACAACGCGCTTGGGCATAAGATAAGTCGCCCGATTATATCGCCGCGTCGCCGCCGGAGGCCCGTGCTTCACCCGGTGTCGCCGCGCCGGCTCAGCTTTTCTTCACCGTGACCGCGCCGCGATCCGTCGTGATCGTCAGCACCGGGCCGTCGCCCACTTTGCCCCGGAGCTTCGCTCCCTGCCCCTCGGTCTCGGATTCCAAAGGCGAACCGTACTCGTTCTGTACTTCGCCGCGGTTGGTCGTGGCTCTCAGCTCAAACTTGGCCGAGTCGGGCAGCTCCAGGTCGATGTTGCCCGATCGGCTGCGCGCGTCGATCTTGGCCATCGGCACTTTGCCGGGCTTCAGCTCGATATCGCCGCGTTCCGTCTCGAGCTCGAGTGACTGCGTGAACCCATCCAGATGAATGTCCTTCGACTTCGTGATCAGCCGCACCGGCCCAATCAGATTCGTTCCGGTGAACTCGCCTAGATCCATCGTGATGGTTCCGGGCACGCTTGCCACTTTGAGATCCGTATTGCGCGATTCGAGATGCAGGGGCTTGGAAAGGTTCTTGAATTGAAGCGTGCCGGAGTAGGAGCCGTTGATAGTAACCTGGCCGTTCACATTTTCCAGTTCGATCTCGTTGCCGCGCCCCTCTATGTCGACACTGCCCTTCACGTCGACGGCGCGCACAATGTCGCTGCGCTGCAGATCCACCTTGGCGTTTCCGCCGATGTTGGACAACCGTACACCCGAGTTGCCGCTGGCAATATCTACGCTGCCCTGGACGTCGGTCACGTCGTAATCACCGTAGGTTCCCCGCCCTTCAATGCTCGCCGAGCGCGGCAGACTCACTTCCAGGTCGCACGAGATGCGCCTTGCATGCGAAACTTTCTCCTGATTGGTGCGAACGACTATACGGTCGCCATCGGCTACTATCTCGATCGGCGACTGTTTATCGGCCTGATCCGCATCGTTCTTGTTGAAGGCGCGAATCATCTTGTGCTCGTCCACTTTGATCGCGCCGTCGTCGGTGCCGTTCACTCGCACGTTGCCGCGGAGATTTTCGAATACTACGTGCACCGGCCCCTTCGTAGTTTTCTCACTACTGGTACGGTAATCGTATTCTTCGCCAAACATTTCCAGGCCCGTGGTTCCGAAGGGCGCGAAATGCATACCGTGCCGGTCCGCCGCGTACATCCCGGAACCGATGACGCACAACAGGACAATCAGCGCCACTTCACCGCCCGAAAGGCCGCCCGTGGGAAGCGGCTTGGAACGCGCGGCTTCGAGCAGCACCTCCAGCAGGCGCAACACTCCCCAGGCAATCAAGAGGAAGGGCCAGTACTGCGCTACCAACTGGAACAGTGGAACTTCCTGCCACAGGTTGCGCGTCAGGAACGCAACACCGATCAGGATCAGAATCAGCGGCCCGGTGAGGGAACGCCGCGGCCTCATGCCACTCCTCCCGCTGTGGGTCCCGACCGCGTGGCGCGGCCCAGTAGGGCAAGCAGGCCGACCACGATCAGGATCACCGGCCACGTCTGCGGAAAACCCCACGGCGTGAAATGGTCCAGCGCAAACAGCGTCCCGATCGTGATGAGGATGATGGGGCCGCGCACCGCGCGAACCAGCTCATTACCGTTGATCATGTTGCACCTCCTTGGAAACATTTCCAGGAACAGTGCCGCCGGACGGCTCGCCCAGCCCGGTCAACCGCACGTACAGCATATACACGCCCAGCAGAATGAGCAGCACCGGCCAGTACCGCAAAACCCTCTCCAGTGGAATGATGTCGGTGGTGTTCAGCAGTAACAGCACACCCAGGCCGATCAGCACCACTGCGCCAGCCGGAAAACGCGAGCCGCGCGTGTGCATATTGATCAGACTCGAAAACTCGTCCACGGCCTCGCCTCCGCGCCGCTTCTGCGCAGTGTGATAGGCTTCCACCGCCATATAGAAAACCCAGGCGGCGATCAGGATGCCAAACAGCGGCTCCATCCCGTGTGCCGAACCCGAGCTAATAATGCTAACCAGCAGTCCGAAAATCACCGCGTGCACCAGGCCCTTGGCATACTGGCCGTTGTAAATCGCGCCCACACCCGGAATGATCAGGCCCAAAGCAAACGCCAGGCCCGGCGAAACACTCGGATCGGCCACCGGAGGCGGCGTATACACGGGGGCCGCAGTCCGGGGCGGCGCGGCCGCTTGCTCAGCCGGCACATGCTCGTCGCAAAAGACGCTTCCTTGCGCCGTCCGCTTGCAGGCATCGCACAGAGGTTTGCCGCACGTGCGGCAGAAGGCCGCAGCCGGTAATTCTGGATGGTTCAGGCAATTCATAAAATCCCCTACTTTCTTGGCGTTGTTCCTTTGCCCGGTTGCCCCGGGTCTTTTTGCGGCGGCGTGAGACGCCGCTCATCCGTCGAGGGAGTCTCGGGCGGAACCACGCTCGCATCCTGCTCCTGCTGGTCCCTCCACTCCCGTACCCGTGACTGGATCTGATACACAAAACGCAGATTCTCGTAAAATTTCACCGTGCGTTCCCAGCCGCGGTGAACCCGATCTTCCGCGCCCGCCCACACACGAGCCGGGTCCAGATCTGCTGCGCTCAGTTTGCGCTCGGGAATCCCGGCGCATCGCACCATCATGCCGAAAAACAAAATCGTAAGCGACAGCCCCATAACCATGCGCGGCTGCAGCATCGGCTGCATGAGATTGCGGAACCAGCTGCGAAAACCTCTTCGCATCGAAGCCCGCGCTTCGGGCAGGCCCGGAATGGCGAACATACGCGTCACCAGTTCCGGAGGCGGTTCCACATCCGCCACACGCTCCATGAATGCGATTGCAGCGCCGGCGTCGCGGGCCAGTTCCGCGCACGAGGCGCACGTGGACAGATGCTGCTCGACTTCGGCCTTTTCCGCCGCACCGAGCGTTCCGTCCAGGTAATCGCACAGCGCGATTTCAAAATTCGCGCACGTCATAGAGCTGCCTTCTGCTTGCGGAGTAGCCGCGCCAGTTCCGCACGCCCGCGGTTCAGCCTCGACTTGACTGTTCCTTCGGGAATCTTCAGCACTTGCGCAATCTCACGATACTCCATTTCCTGCAAATCACGCAGGATCACCGTTTCGCGCAATTCGGGCGACAATTTTCCCAGCGCGCCCTGCAAAATCTCGCTCGCCTCCCGGCCCGCCAGCAACCGGTCCGGCCGCGCCGCCGTGTCCGTTCCATGCCCGTGTTCCTCGAGCGTGGGTAGCTGATCTTCGATCGTGTCCGTGAGCCGCTCCTGGCGCGTACGGCGGTAATGATCGATCAAAAGGTTACGGCTCAGCCGGGTCAGCCACGTAACGAAGGAGCCCTCCGCCGAACGGTAACTCTTCAGGGTCCGGAACACCCTCAGGAAAATGTCCTGGGTCAGATCCTGCGCTTCCGCATCGCTGGTCGTAAACCGGTAGCACAGCCCATATACCCGGCGCGTGTGCAGCCGGACCAGTTCCTCCCATCCGGTGGCATCACCGCTCAGGCACCGCTGCACGAGACTGTGGTCGAGTTCCAAGCCGAGTGAGGTGAGTCCCCGCCGACCCGCCGCCGCGAACGGACTGCCCTTCCCCGTCCCGGGATAAGCTCCACCCGGCAGGGGAAACACAGCTTGAATGGCGGCGGTTGCCATAGTTTACCTTTTTTTAGACTTCCACTTACAAGTAACGAGGTTCTATGATGATAGGTTCATTTTTCCCGACCGGGGCAACCAGGCTGGCGGCTTCCGGGGAAGGCGGCTTCATTAAGAAAAACGGCTGGAAGTGGTTGACGCTCGGGACCCTCCTGCTCCTCCTGGCGGTGTTCCTGCTGCGTTCGGAGCTCCGCAAGAGCGGTTTCCGCTGGTCGGTGTTCTTTGCCACGCTGGAGGGCGTCCAGTGGCCGTGGCTGCTGGCGGCCGCGGGACTGTCGCTTACCACTTACTACGGAAGAGCCCTCCGTTGGGCCGTGCTCCTGAAGCCTCTGCGGCCTCATCCCAACATGCGTAAGCTGGTCTCGGCAACGGTCATCGGTTTCACCGCCGTCACCCTGCTCGGCCGTCCCGGCGAGTTCGTAAGGCCGTATCTGATCGCACGCCAGGAGGGGTTACCGTTTTCTTCGCAGCTGGCCGCATGGGTTCTCGAGCGCATCTATGACCTTCTGATGGTCATGGCGATCTTCGGCTTTGCCCTAAGCCGCGTCCGCAATATCAGCAATCCCGGGCCAATACTGGCCTGGGTGCTCGCAATCGGGGGCTGGCTGGTGTGGGTGCTGAGCGCAGCGGCACTGCTCATGCTGGTCATGATCCGCCGTTATTCGGAGGCGATGCGCCAGCGTCTCATGGACGCCCTGGGCTTTCTTTCCCAGCATCGCCTGGAACGGGCCAGCCGCTTTCTCGAGGCGCTGGTTCAGGGCGCTGAATCGACCCGAAGCACGAAATCGATCGTGCTGCTGTTGTTGTACACCTTGCTGGAGTGGGCACTGATCGCGGAGTGTTACCTGTGTATTAGCCTGGCATTCGGGACGGCGCTCCAATTCACATTCTGGGATATCCTGACCTTCATCGGCTTTGTGGCGTTCGGCTCCGTGGTCCAGATCCCCGGCATTGGGGGCGGAGTGCAAGTAGTTGCGGTTCTAGTGCTAACTAAGATATTTGGGGTGTCGGTCGAGCTGGCCACGAGCATCGCAGTGCTGATCTGGCTCATCACATTTGTAGCAATCGTTCCTTTTGGCTTGGCCGCGGCGCTGCATGAGGGACTGACCTGGCGCAAGTTGCGCGAATTGGAGCGGGAGACTGCCCAGTGAACTGCCCATTTTGCGGACACTTACACGACAAAGTAGTGGACTCGAGGGAGAGTAAGGAAGGCGATGCCATCCGCCGTCGCCGCCAGTGTCTCAGTTGCGAACGGCGGTTTACCACCTACGAGCGCATCGACGAAGTTCCTTACATGGTAGTCAAGAAGGACGGGCGCCGGGAGAAGTTCGACCGGCAAAAGGTTCTAGCCGGCCTGTTGAAAGCTTGTGAAAAGAGGCCAGTTAGCATGTCGAGGCTCTCCGAACTGGTGGATCGTGTGGAATCCGGAGTGATCGATTCCCCCGACCGTGAAATTCCTACGACAGAAATAGGAGAAATCTTGATGGACGGTCTCCGGGAGTTGGATAAGATTGCGTACGTGCGCTTCGCATCTGTGTATCGCGATTTTCAGGATGAAGAGGCTTTCTTCAACGAATTGAAGAACTTAATGCGCCAAAAGGGACCCTGAGCGCTTTGATACCGCTTCTAAGCACTTCAAGACGGTGGTGTAAGGCAGTTTGGTGTAACCAAAACGCTTTTGAAACATCATTTAATTGTAGGGATTAACTTCTGAAGGGATACATGTTATTATCGTTCGACCAGGCGACGCTGGATGGCTCCGCACGTTTGCCATCGGGTTCGACTTTAAGGCAAATCGAATTAGCCAAATCTGCACCCCACCGGAAGATGTCACCTTCCGAATGCGCTGCTGTGTGTGGGGGAGGTGAGTCTTAGTGGACCATTTCGACGACCATTTTCTAAACGAGAGCCCGTTAGGCATCAACTTCGACGAAGAACCCAAGTTTTTTGACCCGGAAGCGGCGCAGGAAGATTTCTTACACCCGCAGCCGGTGGTCGAAGAATCGATCTACACCGATGACCCGGTGCGCGTGTACTTGCGCGAAATGGGAGCTGTGCCGCTGCTCACCCGTGAGGGTGAAGTGGACCTGGCGCGCCGCATGGAGCGCGGAAAGCTCCGGATGCAGAAGGCCATCAGCCGTTCTGCGCTGGTCCAACTGGTAGTAGTCGAGTCCGCCGAACAACTGAAGAAGGGTGTTGAGGAACTGGACAGTCTGGTCGACCTGGGTGATCTGGAAGAAGGCACGCTGGCGGACACCAAGCGCCGCGGCGAACTGAAGCAGCTCTTCGCCGATGTTGTCGTTCTGCACAAGAAGCAGCAGCAACTGCAAGAGAAATTCGACGAGACGGGGCTCAGCAACAAGCGCGCCCGCCGGCGCCAGTGCTCCAAACTCAACCGGGGCAAGGTGGAGACTTCGCTTTCGATCCGCAAGATTCCGTTCCTGCTACCCAAATGGAAAGAGTTCTCCAAGGAAATCGAGCGAGCGGTCGAAGAGCTGACGCATCTCGAGCGGGAGTTGCAGAAAATCGAAGGCCGTGCAGGCGTTGCCGCACAGAACCGCGCACGCGAGTTGAAACGTGAGATCCGCAAGCGCGAAGCGACAGCGGGCGCGCCGCTTTTGGACCTCAAGCACACGCTGAACATCATCCGTCACGGCGAGCAGGAAGCTGAGCGGGCCAAGAAAGATCTGGTGGAGGCCAACCTTCGGCTGGTGGTTTCGGTCGCCAAGAAGTACGTGAATCGCGGGCTGCACCTGCTAGATCTGATCCAGGAAGGCAATATCGGGCTGATGCGCGCCGCCGACAAATTCGAATATCGGCGCGGCTACAAATTCTCGACTTATGCCACTTGGTGGATCCGGCAGGCCATCACGCGGGCCATTGCCGACCAATCGCGCACGATCCGCATTCCGGTTCACATGAACGAAAGCATGAACAAGTTCCTGCGCGCTTCCCGTGAGCTCGAGAAAGAGCTGGGCCGCACGCCCACGAATGACGAAATCGGGCGGCGCATGGACATTCCGGTGGAAAAAGTCCAGAAATTGAAGACCATCTCCCGCGACCCTGTTTCGCTCGAGACTCCCGTTGGCCGCGATGGCGAGTCTGCGCTCGGCGATCTCATTGAGGACCGATGGGTAGGGTCGCCGGTAGATGCCGTGATTGAAGGCAACGTTCGCGACGAAACGGCCGGCATTCTCAAGACGCTCTCCCCCAAAGAAGAGAAGGTCATCCGTCTGCGTTTCGGCATCGGGTGCGAGCGCGAACATACGCTCGAAGAAATCGGACAAGAATTCGATGTCACGCGCGAGCGCATCCGGCAAATAGAAGCCAAGGCACTGCGGCAGCTGCGCGCTCCTGAGCGGGCGCGGCGGCTGCGGGCATTGATGGCCGCGCGGTAGAGCTCCTCACAATTTAAATCGCAAGTTTCGCGACGGCGGTCGTGTGCCTTGAGATTCCCAAAATATCTGATCTCCGGTATCCTACCGGGATGCGCCGCACTGCTCTGTATCTGCTGGCTGTGCGCCATGGCTCTGGCGAATACGGTAACGAGCAGCGAGGAGCGCGCGGCGAAGTAGCGGCGGTCAATAGCTGACCATGTAGCGCAGGGCTACCCGCGGGGTTTGCGGGGAGACCTGCGGCTTTTTCTACGGCCTCGGCAAAATGCCGCAGGTCCCCGCCAAACGTAGGCGTGGCCCTGCGCTACAGGAATTTTCGGATGGGCACGTTTGCCGCAGCGCGGGATGTGTTGTGGGCGCGAGTTGCGCTTTATTTCGACCAGGGCGGTACGATGCCGTTCATGCGGGCGTAGGCTACCAGCTGGCCCATGTGTTCGTTGGCGTGCACGATGATGCGAAGGTACATGCCGTCGACGGTGGCATCTCTGTCGTTCACTTTGACCTTACGCTGCAACTCGCCGGGCGTCATTTTTGCGTGGGCCGTTTTGACGGCCTCGAGCGAGCGCTTCAACCAGTCGATGACTTCAGACTTGGCAGTCACTGCACTTTCCATGTTCTCGGCCTTGATGTCGGCTGGCATTTTCGGGCCTGTGACACTCAGCAGATAGAAGT
>Ga0210407_10004711_pt1 | contig 10665 bp, 8 predicted proteins | sample IncBWC27MmetaG_FD_150860 | JGI IMG/M metagenome (GOLD analysis project Ga0210407, IMG submission 150860) | Forest soil microbial communities from Barre Woods Harvard Forest LTER site, Petersham, Massachusetts, United States - Inc-BW-C-27-M | ecosystem: Environmental > Terrestrial > Soil >... | reverse complement strand
TAGATTGCTCTTCTCCTCAGCGAGTGGTTGTTTGAAGAAGGAATAAAACCAAATGAGAATTTCAGTGGTTGGCGCCGGTTACGTAGGACTCACGACGGCGGCTTGCCTCGCGCAGATCGGGCATGATGTTTTTTGCAGTGAGAGCGATGTAGACAAGCTCACCAAGCTGCAAAACGGCGTCATGCCGCTTTTCGAGCCAGATCTCGAGAAGGTTATCGAGAGTGCGCGCAAATCCGGTCGCCTGCGCTTCGGGTCCACGGAAGAGGGAATCGATTGGGGTCGCGCGATCTTCATCTGTGTGGGAACTCCGCCACTGCCGAACGGAGATGCCGATCTCTGCGCCATCGAGGGAGTGGCTCGGGCAATCGCGAAACGCGCGTCGGGATATCGCCTGATCGTAGAAAAAAGCACCGTACCGGTGCAGACTGGTTCGCAGCTGCGGAAGCATCTCTCGGTGCACATTACAAATGGCCTGGACTACGATGTCGCATCCAATCCTGAGTTCTTACGGGAAGGAACCGCAGTCGGAGATTTTCTGCATCCTGACCGCATCGTGGTTGGCGTCGACTCCTCAAGGGCGGAGGAGTTGCTGCGCGAGATTTATGGACCAGTTATTCGTCAGAATTTCGAGTGTCCTGTGCATTCGAATTGTCCGAAAATCAAGGATCCCATCTTTTTGACAACCGATTTAGGTTCTGCGGAACTGATCAAGCATGCCTCGAATTCCTTTCTGGCGATGAAAATATCGTTCATCAACATGGTCGCCAATCTGTGCGAGACGGTTGGAGCGGATGTGGCCAAGGTGGCCGAGGGCATGGGGCTCGATCCGCGAATCGGTTCTGCGTTTCTGAATCCAGGAATCGGCTTTGGCGGATTTTGCTTTCCCAAGGATGTACAGGCATTTATCAGAATCGCCGAAAAATCCGGTTGCGACTTCTCTTTGCTGAAAGAAGTGGAGAAAATCAATCAGCGCAGGATTCACGATTTCGTCGAGAAAGTTCGTAAGGAGTTGTGGGTTGTACGCGGTAAAAAGATCGCAATCTGGGGTCTAGCCTTCAAACCGAACACCGACGATGTGCGTTTCGCACCGTCCATCGCACTGGTGAAGTCCCTCTTGGATGAGGGTGCCACGGTCAGTGCATATGATCCCGAGGCGATGGAAAAGGCAAAGACTGTCCTTCCTGGCATTAGTTATTGCACTGATCCTTATCAGGCAGCGCAGGGAGCAGATGCCGTCCTGATTGTTACAGAGTGGGAAGAGTTTCGCACCATCGACTGGCAGCGCCTGGGCGCCCTGGTCGAGCGCCGGTTGATCATCGATGGACGCAACATGTTCAAACCATCCGACGTAACCAGTCACGGATTTCATTACGTGAGCATAGGTCGCCCCACCGCGCTGTCTGCCCCGAAAACCTCTCGCCTTTCCGATGCCGATCTGGCCCTGGCATCGGACCGAATCCTGCCCGACGTACCAGCCCGTTAACGGACCGCCTTTGAGGCGCGTCGTATAACTTTAGTTCTCAGCGTAAGAAAGCCGATTCAAAATGACTATTGCAACAGATTCAGAGGATGTCCGACTCGTCGAGTTCGTCCGCCCGGCGGCCCGAAAAAAAATCTGGGTAGATTTGGATAATTCTCCGCACGTCCCTTTCTTCCGCCCGATCATCGAGGAACTCAGAAAGAAAGATTACGAGGTATTGGTGACCGCTCGCGATGCGTACCAGGTGCGAGAGCTTCTCGATTACTACGAAGTCCCCGGGAGAATCGTCGGAAGGCATTATGGAAAGCTCAAAGTCCTGAAGGCGCTGGGGACGTGCTGGCGAGCTCTAGCTTTGGTCGGAGCGGTGAGGAAAGAAAGTCCAGACTTGGCCATGAGTCATGGGTCGCGCGCATGTTTGCTCGCGTCGACCATGTTGAAAATTCCAAACATGACATTGGCGGATTACGAGTTCGTAGCAAAAGTTCCGACCATTAAGCCGACTTGGCTCATGGTGCCAAGCGTGGTTCCGGACGAAGCCTTAAGCCTCTCCGGCTCCAAAATCATGAAGTACCCGGGCATTAAAGAGGACGTTTACCTCTCTCGATTTCGCCCCGATCCCGGATTGAGAATGCGTCTTGGAATTTCACCCGACGCTTTGGTGGTTATGGTACGTCCGCCGGCCACCGAGGCTCATTACCACAATCCCGAGAGCGAGGGGTTGTTGACGGAGGCACTTCGCAGGTTCGTTGGCGAGGCAAATGCGACAATCATCCTCTTGCCGAGAAATAAGCGGCAGGAAGCAGAGTTACGCGCAGCTTGGGCCAAGGACGTCGCTTCAGGCAGGGTTTTGATTCCGGAGCATGTGGAAGATGGTTTAAACCTGATTTGGAATTCCGACCTCGTCATCAGCGGCGGCGGCACGATGAATCGGGAAGCAGCGGCGATGGGCGTCCCAGTCTACAGCATCTTCCGCGGCAAGATCGGCGCCGTCGATCGTTATCTGGTCGAGCAGGGCCGGCTCATTTTACTCGAGACTGCCGACGACGTCAGGACGAAGATCATGGCCGTCCCACGGAAACAGTCGAAGCAGGTTCTCAGCCAGACCAATAGCCCGGCGCTGCAAACCATTGTTCAGAGCGTCGTCTCCATTCTTGAGAGCCAGGCATCGAAGCCGGAAGGGAGAGACTGAGTTGACCAATTCGTCCGCCGTGGTCGAATCCGTCCAAGAGCCATTGCAGAATCTCGATGGCGCTCACCGCTCATCCGGTGGCGCGGGGAACCAAATGCTCAAGCCTGCAATCCTCAAGCTCATCGGCTATTGCCGTGCCGAAGGCTGGGCTGGCTACGATCCTTACGATGCGTTGAACAGCAGGATTTTCCAGGCGCTGCCGGTTCTAAACTCCAGATACCCGCGACTCGTTCTTACCCAGGGGCTGAAAGCGAGCCCGCTCAATTTTCGATCTCTCTTGCGGGTTCCGAAAACGCAAAACCCCAAAGCCATCGCATTGTTCTTGTGCGCTTTCCTTAAGCTTTCCGATAACGATTTGGCAGATCGTGAACCGCTGGTGCGTTCCATGGCAGAACGCCTGGTCGATCTGCGTTCCCCAAACGACCGCTACTGGTGCTGGGGCTACAGTTTTCCCTGGCAGACACGCACGATTGTGGTGGCGACGGGCTCACCTAATTTGGTATGCACGACGTACGCTGCCAGCGCACTCTTGGATGCCTACGAGCAATGCCAAGACCGGCGCTGCCTGACGATGGCGATGAGCGCGGCCGACTATATTCTGGACACACTCTATTGGGTGGACGGCGATTCTTGCGGCTTCAGCTATCCGCAGCCTGGTGTTCTGAGTCGTACCCACAACGCGAACCTGTTAGCGTCTGCGTTCCTTTGCCGGGTGTACAAGCACACAGGCGAGAAGAGATTTCTTGGTCCCGCCATGCAGGTTGCCCGCTATTCGGCCGCAACGCAGGAAGCAGATGGTTCGTGGTACTACGGCGAGGCTTCGTCCCAACGCTGGATTGACAATTTTCACACAGGCTACAACCTGGGCGCCCTGCAACAGATCAATAGCGCTCTGGAAACGGACGAATTCGAGTCGCGCATTCAGAGCGGATTTGAGTTTTATAAGTCTCACTTCATTCGTGAAGACGGCGCGACCCGGTATTTTCACGACAAGACATATCCCATCGACATCCATTGCGTCGCGCAGAGCATCATTACGCTTCTGGAGTTCAAGCGTCTCGACCCGGGAAGCGTATCGCTGGCGCGGTCGGTTTTCGCGTGGGCGATGAAACACATGTGGGATGATCGCGGTTTCTTCTATTATCGTGTGCTTCGCTTTGGCACGATCCGCACATCGTACATGAGGTGGTCGCAGGCGTGGATGCTGTTAGCACTGTCCACGATGCTCACCGAATCGGATCTGGTGGCGGGATCCTCCCGGTCCCAAGAAGCACCAGCTTCTGTTAAGTCATGACTCTTCCCGTTTACGTTCTGATCACCCCAGCGCGGAACGAGGCGCAGTTCATCGAACTGACCCTCAACTCTGTCGTTTCACAGACAGTCCGGCCGCTGCGATGGGTAATTGTGAGCGATGGCTCGACTGATGGAACCGACGAAATCGTGAACCGATACTCGGCTGAGCATCCTTGGATTGAGTTGCTGAGAATGCCAGAACGGCGCGAGCGGCATTTTGCCGGAAAGGTTCATGCTTTCAACGCGGGCTATGCCAGGGTGAAGAATCTGCCCTACGGCGCCGTTGGAAGCATCGACGCCGACATCTCGTTTGACCAGGAATACTTTTCATTCCTGCTCGGTAAGATGGCCGAAGATTCCGCCCTGGGGCTTGTCGGTACACCGTTCAAGGACGATTCAATGTACGACTATCGCTTTGTCAGCATCGAGCACGTTTCCGGAGCCTGCCAACTATTCCGACGTGAGTGCTTCGAGGAGATTGGTGGGTACGTGCCCATGAAGTCAGGCGGTATCGATCATGTCGCGGTAATCACCGCAAGAATGAAGGGTTGGAAGACCAGAACATTCACCGACAAGATTTGCCTGCACCACCGGAAAATAGGGACGGCCGAACGCGGAGCGTTACACGCTAAATTCAGAGTTGGCAGCTTGGATTATGCCTTGGGTGGGCATCCAGTTTGGGAGCTTTTCCGGACGGTGTATCAGATGACCAAGAAGCCTTATGTGATCGGCGGGTTGACTCTCCTGGCGGGCTACCTCTCAGCGCTGATCCGGCGGGACGATAGGCCGATTTCTACCGAGCTGGTAAAATTCCGGCGCCGCGAGCAGATGCAACGACTAAGAAAGTTCTTGGTCGGCGCTTCTGGTTCACGACAGTCGAATCCCGCAGCATCCAGGTGAATTCAAGACCGACCTGTGCGTCGCTCATTCCAGTGACAAGTCAACTGCAGCCAATGAATCCGGAAGCCAAGCCCGCCTTGATAGCTCAAGGAAAGGTCTCCAGACTACTGGATGCGCCGTCCTTGGCCAGTCCTGCGCGATCCGACGAATCGTTACGCTGGACGGTGCCACCTATGCCGACGGGACGTCTGATCGTGAATGCCGACGACTGGGGGCGGGACCGGAATACGACTGACCGGATCAGCGAGTGTAGTCTTCGCGGCTCGGTGTCCTCGGTAAGCGCCATGGTGTTTATGGAGGATTCGGAACGGGCGGCGGCGCTGGCGTTAGAGCGAGGAATTGACGCCGGCCTCCACGTGAATTTTACGACGCCGTTTTCGGCACCGCATTGCCCTGCGTCGCTGGTCCGGCACCAGCAACCGTTGACCAGGTATTTGTTGCGGCACCGACTCGCCCAGGTTATATTTCATCCCGGCCTGGTGCGCTCGTTCGAGTATGTTGTGGCAGCGCAGATCGAGGAATTCTGCCGCCTTTATGGAACCATGCCAGAGCGACTCGACGGCCATCATCACATGCACCTTTGCGCGAACGTGCTCTGGGGGAAATTGTTGCCGGCTGGAACTCTGGTGCGGCGAAGCTTTTCATTTCAGCCGGGGGAAAAAGGACGGGTCAACCGCCTCTATCGGAAGACCCTGGATCGCGCGCTCAACCGCCGCCACCGTACTGTCGATTTCTTGTTTTCGCTGCTACCGCTCGAATCCAGAAGCCGCTTAGAGAGGATTTCTTCTCTGGCCTGCAACTCAGTAGTGGAACTAGAGACCCATCCGGTCAATCCGGAGGAATATCGGTTCTTGACTGAGGGAGAGTTTTTCCGTCAGCTGGGAGATCGCCAGGTTGCGCCTCATTTCACCACAGACCCACGGAATCGCACTCGTGGGGCGACCCGGATGAAAACGACCTAGCGTTCCGTTGGTTTCTCTTTTTCAGGCGCGGGCTTAGCGATTCAGGAATGGCGGTTTATTGACAGAACACACGGGAAAATGAAGGATGCGCTTTTACGTTAGTGTCTATTTATTTATAGCTGGGATCTACTTGCTGACGGCGTCTGGACGGATCGGATTGTCAGACAACGTTGCAATGTTTAATGTGACCCAATCGATTGTCAGTAACGGGTCGTTTAGCGCAGAGCCCTGTGATCCAAACCTCGAAGGACATCCAAATCACTGTGTCCTGGGTAAAGATGGCCGATATTACGCCGGTTTTGGATTGCTCCCATCCGTAGCTGCCGTGCCGGCGATCTTGAGCGCGAGGCTTGTGTCAAAGGTCGCGCACGTGAACCCCCTAGCGATTATGAGATTAAGCGTGTCACTTTTTACGGCAGTAATTTCTCCATTGGTCTGCGTGGTTTTTGCGATGTGGACAGTCGGGCTCGGGTATAGTCGACAGACAGCGGTTGTGGCTGCGGGCGTTCTTGCCTTTGGATCTCCTTTCTGGCATTACGCGGTGAAAGGATTCTACTCTGAGCCATATTTTGCTCTCGGTTTGGTTCTAGCCGCCTATCTGGCGTCGTGTTCGGAGAGTCCGTATGCTTCTATCCTCGCTGGACTTGCATTCGGTGCGGCCTGTGGCTCACGAATAATCGGGATGATCATGTTTCCCGCCTTCAACTTGTTCCTTTTCCTCAAGAACCGCGAGCGCAAACTGCCTAAAACACGTCTCTTGTGTGAACTAGCCTTCTTCACGGTTTCCTTTTTCGCTTGTGCAGCATTGATCGGGTGGTCCAATTATTCGCGCTTCGGCGATGTCTTAAAGACAGGTTATCAGGCGGCGTTTCCTTCCACATCGGCGCTGCTCTCGAATCCTTTGCTCCGAGGCATGGGCGAACTGCTGTTTAGTAACGAAGTGGGCTTGTTCGTATTCGCCCCGTGGATATTCGTCTCACTTATCGCTTTTCCTCTTTTCCTCCGCGAACATCTGGCGGAGTCTGCGCTATGCGGGGCTATCTTTCTTTCAAACCTCCTTTTCTTTGCAAGGTACCCGTCATGGCATGGCGGCATGGTGGCGGGTCCGCGCCTGCTCATTGCCACGCTACCCTTCTTGGTTTTGGTCTTAGTGCCCTATATAGAGGGCCTCAGAACGGCCAGGGCGCAATTGCGGAATAGGCTCCCGCGCGCCGTTGCCGTGGGGCTAATTGCTGCCGCCTTTCTTGTTCAAGCTTTCGGGTCCCTATATCCGGAAAGCCGTTACTATATTCTCACGAGGTTTTACGAGGATAGATCGACGAAACCCTGGTGGACAGGCTCAATCCCGCTCGCCTCCCTTGATTTCTTATCGCGGATAAGGGCGACTGAGCAAGGTTCCGCGGAACAAGCAGCGCCCGTGAACCCAGATCCCTTGGCGGTGAGTCGACAGGAGGAGTTCGCCTTTGCATCTATGCGAACTGCTGCAAACGAACAGGATTTCCTGCGTTCCTTCCCAAACTCTGTGAATCTGATCCTGCCAGACTTGATCCTTGCTAAGATGAGGCCGTTGGGTTTGCCAAGGCCTATTCTTTTTGGTTATTTCACTGTTTCCGCGATAGCTTGTCTACTAGGAACGATCGGTATTCTAAAGTACAGCAAATCTGCTTCAAAGGTTCGACTGGAGGCGACCTATGTCTGAATGTCTATCTATTGTGATGCCTGCTTACAACGAAGAGGATACGCTTGAGACTGTGGTGGAGAAAGTCCTGGCGGTTCCGCACCTTCTCGAAGTTGTGATCGTCAACGATTGCTCGAGCGACGCGACCGGCAAGATCGCCGACGAACTGGCTCGCATTCATCCGAGGGTTAAGGTGTTGCACCAGCCGGCCAACCGCGGAAAAACGGAAGCCTTGAAAACCGGCTTCGCCAGCACCCGGGGCGACATCGTGATCGTGCAGGATGCCGATCTGGAATACAACCCCTCCGATATCGAGGAAGTGATTGCTCCAATTCTTGCTGGGGAAGCCGACGTTGTCTACGGGTCGCGTTTCCTGGTTCGCCGGGCTGCACGAGCGCTGTATTTTTACCATTATCTTGCGAACAAGGGATTGACCTTCATTTCGAATCTCTTCACCAATGTTAACTTGACCGACGTCGAGACCGGATACAAAGCTTTTCGGGGCGACATCATCCGTGAGATGACAATCACGAGTAGTCACTTCGGGTTCGAGATTGAGGTTACGGCGAAGGTAGCGAAACTGCGTTGCCGCATCTACGAAGTGCCGATCTCCTACTATGGCCGGACTTACGAAGAAGGAAAGAAGATCGGCCCGATGGATGGAGTCGCCGCGCTGTGGTACATCATCAAGTTCAATCTATTCTGCAGCCTGGAGAAATCGTATCGGCATCTGCCAGCCAAGGCACCGGCCCTTTCAGTGGATGTAAATCCTAATGGTTACACCGGACCTGCCAACCGGAACGTCACCGCGGCGAACTAACTGAGACCTTGCGGGGGCGTCTGAGGTTTTTTGACCCCGCAGTGTTGAATCGTAAACGACATGAGCGCGCTAGTTCCCACGCTGATTTTTATAGGTCTGATCGCACTGCTGCTGGTGCTTACCCGGGAGCGGGGTACTAAGTGGTCCGCGGCTCTATTGATCGCATTTGCATGGCTGTGGCTCGCCTCCTCGCGGAATCCCACAGCTTGGTTGCAGATTCAAGGAGGGGGGGGCAAAGCATCGGCCGACACTGCATACGACGAGGGAAGCGCGTTTGATCGCAACATTTACACCGGGCTGATGCTTTTGGGAGTGATCGTGCTCGCCACCAGGTCGAAGCGCACCACGGCCTTTCTGTCGGCAAATTTTCCATTGATTTTGTTCTTCATGTACTGTGGCCTCAGTGCCATCTGGTCCGAGCACGGCGACATCTCAATAAAACGATGGTTCAGGAGCTTGGGCGACCTAGTGATGGTGCTGGTGATCTTGACGGACCGGGACTGGCCCGGGGCCTTCAAGTGGGTTTATACGCGGTTGGCGTGCATTCTGGTGCCGCTTTCGATTCTGTTTTTCAGGTGGTTCCCAGCGCTCGGGCGGAGCTATAACATCCATGACGGGCGCGTATCCGTGACCGGCGTTGCCGATGATAAGAATCTGCTGGGAGCGATCTGCACGCTCTTCTCGTTGGCGGTGGGGTCGGCCATGCTCGAAGCTCACCGGGCAGGAGGGCCTCGCAGAAAGAAGCTTCTAATCGCCTATGGCTCAGTCATTGCCGTTGCCGTTTATCTTATCCACCTGGCCGATTCCGCCACCGCCACAGCCTGCCTGATTGAGGGTGGCGGCATTTTGCTTCTGACCAGCGTGCCGAAGATAAGCCGGCACCCTGGCCGAATTCACTTGATGGTGGGGGCGGTACTCGGTTTTACCGCTGTCAACCTTTTTTTCGGCAGCAGTTTGTTAGAGCTGTTTGGCAGGAACCCGACCCTCACCGGGCGAACCGATCTTTGGAAACTGTGTTTGACCCTGGTTACGAATCCGTTGGTCGGTGCAGGTTATGAAAGTTTCTGGCTGGGGTGGCGGTTGCAGAGAATGTGGAAATATATTTGGGGCGTCAACCAGTCGCATAACGGTTACCTCGAAATCTATCTGAATTTGGGATGGATTGGAGTCGCATTGCTGGTTACGTTTCTGATCTCTGGCTATCGCAACATAATACGTGCCGTTCGGCGGCAGGAATCTGCGGCAAGTCTCAGGCTGGCGTTTTTCGTGGTCGCGTGTGTCGCCAACTGCACGGAGGCTGGATTTAAAATGATGCATCCGATGTGGATCGCCATGCTGCTCGTGGCTACAGCAAGGCCAGCCTCGAATCTCGTCCGTCAACGACTCACAAGGTCCGCAGAGCCCACCAGGAAATTCTCTGAAACTCCTGACTTCACAAGTGCTCTGGCCAGCAAATAGCTTGAATTCTAAGGAGCAAAATCAGTGAGCGCAGTAGCTGAAGCACCCAGCATCAGCGCGGTGCAAGCGCGCGCCGCCGATTACCGGGGTGCAATCGTGATCGCATTCGTCCTTTGTGGGCTGCTTACGCTCACGAGCCTGCTGGCTCCGCCCTCGCTGTCCCATGACGCCGGTTGGGGCATGCTGGCGTGGCGGACTTTAGCAACTGGCGGCCCGCTCAACAGCATCGTGGGCCCGGACGCGGCAGACATTTCCCGCGACCGCAGCGGATACGTAACCTGGTGGAGTCCGGGGCAGTATTTGACGCCGGGCATTTTCATTCGGTTGGGCATTCCCCTCGGCGCGGCGCTTAGCCTCACCGCGGGCGTTTCGCTTTTGTGCTGCCTTCTAGGGTGGGTTCAGGTTGCCAAACATTTCCTGCTCAGTCCGCGAACCGCAACGCTGCTAGTGGTCTTTATTGCTACCTTTCGATACTCGACGCTGCCCTTCGGCATCTACAACGGCGGTGAGATTCTCTTGCAAGGTCTTACCCCGTGGCTCATCCTCGCGGGTTCAGTCGTCCCCTCTACGAGCGCTCTTCGGGCCGCCGGGTTGGCGTGCCTTGCGATCTTGATCGCCTTCTTCTCGAAGCTCACTGGAGTGATGGTGGCCGGCGCAGCTCTTTTTGCCGGCTCGGTCGAGGCGCTGGTGCGCTTGCGACGGATCACCGCCGGCATGATCGGCGGCGCGGTTGGCGCGGGTTTGGCTTTTGCAGCACTCCAGTTCGCATGGTTCTCGCGTGGGACAACTCCGGCAAGCGGCGCGGGATGGTCATTTCGAGTGGGCGACTTCCTTTTCGCCCTTGGCGCACCGTGGGTCGCTGGAATTTCATGGACGGACATGCTG
>Ga0210407_10004705_pt1 | contig 10678 bp, 5 predicted proteins | sample IncBWC27MmetaG_FD_150860 | JGI IMG/M metagenome (GOLD analysis project Ga0210407, IMG submission 150860) | Forest soil microbial communities from Barre Woods Harvard Forest LTER site, Petersham, Massachusetts, United States - Inc-BW-C-27-M | ecosystem: Environmental > Terrestrial > Soil >... | reverse complement strand
GGTAGCCCTGGTGTCCAGGTCGTCTCAGTCGGAGGGCAAACAAGACGCCTCTAATTACGCGCTGGTCTTCAAGCACTACGGAGACCGTTACTTCCTGTCGGGGATCAAGCTCGAGGGCAGCAAGATAACCTACCGCCTGCCAGAGAGCAAAGTGGAGGCTGAACTGCGCGCCCAGAACGCACCCGCGACGGAAGAAACTCTCCTCGCGTCAATGAAATAGTTGGAGTGGCTTGACCTATCACGATTGTCTGAGTTTTAGAGTGCGCCCCGTCCAAGCTTCGCTTGGGCGGGTTTTTTCGTCACCGATTTAGTAACCAGTTTCGGCGCTCTCGAAATGCAGCAGTACCGAGTTACGCACGAGGCGCTAATCTAGATAGTCTCCAACAGCGGATCGGACTCTACCTCTGCGTCAAGTTTTAGATCGGACATCTCCAACTGAAGATTGCCGGGATTAGTGGCGTAAGCCAGTCCTGTGTCCATCTCGATGATCCCCTCGCGGATAAGTCTCTCGATGTTGCCGTCAAAATGCTGCATGCCGTCTTGTTCGCCGACGCGCATCGCATCGAGCAAGGTCTTGCCGTCGGATTCGCCTTTCTCGACATACTCACGAGTACGCAGAGTGGACTTCAATATTTCTATTACAGCGATCCGTCCAGTCCCATCCTTACGAGGAATAAGTCTCTGGGAAATGATGTAGCGAAAGCTCTTCGCCAGGCGGTTACGAAGGGTGTGCTGCTCCGCCATCGGGAAGGCTCCCACGATTCTCTCCACCGTCTTCGACGCGTCGATGGTATGCAGTGTGGAGAGCACCAGGTGACCCGTCTCCGCCGCTTCCATCGCGATTTCGATGGTCTCCTTGTCTCGCATCTCTCCCACAAGAATCACTTTGGGAGCCTGGCGCAGTGCCGCCCTTAACGCCAGGGCAAAGCTGGGCGTATCGCTGTGCAATTCCCGCTGATTCACAATGCAGTTCTTGTGGGGATGCAGGAACTCTATGGGATCTTCGATCGTGAGCACGTGATAGGACTGCTCTTTATTAATTTTGTCGATGATAGCCGCCAGAGTTGACGATTTGCCGGAGCCGGTCGGACCCGTCACCAGCACGATTCCATTGCGCAGCTCCACAATCTTCCCCAGCTCGTCAGGCAAATTCAGCGTTGCGAAGTCTGGGATCTTACTGGGAATTACCCGCATCACGATAGCGCAGGAGCCGCGCTGCATAAATACGTTGACTCGAAACCGATGCGCTCCCGGCAAGCTGTAGGACACGTCGCAGGAACCGAGTTGCTTCAAGTTATCAATCGCCTCTTGATTGCTGCCAATGAGATCGGACCCGATGCGCCGGGTATCGTCATTCGTCAGGACTCTTGTGGCACCGGCCGGGGCCAGTTTTCCACTAATCTCCACGAGCGGTGGCTTCCCCGGCGAAAAAAACAGATCGCTAATCTTCGGCGAAGTTCTGAGCATCGCCGCCAGCAGATCAGGAGTCGACATCGGCGCAGCGGCCGGGGCTGCGGCGGCAGCCGCCCGCGGAGCGGAGGCAACCGCATTCGGTACAACATTCGTAGGAGAAGACATAGACGTCGTGCCGTCCTTGTGGTTAAGAAACTCGAAACTCTAGATAAGAAGTCCCGAAGCTTGCTGTCTGAGAGATTCAGCCACCTTAGGGCCTATCCCGAGAGTACACACCGAGGCGTGCGTCAGGAAGGTTACGGAAGGTTATCCCCCGTCGCAGTGCGATATGCTCTTAGGAGGACATTCCCTAGAGATGAATGACGACGTCCAGACGACGGGCGGGAGTTGGTGGAGAACCCGGCTTTTACCTCGCGTAGCCGAACTGCGGCAACGTGAGGGGCAGGTCTTTCTGATCTTGGCGCTGGTGATCGGCGCATTGACCGGCTTGGCGGTCGTCGCATTCATCATGCTGACGGAACGGCTGGGAATGCGGCTGTACCCGGTGGGCGGCGCTCCGTGGCGGCGTCTGCTGTTCCCGGTCGTGGGCTCGCTCGGCATCGGCTACCTGCTGTATCGCTATTTTCCGAATGCCCGGGGCAGCGGAGTGCCTCAGACCAAAGCTGCGCTGTTCGCGCGCGAGGGACGCATCACGCTGCGCACCGTGCTGGGCAAGTTTTTCTGCACGTCGGCAACGCTCGCCAGCGGAATCCCGCTCGGACGCGAAGGCCCTTCGGTTCAAGTGGGCGCAGGCATTGGTTCGGTGCTCGGACGCCTCCTGGGGCTGCGCAGCGAACAAGTGAAGAACTTGATCCCGGTAGGAGCGGCGGCAGCCATTGCAGCCGCATTTAATACGCCGCTGGCAGCGGTAGTGTTTTCGCTCGAGGAGATCATGGGCGATCTCCACGCGCCGGTGATGGGCGCGGTGGTGCTGGCCTCGGCAACTGCCTGGATGGTCCTGCGCCTGTTTCTCGGCAATCATCCCCTCTTCAAGGTTCCGCAGTATCAACTGGTTCATCCGGCGGAGTTCGCCGTCTATGCGGTGCTCGGAGTGGCTGGCGGTCTGGTTTCGGTAGCCTTTACGAAACTCCTGCTGGGCATGAGGGCCCGCTTCCTGCGGTTCCCGCAGAACACGATTTGGTTTCAACCGCTGGCGGGAGGGCTACTGGTTGGCCTGATGGGATGGTTTGTCCCGCAAGTTATGGGCGTGGGCTATGGGTATGTCGGCGACGCGTTGAACGGAAGGATGGCGTTCAATCTGATGTTGCTGCTGGTGATCCTAAAACTCTTCGCAGTTACCGCCAGTTATGCCTCGGGCAACGCGGGCGGTATCTTCGGGCCATCGTTGTTTATCGGCGCCATGTTAGGAGGTAGCGTGGGAACCCTGGCGCATCATCTGTTGCCCACTTATACGGCGACGCCGGGGGCCTACGCGCTCGTCGGAATGGGCGCGGTCTTCGCCGGTATCGTGCGCGCTCCCATGACCTCGGTGCTGATGATCTTCGAGATGACGCAGGACTACGCGGTGATCGTCCCCCTGATGATTGCGAATCTGGTGAGCCTTTTTATCGCTTCGCGATTGCAGGAGGAGCCCATCTACGAAGCTCTGGCCGTACAGGATGGCATCCACCTGCCGACGGCGGAGTCGCGCCAACGATCTGGTCAGCGTCAGTTAGCCACAGTCATGCACACAGCCGGCGAGTCGCTGCCTGCCGAGATCACGGTGCGGGAAGCTCTGGAACGAGTTCGATCGAGTGAAGTCCGAACCTGGCTGGTGACGGATCAAAGAGGTGTAGTTGGCGTGATCAACCTTGCGAGGCTGGAGCGCGAGGTTGGGGAAGACGCAAATAAGAAGCTCGGTGACCTCACGGATGCGCTGGTTTTTCCACATGTCCACCCGGACCAGGGGCTTGATTTGGCGCTCGAGCGCATGGGAGCGAATCAGATTGAAATCCTGCCGGTGGTGAACCGAGCCGATGTGCACAAATTGGAAGGCATCGTGACCCTGCGCGATGTCTTGAACGCATACGGCGTGAGCCGCGCTTAACCACGCTAGCCTGGCCTTTCCAACGGGCCGCGCGTCGCGGATGCGACTCGTCGACATCGCGATCGACTGCACCCTTGAGTTCCTCCTCAGAACTCGTAACGCAGCGCGAACTGCATGACGCGCGGCTGCGTCAGCAGGCTTGTGTAGGCTCCGAAATTCGTTGACTGCTGCGCCAGCGACGTCAGCAGCGCCGACGAACCCACCGACTGAGCATTGAAGCGCGTGAGGTTCGGCACGTTAAAAACATCCCACCGGAATTGCACGCTGTGAGTTTCCCGATAGGGCATCTTCCAGCTCTTGTAAAGACTCATATCCCATTCGGCGTAACCGTTCCCACGCAGCACGTTGCGCGAGCCCACCCCGCCGGGAAGGGGCAAGGTGAAGTCCTGCTGAGCCGTCTGGGGATCGGCAAAGAGGTCGACGCGGCCAGCTCGCTTGTAGGTGCCGATCTGAGGTTTCGCCGTCATCTGCGCGACGCCGGTGAGGAACCAGTCTGTCGGCCAGCGCTGGCCACCGTCAATGCTGAAAGGGAATCCGCTGGTCCAGCGAGCGACGCCCGAAGTAGACCAGCCGCCGATGACAGCGTCCAGCACACCATGGGCGCTGCCGGCAAAGGCGCGACCTCTGCCCACAGGCAGCTCTGCAACCCAGTTGAGGTTGAACTGATGGGTGGAGTCAAAATCAGATACCGCTCGGGCCAGATTGGGGGAGAAAGCATTGGCTAGGCGGGTTCCAACCAAGCCGATGTTCTGGTAGCCGTAGACGGAGAATCCGACGCGCGACGCGGCGGATGTGACGTCAATGGATTTCGACCATGTGTAGTTGAAATCAAACTGAAATCCGTGGCTGACTTGTTTCCGCACGTTCATTTGCAGCGCGTGGTAGCTTGAACTTCCTACCGAACTCCATCCGTACGTGGAGAAGGCCTGGTTGTTCAGGAACTGGCCCGCGCCGTTGGCTAAGGTCGGAGGGCCGTTGAAGAAGTAAGACCCTGTGTTGGCATTGTCGTTAAGCCCGCCGTAGATATCGATGTCGGCCAAGCCGACGATCTCATCCCCGATGACCGACAGGAGCGGGTTGTAGTACAGGTCGAACACCGACTCGATCAAGCTGTCGGTTACGCTGGTCCCCGGGTTCGGTACGAAACCAGTAAACGGATCGGTGTAGACCGTCGCGCCGGAACGAAGCGCGGGTAACATGTCAACCCAGTACTGGGCCGTCGGGCCCATGTCCGACGCCTTCAAGTTACTGATCTGTGCAGGCGTGATCACACCCTGGTAGTAGTTTGTTGGCTGGCCGCCGTTGTTGGCCAGTGCAAACTTCCTTGCTTGGATCGACAAGGCGGAAGCCGCGGTGTAGTAGTCGATGCCTGACTTGGGGTCCTTGATATTTAGAGGCTGTGTCAGGTCACGCTGGGTGAGCAGATCGCGGCCGAAACGGCCTACATACGATACCTGCAAGGAGAAGCGGTGGGGCAGTTCGCGGCCGATTGAGAAGTCCGCGGTATAGGCATGGGGCGTCTTGAGGGTGTTGTCCGTTCCCCACAAGTTGGTCTGCGAGTTATACGGAACGACCTGAGGAAAGCCAGCCGGGGGTGGCGGCTGCAGGAACTGAACACCATTGATGTTGGTGGCCGGAATTGCGTTGATGCCAGTGATGCGAGGCAGGTCCTCGGCGCTGGTGACGCCGAACGTGCAGCAGGCATTCTGGAGAGTGGTGGAGAAACCGGCGGCGCCGATCTGATCGAAGCTGTTGATGAGCGCGAAGCCAGCGCGGTCGTACACCCGGCTGAAGCCGGCGCGGATGACGGTCTTGTCGTTGTCGCCAAAGATTTTCTTGAAGAGCCCGGATTCGAATCGCGGCGAGTAAGCGAGCGAGATTCGCGGCGACCAGTCCGTCTTTTCCAGGGGATAAAAACCTGCCGCGTTGTTCGCCGGACCACTTGGGCTGAAAGTGAGCGACGGCATGGCGCCGTAGCCAATACCTTGGTTCATGTTCTTCACATTTTGGGCGAACTGAGTTCCCAGGCCGAATGTCGTAGACGCTTGAAAACCATTGGTCTCCCAAGGTGCAGGAAAGAACGACCAGCGCAGTCCGTAAGTCAGCGTGAGATTCGGCTTAATGCGCCAAGTGTCCTGGCCGTAAAACTCGTACGAATCGAGACCATATCTTCGGTTGACCGGCGCGCCGCATGTTCCTCCGGGACACGAATATCCCGGCACCACGTTGCCTTTGCGATCCAGGTTGTAGTTGGCGACCACGTCGGAGATCATCCCGTACAACGACAACAAAGGACGATCGTACTGGGTTGCGGTGACGGGCTCAGGTGCATTGATGAGCGGGTGCGCAATAACGTTGGCAGGATCGAGAGTGCTTCCGGTTCCGGCGAAGCCGATGGGAGAAGTCCAGTTGGTCGTTCCCAGCGCGATCGTGTTGGAGTGCAAGAAACTGGTACGCGGGTTCCGGGCGATCTTAATCGAGGTTCCGAACTGGAACGAGTGAGTTCCCTTGGTCCAGGAGAAATCGTCCACGAAGTTGTGCAGCGGCAACTGGAAATTGTGACTGAACGTGACCCCCTGATCCAATCCCAGGAACTCGTTCCACTGTTGGTTGGTGTTACCGACAACCCCCGAGCTTTGCCGGGTGTATCCCCAATGGAAGGAATTGACCATCGTTGGGTTGAGAATGGCGGTGTAGCCGAAGGCAAAGCCTTTGCTGTGATCGGCAAGTGTTTGCATGGGAGCAGCGGGGTTTAACTCGCCAGGCAATGCCTGGTATTTACCTGGAAGGAAGGGTTCCCCGGAATTGCGCGAATCATTCAAGTTACCGCGCCAAAACAGACTGTGCTTGCCGTTCGCGGTGAGATGGTAATCGAGACGCGCAATGAATTCGTCGTTGTCGAGTTTGGTGGGTGCACGGAAAACGTAGCCGGCATAATTCAAGCCGTCTCCCGCCGAAATATCGTTGGTCGGTGTCTGACCCGTGCAGAAAGTCCGGTCGAGATAACCGGTGTGATTGGTCAGGTTGAGCATCGCCGGATCAATCCCGATGTGGTTGGGATCGAGATTTAACAGATCTGTGGGATTAAACGTTGTGGTCCCGCCGTTCACGTCTTTGTATTGAAAGATGCCCTGGCACAGATTCGGCGTGGGAATCACTCGTTCGGCGCGGTGCTCCTCGCGCTCGCGCGTGCCCTCATAGTTGGCAAAGAAGAACAGCCGGTCTTTTTGAAGCGGGCCCCCGACCGCTGCACCGAAAATATTGCGATTGAGCTGCAGAGGCTTGTTCGGCAGCCCGATGTTCTGCTCCGACTGCTTGACGAGATAGTCATTGGCGCTGGTGATTGTATTTCGCATGTCTTCATAGAGCGCTCCGTGGAACGTATTTGTACCGCTCCTGGTCACCAGCGCGACCTGCGCGCCGGAACCCTGTCCCTGGTCTGCCCCATAATTCGTCGTGGTTACGCGGAATTCCTGAACTGAATCCTGGGTCACGGGGAGCACGGACGTAAAGGCATATCCATTGGACTGATCGTTCACGTCGATGTTATCGAGTGTGACATTGCTCTGGTCGCTTCGCGCTCCGTTCACGGCACCATTGCGCGTGTCCTCGTTCGGGTTCGCAATGCTTCTGCCCGTGTATGCAACTCCGGCTTGCAGGCTCAGCAGGTCGGGAACATTCCGCCCTTCCAGAGGAATATCCTGCACTTGGGTTTGGTCGAAGGAATTGCCAAGGGACGCATCGACCAGGTTCAAGGCCGGAGCTTCAGAGGTGACCTCGACCACCTCGCCGGCGGCTCCTACCTTGAGCTGGGCATTGATGGTAGCGGGCGTGTTCACCAGTAACTGCACGGCGTCAAGTTTGTAGGGTCGAAACCCGGTCGCCGTGACCGTCAGCGAGTAGGTCCCTGGAGGAACGAACAGGAACTGATATCCCCCCTGCTCCGCGGTCGTTGCAGTTCTTTCGGTCTTGGATTCGCTGTTCGCGAGGACAACCCTGGCTCCGGTCACCGTACTGCCGCTCGGATCGGTGATGGTGCCGCGCAGCGATGTCGCGGCTTGTCCCGCCGCCAGGCCACACATGCAGCAGATGAACCACGTCAAGACCAACGCCGCGAAAACGGGTTCTGAGAGCACAGGCTGCCTGCTGCCCAGACCACCGTCCGTGGACAACATTCGGTGCCTTCCAATCATGGGATTACCCTCCTGATACGGAGTAGGAAGCCAGAAACATTACTAGAATTTGGGAAGGTTAACCACCTGGGTGAGCACTGTCAAGCGCGAAATTTGCATTTGCGGGATGAGCATCCCGCCGGCCATCCGAGATCCTGTTAACTACACGAACTCACGTAGGGACAGCCGCCCTCGGCTGTCCAGCCGAGCGCAGTTCGGCAGCGTAGACGTCCCCGGACAGCCGAGGGCGGCTGTCCCTACGTAGTTTTTTGCGTGATTCGTCGGAGAATCCAAGTTGCCTCTAGCTTCATCTATGCAGCATGAACCTCGAAAATTTTTTCATAGAGCCCGTCTCTTCGCACCAACCGCTGGGCGCAAGATTGCCGGAAGAAAGTTTGCCCGAAGAACCGGTGCGCCCCGCGACTGGCGAGTCTACGGACGCTGCCCTGCTCGACTCCTACTCGCGAGCCGTCGCAGCCGCGGTTGAAAGCGTGAGCCCGTCGGTGGTGAACGTTGAAGTGCACCACGTTGCGGCGTCTCAGTCCGGCCGGCGTCGCTCCGGCGAGCCACGCGAACGCCGTGGAGGCGGCTCCGGCTTCGTATTCACGCCCGATGGATTGATTCTCACCAATAGCCACGTCGTACACGACGCGACGCGAATCGAGGTGACCCTCGCGGACGGCCGCCGCGCTCCGGCTCACACCATCGGTGATGATCCAGCGACCGACTTGGCCGTCATCAGAGTCGATGTTTCCGGTTTGCAGGCCGTTCCCCTGGGAGACTCGCAACGACTACAACCGGGCCAGATGGCGATTGCGATCGGCAATCCGTACGGCTTTCAGTCCACGGTAACAGCAGGCGTGATCAGCGCGCTCGGACGATCGCTGCGCTCGTACTCGGGCCGCCTGATCGAGGATGTCATTCAGACCGACGCCGCCTTGAACCCCGGAAATTCCGGCGGCCCGCTTGTCGACTCGCGCGGCCAGGTGATCGGCGTCAACACGGCGACGATTCTGCCGGCGCAGGGAATCTGTTTCGCCATCGGGATTAACACCGCAAAATTCGTTGCCAGCCGCCTCTTGCGCGACGGACGAATCCGGCGCAGTTATATCGGAGTTTCGGCGCAGACAGTTCCCATTCATCGCCGGGTAGTACGCTTCTATTCTCTCGCGCGGGAAACCGGCGTGGTCGTGGTCGGCATTGAAGACCAAAGTCCGGCGCGAACGGCAGGCTTGCGCGAAGGCGACGTGATCGTGGCACTCGACGACAAGCCAGTGGCCGGCGTGGACGACCTCCATCGTCTGCTGACCGATGCTCAGGTGGGCGCGCGATGCGCTTTAACGGTCATCCGCCACACCGAGCGGCTGATTCTGCCCATCTTTCCCGAAGAGGCACGGTAGTAGCCAATTACTGCCGGCGAACCCTCCTATCACATTGCACACACTGGATTTCGTGTGTTAGCTTCGACTCGGAGAGTTCCACTTGCGACACACGGTCCCGGCTGGGATGGACCGCAAGGAGACTGACATCTACCTGCGGCTTGATCCAGCGCGCCTCCCCCAACATATCGCCATCATCATGGACGGAAACGGGCGCTGGGCCCGGCGCCGGCACATGCCGCGCGTTGCCGGACATCGCGCCGGTGTCGCCGCCGTGCGTTCGACGGTCGAAACCGCGGCACGCATCGGAATTCCGGCGTTGACGCTCTACGCCTTCTCCGAGGAAAACTGGAAGAAGCGTCCGAAGACGGAAGTCGATTTCCTGATGCGCCTTTTGTGTCGCTATCTTCAAGCGGAAATCAAGACGCTCAACGAAAATAATATCCGCTTGAAATATATCGGACGCCAGCATGAGTTACCGGATTCAGTGCAGCGCGAGATGGCCGAAGCGAGCGACGCCACATCGAAGAATACCGGCATGCTTCTGACGCTGGCGCTGAATTACAGCGCGCGCAGCGAGATCGTCGACGCGTTTCGCTCGCTGGCGGAGGCTGCGGCCCGCAATGGCGGCCTCGATCACATGGCAGTCGACGAGCAGTTAATTAGTGATCACCTCTACACCCACGGTCTGCCCGATCCCGACTTAGTAATTCGCACCAGCGGCGAAATGCGGCTAAGCAACTTCCTGCTCTGGCAGCTTGCCTATGCGGAGATCTATGTCACGCCGACGCTGTGGCCCGACTTCCGCGGTGTTCAACTGCTCGAGGGCATCGAAGAATATCAGAAGCGCGATCGCCGCTACGGCGGCCTGGGGCCGGACGGCCATGCTCCGCAGCATAAGCCGCTCCGGGCCCACGCCGAGGCAAAACGTTGACAAGCTGTGCTGGTGTGGGGACGGGCGCCCTCGCCCGTCCAAGCCGAGCAAAGCTCGGCAACTGCCGACGCTCACAGCAACTCTGGGCTCACGATAAACGGAGCGCAACCCTCCAAAGCGAGCTCCGATGATCAAGCGTATTGCGACCGCAGTCGTTTTGATCCCGCTGGTTCTGATATTGGTGCTGAAGGTGCCGCTTTACGTGTTGGCCCTTGTGGCGGGAGGGGTCGCTGTTCTCGCGATCGCCGAGTTCTTGAAGCTTGTGACTCCCTACGGAGTCCAACCGCTGACGCTGTCGACGTATGTCTTCGTCGCGCTCTTCTTTGTGTTTGTGATTGTCGCTTCCACCAGTCGCACCCCGCTGGTTGAGACGACCGCCATGGTCTACGGAACAACACTGGCAGCGGCGCTCGCACCTTTCGTGTTTTTGACAGTGGCCATGAGAATGAAACGGGCCAACTTGACCAGCGGCTATCCGGCGGCCGCGGCGGCGGTGTTCGCCTTCGCGTATATCGCGATCCCGATGGCGCTGCTGGTCGGGATCAGGCAGCAACCGGCAGGCGCGATCTGGACCATCTACACGCTGCTCGCTGTGTGGGCGGGAGATATCTTCGCTTACTTCGTCGGGAAGTCGCTGGGGCGTCACCACATGTCTCCGCAGATCAGCCCGAAGAAGACCTGGGAAGGCGCGGCT
>Ga0210407_10004699_pt1 | contig 10683 bp, 4 predicted proteins | sample IncBWC27MmetaG_FD_150860 | JGI IMG/M metagenome (GOLD analysis project Ga0210407, IMG submission 150860) | Forest soil microbial communities from Barre Woods Harvard Forest LTER site, Petersham, Massachusetts, United States - Inc-BW-C-27-M | ecosystem: Environmental > Terrestrial > Soil >... | reverse complement strand
CCTCACCTCGTACGGCGAGCCGGGCGTTCCGCTCAACGTTCCCAAGTTTGCGCCGGAAGAAACCTTCACGTGGTGGGTATTCCAGCATCAACAGCCCCTGATCATTCCCTCATTAGAACGGGAGACTCGTTTCCCAGCCGTAGCCGCGATGCTCAAGGAACGCGGAGTTCGTTCGGTATGCGCGCTTCCTTTGACGACAGTGCACCGGCGACTCGGCGGCCTGGCTGTGGGCAGTATCCAATCCGACGCCTACAGCGGGGAGGAAGTCCGTTTTCTCTCGCTCGTTGCCAACCAAGTCGCGCTGGCAGTGGACGACGCTCTGAACTTTGACGCTTCCCATCATGCGCAGGAAACTCTCCAATCGAGTACGCGGCAATTCCGCGAGATCGTCGATAACATCCCCGGTCTTGTATCCACAAGGTCTGCAACAGGCGCCCCTGAGTTCGTCAATCACCAGATGCTGGAGTTTTTCGGCCAGTCACTTGAGCAACTACCCGACTGGTCCTCTCTAATCCATCCGGACGATCGCGAGCGTGTGGTCAGTCTGTGGCGCCGGTCGGTCGATACCGGGCGTCCCTATGACGTGGAACACCGTGCCCGACGCGCAGACGGCGTATACCGCTGGCTCCACGCCCGCGGCCAAGCCTTGCGGGATGCCGACGGGCGTATCATCCGCTGGTGCAACATGCTTACCGACATTGACGACCGGAAACACGTCGAGGAAGCTCTTCGTACGAGCGAACTCAACTTGCGTGCGATCGTCGATGCCATACCTCAGTTCATCGCCGTGATTGACGCGGACGGAGGAGTTCTCTACGCGAACCAACTACTGCTCCAATACACCGGTTGGACTCTGGAAGACCTGAAAGCAAGTGATTTTCCTGCGATGATTCTCCATCCGGATGATTTCGAAAGATTGCGGGATGAACGCCAAAAAGCACTTGCCGCCGGCGCTCCGTTTGAACTGGAACTGCGGGCACGTCGGAATGACGGGCAGTATCGTTGGTTTCTCGTCCGTTACAATCCACTCCGCGATGAACTAGAAAACGTTCTTCGCTGGTATGCGTCGGCAACCGATATTGACGACCGCAAACGAGCGGAAGACCGGTTACAGTTGCTCCTCGATGTCACCAATCAGGTTGTCTCAAATTTGCAGCTCAGTGATCTCTTGGGTGCGATCTCGTCTAGCGTCCGGCGCGTCATGCAATGCGATCTGGTAAGTGTCTGCTTCCCCGACACGGAGATGAAAAAATTGCAAACGTTCGTGATCGATTTTCCAGACAGCAAGGGATTCATTCGAGAGGAGCTTATTTCGATAGAGGGGTCGCTTGGCGGTTTTGTTTTCCGCACCGGCAAACCGTGGGCTGGCAATGCTTCTGACCTGCTTCGGTCAGGGTTAAAGAATGAGTCGGCGATTGCCGAGGGTCTCAAGACCGGGTGTGTTCTGCCACTCATTAGCCGGGATGTCGTTCTTGGGGTATTGGCGGTTGGGCGCCGCGAGGACAATCCCTTTAGTCAAGTCGATATTGGGTTTCTTACACAGGTGGCGAACCAGATAGCCATCGCGGTAGAGAATGCGACTGCGTATGGCCAAATCGAAGGAGCTAGGGCCGAACTGGAAAAAGCTTTTGAAGAAATTAGGGATCTGAAAGACCGTCTTCAAGACGAGAACGTGGCGCTCCGGGAGCAAATCGATCAGGCCCTCATGTTTGAAGAGATTGTAGGAGTCTCTCCCGCCCTGCGAGCAGTGCTTTCTCGCGTGTCCAAGGTTGCGCCGACGGATTCCACTGTTTTACTCACAGGTGAAACAGGCACAGGCAAAGAGTTGATCGCGCGCGCAATTCATAAGAGATCTCGGCGCTCGTCCCGTGCCTTTGTCAGTGTGAATTGTGCTGCAATCCCGGCTTCCTTGATTGCATCGGAATTATTTGGCCATGAGAAAGGTGCTTTTACGGGGGCAACGCAACGGCGACTGGGTCGGTTCGAGCTCGCGGAAGAAGGCACCATTTTCCTAGACGAGGTTGGTGAGCTACCCGCGGAAACTCAAGTTACGCTATTGCACGTTCTGCAGGAGCGGGAGTTTCAGCGTGTGGGCGGCAATCAGTCTATCCAAGCAAACGCGCGGGTCATCGCCGCCACCAATCGCGACTTGGAGGCTGCCATCGCCGAGGGGACATTTAGGAGCGATCTGTTTTACCGCCTCAATGTTTTTCCGATTGAGATTCCTCCTCTGCGGGAAAGAAAAGAAGACATTCCGCTGCTGGTCGAATACTTCATCGACCGTTTCGCAAGAAAGGCAGGAAAGACCATCCGCGGGATGAACAAAAAGACTCTTAACCTTTTTCTATCCTATCCCTGGCCAGGTAATATTCGGGAGTTGCAGAACGTCGTGGAACGTTCTGTCATCGTATGCGAAACGGAGAATTTCTCCGTTGACGAGAGTTGGTTGTCACGGAAGCCGCTTGCAAACGAGCCGAAAAGTCAGTCGGAACTATCTCAAAAGTTTGCTGCGCAGGAGAAAGAGATGATTGAGGCTGCCCTGCGCGCAAGCGGAGGGCGAGTGTCCGGTCCCTCCGGGGCGGCCGCAAAGCTGGGGCTTCATCGATCGACTTTAGAATCGAAGATCGCATCCCTGAATATCAACAAGTATCGCTTCAAAACCGCAAACTCCTCCAAAGTCAGCTAGCCGCATTTCTGCCCGCCCGCAGCATAGTCGCCTCCGAAATCTGCTGTAGGGAATTTCAGCAATTGACGAAGCGCCCGACATTTCACCGCCAGCTAAGAGCTTTAGCTTGAATATTGTGCGGCTGGAACTGCGATTGCCATAACAGTACGTGCGACAGGCAACGGCGGGGCAAGAAACATCAACAGAGCGCAGCGACGATGCTCAAGATCACGAGGGCAACGAACGGAGAAGTGATCTTTACCGTGAGCGGCCGAATGGACGCTGAACATCTGGTGGAATTGAAAACGCTGCTCAGCTCGGAAGCGAACGGTTGCAGAATAAGTTTGGACCTCAGAGATCTAACCCTAGTGGATCAAGACACCGTCAGCTTTCTAGGGTGCTGCGAAGCCGGCAACATCCAACTCAAGAATTGCCCAGCATACATCCGCGAATGGATCACGAGAGAGCGACGACAGAGTTAGCAGTTCATCACACTTTGCTGATCGATCAGCAGCTATGAGCGACAAGGGGTCAATGGGAGCGGTGATGGAGGTAGTGCTATTAAGAATGGCCTGCGTACTCGTCGCAACACTGTGCCTACTGTCTTGTGCCAGCGCGCAAGCGAGTGGTGGCAGGGCACTCACGCTCGACGAAGCGCTCCAACTGGCGCGTTCACACAATCGAGACCTCAAGCAGTTCGGACTTGATGTAGGCAAGGAGCGAGAAGCATTGGGCGAGGCGAAGACGCATTTGTATCCTCGGTTCGACACTTCCGTGCTTGCGGCCCAGTTGCTTGCGCCACTCGATTTCACAATCAAAAAAGGGCAGTTCGGTATCTTCCCCGGAACGGGGCCGATCCCGGGGTCTAACACCGATCTTCACACGCCTGCCCGTCCAATCGCGATTGCGTCGGTCACTGCGACCCAGCCGCTTACACAACTCATTCGCATCCATCTCTCCATCGCGGACCAGCGGCTCAAGGTTGACGCGGCGCAGTTGTCCTTCGACCAACGTGACCAGAAGCTAGCCGATGATGTTCGCCAATCGTATTATCAAGTTCTCCAGTCGCAGATCCAGTATGAATCCCAAGAATCCGTGGTGAAGTATCTCGAGGAGTTGCTACAACTCACCGACCGTCGCTTCGATCAACAAGCTGCTCTCAAAGCCGACAGATTGGGTGTCAACGCCGAACTAGCCAAGGCGACTTATCAGCTGACCACAATCGAAGACATGCTTGCAGACAGCAAAGAGGCCCTGAATCATCTCTTGGGTCGCAGCCTGCAGACGGAGTTTTCGGTAGAACCCGTTCCAACGACGTTCCCCGAGCAAGAGGATCTTTCCGCCGCTCGGGCGACCGCACTCGAACATCGTCCAGAAGTGAAACTGGCGGCAGATCGTGTTCGTCAGGCTGAGCTTTCGACCAAGAGCGAGAAAACACATTACATCCCGGATATCGCTATTCAGGCGGGCTACTTCAGTACGGCAAACATCAATTTTCTGCCGCAAAACATAGGCTCCGTGGGCGCCTTGCTTACCTGGCAGCCGTGGGATTGGGGAGAGAAGCGTCATAAGGTTCGACAAGCCGCCCTTGTAGAGCAGCAGGCGGGACTCTCCCTTGAGGAGACACGTGAGCAGATTCTTCTTGATGTGAACTCGAAGTTTAGGCATCTCCGCGAAGCACGCTCGCACCTTGCGGTCACAGAGGCAATCCGTGATGCCGAGATCGAGAAGATGCGGAACCAAAAGGAAGCATATTCCCAGCAATCGATCCTGCTCAGCGATTTGCTAAGGGAGCAGTCTTCGCTGGCAGACGCGGAGGGCCAATACCATCAGGCGGTTCTCGCCTATTGGAGCGCGCGTTCTGATTTCCAGAAATCGCTGGGTGAGGAGTAGAGCCATGAAGGCCTTCACGATCCCGCGTCACAGACTGAACAAACCACTAACCCTCTTTGTCCTATTGGTGACGGGAGTATTGGGCGGATGTAGTCACGAGTCGCAGATACCTTCGCAGCCGCCGAAGGCCGTCCGGCTCGCGACCGTCGCGGCGCCCCAAACGAGCGCAGAGGCACTCCGCTATTCTGCGTCTATTCTTCCCTACGCGCAGGTAGACCTCATGTTTCGCTCCTCCGGCTACGTAACGAATGTAAGGCAGGTGCGAGGTGCGGATGGACGAACTCGCAACATCGGAACAGGAGATTACGTGGAACAAGGTCTCACCCTCGCGCACATTCGCCGGGAAGACCTGAAGAATCAAGTGGCACAGGCGCAAGCCCAATTCGATCAAACTACGGCGCAGCACATTAAGGCCGATCAAGACTTCCAGCGCGCGAAGGCGCTCTATTCGACGCAAAGCGTCACCAAGCCAGACTACGATCAGTCGGAGGCGGCCTTCAATGCAACGCGCGCTGCAATGGACAATGCCAAGGCCGCGCTGCTTCAATCCCAATTGACTCTCGGGGATGCCGACCTGAAGGCTCCTTTCTCCGGGTACATCCTCAGCCGAAATATAGATCTAGGGAGTCTCGTCTCTCCGTCCACGAATGCCTTTACCATCGCCGATATCGGTCGCGTAAAGGTCGCCTTTGGTGCCCCGGACTACGTTCTCAGTCTCATACATTTAGGGCAGGAACTGACGATCCAAACAGAGAATGATTCCGCTCCCGTGAAGGGGCGGGTTACAAGCATCTCCCCAGCCGCCGATACGCGAAACCGAATCTTCGCAGTCGAAGTGACCGTCAGCAATCGCGACCGTCATTTGAAGCCGGGCATGATCGCGTCGATCGGCCTGGGTGAAGTTCCGCATTCCTCCATCTCGATCCCGCTTAGCGCCATCGTGCCGCTTCCTTCGGAACCCGATCACTTTGCGGTGATGGTCGCGCAGGATCGCGCCGGCAGGCTCGTTGCCAGCTTGCGCAAAGTTCAGTTGGGGACGACCCATGACAATTCAGTTGCGGTTGAAGGACTCCAACCCGGCGAGCGAGTGGTCTCCGTGGGGGCTCAACTTTTGAAGGATGGCGACCCCATCCAAGCGATTCCTTAAGCAGACGACTCCATGGCATACCAAAACGACCAGGATCGAATCGAGAAGACCCACAACGCCCCCAGGTTCTTCGTAGAGCACCCGCAGGTCTCGTGGGTGCTGCTCATGGGCGTTCTCATATGGGGTTGGTTTGGCTACCACAGCATGCCCCAGCGGAAGGATCCTGACATTCCGGTCCGAGTCGCAGTGGCCTTCTGTTCGTGGCCGGGCGCTACCGCGCAGCAAGTCGAGCAGTTTGTCACTCGTCCTATCGAGGATGCCGTCGCCGAGAACAAGACGATTCATCCCGGCACAGCTTCAGACTATGGAGTTCGCTCCGTCTCTCTGCCTGGCGCCGCCTACGTATACGTCCAGCTCGCCGAGAACGTCTCAGACGTCAAAAGGCAATTCAGTGACATCAATCTCAAGCTAAACGCGCTAAACAACCAACTGCCGCAAGGTGCAGGTCCGATCTCCTTCCAGAGCGATTTCGGGGACACTGCTGCACTCATGCTGACCATCGCCAGTCCGAAGGCAGACCAGACAGAAATCAATATTCGAGCGCAAGAGATCCAATCCGCAATCGAATCGGTCCGGGCAAGAAGGAAACAAACAGAACACGATGTGCCAGTGGCGATCATCTATTCTTTCCCTCGGTCCATTTCCCCGGCAACGATGCTTGACGCGGTACAGCTCTTCGAGCAACAGGCAGAAGAAGAGGGAGCGCTGCGCGCGCCGCATGTAATTCCAGGGAGTGGCTTTATCGCCGTGGACGGTGTTTCGGATAAGGATGACGCGAGCATCAATCGCTTCGTAAAAGGCTTCTTTCAGAAGCAATTGCGGCGATCCGATTTGCATCCGGACGGTTGGACTCCAATCATCGTTCGCGATCCTCGTGATATTCGCGCCAAACTGACTGATGTCGCGGGCGACAAATATAGCTACGCCGATCTCGACAACTTTTCTGACCTGATCGGGAGAACGGTGCAAGGCGCGCGTGAGACTTCAAAAGTGGAGAGGCGAGGCCTGTTGCCCCAAGTGGTCTACCTGGAATATTCGCAAGATAGGCTAGCCGAGTATGGACTCCAGCCCGCAACTCTCGGGCAAGTCCTGCGCGCCCGCAACATCATTGCGCCGGGAGGCGCTTTCGAAACCGACCAGCGACAGATCATCATCAATCCTTCCGGCCAGTTCGAAAGCAGAGACGCAATCGGGGGAGTCGCTGTCGCTAAGACCTCGACTGGAGCTCCCGTTTATCTGCGCGATCTGGTCAAGATTTTTCCCGGCTATCAAGCACCCGCCACCTATCTGAACTATTACACGTGGCTGGACTCCACTGGACAATGGCAGCGCAGCCGTGCAGTCACCCTGGCGATCTATATGCGCGATCAGCAACAGATCGCAAACTTCGGCCAGTCGGTCGATGAGAAACTTGCGCAGCTCAAACAGATTCTTCCGACGGATCTCATCATCGCGCACACCTCCGATCAGCCCTTGCAGGTGAAGGAGAACATTCATCTATTCCTGCGTGCTCTGATGGAAGCGATCATCCTGGTAGTAGGAGTCTCGCTGATTGGATTTTGGGAGTGGCGTCTCGCGCTGATCATGGCGCTGGCGATTCCGATCACACTCGCCATGACCTTTGGCGTTACGTACATGTTAGGCATCGACCTGCAGCAAGTGTCAGTGGCGACGCTCATCATTGCCTTAGGTTTGCTGGTCGATGTTCCTGTAGTCGCTGGCGACGGTATCAAACGCGGTCTCGCGGAAGGATTGCCGCGCCGGGTTGCAGCCTGGTTTGGACCGACCAAGCTGGCCACGGCCATCTTCTATGCCACACTGACGAACATCATTGCCTATCTTCCTTTTCTGATGCTGAGCGGCAACACCGGAGAATTTCTCAAGAGCCTCCCTATCGTCATGACCACGGCCTTGCTCTGTGCTTTGGTAGTTGCCATGACGTTCGTTCCACTGCTGGGTTACTACATTCAGCGGCCGCCCGCCAGGAAAGAATCCACTATAGAAGAGAAGCGCGAGCGCGGCTTTTATGGCTTCTATAACCGGCTCGTAGGCCGGGCAATTCAACATCGCTGGTACGTTCTGTTTGGTTCCTTCGTGTTCTTGCTGATCGGGGCGTTCGCCGCTTCGCATCTCAAGTCCCAATTTTTTCCTGAAGATGTCCAGTATTGGTTTTATCTCGACATCTGGCTGCCCAATGATGTTCCCCTGAGCGCGACCAACGATACTGCAATGAGGGCGGAGCAGGTAGTGCGCAAGGTTATTGAAGGCGCTCCTGAAGGCCGACCAAAAGAGAAGGGACCTGAGCACCTGCTCACCTCCGTGACGAGTTTCATTGGCGGCGGCGGACCACGTTTCTGGTTTTCCATCGCTCCCGAAGCGACCCAGACCAACTATGCGCAGGTTATTGTGCAGGTGCGCGACAAGGAGGCTACTCCAAAGCTGATTGGACCTCTTCAGGATGAGCTCAATAAACAGGTCCCCGGAGCATGGATCACGGTGCGACAGCTGCAAACGAACCCAGTCGAGACTCCTGTTGAGGTCCTTATTACAGGCCAGGCAGATACCGACCCGCGAACCGAAAGCGAGGATATCCGCTCCCTTCGGGCAATCGCGTCGCAAGCCATGGATATCGTTCGCCAATCGCCTGGCATTGCCGTGTTGAGGGACGATTGGAGTCCCGACAGCCCGCAGATGAAGATCGAGATTGATCCAGATCGTGCGAACCTGGTCGGCATTACGAACGCCGACGTCGCAACTTCCACGTCTGCCGCAATTACCGGAAACCCGGTGGGCACATACAAGGAGGGGAATAAGAACATCCCAATTGTTGTCCGCCTCCGGCCGCAGGATCGCGCGCGGCTTTCACAGATCGAAAATCTCTACATCAATTCGTCGCAAGACAATGTCAAAGTCCCCTTGATGTCAGTGGCGACTCTGAAAGACATCCTCGAGACGGCGCGGATTCGGCGGCGTGAACACTTCCGCACCCTATCCATCTTGTGCTTTCCGGCGCCTGGCGTCCTCGCATCGGAGGTACTCGGACCGATCGAACCTAAACTGAATTCACTAAAGAAAAGTCTTCCACCGGGCTATCAATTGCAGATCGGCGGGGAAAAGGCAAAGCAGGTCGATGGATTCACAAATCTCGCCGTCGTTCTGCTGATTTCTTTGGTCGGTATCTACTTAGCGCTTCTTATTCAGTTCAATAATGCCGTCAAGCCATTGTTGGTCTTCGCGGCCGCTCCCTATGGAGCAATCGGAGCATTAATCGCGTTGGCAATCATGGGAACGCCGTTTGGTTTCATGGCTTTTCTTGGAGTGGCCAGCCTCATCGGGGTCATCGTAAGCCATGTCATCGTTCTGTTCGACTTTATTGAGGAGATGCACGAAAAGGGCGAGCCACTGGAACGCGCTCTTCCCGATGCAGGGATTGAGCGTATTCGACCCGTGATGATCACCGTAGCCGCAACCATCCTGGCTTTATTTCCTCTCGCACTTGAAGGTGGCCCGCTCTGGAAACCCTTGTGCTACGCCCAGATCGGCGGACTGGCCGTCGCTACTTTCATCACCTTGCTGTTGGTCCCAGTCTTCTACTCCATCTTTGTGCTGGATCTCAAGTGGATCAAATGGGACACGACAGGCGACAGGGAGCAGGCGGCTGAGGCCGAGCCAACAACAACGTAATGAAAGCGTCAGCAGGCAACCAAGAATTCATCAATAGCGGCGGTGGAACCGTTTGGCGAGGGTTGTGAATCAAAAGGGCACGGGCTTTCTATCGGAGAATGAAGTGGATCTGAGACTTACTGGGAAAATCGCGCTGGTGACGGGATCGACGGCGGGGATCGGGTTTGCGATCGCCAAGTCGCTTGCGAGCGAAGGTGCGCATGTCTACGTAAACGGCCGCACGCAGCAACGGGTAGATGCGGCGACGGCGGCAATCCGATCACATGCCACAGCGGCCAAGGTTGGTGGCGTTGTGGCCGACTTTTCTGGTTCAGCCGGCGCAGAGGCCGTGATTGAAAAACTCCCAGCGGTGGATGTACTGGTGAACAATGTGGGCATCTTCGAACCCAAGCCGTTTGCGGAGATTCCCGATGCGGACTGGTATCGCCTGTTCGAGATAAACGTGATGAGCGGAGTGCGACTCTCGCGACACTATCTCGCGGGGATGCTGGAACGGAACTGGGGCCGGATTATTTTCATATCGAGCGAATCGGGGGTTCAGATTCCGGCGGAAATGGTGCATTACGGAATGACCAAGACCGCACAGATTGCCGTTGCGCGCGGGATCGCTGAGTCGGTGGCCGCAACGGGCGTGACGGTGAACAGTATTGTTGCCGGACCGACGGAGTCGGAAGGCGTGGGCGCCTTTGTCGAGGCGATGGCGCAGCAGGAAAACAAATCGAAGGAAGAAGTGGAGAAGCAGTTCTTTGAGCATGTGCGGCCATCGTCCCTGCTGAAGCGCTTTGCCACCGTGGATGAAGTCGCAGCCATGGCGATCTACCTGGCGGGTGAGATCTCGTCCGCGACGAACGGGGCAGCACTGCGGGTAGATGGTGGTGTCGTGAGGGCGATTCTCTAATGAGAAGTGGAAGCAGTCGATTGGCCCTGATTCGAATCCGTTCAAGCAGCATTGCTATTCTTGGGAGGAGGTAGGCAATGCAGGAAAGCTCCATACCCGCATATATCACCAGCCTAATCCGCCATTTTGCGGATCTTCGAGACGGCACGCACGGCGGCTCCGCAAGTCGCAAGGACAAAGAGGCCCATTTCGAGAAGGCAGTGCAACTGCTGGCTCCCGTCGCCCGCCAGGTTCTCACCGAAATGAACACTAGCTTGTTGCTCGACACCGGGCAGCTCACCGAGACGGGAGTACGACGCACAGCTGATGGAGGGTTAATCGCGTCGTGGGTTTTGAGCTGGCCTGAACAGCTGGCAGCCGGAGTCGAGCCGATCGCGCTTCAAGCCTATTTCGGAG
>Ga0210407_10004697_pt1 | contig 10684 bp, 7 predicted proteins | sample IncBWC27MmetaG_FD_150860 | JGI IMG/M metagenome (GOLD analysis project Ga0210407, IMG submission 150860) | Forest soil microbial communities from Barre Woods Harvard Forest LTER site, Petersham, Massachusetts, United States - Inc-BW-C-27-M | ecosystem: Environmental > Terrestrial > Soil >... | reverse complement strand
TACACGACGCTCTTCCGATCTGTTTGCTCCTCCGGGGTGAAGGGCGTATTCGCGGCAAGGTCATCGGAACCGGCGCCGAAAATCAGCCGAGCGTCTCGCTCAAGCTCAGCCCATAGATCCGGCGTTTCGAGATCTCCTTTTACTTCCCCAAGCCAGCGTCTAATGCGTGGAATCACAGCCTGCCAGCTATATGCCTCGAATGGCCAATCCGGGCCATCCCCGACCACGTAGCGCCCGACGTAGTGGCTTGGGTCGTCGGCGAAGGTCATACAAGACGTAGACCACTTGTGTTTGATTCGGACTTCGCCGTCCGCATCCTCCAGATCGAACTCTTTCGGATCGAGTCCGACCGCTTGGATGGCCTCGAATATTTCGTTCTTCTTCCACTTCTGCATGTTCAATACCTCTACGCCAAACCGTCGAGGAGCCGATCAATGAGGATGCCGAGCAAAAGGGCACATTGTTCGAGGGCATATTCAGCACGCTCAAGCAGAAATTGCAGCGTGACCGACGACATCTTGAAACCCAGACCAAAAAACGCCATCGGATTTAAGTCGGTAGGCCCGAAAATACAATGTGCCGTGCTACCTTTGGGCGCATGAGTGAGATCAAATCCAAACCGCTGCCACCTGTCCGCACCTTCACCACCACGGCTCCAATCAAGGCATGCCGTCTGCGTAGGGACGACCTCGCGCGTTTGTACAGGATCATCAACGACCGGCAGATCGAGTACGGGCAATCCTTTATCAAAGATGTGTTAGCTCAACAACCGACGGAGTCCCTGCAACAATTTCAAGAACGTCAGGCACGTGTCTTAAGTGCATTTGTTACAACAGTAAATATAACCGGCGCTAATAACGAAGTCGTAAGCGGCAGCGGAGAGCATTTCTTAGCCAGCGAGAATATCCCGGACAAGCTTTTGACGGTCTTCTATACAACTCTCGCAGGACCAAATGCAGTTGGCATAGCAGGAAACTTTTTGCAGAACCGGGGTGACGCTTATGCTCGACTTCTCCCGACCTGCCATTCTCGATTTCACCAAACTTCCAACATATGCAACGCCAAACACAAGTAATTTCCAGATTGTTGCTGCATCGGAACCGTGGTTCACCACATTGAACACACGATTGACGCAACTTTTTGAGGACAGGCTCACCGGCTTCAATTGGCTTCACCAACAAGGTGTCTATGACGTCTTTCTATTTCTTGTGGGATTGCCGTTTGCGCTTTGGTTGGATTACCGCTGCGGGCCGCTGATCGATCAACTAAAGGTTCCGACCGTGTTGGCATCGGGCTTGTACGTATATGCATTCATCGCAGCGCTCTTTCTATTTCGAGGAATATTCGACTATTCGAGGTGGGTATTTCCAAAGATCGAGATGCAAACTAATGCATCGCCCCCGCTTCGTCATCGTGCAGTCTGGTTAGCAATCATGATTGCGGTTTTTGGTGGCGCTATCTGGGACGCACTTAAAGCTCTGTGGTGATTTTCCAGAAAGCCAGTTACGCGGCCCCCTTTTTGTAGGCCCTATGGATTTCCCTGTGGCGGATCGGCGCGGCAGTGGTGCAGGCGACCGCTCCGGCCGGATCCTGCCGAGGATCCTCTTCAAAAGCCTAATCCGGGCTAAAAGGAGATAGCGATCTTCGTTGATGGTGTCGCTCAGCAACCGCGCGAGAGCGGCGTCTTCTTCATCGGTAAGGTCGCACCTCATGCCGCGGAGATGAGGGACTTAACCAATTCTGGCGAGGCCGGATAGGCCTTGCAGAAATTCAGCCTGCGTCGGTTATACAATGAGCGATCGCCACCCTGAGGACGACATGAGCGATGACCCGACGGCGGATGCGAATTCGACGAGACCGAGCTAGTGCTCCGAGTCATTCACACGATTCATCAGGCAATGACGCACCATCGCTCATATCAAATCCCGCTGCACCGGCGAAAGCCGGTGCCAGCGGCAAAAGTGGATCCCGGCCCCCTGTTCCCTGCCAGGGGCAGGCTTCGCCGGGAAAGCGCGGAGGGGACGTCGAGCCGCATCAACTGAATGAATCTGTGCACTAGGGCGTTACGAGGGTGATTTCGTCGGCCGAAGATACGGCGCAACGCGTCGCCGTCGTAACCGGGGCGAGTTCCGGGATCGGGCTGCACACCGCGCTGGGCCTCGCCCGCAGCGGGATGCGGGTCGTGATGACCGGCCGCGACCGCGCGCGGACCGAGCAGGCGCGCCGGTGGGTCATCGAGCGCTCGGGCTCGGATCGGGTCGATATGGTTCTCGCCGATTTTTCGCGTCTCGCGGAGGTGCGGCGGCTGGCGGACGAGATTCTGGCCGGGCACGACCGGCTCGACGTGCTGGTCAACAATGCCGGCCTGTTTTCGCCGCACTACCGGCTTTCGGCGGACGGTTTCGAGCTGACCTTTGCGGTCAACCACCTCGCGCCGTTCCTGCTGACCGCTTTGCTGCTGGACCGCCTCAAGGCCTCGGCGCCGGCGCGCATCGTCACCGTCGCGTCGGAGGCGCACCGCCGCAACCGGCTCGATGTCGCCCATATCACACGCCCGCCGGATTGGACGATGAGGAGAGGCTACGGCCGCTCCAAGCTCTGCAACATCCTCTTCACCCGGGACCTGGCCTCGCGGCTCGAGCCTGACCAGGTCGTCGCCACCTGCCTCCATCCGGGCATGGTCGCCACCGCCATCGGCCAGAGGGGTGGCCTCCTCGAGCTGGGGTGGCGCCTGGGGAAGCCGTTCATGCTCAGCCCCGAGAAGGGCGCCGAAACACCGGTATTTCTCGCTACGGTATCGGATCCCAAACCGCTCCACGGCGGCTATGTCATTCGCAAAGCCCTCGCGTCGCCGGACCCGGCGGCGCTAGACCGCGGTCTGGCTCGCCGTTTATGGGACGAGAGCGCATGGCTCGTCGGCCTATGAGCGGGATATCGTTATGAGCTGGTTGTATCTCTTCACCGCCGGGTTGTTCGAAATCGGCTGGCCGGTCGATTTGAAATGGGCGCAAGAGCCGGGAAGACCGCTTGTCGGAGTTATGCTGGCAGTTTTTTCGATGGCAATCTGCGGCTTGCTCCTCTTTCTTGCGCAGAAAGAAATCGCGCTCGGCACGGCCTATGCGGTGTGGACCGGCATCGGCGCCGCAGGGACCTTTTTGATCGGGATTTGGCTGTTTGGCGACCCGGGCAGTTTGGGACGCTATCTCGGCGTCGTGCTGATCATCGCCGGAGTCGTTACACTCAAGCTGGCCCACTGAACAAGATCGAGGATCGGCAATGGCGTATTCGAGGCGTGAACTCTTTCGCGGGACCTTGGCAGGAGCGGCAACGGCGGCGTTTGTCGGGGTCTATGAGCGCCCTCTGTCGGCGCAAACCTCACTGACCCCAGAGGCGGCATTGCAGCAACTGATCGACGGCAACGGTCGCTTTGCCGAAGGCCACATGACCTCGTTCAATGAAGACCTCAAGGTATTGAGAGCAAAGACGGTCGAAAAACAAGAGCCGTTCGCCGCCGTGCTATCCTGCGCGGATTCGCGGGTGCCGGTCGAGCTGATCTTCGATCAAAGCATCGGACGTATTTTTGTTACCAGGGTTGCCGGCAATATCGCTACCTCGGCGGTTATCGGCAGCCTCGAATACGGGGCCGCGGTACTCGGCACCAAGGCGATCATGGTGCTGGGTCACGCCGATTGCGGGGCCGTCCATGCCGCGATTAAAGGCGAAGAGGTCCCCGGGCAGATCAGCACGCTCTATCCCTATATTCGTCCAGCTGTCGACCAAGCCGGCCCCGATTTAACCGCTGCGATCAAGGCAAACGCTGAAATCCAGGCTGCGCTGCTGCGCCAATCCTCGCCGGTTCTGGCCGAGCAGATCAAGAAAAACCAGCTCCAAATCGTCGCCGCCTATTACGATCTCGCAACCGGTAAAGTCTCTATGCTGGGTTGAGATCCGGCCGTCACCTGTTTCCTTCGCCAGGAAGACGGAAGTATTTTCAGATCCTGAAGGAAGGTTGGAGTAGTTTCTGCATCGGCGGGTTGGTCGCGCTTGGGGGATTTGATGATACCGAGACATTTCGTTGTCGTCTTCGCCACGGCGGTTGCGGTGCTGATCGGCCTTCCGGCGAACGCGCAGCAGGGCGGGCCACCGCCGGCGGTGTTGGTCCAGCCGGCCGAGCTGCGATCGATGACCAAGCAGGCTGAGTTCGTCGGGCGCGCGGAGGCGCTCGAAAAGGTCGATCTGCGGGCGCGCGTGCAAGGTTTCCTCGGTCCCCGCCTGTTCAAGGACGGCGACGAGGTCAAAGAAGGCCAGGTCGTCTTTACGATCGAGAAGGAACCGTTCGAAGCCGCCGTCGACCAGCGCAAGGCGAAGCTTGCCGCCACCCAGGCGACGCTCGCCAATGCCGAACAGCAATTGGCGCGCACCGCCGAACTCACCCGCAAGGGCAACGCGCCGGTCGCCCAGCTCGACCAGCGCACCGCCGAGCAGGGTGAGGCCAAAGCTGCCGTGATGGAGGCCGAGGCGAACCTCCGCGACGCGCAGATTCAGCTCTCATACACCGAGATCAAGACCCCGATCAGCGGCAGAATCGGACGCGCTGCCGTTTCGCCCGGCAATTTGGTTGGTCCGGATACGGGTGTGCTCTCGACAGTGGTTAAAGACGACCCGATGCAGGTGCTCTTTTCGGTAACGCAGCGCGAGATGCTGGAAGCCCGCGACTCCGAGGTGACCGGGAAGGTGCGGGCCCGTGTCAGACTGGCCAACGGCTCGCTCTATAGCGAGAGGGGGCAAATAGATTTTCTCGATGTCCAGGTTAACCCGCGAACCGACGGTCAGACGGTCCGCGCGATGTTCCCCAATCCCGACGATATTCTCACCAGCGGCCAGACGGTTCGCGTCATCATCGAGGAGAAGGGCGGCGACAAGGTCTTGGTGATCCCAGAATCCGCCATCGCGATCGATCAAACCGGGCCTTACGTCTTTGTGGTTGGCCAGGATGACAAGGTCGAGCAGCGCCGCCTGCGCCTCGGCACCCGCCGAGAGGGCCTCGCGGTCGTCGACGAAGGACTGAAACCGGACGAGCGCGTCGTGGTTCAGGGGCAGCAGCGCATCCGAGCGGGGATGACCGTAGCGCCGCAGCTGGCGCCAGCGCCCGCGGGTTGAGGAGGGAGCACCACCTCGATGATTTCCTCCGTCTTTATCCACCGACCACGGCTCGCGATCGTCATCTCGGTCGTCATTTCGATCGCCGGAGTGATCGCCCTTCGCGCGCTTCCGGTCGCGCAGTTCCCGGAAATTGTCCCGCCGCAGGTGCAGGTCAGCACGGTCTATCCCGGCGCCTCGGCGGCGGCGGTCGAAGAAAGCGTCGCCCAGGTCATCGAGGCTCAGGTCAACGGCGTCGACCGGATGATCTACATGAAATCCACCTCCGGCGGCGACGGCAGCTACGTCCTCAATGTTACGTTCGCGGTCGGCAGCGACCCCGACCTCAACACGGTCAACGTCACCAACCGGGTCAACCAGGCGCTGGCGCAATTGCCCCCCGAGGTCCAGCGCAACGGCGTCACGACCAAAAAGCAGTCGACCTCGCTGTTGCAAGTCGTCGCGGTGTACTCGCCGAAGGGGACCCGCGACGCGCTGTTTTTATCGAATTACGCCAAGATAAACATGGTGGACGCCCTGAAGCGGGTGCCCGGCGTCGGCGATGCGGCCCAGTGGGGCGATCTCGAATACTCGATGCGAATCTGGCTGAACCTCGACCGCATGGCGAGCCTCGACATCACGCCCGAGGATGTCGTCAACGCGATCAACTCCCAGAACACTCAGGCGGCGGTCGGGCGCGTCGGCGCGGCGCCGCTCGTCCCCGAGGTGGAGTTCCAACTCAACATCACGACGCAGGGACGGCTGACTACGGTCGAGGAGTTCAACAACATCATTGTCCGCGCGACCCCCGATGGCGGGGTCGTGCGCATCAAGGACATCGCCCGCGCCGAGCTCGGCTCGAAGTCGGCAGACTCGCTCGTTCGCTACAATGGGCGGCCCGGCGAGGGGATCGCCATCTATCAATCGCCCGGAGCCAACGCCATTGGAGTGGCTGCCGGCGTCAAGAAAACGCTGAAGGAGATCGAGCCCCGCCTCCCCGAAGACGTCGCCTATGAGGTGATGTACGACACGACCGTCTTTGTCGAGGCGATGATCCACAAGGTAGAGAAGACGTTGCTCGAGGCCTTTGTGCTCGTCGGCATCGTCGTCTTCATCTTTCTCGGAAGTGTGCGGGCGACACTGATTCCGATCATCGCGGTGCCGGTCGCGCTTGTCGGCACCTTTGCGGTCATGCTGGCGCTCGGTTTCTCGGCCAATACCATTTCGCTGCTCGCGCTCGTCTTGGCGATCGGCATCGTTGTCGACGATGCGATCATCGTCGTCGAGGCAGTCGAGCATATCCTGGAGACGGAATCTCGACTGACACCTGCCGAAGCAGCGGAAAAAGCGATGTCGCAGGTAACCGCACCGATCATCGCAACCACCCTCGTCCTGCTCTCGGTGTTCGTGCCAACGGCCTTCGTACCCGGGATCACCGGCCAGCTATACCAGCAATTCGCGGTGGCGGTGGCGGTGTCGATGATCATTTCGTCGATCAATGCACTCAGCCTCTCGCCCGCCTTATGTGCGCTATTGCTCAGACACCGCGGCCCTCGAAGAGGGCTCATCGCCTATCTCCAGCGCGGCATCGACAAGAGCCGCGACGGATATGTGGCGCTGGTCCGGCCACTGACGCGCCGGGCGCTGATAACGGCGGGATTGGTGATCGCCTTTGCGCTGGCGGCCGGGTGGCTGGCGAAGATCGTGCCTACCGGGTTTTTACCCGATGAGGATCAGGGCGCCTTTTTTGCCGAGATCCAATTACCGGACGCCTCGTCGCTCAACCGAACGAACACGGTCGTGGCGCAGGTCGAGAAAATGATCCAGGACGGGCCGTGGACCCAAAACGTGCTGACCGTCAGCGGCTACAGCCTGATCGATGGTCTTGCCCTGCCGAACAAGGCCATCGCCGTCATCGGGCTGAAGCCGTTCGATGAAAGAGCGGACAAGTCGCTTTCGGTCTTCTCGGCACTGGCGCAGCTTAATCGGTCGTTCCGGCAGATCGCCGCCGCCAATGTCATCGCCTTCAATCTGCCGCCAATCTCCGGCCTTGGAAACGCCGCCGGGTTCGAATTGCAATTGCAGAGCCTCTCCGGTGCAGAACCTCGAGATCTCGCGGCCGTCGCCGACGGTCTCGTCATCGCCGCCAACCAGAACCCGGCGCTGGCCGGCGTCTACACGACCTTCGGCGCCTCGACGCCGCAGGTCTACCTCAAATTGGATCGCCAGCGCGCCGAGACCTTGGGAGTTTCGATCGGCAGTATCTTTAGCGCGCTGCAGACCACGATGGGGGGCACCTACGTCAACGACTTCAACCGCTTTGGCCGCACCTGGCAGGTCAAGGTCCAAGCGGACGCTCCCGACCGCAAAACCGTCGACGACATCTTCAGAGTGCGCGTCCGCACCGCGCAGGGCGACCTCATCCCATTGCGTACCGTAGCCGATGTCGAGCTGATCACTGCTCCGGCTTCGATCATTCGCTACAATAACCTGCGCTCGGTGACGATCAACGGCGGGCCGGCTCCCGGCTATTCGTCGGGGCAAGCGATCACCGCGATGGAGGCTGTCGCCGCCGCCAGCTTGCCGCACGGCTTTTCCTATGAGTGGACCGGCACGGCGCTTCAGGAGAAAGCTGCCGCAGGTCAAACCGGCCCGATCCTCGGCCTGGCGATCGTCTTCGCCTATCTGTTTCTCGTGGGCCTTTACGAGAGCTGGTCGATACCGGTTGCAGCGCTGCTGTCGGTCGTCGTCGGCTTGTTCGGGGCAATGGCCGCGCTGAAGCTGTTCGGGCTCGACAACAATATCTACGCGCAGATCGGCATTGTCGTGCTGATCGCCCTCGCCGCGAAGAACGCCATCCTGATCGTCGAATTCGCGATGGAGCAGCGGCGAGAAGGGCGGGAGATCGCCGCAGCAGCGGTCGAGGCCGCCCGGCTGCGGTTCCGCGCGGTGATGATGACGTCCTTGGCCTTTATCGCCGGAATGGTGCCGCTCGTCATCGCGACCGGCGCCGGCCGGGCGACGATCCGTGCCGTCGGCACCGCGGTGTTCGGCGGCATGGTGGCTGCGAGCTTTCTCGGCATCTTTGTGATCCCGGGCCTCTACGTGCTGTTCCAGACCCTGCGGGAGCGGGTCAAGAGGCTGTCAAAATCCGGGAAACCCGTGATACCTGAGCAGGCGATACCCGAAAAGGCTGCCGAATGAGGCGGCCTGCCGGGTACTTAAGCCCGGGGTATTCGCGTTTGGTGTCAGATGATCAGTCGCTTCCGTACTTTTCTGGCGGGTTTCTTCGTTTTGCTGCCGTTGGCGGTAACCATCACCGTCATCGTATGGGTGGGTACGTTTATTTACGCCTATGTCGGCCCGGACGGCGCGATCGGGCGCATTTTGCTCTCCATCGGGTTTCGCTTGTCGGACTCGCCGATTGTAGCTTATGCGCTTGGTGCGATCATTGTGATCGGGCTGATTTATCTTCTCGGAGTCACCGTCGAATCCCGCCTGGAAAGCCGGGTTCGTCTGCTCATCGATTCCTTGATGGAGCGCATCCCGTTTGTTCGCAATCTGTACGACGTCACCAAGCGGTTTGTTGCGATCATGGACAGAAAGGAAGAGGACGGGCTGAAAAGCATGAGCCCGGTCTGGTGCTTCTTCGGCGGCGACGGCGGCGTCGGGGTTCTGGGGCTATTGCCGATGCCCAGACCGATCCTGATCGGCGGCGAGCCTTATCATGTGGTCCTCGTCCCCTCCGCGCCAGTGCCAGTAGGGGGCGCGTTGATCTATGTCCCGGCGGCATGGGTCAAGCCGGCCAATATCGGAGTGGAAACCCTAATGAGCATCTATGTATCGATGGGCGTCACCTCCCCGCAGATCGTGGAGAGTGACTCGGAGCCAGCGCCATCGCGCCATTAGAGCAGGCTGCGGAAAAATGCAGCAACATCGTCATTCCGGAGCGCGGGCTTTGCCCGCGAGCCCGGAATCTAGGAACATGGACCAGAGAAATCAATGGATTGGCCAGTGTTCATGGTTTCCGGGCCCGGCCCTGACGGGCCGTCCCGGAATGACACGCGAGTTTTTCAGCAGCCCGTTAGGTTCGAAGTTTCGGGGAAACTCGGCGTCTCAATACGGCGTGCCGTCCCGATGCACAAAGACGCGCTCGCCGCTCGGGGTGAGCGCTCTGCCAATGTCCTCGTCCGGGTAGATGACGGTATCTCCGGGATTGCGGTCGCCGATCTCCAAATAGACAACGTCGCGTCCGCTGCGGTTGATCAGGTGGTGGGCGTCGCCCGAGCCGGCTTTGAAACCGGCGCACATCCCGGGACGCAACGGCGTCTCGCCGGCATTGGTCACGAGCACGGGCTCACCCTCGATAATGTAAATGAATTCGTCCTCGCGCATATGAGTATGGCGCAGCGCCGACATGCCGCCGGGCGGCAACCGCGTCAGGTTCACCCCAAAACTGGTCAACCCGAACACGTCGCCGAGTGCTCGCCGTTCTCTTCCGGCAACCAGCGCGGCGAACGGCTCGGGGTAGCCGCGCCTGGCGCGGGCGGGCGGCACGGCTGCGGCTTCGATTGCGCTCGACCTCGTCTCATCCGACTTGGCTTTCCTCCTTGCCTATAGCCTGTTGATCATTACTTCGCCGCGGCGGCGAGCCGATGTAAAGCCTCAACTGTCGCGGCGTCGGCCGGCAGGAATGATTCGACAGCGAGCTCTGCGGCGCGCCCTTCCCGCCGTTGTCTGGCAGATGGGGGCGGGATAAGTTGGCACTCAGTTCCAATGCCGAACCTTCATCGACATTATATTCCGGCCGCTGCATGAGGCTTGGCGCAGCTCAACCAATGGGTGGTGTAAAATGGCAAGCCGATCGCGAATAGTTTACGGCGGCAAGACGCTGTACGGCGCCAGCGTCGGCATCCTGATGCTGGAGACGCGGTTCCCGCGCATTCCCGGAGATATGGGCAATGCCGCGACCTGGCCGTTCCCGGTCCTCTACAAGGTCGTGCCGGGTGCGTCACCGCGCCGCGTCGTGCGCGACAAGGCTGAGGGCTTGCTCGATGAACTCCTCGCCGTCGCCGAGGAGCTCGTCCGCCTCGGCGCCGACGGCATCACGACGACCTGTGGATTTCTATCGCTTTACCAACGCGACATCGCTGCGCATGTCGGCGTACCCGTCGCGACGTCGAGCCTGATGCAGATCCCGTTTATCGAGCGCGTGCTTCCGCCCAGCAAGCGGGTCGGAATCCTCACGGTCAGCGCTGCGAGCCTCACCGCGGATCATTTGCGCGCCGCTGGGGCCGATCCGGCGACCCCGGTCGTCGGCACCGACGACGGCAGCGAGTTCAGCCGCGTCATGATCAATGACGAAGAGCGGCTCGATGTCGCCGCGGCGGAGCGCGACATCCTCGCCGCCGGCGACGAACTCGTTGCAAGCCATGACGGCATCGGCGCGGTGCTCTTCGAATGCACCAACATGGTGCCCTACGCCCGCGCCTTGTCGCAGCGCTTGCGCCTCCCGGTATTCACCATCTACACCTTTGTGACCTGG
>Ga0210407_10004695_pt1 | contig 10687 bp, 10 predicted proteins | sample IncBWC27MmetaG_FD_150860 | JGI IMG/M metagenome (GOLD analysis project Ga0210407, IMG submission 150860) | Forest soil microbial communities from Barre Woods Harvard Forest LTER site, Petersham, Massachusetts, United States - Inc-BW-C-27-M | ecosystem: Environmental > Terrestrial > Soil >... | reverse complement strand
GCCTGCGGGACCCTCGGCACCGGACACAGCCGCGCCATCCGCTTCGGGGGTGTAGCGCCCCCGGGAATCCACCGACATGTGCCGGTTTGCGCCCATCGCGCTTCCTCGGGTCATCTTACCATTCGCTGGAGTTGGGCATCGGGTTTCTGACGGCCCGGGCCACAGTCAGCCCGAGCACCGATTTGGCCCCTGCGTCGCGCAGCGCCCGCGCGCATGCGTCCAGAGTCGCCCCAGTGGTCAATACATCATCTACCAGTAAGACGCGTAGATTGTCAACTTGGCTGCCAGGACGTGTGGCAAAAGCGCCACGGACGGACTCCCATCGTTCTTCCAAAGTGAGGATGCGCTTGCCCGGCCGGGCCCGCGTACGCACCAGCAAAACGGCCTTGTGTGGAAGGCGCAGGCACTTTGCCAGGGGCCGCGAGAGAAGAGCCGCCTGGTTGTATCCGCGTTCGCGCTCCCGGTGGCGGTGGAGAGGTACCGGCACCACAACGTCCGCGGCCATCGCATTCCCTTCGCTTCGAACTACTTCCGCTAGCCGCTCCGCGAACCAAGTTCCCAGAGGGGCAATCTGCTCGAATTTCAGCAATAGAATCGCATCCACCAGGGCCCCGTCATACATGGCAAAGCTCCGCGCGCGGTCGAATGCGAAAGTTTTGTCCACGCAAGCCGGGCAAAGCAGGGTCCGTTCCGGCTTCGGTGTCCATGCTGCCAAAGGCCGGCCGCAAATCTCGCACGCAATTCCCTGTGCCAGAACAAAGGAAGAAAGACAGTCTCCACAGATTGGAACGCGGCTTGCGCCGGTGAGGAGCCGGTCGCAGATCCGGCATCCCGCGGGGAAAAACACGCTGACAAGCGCGTCGCCGACTCCCGTGAGCCAGCCGCGCACACCTTGCTGCTTAGCCAGGGCCTTCCCGCTAGGTGAGCTTGCTTCTGCCATGCAGGCAGAAATCTACACCTCTTGGCCCCATAATTAAAGAGAGAATGTACGCCGAGGTAATTATAATGCTCGGATGAGCTTTGCGCGGGGGCCGGTCTTCAGTCCTGCACATTTAGACGCTTTATTGCAACAGCCCCTGCTCCATTTTTTCCTGGCACGCCAGGCAATGCTTGGCCCAGGGCACTGCTTCCAGCCGCTTCTGCTGCAACTCTTCCTGGCAGTTCGCGCACACGCCGTATTCATCCTCCTGGATGCGCTTCAGCGCTGCATCGATCATATTCAGGATGGTGCGATCTGTATTGGTCATGCCAAAGAGGAATTCTTTGGTATAGGAGTTCGCCGCCTTGTCCGCCAGGTCCACGGTCGGATCTTCGTCCGCCGTCCGGCCTTCTTCCTGCGTGCGGGCAATCGTTTTCGTCAGCTCCTCGCGCCGTGCAACCAATTTCTTTTTGTAGTACTCCAGCCTTTTCTTGTCCATGCCACCCTTGACCCTTGTCTGTGACCCTTGGTTATAAACGTCTCGCCTATCAGTGCGCTCTCCTGGGCCATCTAAAAACTCCGTAGTGTAGGCCGACTCAACATGCATGTCAAGGCGATGCCGTTTTTGGAAGAGCCTGCTTACATCGTATCTCCTCCCGAGTTTGAGAAAACTGGCGCCCTGCGTGCCCGAGCGCTCAAGGATTAGTGGCTCGCTCTCTGCATTATCATCAGTAAGCGATTGTTGTCGGACACTCCTATTTCCACTTTCACTTCGTGTTGAATTTTTGGTGTTTCTATCTCTACGCTGCCCGAGCTAACCGTGGTTGCATCTTGCTGGTTCCTTTTTGCCCATTGAGAATGAATCCCAAGGTAGGGTCGAAATCAGGCAAGGCTTTGCCCGTTGAGGGAAATGGAAAGGGCCGGTGGAAAGTTCGCGGAACGCACGGCACAATAGGCACATTTTGACATTCCCGTATCTTATTGTAAATACAAAGGTTATATTGCATCCAAGGGCTTCCTCAATGAGCTAACCTGGCCAGCAGATTGCTAAATATAGAGCAAACGGAGGAGTCTACCCTTGAAAAAACTCTTGATGTTGGCCGGCTTGATTGTTGTTCTCGCTCCCCATAGCGCGTTTGCACATAACGGCAAACACCACCGCATGAGAGCCGATGAAATGGCTGGCATTGGTATCGGTGCGGCCGCTCTGATTGGGGCAGCAGGTTATTTCCTGCTCCGCCGGCGCCACGCTGATTGACTCGAGTTCTAATCGAACAATCTTCGATTACAGTAACATCGCGCAGTCAAGCGGGCATGGTGTCCTCCAACAACACTTCCGGTGTAAGCCGGTTTTTTCATGAATCCCCATTCTCGGGCCACGGCCGAGCTCCGCGGTTTCTCCTGTTCGCCTTGCTTCTTTCTTTTGCCGCAATTGCAGCGGATCAGTTTTTCGCGCCGATTCTCCACACTACATCTCCTCTCTGGGCGGTAGCCGCATTCATACTGCTTGTATGGCGGCGCAGGGAGAGGCTCCTTTCTCCCGGTGAAACTCCAGATTCGTTTCTGCCCTCAAAGGGGCGTGCCGCAGCTTTTCTCACCGCACATCTCGTTCTGATGATAACCGCGCGTTGGTTGACTCCGGCGTTGCAGCCTCTGGCGGGAAAAACAACCTTGGGAGGATTCCTACTTGCAGGCGTCAAGTTGTGCGTCTTGCTTCCGACCCTCTTCCTGCTGCCACTCTCTCAGTGGAAGAAAGTTCTGAAACTGTACGCTTCCGAGGGAATTGCCGCTCTCGTCGTGCTGATCACTTTTTTTCCGCGGCGAGCCTTGGATTCGATCTGGCCATGGTATGGGCAGGTTCTTGGGCACACCGTTTATTCTTTGAGCCGGCTGCTGGTGCCGGGGCTTGGCTACGTCAAGGATTTGACGCCCACGCTCAGCGGGCCGGACCTGGACGTAACCATTGTTCAGGGATGTTCCGGAATAAACGGCTTCGAACTTTTCGATTTTCTATTCAGCCTGGTGGTGGTCCTGGATTGGAACAGCCTTCGCAAGAACCGCACGCTGATAGCCTACTTTGCCGGGCTCCTCGCCATGTTCCTCGGCAATGCTTTGCGCATCACCGCCTTTGTCGTGCTGGGCAATCATGGCCTTGCGGAGAGCATCACGCGGTTTCACGTTTCGGCAGGTTGGATTTTCTTCTCTGGGATCTTTCTACTCTATCTCTGCCTGACCTACGGCTGGATTCTGAAAAAAAGGTATTCCTTCGTCGAGAACCAACGCGAAGCATAGCCGCCGGTAGCAAGACCCTCCCTCATCGGTCGAAGTGTCATTCTTCCTTTCCGCTGGTTGACTTTGCAGAGCATCTCGTCACAAATAGACGTTTCGAAACGGCGCGCTTCTCCTCTTCTGAACACGCATGAACATGCTTGACCTCATTGTCGGCAAGCCTATCAAGACCTCGGACGAGCGCGCCGAGCAAATCGGCATTCAGGAAGGCATCCCCATTTTCGGGCTGGATGCGCTTAGCTCCGCGGCCTACGGTCCGGAAGCCGCTCTGAGCCTGCTGATTCCGCTCGGCCTTCTTGGCGTGCAGTACATCGTGCCGATCAGCGCGGCCATCATTACGCTACTGGTCATCGTTTACTTTTCCTATCTCCAGACCATCGCTGCGTATCCCAGCGGCGGCGGCTCCTATACCGTTGCGCGCTTCAACCTGGGTGCCTCCGCCAGCCTGCTGGCGGCCGCGGCCTTGCTAACGGATTACATTCTTACTGCCGCCGTGGGCATTTCCGCGGGCGTTGGGGCGCTGGTTTCCGCGGTGCCGTCGTTGCAGCCGCACATGGTCCTCTTGTGCGTAGGGATTCTTTTCGTCATCACCATCTTGAATTTGCGCGGAGTGCGTGACGCCGGCCTGGCCTTCATGGTGCCGACGTATCTTTTTGTCGGGACGCTCCTCATCACCATCGTTGGCGGGCTCCTTCGGGCAGCTTTCAGCGGAGGACACCCCGTCCCAGTCACGCCGCTTCCGCCGCCTCCGGCCATCACCGAAGCTGTTACGTTTTGGCTCTTACTGAAAGTGTTCGCCAGCGGTTGCACCGCGCTCACTGGCGTGGAGGCCGTCAGCAATGGAGTGAAAGCGTTCCGCGAACCTGGCGTGAAAAACGCGCAGCGCACGCTGACGATCATCATTTTTCTATTGGCGATACTGCTGGCGGGAATCTCTTATCTCGCCAAAGTTTACGGCATCGCCGCGACCGACCCGGGCCGGCCAGGCTACCAAAGCCTGCTCTCCATGTTGATCGCTGCCGTCTTCGGCAAGGGCGTCTTCTACTACCTCACCATTGCATCGATTCTCTTTGTTCTGTCCCTTTCCGCGAACACCGCATTCGCGGATTTTCCTCGTCTGTGCCGCGCCATCTCCCAGAACAATTATTTGCCACACGCTTTCGGATACCGCGGCCGGCGTTTGGTTTACACATACGGCATCGTGGTCCTGGCCGTGCTCACCGGTTTCTTGCTCATTGTTTTTGGTGGCGTCACCGACAGGCTGATCCCGCTTTATGCTGTTGGAGCTTTCCTGGCCTTTACGCTCTCGCAATTCGGCATGGTCATGCATTGGAGAAAAAACCGCGGCCCGCACTGGATGAAAAGCGCTTTTGTGAATGGCCTCGGAGGCACGGTCACCGGCATCACGGTGATTGTCGTGCTTGTCGCGAAATTTACGGAAGGTGCGTGGATTACCGTCATCTTTATTCCCCTGCTCATCTTCTTGTTTCGCCAGGTCCGCCGCCACTATCACATGGTCAGCGTGGCCACCAGCTGCCCCGCGCCGGTGGTCCCCGGCAACCAAGCCGACCGGCCCATTGCCGTCGTGCCTGTCGAACACTGGAGCCAGATTTCCAAGCAAGCGCTGGAGTTTGCCTCGCGCATTACTCCGGAAATCTTCGCCGTGCACGTCGAGCCCGGCGATCATTCGGAATTCCTGCACATGGATTGGGAGCGGTACGTGGAGCAGCCTTTCCGCGCTGCGGGAGTCGAGCCTCCGAAATTGATCGTTCTTCCTTCGCCGTACCGCTTCATCATTGTGCCCATCGTGCAGTACGTTCTCGAACTGGCGGAGAAGCATCCCGATCGGAAGATTGTCGTGGTCATTCCGGAGCTCGTCGAGGATCACTGGTACGAATACTTCCTTCATAACCAGCGCGCCCGCCTGCTGGAATGGACGCTGCTGGTCCGCGGAAACCGGCGCATTTTCACGGTCAGTTCTCCCTACTATCTATCTCCCTGAATTACATAAATTTCTTCTTGTTACGGGCCGGGTTTGTCCTGGCGAGAAATGCCTTTCTCCTGTATTTGCAGCATTAAGCGATTCATCTCCTGCTGAGAAATGTTCTAGAAACGTTTGAGGTGAATTTCTCTCTCGTTCTCCGTCTCTGCCTATAGCCGCGGATTGTGGATGAAGCGTTCGATGGAGTCCTTCCGGTTGGTGGCCACCAGGAAGCAATCCCCCAAGAACGGCTTGGCGTGAGTTACGGGTCCGGGCTGGAGAAGACAGAGTGCACGCCGTTCATGTGAAGCTTCGGGCCACTTTCGTTTTGCTTTTTGCCTCGGCGATTGCCTGCGGTACGGGGGCATCGCAAACCCTTAAGTTCGCCAGATACCCCGGGAATCCGCCATCACCGGCCCTCTTGCCAGTCGCTTCGAATCCCTGCATTTGGGAGGCCGCGAGCGGGGCTCCTGGCTCACGCGCAGAAACTATTGTCGCGAGCGAAGCACGAGTGTCATGCGACGATCCGTCCGCCCCAGTTCCAGTAGTGAATCCGTGCAAACCAGGGGGTGCCGCGCGCACCGCGTGTGCCGGGCCGAATGATCCAATGCAAGTGCAACTGGACGCCATGGGCAAGGCCGGCCAGAAGATTTCCCGTGCGCGCGAAAAAGTTCTCGAAATCCTGAGTACCGAGAACGCCTGCCGGGCATGGTTTCAGGAAAAGGATTCGAATCCCGCGGCCACCTTTCGAACGCTAAGTTACCAGCTGGATCGTCACGGAGACGCTTCTGTCCTGGAGAGCCGGGACAAAGGTCCAATGAACATTTTTCGAAATCCCTACGTCGCCAAAGTCATCCAAGGCGACGGACCCTACGGAGTAATTACCCTCAATACCAATGGCGCTTTTTTTTCAACGATAGCCAGGGTTCTTGAAGTTCGCAAGGAAGGCGGACCGATCAACCTGCGCGGCACGCGCCTGCTGCATGTGGGGCCCTATGATGGTGACACCCTGCCCGCACAAGTGATCACCCTGCTGCATGAATTCGGGCACGTCGTCGATCTGCTGCCAACGGACCAGGATAACGTCGACGGAAAATCCGTCGAGAATACCAACGAAGTCCTGCATTTTTGCAGCGCGGAGATCGATACGCAGACCCGGCGTGGCTTCCTCTCAGCCAGCCACTGATAAGGAAGTCTTCGCCGGCGTTGGACTTGTTTCGCTACGATGCGGATGGCCTGTTTCCTGTTCAAAGCAACCTCACACCGGAATGGTGTACTCGTCCCCGCAAATTCCCTGCTTGCAACATCTTGCGCTTGACCTTTCCTTAACAACTCTTCAACCAATCCTTGACGCGCTATTTCACCGCCAAAAGAGTCTTTCTGAATGACCCCGGATTTTGGGTTCTCCGTTTGTTTGGTGGCATCGGGTTAGGAGTGACTCGAAGGCTCCCCTGCGAACGGCCTGTGGTGGTTGTTTTATTGGGGCAGGAGAGGATGATGTTTTTTACAATAAAGTACCGCGTCGCGACGACCGCAGCGCTCATGAGTCTGCTGCTTGTTCCAGGAGCTTCTTATCCCCAAGATCCGCACTCGACGGGAAACTCTGCCATAGCAAGCTCAGGAATCAAGCCGGGGCAGGAGATTACGGCGTGTTCGAGCGATGAAAGTGAAAGGGCCCCACTTGCTTACCGCATCCTGCCCATTGGAGATGCCTGCGAGGTGCTTCCACTCCGTGCCTCGGCGATCGGTTTCTGCCCGCTCCGAGGTGCCATAGCCACAGCTTGCACCAAGGATGACGAACGCGTAGAAGCGCAACTGCGCGCCATGGGCAAACGAGGCGAAACCATCGCGGAAGTCCGCGCCCAGGTCCTGGAGATTCTGCAATCCAGGAACGCGTGCGCCGCTTGGTATCAGGAAGTCGATCCGGATCCCGCGGACACATTCCGGTCGCTGGAGTTCTTTCTTGATGAGAATGGGCCAACCTCCATCTTCAGCATGAAAGGCGGCGAGGGCGCCCAACGTCTAAAACAACCCTACGTGGCCAGTGCATATGAGAATGCGGGCCGCAACGCCACAATTCAGCTCAATGCCCACGGAGCGTTCTTCAAAAGAACAACGGAGATATTCGAACCATATCCGGGAGGCGGGCCCTTGCTGCGCAAAGGCTTGCATACACTGTCCGTGGCTTCTTATTCCGGGAATACTCCCCCCGCCCAAGTCACTACCATGCTCCATGAACTTGGGCACATCGTAGGACGCATCCCGGAGGACAGTGATTCCTGGGACGGACTCTCCGCCCGAAACACTGTCGAGGTCTTGCATCACTGCCGACCGGAGATTGATGCCGTTACACACAGAGGAGCGCACAGAGGCGCGCGTTGATCTAAACCGGGTGGCGATCGCGTCCTTGGTAGCGTGTGAAACGATTCCGCCGGCGGCATCACTATCTGGGCAGACCAAGTCCAACCGGAACAAGCGGCCGTATCGATGACATTCGGCCTCACGGTCTTTCGTTCCGATTGGCTGGTTGACGGGCGGGGGGCACTCTTGGGAGAGTTGTGCTCCCCCTTTGTCTTTTTGACTGGTGCGACTCCTGCCTTCCGTCTTTTTTCCCTCTACTTTTGTCGTGAAGTCACTGCGCCGCTCAACGTTCCCCGCTGACGTCCCGAGTTGTGCCTGTGGAGAGGCGGCGGTCTAGTTTGAACGGCGCCGATCCGCGAGATAGGCAAGCAGGGCAAACAGCGCAAAGTAGAACACGGCATTGGCGGCGATGGCGATGCGCAGAAACCAGCTAAAAGTCCAGGCGATGGACTTGTGAGTTTCCGGTGCCATCAGTTCGGCCAGTTTGAGGCCGGGTGAGAAAAGAGCGATCAGAACGGCCGAAACTTCCGGCTCGATGGCAATGGCAAAGGCCAGGGCAGCGACTCCAGCGATCAAGCCGAGGGCGCCAAGCAAAAGGTAGCGAAGCAATCTGCGCTGCGGCATTACCCTTGATTCTAGCAGACGATTCTGTGCCGCTTGTTGTCCTTCCTGTGTGAAAATATTCCCGAATTCCAGGCACTCAAGGGGCACTATGGATTCCCGGCGAACCATCCGTCTTATCTTCGTGATTGTCGTGGCTATCTTTCCCGCACTTGTTTTCTGGCCTCGCGCGGCCAGCACGCAGCAGGACCCGACGGCACAAAAAAAGCAGCAGATGCCGACGATTGAAGAATACGAGCCAAAGTCCACGCTGGTCACCAAGGAACACAAAATCGAGCGCGCGAAATTCCCGTTCATTGATGTTCACAGCCATCACTGGAATCCCACGGCGGAAGAAGTGGACCGGCTCGTCAAGGAAATGGATACCATCAACTTGCGCGTGATGGTGAACCTGAGCGGAGGGACCGGCGAACGGCTGCAACGAACCGTCGCGGTCATGAAGGGGCGATATCCCGACCGGTTTGTGGTGTTCGCGAACATGAGTTACGACGATTTGAACACCCCCGGATTCGGGCAACGCGTGGCGGCGCGGTTGGAGCAGGACGTCAAGAACGGCGCGCAAGGTCTGAAGATCTTCAAGGATTTCGGAATGGAATTGAAGTATGCGAACGGTCAGCGCGTGCACGTGGACGATCCGGAGTTTGATGCGGTGTTTGAGAAATGCGCGGAGCTAAAAATACCAGTGCTGATTCATGTGGCTGAGCCTTCAGCGTTTTTTGATCCCTGGGACTATCACAACGAGCGCTGGCAGGAGCTGAAGGAATTTCCGGGGCGTGCGCGGCCGCCTGCGAAGTATCCGCCCTTCGAAACGCTGATGACCGAACGCAATCACCTGTTTGCCAAGCATCCAAGGACCAATTTCATCGCCGCGCATCTGGCGTTTCACGGAAACGACCTGGAACGGCTGGGAAAACTGTTTGACGCCAACCCGAATGTCTATGTGGACATTGCCGCGGTGCTGGCCGAGCTGGGCCGCCAGCCGTATTCAGCGCACGATTTTCTGGTGAAGTATCAGGACCGCGTGCTGATGGGCAAGGACATCTACGACGTGAACGAATATAAATGGTATTTTCGCGCGCTGGAAACGCGGGACGAATATTTCGAGTACTACCGCAAGCGCCACGCGTTCTGGCGGATTTACGGTTTCCAGGTGCCCGACGAAGTTTTGAAAAAAATCTACTACAAGAATGCGTTGAAGCTCCTGCCGGGGATTGATCCGAAAGCGTTCCCGGAGTGAGCGTGCGGTAGGTTCCCTATTCAAGGCGCCTGACTCTTTCAGGCGCCTGGCAGGCTTGAAGCCTGCTACTCTTCGTGATCGAGTGGCTTGCCGTCCGGTCCTACTTGGACTTCGGATTTTTTTCCACCGGTGTCAACCTTTGCTTCGTAGGCCACGAGCTTGTTCTTTTTGGTGATGGATTCGACTTTCAAGATTTTGCCTTTGCCGGCCTTGGCCTGCAATCCCGCCTTCACTTCTGCGGAGAGCGAATCCAGCGCAACTTGCTCCTCGACTTCGACGATGGAACCATCCGCAGCCATCGAAATGTCCTTACTATGGCCGTTGACCGTCAATTCCACTTCGTAAAGGGTTTGGCCGTTTTCGATTTCTGTCGAGAATCCGCGAATGGTGGCTCCTGTACTTTGCGCCACAACGGTCTTTTCGACCGCGGGCGGAAGGTCCGAGCGCTTGATTTTCTTTTCTTGAGCGGTGGCGATACCCGCAAAGAGTAAGCCGCCGGCCACGAGTGCCGCCAAGTAATTTGTCTTCATGATCTCCTCCTGAACGCGGGAAACGAATTCCGCATTGACGCAAAGCTACGCCCGGCCTCCTAAATAGAAGTTAAACGGGCAGGTGGCTGGCGCTGGGTTGCGGGCTCCTCTCCTAACAAACGGGCATTCATGGACCTTCGAAAACGCTCCCTTTGCTTTGAAATCGTTGGTTTTGCACAGGGTCCACAGGGCTGAGGAAAACGGTCAAAATAGTTGTTGCGGGGACTTGACGAAAAAAAGAAAGCTGGTATAGTTACAAATGGCCTGAGGGTCTGTAGGACTGCAGGGCTAACAGGGGCATCACAGTCGGATTCGAAAGTCTGTAGCGATCCTAAGTGAGGTTCTTTACGAACACGGGCTAGAACGAAGTCGAGCATCGCGTGGAGTCCCGAACTGATCGGGACTGTACCCGGCGCTCGGCGCCGGGTTTTTTTATTTTGCGGCAGTGATTAGCAGCCAGTGACGAGTGGTGAGTTTCCGCGGGGTTCGGGGTTTGTACTTACAAACCCCGAGTTAGCAAGGGAATTCTGAAGCAAGTCGCAAAGCTCTTAAACACGAAAGCAAAATCCCAGCGCAAGCTGGGAAGCAGAGCTGGAAGGCGAGGCCGGGCAATCCGGCCGGATAAGTCCCACCAGACGCGTCTCCGCATGGAGACATTCCGATGGACTCGGAATAAAAGCTCTTTGACAACAGAAAGGCTGGCAAGTCCACGCCGATAACCCTGGACCCGATCAAGGTCGGGCGGGGTG
>Ga0210407_10004694_pt1 | contig 10691 bp, 11 predicted proteins | sample IncBWC27MmetaG_FD_150860 | JGI IMG/M metagenome (GOLD analysis project Ga0210407, IMG submission 150860) | Forest soil microbial communities from Barre Woods Harvard Forest LTER site, Petersham, Massachusetts, United States - Inc-BW-C-27-M | ecosystem: Environmental > Terrestrial > Soil >... | reverse complement strand
TGCGGCTTCATTCTGGGCTGCTGGCGAAGTGTGAACTGCAATGATGCTCATCGTTACCTCCCCTTACGTGCTATCTATCGACTCCCCGCGGAGAAACTTTAGCTCGTATCGGCGCCAAGTTCATGGCCACCATGCCAGCCCCTAAAAAGTGTGCTTAAGAATGAGAATGTAAAGGGACTTGGACACTAAGGGCGAATCGGCCCGGATTCGCCTTGTATAATTGGAAGCTCATCGTATGGCTTCCATTGTCGTTCATGGCAACCCGGTTTCCCCGTCTTCCGACTCCGTGCGCGCGGAATTTGTGGCACTGCTGTCGGGTTGCGGCGTCTATGACCTGAGTGTTCGAGCCAAAGTCGCCGTCACAGGCGGCGATCGGGTGCGCTGGCTCAATGGCATGGTCACGAACAATGTCCGCGACCTTGCCGTGGGGCATGGCGTCTACGCTTTTCTGCTGAATCCCCAGGGACACATCTTGGGTGATCTGTACGCCTACAACCGTGGCGACTCTCTGCTGATTGACACGGATCAGTCGCAGTCGGAAAAATTGCTGCCAACCTTCGATCACTACATCATCATGGACGATGTGGAGGTCGTGAATGTCAGCGACAAACTGACTGCCATCGGGGTCACTGGGTCGAAGGTACGAAAAGTGCTCAGCACAGCGGGATTTCCGATACCGGAACTCGAGCCGCTGCAATTCGCGGATCTGACTTGGCAGAGTGTGGCGATAACAGTTGTTCGAAGCGACAATACGAGCGTCGAATCCTATGAGTTGTGGCTATCGGCCGATCAGACGATGCCTCTTCGCGAAGCACTCATCAAGGCTGGAGCAACAGCGGCGGGCACAACTGCGGTAGAGTTGCTTCGAATCGCAGCCGGGATTCCGCGCTACGGGCAGGACATCCGCGAGCGCGACTTGCCGCAGGAAACCGAGCAGCAGCGTGCTTTGCATTTCAGCAAGGGATGTTACATCGGGCAGGAGATCGTGGAGCGCATTCGCTCGCGTGGCAATGTACATCGCAAATTCACCGGGTTCGAGGTGCAGGGACCGTTGCCTGCCCTGGGTACAAAGATCCAGGCGGATGGAAAAGATGTCGGTGAGATCACCAGCACTGCTTCCCTGCCCCTTGCCTTGGACCGCCGCGTGGCCCTGGGTTATATCCGGCGCGAAATCGCGACTCAGGGCAAGCAAGTTCAAGCGGGCGGCACTCAACTTTCGATCGCGACGCTTCCATTTTCGGAAGTATTCCGGCGCGAAAACCTGTAAGCATTGAAGGGACAATTTATGCCTGAGAAGAAACAGGAAAGCTTTACCGTAACCGACCGGCGCTTGTTTACGTCGGAGGGCGAGATTCGGCAAGAAGTTTCGCAAGAGGAAGTTTCCAGTGCTTCCATCCCACAGCCTGCACCACCTGCCCAACCAGATGTTGCTCCCGCTCAGCAGGAACTGGACGCACCGCCTCCTCCGACACCTGCAGAGCAGCGGGAACAGGCGGATGCGTACCGCAAGTCGGCGAAGGATTTGGACGCGCGCGTGGAACTCAGCGGCCATTCCGCGAAAGAATTGGAGATGACGTTTGAGCGTTTCATGGCCTCGCTGTATATGAGCGCCATGATGCAACTCGGCCTGATGCACGAACAAGGCGGCCAACCGCGGGTTGACCTGATCGGGGCTCGCCAGACTATCGACACCCTGAGCTTGCTGTCGGAGAAGACCAGGGGCAACCTTACCGCTACCGAGGAAGGATTTCTGCAGAATTGCCTCTACGAACTTCGCATGGCCTACGTTGAAGTGACCAACGCGCTCACCCGTCCGCCGCAAACTCCGGCCTCGAGCGCCGCCACAACGAAGCGATGAAGGCCATGCTCACGGTGCTGGGCAGCGGCACGTCGATGGGAGTGCCTACGATTGGCTGCGATTGCACCGTGTGCCATTCTTCCGATCCGCACGACCGACGCACCCGGCCATCAATTCTGCTGGAGTACGGCGGCAAAACCGTGCTCATCGACACCACTCCCGATTTTCGCGAACAGGCCATCCGCGAGCATATTCGGAAGATCGATGCTGTGCTCTTCACCCACAGTCACGCCGATCACATTCTTGGCCTGGATGATTTGCGTCCGCTCAGCTACCGCCACAAGCCAAACAAGCTCCCGCTTTATGCGCGTCCGGAGGCGGCAGATTTTATCCGCAATACTTTCCGCTACATTTTCGACGCGGACTACAAGTTCGGCGGGCTGGCGCAGGTCGAACTTAAATCGTTCGAGGGTCCGGTCGAACTGTTTGGCGCGCGCTTTGAGCCGATCACGGTGATCCACGGCGACGCCGAGATCGATGGCTTTCGGTTTGGCAGCGCCGCTTATCTCACAGATCACAGCAGCGTTCCTGAGGCTTCCATGGCGAAACTGCAGAACCTCGACATCCTGTTTCTGGATGCGCTAAGGCACATTCCGCATCCCACGCATTCCACGGTAGAGAATTCGTTGCGGATCGTGGAGCGCCTGCAACCAAAGCGGGCCTTTTTTACGCATATATGCCACGACTTGCCGCATGAGATTACGAATGAATCCCTGCCGCCAAACGTGCGGCTTTCCTATGACGGCATGAAATTGGAGTTTGAGATTTAGATTTGGATGATGTGACGCTGGCGCCTTCGCCCGCGGGTGAGACAGAAGACTTGACGAGACAAGAACAAGAAATGGATGGACCCGATGCGGGCGAGGGCGCCCGCACCACACAAGCAATGCAGGTTTGGCACAAACTCGAAGACATTCCCGCCGGCCTCGGACCGACTCTGCTGAGCGTGGGCAACTTTGACGGGGTGCATCGCGCCCATACCCGAGTGCTGACTAACATCGTGGCGCGTGCGAAAGACACCGGCCGGAAAGCAGTGGCGGTCTCTTTCGATCCGCATCCCATGCGGATCCTGAGGCCGGACACCGTACTGAAACTGCTCACGCCTACGCCGGAGAAAATTCTCCTGCTCGCGGCCGCTGGCCTGGACGGCCTCCTCCTGATCCCTTTTACGCGCGATCTGTCTCTCATGACGCCGCAAGAGTTCGCTCATGACATTCTGAAAAAAAGTTTGCAGGCTCGCGAAGTACACGAAGGCTATAACTTCCATTTCGGCAACAAGGCGAAAGGGGATGTAAACCTGCTCGCGGAATTCGGCCGCGAGATGGGTTTCGAGGTGAAGGTTTATCCCGAGTTGCGGTTGCGGGGGGAACCCGTGTCGAGCACTCGAATCCGCAAGCTGCTCGCCGACGGACAAGTAAGCCGCGCACGCCATCTTCTGGCACGCCCGTTCAGTATTCTGTCGACTCCGGGCCGCGGCCGCGGATACGGCTCAAAATACACCGTCCCCACGATCAACCTGAGCCGCTACGAGGAACTGGTTCCCGGAGATGGTGTTTACATTACTCGTGCGCGCGTCGGCGAGGAGTGCTTCGATTCAGTGACCAACGTCGGCAATCGCCCTACGTTCGGGACGGAGTCGTTCGCTATCGAAACTCATCTGCTCAACTTCCACCCCATTGAACTAAGTCCGGAGACAGAGGTCGAAATTCATTTTCTAAAAAGACTGCGGGATGAAGTTAAGTTTCCATCGGTGGAGGCCCTGCGCGAACAGATCAGCAAGGACGTGAGGAAGGCACAACGCTACTTTCAGTTGTTGGGGTTGAGTGATCGCGCACGACCAATGAGCATAGGTTGATTCGCGCGGCTCATCAGGGGGCCTAGTGGGGCAGATATCCATCTTCCATGGGGAGTTTGCCGTCGACCCGGACCACATTGACCTGGTCGTTGATGGAGCGGACGTCGACCAGGCCCACCGCGCCCGGCGTAGTCTCCACCACCTTGAGTACGTCTTCATCGGAATCAACCGTGGTGATCGATGCCTGGTGGGTTGCAATAAACGACTTTAGCTCGCTGGCGGACATCCTGCTTAAACGTTCGAGGGTGATCATTTCACCGCTGGAATTCTTGTGAAGGACGAGAATCACGTCCTTGCCATCGTGCCACTTCTTAACTTCCAAGCGAAAAATCTTGGCCAGATGCGCCGAACCGACCTCGGCCAAACCGTTGTCCTTGTTCACGACAACCGCCATATGATGCGCGAAGCAAGGCAGCAACGAGCACAGAACGAAAGCGAACAGACAGCCGATGCGAGAAAACTTCATAGCAACTCCACCCCGAGTCCGAGGAACCGCCCGACTCAAGAATCCCGCTTCTGCCTGCAAAAACCTAGTGGAAAACGGTCGGCGTTCGTTACGTTGGTTATCTTACCGGCGTCACTCCATGGGCTCGAGTAGCGTAATCTCCTCGTGCAAGCTGCGATCGGGCAACTGGACGACGACGATGGCTACCAATACGAGCACGATTCCGACCGTTTGTACTGGCCGCATCAATTCACCCAAGGCGATAGCCGCAATCACAATCGAGAATACGGGCTCCAAACAGCTGACCACGATCGCGCGTGTCGGTTCCAGGTGCTGCAACCCCGCGAAATAAAGCGAAAACGGCCCGAGCACGGAAACAAGCGAAAACACAAATAAGAATAGCCACTGGTCCACGGAGTAGTGAGCGGCGAGGACTTTCCACGGCGGGTTCACGACGATCCAAAACAGTGACGCACTGAAGATGACGTACAGAAGAACCGTCCAGCGATCGTGGCGGGCAAGAACGCTGTGGCCACCGACGTTATAGAAGGCAAAAGAGAATGCCGCCGCCAGAGCCGCCATGACTCCGCTCGCATCCAAGCGAAGCCCGCCGGAGCCAAATATTCCGATCACCAGGGAGATTCCCGTCACCGCCAACCCCACCGCTGCTACGCGCTGCAGAGTCGGCTTCTGTAGCCCCCGCGCAACCGTGTAGAGCAGAACCCACACTGGCGCCGTGTACTGCACGATGATCGCGGTAGCGACATTAGTTCGCTGAATCGCGAGATAATAAAAGTAGTTGGATGCAGCCACACCCAGAATACCCAGCACGAACATCCGTCCAAAGTCGGCTGCGGGCAGACCTAATCGTTTCCATCCGCGAAGCAGCACCAGCGCGAATAAGAGAACGACAAAAGAAAACGTGGCGCGGCTTTGGGACAGGATTAGCGGATCGATAGGCCGGAGGGTTTGTCCCTTAGGCAGCAACTTCCCGGTAAACGCAGCCCGACCGAGAGTGGCCGCCACGCCCCACAAGAACGTGGCGCTAGCGATGTATAGATATCCGCGGACGGGATGCGCTCGGCTGGGCAAGGTGTTGAGACAATTTATTTTTCGACGTACTCGATCACGTAGCTGATCTTGGCTGTCTTTTGCAACATGGCCGCGACCGAGCAGTATTTTTCTTCGGAAAGCCGCACCGCATCCTCGACTGCTTTGTGCGAAACATTCCCTCCGACTTGATATACCAACCGGATCCCGGTATAGACAGTCGGCGGAGTGGTGGCCCGCTCGGCCTCGGCTCGCACTTCGATGCTGGTGAAGGGCTCGCGCTTCTTACCCAGGATGCTGGCAACGTCGTAGCCAGTGCATCCGCACAAGCCGATTAACACAAGCTCCATGGGACTGCTTCCGGTCTTGCTGTCGCCGTCGACAACAATTCCGTGGCCGCTGCTCGCCTGTCCCAGAAAACGGTGGTTGTCGGTCCAGATTGCTTTCGCTTCGATCATATTTTTCCTCTATCGCCGATTGTCCGTCTGCGGCTCCGGATGAATCAGTACACGAAATAGTTCGGGCGCTTCCTGCTTAAAGTGGATCTCCAACTCGGTTGAAATGTCATGCACCCGCGAGAGCGGCAACTCGTCGGAAAACGTGCAGTGGCAGGATACATAAAGGCGTCCGCGTACGTGCTTGACTTCGACGTCATGCACATCGAGAACCTCAGGAAAATGCGCGACTACGGCTTTCAGTTTCTTCTCCAGGAGAGCGTCACGCACCACCTCATCCCCGGTTTCAATGGTGGCTGGTTCACTTTCGATGTGCGTCAGGATGGTGGAAATCTCCGGCACCTCCTCGCGGATATCCGACTCGAGCCGGGTCACTTGATCGTGCGCCTCTTTCAAACTCAACTGCTCATCCAGTTCCAGATGCTGTTCGACGTGCAAACGCCCGCGCAGATCCTGGACGCTTATATCGTGCACGTTGAAATTGTTGCGCGTAGCCACGGCCCGGACGCGATCGAAGATGTTCTCTCTCCGTCCCGGACGCGCGACCGATCGAACCACGACATCGGCATCGGGCAACACGCCCTGCACCGCTGAAGTCACGGCATCGGCGACTTGTTCCGAACGCTGGAAGGTCACATTACGCGCGAGGCCGATGGAAAGATCGGCGAAGTAGCGGTTGCCCGCCCGGCGTATGCGGACGCGATCCACTTCGATCAATCCGTCGACTTTGTTGACCGCAGCCACGATCTTGCCACGCACCCCGGCGGGGGCGGCGTCGAGCAAGGCGTCGACGGTTCTGCGGGCCAGTCTAGAACTCACCCACACCACGACTCCGGCGACAAACAGCGCGGCCACAGGATCAGAACTGCGCAGCCAATCGACGCCATAAACGCGGCCAATCAGCACCAGCCCTAATCCCACCACCACCATTCCGCTTGAATAGATGTCCGTGGAAAAGTGCAAGGCATCCGCTTCCAACGCCTGGCTGTCATACTTCGCGGCAATTCTTCCCAGCGCGCGGGAGCGCCAGAAATCCACGGCCATCGAAATAAACATAACGGCGAAAGCGCTAACGCTGGGCTCAATCTCCACGTGCCGGAAGAATAGACGTCTCACGGCTTCATAGATAATCCACACGCAGGTCAGGAGCAGCAATCCAGTCTCGATAAAAGCGGAGAAATTCTCAACTTTGCCATGGCCGTATTGGTGGTCGGCGTCGGCGGGTTTGTCAGAGACGCGGACAGAAAAGAATGTAACGATAGCGGCAATCAGATCGAGTCCGGAGTGAGCGGCTTCCGACAAAATGCCCAAACTTCCAGTGGTGACGCCGACCACAATCTTCAGCGTGGTAATGGCGATCGCCGCCAGCACGGAATTTCCCGCCACCGCGCGTTTTTCCGCACGCATGGATCCCGGGCTATCGATTACCGCCGACTCAGGCATGACAGCATTATCGCCGCTCCCGACTCCCTCCGCCAATCCATCGTCGAGGAAACATTTCCATTCACCTGCCGACAGCGGCGGAACTCTGTGCTAGGATTTTCACTGATCTTTCGATCTCCGTTGGAGGAAGCACTAGATATGATGCGATACGGTTTAGTTTGCCTGTTGCTTGCAGCTCTTTCGTGGGGCCAAGCTGCGAGTTCACCATCCACGCCGGCACCCCAACAACCGGGCGCGCAAGGTAGCCCGGCGGGGAGTCCGGCCGAGACAAAGGAAGTTCCGCCCGACGCCACCGTGATCACCATCAACGGATTGTGCGCCAATCCGTCCGCCGATAAGACGGCCGACCCGAATTGCAAAACCACAATCACTCGTGCCGAATTCGAGAAAATTATGGACTCGGTCCAGCCCAACATGCCCCCGCGCGTCCGGCGGCAATTCGCTACACGCTATTCCTCTGCGCTGGTGATGGCCGAGAAGGCGCACGAGATGGGTTTGGACCAGGGACCAAAGTTCGATGATCGAATGAAGCTCATGCGTATCCAGGTCTTGACCCAGATGTTCAATCAGGCGGTGCAGGAGAAAGCCGGACAGATTTCCGACCAGGACATCGAAGACTATTACAAGAGTAAGTCGGCGGACTATGAAGAAGCGGACCTGACGCGCATATTTATTCCCCATTCCCAGCAACTCCCAGCGTCCAAGGTCAAACTGAGCGCCGCGGCGGAAAAGCAACGTCAAAAGGACGCGGAAGAAATCATGCGGAAAGAAGCCGATAAAGTTCACGCGCGCGCCGTGGCCGGAGAAGATTTTGCCAAACTGCAGGCTGAAGCCTATACTCTTTCCGCGGTCAAGGGGAAAGCTCCCAGCACGAAGATGGGCAAAGTGCGCCGCAACGGCTTGCCTTCAAACCAAGCTTCTGTCATGGATTTGAAGACCGGTGAAATCTCGGCCGTGATGTCCGATCAGAGCGGGTATTTCATTTATAAGGTCGGCGAAAAAGACGCAGAGCCTCTGGATAAGGTGAAGGAGGAAATCCGCGGAACGCTGCGCACGCAACGCTTGCAGGAACAGATGAAAGCCGCACAGGAGTCTGGCACTCCAACCTTGGATGAAGCTTATTTCGGCCCGGAGATGGCTCCTCCGCACGGAATGCCGTTGCCTCCGCCCGGTCCTGGCGCCCCGTCACCTAGGCCTGCTGCTCCTCCCTCCTCTCCCGGCCCTAAGTAAATGGGCAGTGAGAGGCCATGCGTTATCGTAACGGGGATTGCTGGCAACCTGGGACTGCGGCTGTTGCCGCTGCTGGCGGACTATCAGGTCATCGGAGTCGATCTGAATCCGCCCCAGACCAGCCATCCCCTGCAGTTCATGCGCATGGACCTTGGCCTGGAGGACTCTTGCCGCGAATTGTTTCTCCTGTTGCGGGAAGCGCGTCCGTTTGCGTTTATTCATTTGGCGTTTGTGCTTGATCCCGTCCGCACCGGTGTGCTCGACCTCGACCGTATGTGGCAGATCAACGTGGCTGGTACGGCCCGGGTCATGGAAGCCATCACCGAAGCCAATCGTGACGATTTCATCGTAGGAAAATTTATTTTCCCCAGTAGTGTCTCCGCGTACGGTCCGGACCTGCCAAGTTTCGTGAGCGAAGACTTTCCCCTGGGCGCGCACACCCTGCCATACGCGATTCACAAAATGGAAGCTGATAAAGTCGTGCAGCAGCGTTCCCCTGCGCTGCGAGGCTGTAGCGTCTACATGCTGCGTCCACATATTTTTGCTGGCGCCAGCGTAGAAAACTACATGGTCGGGACTTTTCGCGGGACGCCTAACGGCCGCAGCCAGCGGGCGGCTAAGATGCAGGACCAAGGCAAGCGGCTTCCCTGCGTGTTGCCCTACGGAAGCCAATATCTTGAACATCGTTTGCAGTTCGTGCACGTAGACGACATGGCTCGACTACTGGCGCATATCATCCACAAAACGGAACCTGAATCCCAGCGTCTCACTGTGCTGAATGTGGCTGGACGGGGCGAACCTTTGACCTGTGCGCGTTGCCTCGAACTGGCCCAGGCCAAGCTCATTCGCGTCCCGGGCAAGTGGGCACTGCGCGCGATTCTGCAACTCATATGGAAGCTCGGTGTGTCGGCGATTCCTCCCGAGGCCTTGCCCTACATGACTGGCGAATATCTTATGGACACCGAACGTCTGCGCAAATTCCTGGGCGAGGATTATGAGAGTGTGATCCGCTACACCATCGCCGATGCCTTCGCAGATTGCTTCGCTGCGGACGCTTCCGCCACGGCAAGAGCGTCCGCGGGCGGGCAGACGCATTAGGTCCGGCCGCCGCCTGCATCCGGCGAACCCAACCACTTCCATTCTGGTTTCAGATCGAACAGCGGAGGGTAGGGCAAACACCACGATGGGGACGGACCGGAAACCGCTCGCGACCTTTCTTGAGCCATGCCAGTTGTTCGGGGCCGACCCCGGCTTGGCTCGTGAAAGGCTATCCAGAGCGATAGAATGCACTCCGCGATGATCGAACGAGCAGTAGCTCTCGCCCAAACGTCGCGATTTGCGTGCCCCGCCGCCCCGCATCGTGCTCGCCCGGGACGTATTTCACCAGAGGCATGTGCATCCCGAGCGAGATCTCAATGACCTGTTTCCTGCCACCTCCTTGGTGGTTCCCAAGAGATTGGCCGGCCCGCTAAAAGACGGCGATTCCCGTCCTTCATTTCGACTCCGTCAGGGTTTAGCGTGCACTATGGATAACTGGGGAATCTTGGGTTTATTCCCTCGCCGTGATTGTCAATTTTTTGTCATGGAATAAATTCCCTGATTCTTGGTTTACCTTATGTAAGTGGCGGGAGAGCGTTTGACGGCAGCGACTTTTGAAGAGCTGGCCATGCCCCTTTTTGACCAGCTATACAATTTCGCGCACTGGCTCGCCCAAGACCGGACGGAAGCGGAAGACCTGGTGCAGGAGACCTATGTCAAGGCGCTGAAGGGCTTTTCCTCGTTTCAGGCAGGCACAAACTTCCGCGCATGGATGTATCGCATCTTGCGAAATACGTTTCTCACGTCGCGCACCGGATTGAAGGCAACGGCGACCGTGGAGCTTGATTCTGACGATAGCCCAGAATTGTCGGCAGGGCCAGAGACACCCGAAACCATCCTCATCGACAATTCCCAGCACCAACTCCTTCAGTCCGCGATCGAATCTTTGCCCGTGCGTTTTCGCGAGATACTGTTGTTGTGCGAGGTGGAAGAAATGTCTTACCAGGAAATTGCGGAAACGCTTTCGATTCCCATGGGAACCGTGATGTCACGCCTCTCACGCGCCCGCAAAGCGCTTCGTGAAAGCCTGCAGCAGCAGTTGGTGAAAGCCTGAAAATGGACCATTGGACGGCAAAACTCGAGACTTACCTCGACGGAGAACTTTCCACAAGCGAGATGCGAGATTTGGACGCTCACGTCCGAAGTTGCCCGTCGTGTGCCGCGGATGTTCTGAACCGGGTCCAGCTTAAACGTGCGGTGCACTCTGCCGGCAAGCGCTACAGCCCGAGTCCTGATTTCCGCGAGCGCATACGCAAG
>Ga0210407_10004693_pt1 | contig 10691 bp, 11 predicted proteins | sample IncBWC27MmetaG_FD_150860 | JGI IMG/M metagenome (GOLD analysis project Ga0210407, IMG submission 150860) | Forest soil microbial communities from Barre Woods Harvard Forest LTER site, Petersham, Massachusetts, United States - Inc-BW-C-27-M | ecosystem: Environmental > Terrestrial > Soil >... | reverse complement strand
GCTTAATTCCATCGGCGCGGAAATCGGCAAACCCATAGCTCCGCAAACCGCGAGCGTCGGCGTCTCGACGAGCAAGTTCGTGCGCAAGGAGGGCGATGTCATCCGCCACAACATGGGCTGGACTTTCGTGCTGCTCGCTTATCTGATCCTTATTGCCATCGGGTTCTACTTCGTGAATCCAGCGGTGATGACGCTGAAATAGACCGCCCATGCCGGGAGCGTCCGATGCCCGCATCTGCAAGATCGGCGCGATGCGCGTCCCTGAAGGCTCGCCAAGGTCCGCAAGGTCCGCCACCGGACAGAACTCCTTGCGACGCACGGGGATACTGCCCATATGAAAGCGATGATCAACACCTTCAAGATTGCCTACGCGGTCGCTCCCGCCGCCGCACCTCCATTCGAGCACCGCCGGCCGGCACCGACCGTCAAAGCACCGCGCGATAAGTCTGTTACGTCGGATTATTGGATCCCGGTCGAAAACCGGATTCGATTCGTTGCGTGGTTCTTGGTGATCCTGACCGCGATCGCCGACGTCGCCGTAACGTTCGGCTAACTCGCGGCGTGTCATTTCAGACCAGTCCGCTCGCGCTTGAACGTTGTCGAGGCTCTAACTCTCCGACTACGTACCGCCGGTGATCAAGCGGATACTGCCGCCAAACTTAAGGTAGGCCCAAAACCAGTTGGTCAACGTCGCGAGCCGATTTCTGACGCCCAGCATGAAGGCGATGTGCACGGTTCCCCACAGCCACCATGCGGGTGCGCCCGACAGCTTCAAGATGCCGAAATCCGCCACGGCGGCCTTTCGGCCGATGGTGGCAAGAGAGCCCAAGTGGCGATAACGAAATGGCGGCACTGGCTTACGCGATTCGACCATCGCACGAATTTGCTTTGCCACATACGCTCCGCCTTGTTTGGCCGCCGGAGCCAAACCCGGCACCAATTCGCCTTTCCAAGCCTTGCTCGCTGCGGTGTCACCGATCGCGAATACATTGACGAACCCCGGTACCCGCAAGTCATCGCCCACGATGAGGCGTCCCGCCCTATCGGCGGTTGCGTTCAACCACGCCGCCGCCGGCGATGCAGCCACTCCGGCAGCCCAAAGGACCGTACTCGCTTCGATGCGAGTTCCGTCAACGGCAACACCCGTTTCATCGATATGATCAACTCGGCTGCCGAGATGAATTTCCACTCCCAGCTGCTCTAGCGAGCGTTGCGCAATGTGCGCCAGCCGCTCCGGGAAGCTCGGCAGCAATCGCGGGGCGGCTTGGACGAGAATCACGCGGGCTTGCGCCGGATCGAACGCGCGGAAATCCTTTTCCAATCCAAAACGGGCCAATTCCGCAATCGCGCCCGCGAGTTCCACGCCAGTGGGGCCGCCGCCCACGATCAGAAACGTCAACAATGCTTTACGGTCTTGCTCGAGAGACGCCGCTTCGGCGCGTTCGAATGCCGTCAAGATCCGGCGGCGAATTTCCAAGGCATCTTCGATGCGCTTGATGCCCGGTGCGAAGCGCGCCCATTCATCTTTTCCGAAATAGCTGTGGGTGGCGCCGGTGGCGAGCACCAGATAATCGTACGGAATCTCGCCATTTTGCGTCGACACCGTTTGCCGTTGCGTATCCACTCCGGTGACGGTGCCGAGGAGCAGCCGGATCGACGGCGAATTTCGGAACATCTGGCGTGCCGGCCTCGCTATATCACCCGGAGACAAGGCCGCCGTGGCGACTTGATAAAGCAGCGGCTGGAACAGGTGATAATTCGTGCGGTCAATGAGCGTCACTGCCACAGAGGCGTCGCGCAAGCCTTGCGCGCATCGCAGGCCGCCGAAGCCTGCTCCGACGATGACGACTCTCGGTAATCCTTGAAGACCCTCGAGACTATGCCTCTTGGTCAAAGGGAAAAAGCGATCGCGCAAACGCACGAGGAGTTCGTCGAGCGACACAACTCCTCCGCCGTACACGCCGAGAATCGCTAGGAACATGAGCAAATAGATCGAGTCGGTGACCCGCGGGTCGATCATCGAATAGGCAAACAGCCCGAAGAGCAGAAACGCGGCGATATAGCGCGTCGCCAGCCCCGTGAGGAGTAAGACTCCGCCCACCCAGGCGGAGGCTAGCGGAACGCGCATGGCGACATCCAACGGCAACCATCGTTCGAGGTCCTTGAACTCAGCGCCCGAGGAGCGCGAAATCGCCGCCATGAGCAAAGCGGAACCCGACCACGCGCGGATGAATGAGGTGTACAGCGGCGTGCCATATGCTCTCAGGCGCTTGGAAAAGCCGATAATTCGAGGAATGAGCGGGACGGCGCTGTCATTCAGTCCCCGGCGCAGCAAGTTATCGACCGAAATCGGGCCCGCACCGTCAATCGCAAACCAACCTGCCAGTGCTATCCAAAAGAGCTGGGTATCGTATGGCGTGTAGCGAAGTTGCGTGATCAATGACAGCAGTAGCAGCGGCAGCGCCGCGTATCGAGTCATCAAGCCGATCGCCAGCAGGGCTGCGCACACGATATAAATTGCCGTGCTCAGAAACGCCGCCGAGTTCGGCGCGAGGAATGGGATCGGGTTCTCTTGGCTCGCCACCGCCAGCATGCTCTCCCAGTGCAGCATCTGCATGAAGCCGAAGAAACCAAACAGTTTGGCGATCCAGAGGCGAATCGCTAATTCGATGTAAGGCCACGCAATTCCGCCGAAGAGAGTCCACAGTTTCGGGATTGGCCGAGTCGCTGCTGCGAGTTTGGCGAGAAACGAAGGTCTATTATTGCCGGCGATTTGCGTCCGCATTTGATCCTCCCGAGAGCCGCTCAAGGTAGGGAAATGGCTTCCCTCCCCTCCCTCGTCGACCAATGAATTCAAATCAGTCCTTGATATACAAGAAGGGTACAAGCGAGACCGTCCCGGTCGGGAACTTATTTCCATTCAGCCGCGAATTTATGTAAATCCGAGCGATGCGAGCGCGCTAGGACGCGCGCGATGGAAATCTCTGGATCCAAAAAAATGCTATTTTTCCCGATGTTTTTCGTGCTTTTCTATGCGAAACTGCATGTTAATGGACGTCGCTGGAAGGGAGCGGAAATGGCGCAAAAGTGCCCCGGGCAGGAATCGAACCTGCGACCTAGCGCTTAGGAGGCACTCGCTCTATCCACTGAGCTACCGAGGCAGAAACCTAGAGGCCGGCGCGCCGGCGCCGGCCCAGGGTGTGGTGGAGGAGAAGGGGATCGAACCCTCGACCTTCGCATTGCGAACGCGACGCTCTCCCAACTGAGCTACTCCCCCGAAAAGGGCGACGAATACTAGCAGCAAAGCGGGGTTCTGCCAAAGTATCGCCGCCGGGGGAAACCTAGCTAAGATGCGGCATAGGAGGGACATTTACATGCTCAAAGTGGGCGAACGTGCCCCGGAATTCACGCTTCCGGACGAGACCGGAACAGACCGAACCCTGACCGAATTATTGCGTAGCGGCCCCATCGTGTTGTATTTCTATCCTGCGGATTTCACCCCCGGATGCACGCGTCAGGCCTGCGTACTGCGCGATTTGGATTCGGAGATTCAACGCGCCGGACTTCGCGTCGTAGGAATCAGCCCGCAGAGCCCCGCGTCACACACGAAATTCCGCGACAAGTACAAACTGCCGTTCGTTCTGCTTTCGGATCAGCACAAGGCCGTCATCAAAATGTATGGAGTCAACGGTCCATTGGGAATCGGAGTGCGCCGGGCATCGTACTTGATCGACGGGGGCCGGCGCATTCGCGATGCGGTGCTGGCGGATTTCATGATTGGGCGCCACGCGGATTTCGTGCGCAAGGCAATCACGCTGCGCGCCGCGAATCCTCAATAATTCAACCGCAACAAGTTCGCGCGGCCGACCCGCGGCACAGTCACGACATACATGACGCCATAGTCATGTTCATCGATGCTGGGTATACCGCTCTCGCCCGCCAATTCAGAAACGATTTTAGGCACGGTATCGATGTGGCCGACAATCAGCACTCGACCCCCGCTGTGCTCGCGCAATACCCGGCGCGCCAAGCCCTGGCTGTCGTCGGCCGGCGCAACGATCGGAACGATACCGAGTTGCGCGGCCAATGGCGCCGCCGTTAGTCGATTTCGCAACGCCGCAGAGGTGTAAATCGCATCGAGGCGGCCGGGACCCTTAGCATCACCAAACATCCTTTCGAGCAGGGCTGCTCTCGCCTCGCCCGCCGCGGAGAGCTGCGGATCGGCCAGGCTGCCCGCCTCTTTTTCTGCATGACGAATCACGATCACGGTGGTCGAATTCGCGGTACCCCAAATCCAGATCGCGAAAATCGCAACACCCAACATCACGAAACCGGCACTCCCGAACAACCAGACCGGGGTCATGAAAGGCCGATGCTGAAGGTTCACGCGGTCGCTTTTCATGTCAGTATCATAGGATGAATTCGGATTCCGCGCCTCAGCTGCGAGTGCTGATTCTTGCGGCCGGTTTCTCGTCGCGTCTGGGCGAACCCAAGGCCCTGGCCAAAGTACACGGCAGAAGCTTGCTGCGGGGAACACTTGAGTTGACGGCAGTCCTTGGACCCATGCAAATCATCGCCGTGGTGCCGCGCAACGCCGCTCGGTATCGGGTCGAGGCGCGGGGGATTAATGTCATCTTCTATGTCAATTCGCGACGTGCTCAAGGACTGTCGAGTTCCGTGCGCGGCGGCATCGCCCGGGCTCGATACGCTCCGGCTGTTTTATTGCTGCCGGTAGATTTGGCACAGCTGCGGCGCGCCGAACTCAAACGGCTGATCTCGCGTTGGCGTGGCGCTCGCCGCTGCGTGATCGCCCGGCGCGTAACGGGACAAGGCGTGACCCCGCTCATTTTGCCGCACTGGCTGTATCCGCGAGCGTGCAAGCTCAAGGGTGATATTGGACTGCGCGAACTGGTGGCGCGATTGCCGCGCGACACCGTTCGACTCGTCGATTTGCCGTCGGCGGCGCTCGACGTCGATACCGAGCGGGACCTGGAGGCTGCGCGGCGGCAGTACCGAGATCGCAGCTAGCCCCGCGATTAGCCGTGCCGCGCGGCGAGTCAGTCCGACCAGTGCGGATACTCGCGAAATGCCTGGAGCGCAGTCTCGATCTTCGGGCGCGGCAGGTCCAAATGCGTCACCAACCGGGTACGAGGAGCCACCGTAGCATTAATGCCCCGTTGTTCCAGATGCGCCTTGAGTCCCTGGGTCTGCCGCGCAGGGATATCGACATACAGAATGTTGGTTTGCGGCGGCACTACGTTCAAACCCATAGCGCGCAATCCGGCGCCCAAATACTCCGCGTTGGCATGATCATCGGCGAGCCGCTGCACATGATTCTGAAGCGCGTACAGGCCAGCCGCTGCCAGCACTCCGGCCTGGCGCATGCCGCCGCCCAAAGCCTTGCGCCAGCGCCGTGCGGCGGCGATAAAATCCCGCGACCCCACCAATACCGATCCGGCGGGCGCGCCGAGACCCTTCGAAAGACAAATCGACACCGAGTCAAAGCCCGCCACTGCTGTGCGTTCGTCGACACTGAGCTTCACGACGGCGTTGAAGATTCGCGCGCCGTCGAGATGCGTGGTAAGTCCGCGCGAATGAGCGAATGCCGTGGCCTCGCGTTGATACGCGCTCGGCAACACACGGCCGCCGATGGTGTTTTCCAGAGCCAATAGTCGCGTGCGGGCAAAGTGATAATCGTCGGGTTTGATCGCGGCGGCAATGCGCTCGATCGCGATGCCGCCGTGCGGCTCATTCTCCAGCGGCTGCGGCTGGATACTTCCGAGAACCGCGGCACCACCCTGCTCATATTTATAGGTGTGCGCCTCTTGACCCACCATGTACTCATCGCCGCGGCCGCAGTGAGCCATCAATGCGGCTAAATTGCTTTGCGTACCGGTCGGAAAGAACAGCGCGCTTTCGAACCCGAAGCGCTCGGCGGCGATTGCCTGTAAGCGGTTGACCGTGGGATCGTCGCCATATACGTCATCGCCGACTTCCGCAGCGGCCATGGCCGCGCGCATTCCCGGAGTCGGCCTGGTGACGGTGTCGCTGCGCAAGTCGATGCTAAAGGAGGATGTTTGCGCTCCATCCATATGGCTCTCCCGACCCGGTGCGATCAAGGCTTGGATGTAGTATCGGCCGGCGGGAATGTCTTGAGCGAGCCTGGACCGTAGCAGCCCACTCCCTCGCCGCATACTTGATTGACAGGGCACACGACCGGTGTTCCCTTCACGCAGCCGCGGGCATCGGCGCCCGGCGAGCGCGGTGCACAGCGTTCGCGGCCGTTGCAGGCGCGCCCGTCATCGCAATCCGAATCGGTGGCGCACGTCATGGCCGCTTGATCGCGTTCCACCGACGCGAGTTCTCCTTGCCTGGCGATCACACCGGATAAGGTGGCATCGAGCAATCGCACCCGCGATCCTCCGCTCGAGGGCAACTCCACATCCGCCGCGACCACTTCCCACGCGGGCGCCGACGCACTGCCGGCGCGATAATAAATTGCGAAGCGCACCACATTGCGGGGATCGAGCGACTCGCTCAGCTTCAGCGGGATGAGGTGCGTGGAAGCAGGGAGCCATGCCTCGCCATGCACCAACGGCAGGCGCCTTGCGCTCTTGCCGGCTTCATAAATGCGCAGCTCCAAATCGCTGCCGGCAGTTAATTCCTTGGGCCCGTTGACGATGCGAACCTCGAGGCGAGACACCGGCACCGCTTGGCTCTCAGCGGCAAAGAGCGCGCACCCCAACAATATCGGCCAGACTGACATTGGCAGGTGTAACTTCACGGCACCCTCCGGTTGATCTAAAGTCCGCCGCTATCATAGCCCCATCCTGCCGGCCCGCCACCTCTGCTAGGGTAACGCCTGCATGGCCGCCGCCGGATAGCCGCCGCGACACAACCACTCAAGTGCGCTGGTTGCAGGGTGTCGGTTCGAGTGAGTGAATTTTACATATTCGCGCATGGCGTGCGCATGGCGGCCTCCACGCTTCGAGGCCGTTGCGCGCGGTCAACTGATGAAATCGGAGTGTCTATGAACGAGCTGGCACGCTTCGCCATCACCGAGAAATGGCCCGCGCAGCATCCCGATCGCATCCAGCTTTATTCCTTACCGACTCCCAACGGCGTCAAAGTCTCGATCATGTTGGAGGAGACCGGTCTGCCTTACGAGCCGCACCTCGTCAGCTTCGAAAACAACGATCAGAAGACAGCCGAATTTTTATCCTTGAATCCCAACGGCAAGATACCGGCCATCCGTGATCCGAACGGACCGGGCGGTAAACCCCTGCCCTTGTTTGAGTCCGGCGCCATTCTGATTTATCTGGCCGACAAGTGCGGACTGTTCCTGCCCCAGGACCCCGCAGGCCGGTACGAGACAATTCAATGGCTGATGTTCCAGATGGGCGGCGTCGGCCCGATGTTTGGGCAAGTCGGATTTTTTCACAAATTTGCAGGCAAGGAATATGCGGACAAACGACCGCTGCAAAGATACGTCACTGAATCCAAACGCCTGCTCGCCGTGCTAAACCTAAGGCTCGAGGCCCGAGAATGGCTCATGGGCGAGAACTACACCATAGCCGACATGGCGACTTTCCCTTGGATCAGTAATCTCATCGGCTTCTACGATGCCGGCGATCTTGTCGGCATTGCCGATTTCCCGCACGTGACTCGCGCGCTGCGCTCCTTCGTGCAGCGTCCGGCGGTGATTCGCGGCAGCGTAATCCCGAAACGAACCCCTTGAGCCATCACTCGCGCCGCAGTCTGCGCAACACTGCGCCGCGCAGGTCTTTGAGTTCCTCGATGTGCAGCAACACACCGCAGCCGGTGAATCCCAGGGCACCCACCACGATCGTACCGAACAGCGCCGCAAAATTGACCATAAACGCCTGCGTTTGCCAGTGGGCGAGCAGCCAATGCGACGAGCCGGCGCACACCGCAATCAGCGCGAGCGATGCCGCAGCTATTTTTACCAGCAACACCAACAATCGCCGCGATTCGAGACCCTTCAGCTGAGCCCGCATCAATACGTACAGGAATAGGAAATTGAAGGTCGCGATGCAGCCGGTCGAGAACGCGAGCCCGCGGTGCCCCCACGGCAAGCGAACCGTAAAAATCCAGTTGAGCAGTAAATTGAGCGCGACTGCCGCAAAACTCACGAGCATCGGGGTCTTGCGCCGGTCGAGCGCATAGAAGGCATTCACCAACACCTTGAGTGCCGCATATCCGGCCAGACCAATGGCGTAAAAGCGCAGTGCGCCGGCGGTCTGCGCCGCTTGATAGGCATCGAATCTTCCATGCTGATACAGCAATGAAATGATCGGTTCGGCGAGCATCATGAGCCCGATGGTCGAGGGAATGGTGAGCAAGAATGCCAGCCGCATCGCTCTGCTAAGCTCGGATCGAAACGCGTCCATGCGACCCGCCACCACCAGCCGCGATAGCAGCGGCAGGGTCACCGTTCCTAAGGCAACGCCGAACACACCGAGGGGCAACTGCATCAACCGGAACGCGGCCGCCAGCCAGAAGATCGCGCCGTTTTCGAGGCTCGAGGCGAACACGGAATTGACCAGGACGTTGAATTGCGTGGTGCTGGCGGCAATGACCGCGGGCCCCATCAACAGCAGGATGGCTTTCACCCCCGGATCGCGCCAGCCAAAGTCCGGACGGAACCGATACCCGAGACGCCCGAGCGACGGCAATTGCACGACGAGCTGCAGGGCCCCGCCGATCACCGTCGCGAATGCCAGGCCGATCAGGGCGCGCAGACCGAAATGCGGGTCGATCCAATAACCCAAGATCACGCCGCCGACGATGGAACCTAAGTTGAAAAAGCTGGAGGCCATCGCCGGCATGCCAAAGACGTTTTTGGCGTTCAGCATGCCCATCACGAGGGCGGCGAGCGACACCAGCAGGATGAAGGGAAACATGATGCGGGTGAGGTGCGCGGTAAGCGCGGCCTTGTCCGCATCGAAACCCGGCGCCAATATGCCGACCAGCGAGCTTGAAAAAACCATGCCCGCGATGCAAATGACGCTTAAACACAAGGCCGTCATGGTGGCGACCTTGTTCGCCAGCCGCCACGCGGCTGCATCGCCGCCGCGCGCTATCGTCTTACTGAAGGTGGTGACAAACGCCGTCGACAGCGCGCCCTCGGCGAATAAATCGCGCAACAGATTGGGTATGCGAAATGCGACGGTGAAGGCATCCAGCGCCAGTCCGCCGCCGAACAGGGCGGCGAATATCAGCTCGCGAGCCAGCCCGAGCAGACGGCTGCACATCACCGCCAACCCGATGATGCCGGCCGCCTTGGTGTTCAGCCGTTCGGTGCGCTGATCCACAGGAATCGCCGCGGCGGCGATCGGCGACGCAGCGTTTTTTTTGTTCGGCTCGGTCACGGCGCTCAGTTTACCGCGTCCGAGGGTTGTGCCCGTCCAGCCGGCGCTAATTCATTCCGGCCGCGTCATCAAGCCGTCGCCGCCGCCTTGGTCTTGGCCACCTCGGCGATGACTTCATCGGCGACATTGCGCGGCACGGGTTCATAATGCGAGAACTCCATGGTGTAGGACGCGCGGCCGCTCGTCATGCCGCGCAACTGCCCGATGTAGCCAAACATCTCCGACAGCGGCACGATGGCCACCACCGCGATATTGGAGCCGCGCTCCAGTTGATCTTGAACAGAGCCGCGCCGGCGATTAATGTCGCCGATGACGTCGCCCAAGTAGTCGCCCGGCGTCACCGTCTCCACCTTCATGACGGGTTCGAGCAGAATCGGCGCAGCCTTGCGAATGCCCTCGCGGAACGCAGCCTTCGCGGCGATTTCAAACGTCATCGCGTTGGAATCGACATCGTGGAAGCTGCCATCGATCAACGTCGCGCGGAAATCCACGGTCGGATAGTGCGCGAGCACGCCGTCCTCTTTCTGCACCTTCAAGCCCTTCTGAACCGACGGCACAAACTCCTTCGGTACCGAGCCGCCGACGGTTTCGTCCACGAACTCGAACCCGGTGCTGCGCGGCAGAGGCTCAAAGATGATCCACACTTCGGCGAATTGGCCGGATCCGCCGGTCTGCTTCTTATGAATATAATTCTCTTGAATCTTCTTGGTAATGGTTTCGCGGTACGCGACCTGGGGCTCGCCCATGGTGCCTTCGACGCCGAATTCCGTGCGCATGCGATCCAGGGTGACTTCCAGATGCAGTTCACCCATGCCGCGCAGAATCGTTTGGCCTGTTTCGCGATCCGTTTCCAGGTGCAGCGACGGATCGGCGCGCACCATCTTGCCGAGCGCGCTGCCGAATTTTTCCTGTTCCGACTTGGTCTTCGCCTTGACGGACACGCTGATGACCGGTTCCGGGAAGCGCATCCGTTCGAGCACCACCGGGTTCTCCGAGTCGCATAGCGTATCGCCGGTCTCAGTGTCCGCCAGCGAAACCAGCGCGATGATGTCGCCGGCGCGGGCCTCATCCACCGGATTGGCTTCCTTGGCAAACATCTCGACCATACGGCCGATCTTCTCGCGCTTGCCGCGAGTCGAATTCAATATCGAAGCACCCTTGGTCAATACGCCGGAGTACACGCGGATGAAGGTAAGCGCGCCGTAAATATCGTTGATCACCTTGAAGGCCAGCGCGGCAAAAGGCTCATCGTCCGAAGTTTTGCGCTCACCGATGGGTTCGCCGTCGGCATCGACGGTC
>Ga0210407_10004692_pt1 | contig 10692 bp, 8 predicted proteins | sample IncBWC27MmetaG_FD_150860 | JGI IMG/M metagenome (GOLD analysis project Ga0210407, IMG submission 150860) | Forest soil microbial communities from Barre Woods Harvard Forest LTER site, Petersham, Massachusetts, United States - Inc-BW-C-27-M | ecosystem: Environmental > Terrestrial > Soil >... | reverse complement strand
GATATTGCGCGGATCGATTACGATCGGGTTCATTCCGCGTTTCAGGGCTGCGACCGTCGCCGTCGCGTGCGTGATGCGCGTAAACGAAGGATTGTAGCCCCACAGGATGAGACAGCCGGATTCCGCGATGTCTGCCATCGCGCCGCCGGCACTTCCCGTGGCAACGCTGCCAACGCCGAAGACATAGCGCGTCGCAAAACCACGTCCCCAGCCGCATAGGTCGAGGTGCGACACCTGGTTGGGCGTGCCGAAAGCATTCATAAGTCTACGAACGAACACCGCGGAATCCGCGATAGCCGTTGTCGAGGGGGATGATTGGCTGAAAGCGACCGCTTGAGGCCCATGCCGCTCCGCGATGTCGCGCATTGCGGCGGCGATCTGGTCAAGCGCAGCATCCCACGAAATTTCCTCCCATCCCGGATCGGCGTCGCCTTTGGGCTGCGTTCGACGGAGCGGCTGCGTCAGCCTATCCTTGTGATAGACCAGTTCGGGAGCCGCACGGCCCTTGGCGCAAATTGATGCGCCGGTAGGGTGGTCGGGATCGGGATCTAGACGTGTAAACCTGTCATTGGTTACCGTCGCCACCGTTCCGCAGCGAGCGATGCAAAGACTGCAGTACCCATGCAGCTGCCGCATATTCGGCGTATCTGCTGACATGCACAAACTCCATTGTGCCAACACTGTGCAAACGAAACCGAGTTTACATCCGCAAGCTGTCTTTTGACAGTCGGGCAAGAGGAGCCGCCACTCATTCCCGTGTCAGCCGTTTAGGGCGGACCGGGAGTAACTCCTCGGCCGCGGGGAAGTCGACAGCAATATCGCCGAAGTCGATCGCGACCGTGCCTGTCAGGCTTCGCCTGGTTCGAAAAATCTTGGAGTAGTGAGTAGTCCCCCAAGGCCGATTACTCACAAGGCCGATTGCTCAGGTTTGCTTAACCAAACGCTGGATTCGGCAGAGTTGCGGGCTGCGTAAACAGAAAGAAAATCTAATCCCGATAAAGGATGACCGCTTCATATCGTTTGTGACTGCTATACCGTATTGGGGCCGCAAAAGCGGTGGGGATTTACCATGGTCGCCGAGCAAAGAAAGGCACCGAACGTCGAGAGCGAGCGATCTAAATCTTCCTCTAGCCTCGATCTTTCGGCCCCGGCCGAGCTCGTCGGTGGAACGGATCGGCCGCCGGGATTGGATGTCCGAGCCCAATCAGCACTCCTGCAAGACGCTTTTGAAAGGACAGACCCGCTCGAACGCCATACGCCAGCCTTCGCTCCATCGTCCCAACGCGGCGACTTGATTGCTCGGTACGGGTGGCGCGTGTTCAAGTCGGCGCCCGGTGTCGCTGTCGTCATCATTGCCGGGGTAGGGCCTGTTCAGCGCCTGCTTGAATTTTCGAGCGTTGAAGCAGTCGTCAACGCTCGTCTCGTCACGCTCCGAGCGCCCATCGAGGGCAGGATCGAGGATTCCGGCTTTGCGCCCGCAATCGGCGCCGCAGCGCCCAAGGGCCTGCCCATGTTGCGCATCTCCAACAGCAGGGCTGATCGCGCGCGGCTGGATGATCTGCAGAGACTGGTCGATCAGGCTGAGGATGAGCGCCCGACCATCGCCCGACGCCTCACGCGGCTAAAGGAAATTCACGAACAGATTTCTCAACAGGCACAAGCATTTCAAGCCGGACGCATCAGGCAGCTCGAAGAACATGTGATGGACCTGAAGGCGCAGGCTTCCGCCATCGAAGCTTCCGAGTTCGAAGCTGCGTCGACGCTTGCGCGCACGAAAGCGCTGGCTTCATTCGGATATCAGACCCCGGTTGCGGTAGAGAGGGCGGAACGCGACGCGAAAGTCGCGACACAAACCCAAACGTCACTCAATCACCGGCTGTTCGCGAGTGTGGTCGAGCTGGAGGCCGCTCGGCGCGGCGAATATGTCGGCGACTCCTACAATGATCGTCCCAGCTCGCTTCAACATGCCGATGAGCTATCGGTCCGCGTTGCCGAGACCGAGGCAGAGCTTGGTTCGCGCGACCGACGGCTCGCCACGCTTCACGCTGCACGGGACGCCGAAGCTTCACGATACTCAGAACTTTCCAATGCGGTCCTGTCATCTCCGACCGACGCGCTGGTTTGGGAGATCCTGGTCTCTCCCGGTGAGGATGTGAGAAAGGGTCAAGACCTCCTGCGCCTTCTCGACTGTTCCGGCGCCATGGTTACCGTCACAGTCCGGGAATCCGTGTTCAATCAATTGCGGCTTGGCGACAAGGCGCAATTCCGTTTTTCCGGACAATCGGGCAGCTACGACGGGACCATCGTCCGCATGTCGGGGAGCGCGGCACCTCCAGACAACCTCGCCATTCAACCAACCGGATCTTCGTCAGCAGGATATCGGGTCGCTGTCTCGGTCCCGGATCTGGCATCGACACAATGCGCTGTCGGACGCACTGGAACGGTCGTGTTCAACCCCTCAGCCGGCGCCCGCGGGCCCTTGCAGCCGCTTCGAGACGCGATTTCCTCGTTCTTGCCGGGCTCTTGATCGCAATGTCCGGGTTCGAATCGATCGCACCGGCGGTGATGGTGACTGGCCTTCTTTGCCTGTTTCTTCCTTGGGCCAACCGCGCAAATCCCTGGGTCCGTGCCACGTTCGTGGCGGTCTCTCTGATCATGACCTGGAATTATTTGCTTTGGCGGATCACTGAAACCCTGCCCCCATTTGGCTTCTCCGCCGATTGGCTGTTTGGAATGGGTTTTCTGAGCACGGAGGTCCTGACCGGAATTGGAGGGACCATCACATGGATCTTGTTGTCCCGGAGCTCGTCGCGGTCGGCGACCGTCGCGACCAACATGCCTTGGCTTGAGCAGGCAAAGCCACTCGTCGACGTTCTGATCTGTACCTACAACGAAGACCAGGCCATCCTGGAGCGTACGATCATCGGCGCGATGGGCATGACCTATCCAAATTTCAGGCTTTGGGTGCTCGACGACGGTCGACGTGGTTGGTTGGCTGATCTCTGCGCTCAAAGAGGCTGCCACTATCTGACGCGGCCGGACAACTCTCATGCCAAGGCCGGCAACATCAATCATGCGGTTGGGCATCTCGCAGCACTACCGTCGCCGCCGGACTTCATTGCCGTGCTCGACGCGGATTTTGTGCCCTTCTCAAATTTTTTGTCGCGCGCCCTTTGTCTGTTCAAGGACCCGGCCGCCGGTATCGTGCAGACGCCGCAACATTTCTTCAATCCAGACCCAATCCAGAGCAATCTGGCAATATCGGAAGTCTTTCCGGACGAGCAGCGATTCTTCTTCGACATCATCATGCCCTCCAAGGACGCGTGGGAGCTGGCGTTCTGCTGCGGTACGTCGTCCATCATCCGCTTTTCGGCGTTACGTGAGATCGGAGGCTTTCCGACGGATTCGGTGACCGAAGATTTCCTGCTCACCGTTCGCCTGCGGGAGCGTGGCTACAAGACCCTATACCTGAACGAGAAGCTGTCCGTTGGCCTGGCGCCCGAGGGGATCAATGAATACGCCACTCAGCGGACTCGCTGGTGCCTTGGTCTCGTGCAAATCTGCCGAGGGCCGTCCGGTCCCTTTCGCCTCGGCAACGGTCTTCCGCTTTCGTTTCGGATCAGTCTTGTTGAAACGTTCCTCTATTGGGGCGCGAGCTTTCTGTTTCGCATGTTCTGCATGCTGGCCCCCGCCTTGTTCTTCTTGTTCAACATTCGCATGGTGCAGGCAAACTTTTCGGATGCAATCGCGCACTTCGCTCCCATGGTGATTACGCAAGTTGCGATCACCACCTGGCTCGGCGGCGGCCGCATGCTGCCGTTGATTTCCGACGTGTACCAAATGCTTATCGCCCCGGAGATTATCGCGGTCGTAGCCCTTGCGCTCATACGACCCCGGGGTCACAAGTTCAAAGTCACCGCCAAGGGAATTCACTATGCCGGCCTGAATGTCCACTGGCGTCTGCTCTTTCGCTTCCTCGCTTTGGCCTCGATCACGATTGTGGGTCTTGCCAAGGTCTTTGCATTCGACAACTCGGACCTGATCGAGGACGGCGGAGCGATAAATCTGTTCTGGGCCTGGCACAATCTGCTTGTGTTGACGATTTGCTGCCTGGTCTGCGTCGAGCAGCCGCGACGGCGTTCCGATGAACGATTCGCCACGAGGGAAAAAGCACTCATCAAAATCGGAGATCGGTTGTCCGTCTACGACGTCAAGGACATTTCCGCCAGCGGAATGCGCCTGGCGGGTGAGATAGCAGATCCGATAGGGTCGCCAGTCACACTCATAATGGAGCGAATCGAGAGCCCCGCCGTCATTGCCCGCAAGGGCGCCAACGAGTTTGCCGTCATTTGATCGGCGACCAAGCGCGTGAGGCGATGACCCGGCGCGTCTATTCGGAGCGATACGGCAAACCACTCGACAATATTGATCCAGGCCGCGTTCTCGCGGGCATTCTTCATCGGCTGGCCCGATAATAAGGCGACGCTGTCAGAAAGGGCGTTGATCGCGCTGGTCTCTTATTGGTTAGCGAGTCGCTATCTGCTTTGTTCAATTTGGAACCAGATTACAACGTGCTCCTTAGAGTTTTACGCTCATTATAGAAAATTTCCTGGGAGACACAGTCGGCGGGGCACGGACACGTTATGACTGAATCAAAATCATTTTTGCAGGAATTGGATGAAGCTGTTTTGCGCGGGTCGGCTGAAAGCCGCGCCAGAGCGCTTTCATATGCGACCGATATGCTGATGATCGGCCGCTATACCGAAGACGAGATCTGGGTGTTCGGCGAGGTGATCGGACGGCTGGCGGACGTGATCGAGGTCGCGGCGCGGGCGCAGCTTGCGAGGCGTCTGGCAGACGCGGCAAACGCTCCCATGAACGTCGTCGAGAAACTTGCCTTCGATGATTCCATCGACGTTGCAGGTCCTGTCCTCGAACATTGTGAGCGGCTCGACGCCAAAACCTTGATCCGCAACATCAGAACCAAAAGCCAGCGGCACCTGCTAGCGATTTCCAATCGAAAGTCCATTCCTTCCGTTGTGACGGATGAGCTGGTGACGCGCGGAGATCAGATCGTTGTGACCTCGGTTGCGGCGAACGAGGGTGCCAGTCTATCGGACTACGGTTTTCTCCACATGATTGAGCGGTCCAAGGGTGATTCGATTCTCGTGGTAGAGCTCGGCCGTCGAAAGGACATTCCAAGACAGATGTTCCAGCAGCTCATCGCAAAAGCGTCGGCTGACGTCAGGCGAAAGCTGGAACAGGAGCGGCCCGACCTGCTCGGCGAAATCCAAAGCTCTGTGACCGAGGTTGCGGGAACACTACAGTCCAAATTCGGCCCGGCAACGGAGCGGTATTTTGCCGCCAAGAAGCTCGTCTTTTCCCGGCATAGGCTCGGCGAGCTGAACGAGAAAAACATTCTCGACTATGCGCGAGCCCACAACGTTGAAGAGGCTACGGTTGGGCTTTCTCTGTTGTGCTCATTGTCCGTCGGTGCGGTCGAGAGAGCGCTGACGGATCCGGAAATGACGCTCATCCTGGCCAAGGCTTGCAACTTCGAGTGGGAAACCGCGATGTCGCTGTTGTTTCTCAGCGCGAAGGATCATCGTATCAAGTCGCATGATCTCGACCGGCTGCATGACGAGTTTGTTCGTCTTAACCCTAGCACCTCACAAGAAGTGTTGAACTACTATCAAGCCCGCAGGCTCGAAGGGGCTGCGAAGTTGGATCAGCATCGTTTGCCACAACTTCACGCGGTATGAGAGGCCGGTCGCGTTGTGGAATGCGCGATGGCCGGCGAAGGGAGAGGCGCCCACACTCGACCTGATCCTCGCCTACCACAAAGCGAACAAGTCGCCGATCTTGAAGCTACTTCTCTCGCGAGTTGGCAAGCTTGCCGGCGTTTCCTGATTGCGTCGGGCCCCTTCAATCAGCCAGTCCCGGAAAGCCTCCATCGTCCGCGCCTTCCGAAGCCCTGTTTAATCGGTTACCCTCCTCCATACCCAACCCAGGGGGACGAGGAGGCATATGCGTCCAGTTCTTCGGCCTTCTGTTAACAGACGACATCTGCTCACGATGAGTGCCAGCTTATCGCTGGCAACTTTCGCTTCGCTGGCCATCTGGCCGCACTCGGGCGCAAGCCAATCCGGTCTGGTGGAGGGCTACGCCGACAGTGACGGAGTGAAGCTGCACTTTGTCCAGGGAGGTGAGGGCGAGCTCATGCTGTTCCTGCACGGCGTCCCGGACACCTGGACGCTTTACACGAGCCAGCTCGCGGAGTTTAGCCGAGACCACATGGTGGTGGCTCCCAATTTGCGAGGTTTTTCGCCATCAGATCAACCGAAGGCTGTCGATGCCTATGCCATGCCAAGATTGTTGGGCGATGTACATGCCCTGCTCCGGTATTTCGGCCGTGAACGGTGCATCCTGGTGGGCAATGACTGGGGTGGCTACATTGCCTGGGTGTTTGCCTCGGCCTATCCGACCCGTGTCGAACGCTTGGTCATTCTCAATGCGCCGCATCCAGCCATACTCCTGCGTGAGGTCCGCAATAGCGCGGCGCAAATTCAGGCATCGCAATACGAGCGCGATTATAACAGTGCTATTGCCCCTTATCCGTCCTGGTACAACTACTACCGCGCGGATCCGATCAAGGTGCCTTCTTCCATCTCTGATGCAGCGCATACAGAAATGCCAGACCTCGCTGCCCGGTTCTTTGCCGATGTGGCAGAACCTCCCGCGACCACATCACTCCGGGTGGACGTTCCAACGCTGGTTCTGTGGGGAATGCAAGACACTGTCTGCTTGCCCGGTCAACTGGACAACCTCCACGACTATGCGCCGAATGCAATCGTGGTTCGGATCGATGATGGGGGCCACCTCCCGATGCAATCCCATCCGATGTTGGTAAATCGCGCAATTCGGGACTTCCTGCGGCGTGCGCCTCATTGAAATGGTAAAATAGCTCCCGGCCCTCCGGGGTCATTCCGCGGCTGTTTGTTGCGGTGCATGAGTCGCGTTATGACCCCTTCAAGCCATGCCAAGCTGGGAGGAATGCTGTCCCTCCCTCCGGTTCTTGTGCGATCGTTCGCGGTGCTGACGGCTGTCACCCAGATGCGGCGGCACCTCAACGTTGAAAGCGGCTTGATTAGTCGCGCGTCCAAAGTTTGAATCCTGTCCTGGGCCATCTCGACGCCGGGAGTTCGCATGCGCCGCTCGGATCTGACAATCTGCCTGATAACCGACGAAGTATCGCCCTCACTCGACGAGGGGCTCGCCTTCGCTCGCGAGGAGGGCATCGGTACAATCGATCTGCGTGTCATCGATGGACGCAACGTCCTGGCGCTGTCACGCGGCGAGCTCGCTGACGCGGCGCAGCGCGTGCGGGCTGCGGGACTATCGGTGTCATGCATCTGCACGCCACTCCTGAAATGGAGCCCGCCGGGCAAGCGAGCGCGAACCGAGGGCGATCAGTTCGGCTTCGAGCTCGGCGATCAAACGCCGCGCGACGTCTACGCCCGGGCTTTCGCGGCTGCGGATATGCTTGGCGCGCGCAACCTTCGCGTCTTCAGTTATCTGGCCTACGACGACTACTGCCTGGATGACCTGCGAGAGCCCATTGAAGATCTGCTTGCGTTTGCGGAAAAGTTCGACATGAAGGTGCATGTCGAGAATGAAGGCGTGTGCAACGTCGCAGGCTTCGCTGAACTCGAGGCGGTGATGACGACATATCGCCATCCGCGTCTGAGAGCACTACCTGACATTGCCAATGCATATCGAAAGTCCAGGCCGCTATCAGCAGCTGATCTCGTGCGGCTGTTGCCCTTTACGGACATGCTGCACATCAAGGATTACGACAATGCGTCGCGCTGTTTCGTCGCCGTTGGCGAGGGAGATATACCGATCGCGACTCTGTTGGCTGCGACGCTGCCGACCCACGAGGCAGCCCTGACGCTGACTATCGAGACGCATGCTTCCTCAGAGCCCCTCGACACCACGCGACGATCAGTCGACGGGCTGCGCCGCATGGTCGATCGTGTCGGGCTCGCCTGATAAGTTCTGCATTCGCAATCCGGATGCACATGGGGCAGTCGACGGGGGTAACTCATGTCGCGGAATGTTTTCGCTGCGGCCACCCGCCTTCGGGAACTCCGATCGCTGAAGGTGGAGCGCGTTGTTTTGCTCAGCCCGAGCTTTTCCGAGTCTGACCCTGAACGAACGTTTGAGGGAGGCGTTGGCTGTCAAAGGGACTACCCGCGCCACTCGATCATGTGGTAGCGTCGTATGTTTCCAGCAGGAACCTGCCGAAGAAGGTGATGAGGTGCCATTGGACGGAAGGGAACGCCAATGAACTCCACGCCGAACGCAAAGCCGACTGAGTCCGACAACGCCTTGATCGTGAGCGCGGATGAAGGGCTCGCGCATCCTCATCGCCAGATCGCGCCTGCGGGCGAAGACCTAAAAGCAACTGAATCCGGCGATGCACTGGTTGAAGGTGCGGATACAGGGCAGGCTCAAGAAAAGATAGCGCAGACCAATGAACAGGTCACGCCGTCCGCATCGAACCCGAAGGCAACTGAGTCCGCCACTGGGCTGATTGAGCCCGCGGACGGACGGCTGGCGCGCGAAACCGGACAGATTTCCAAGCCAGAGCCCGATGCCGTGCAAGATCCCTCGGCCGTCCCAGGTCGCCCGTTGTCGGCTGGCAGGCCGGCGCTGCGTGCGCTCATCGGCTTGCTATTGGCGGCGGGCATCTTTGTCGCCGCGTTCGTTTCGCAGTCAACTCACATCGATCGGGCCAAGCAAACTGTCGTCCGATGGGTTGCGCAGCTCGGTTCCACGTCATCGGGGCCACTGAACCCATCGGAGCGCAGCGTGCCACGCGGCATATCTGCCGCTCAGCTGAACGCAGCGGAATCAATGCCTTCGCAACCAACGCCTTCGCCTCAGACCGCGCCGCAAGAAGTTGCGGCGACAGCATCGCTCTCTGTCGATCAGGCGCAGATGCTCCAGGAGATAGCGCGCGATGTGGCCAAGCTGGGGCAACGGATCGAGGAGCTCAACACCCGTCAGGAACAGATGGCAGGAGAGAATGCGAAGGCAATCGCGCAACTCACGGCGAGCCAGGACCAGTTGGCGCGCGAAAATATTAACGCCATACAGCAGCTCGAGAGAACCCAAGAACAAGTAGCCCGCGACAATGCGAAAACCGCCGAAGAGATCAAGGCCGGCCGAGACCAGATGGCCAAGTTCCTGGCGGCGAGGGCTTCCGAGCAGAACCCGCAGCCCAAGACGCCAGCGCCTAAGCCACGTCTGATTGCTGCCCCGAAGCGTTGAAGCATCCGGGAATGCGGTTGCGTGTGACGGCCTTTTTCGGGGCGCTACGCGGTTTTTATTTCGCTCAGGCCAGTGGCTTGAATCGGAAACGGCAGACCTGACCGCCGCGCTGCATGCATTCTTGATGGTCGATATCGGCTCCCATCAATCCAGTAATAAAGCCGATGTCGAATTGGCAAACCTCGACGTAGTCTTTCGAAAGATCATGATAGACGCAGTTCTTGCACTCGATGCGGGGAAGTTTATCGCCTTCTTCAGCATCGATGACACGAGCGGCAAATCCGGTCTCGTTCATGATCTTGACGATTTCGGCAACACGTTCGATGCGGGTCTTCCCGACAAGGCGTGGAATGGCCGCGGCGGACATATCGACACCAAGCTCGAACATGTATTGTCCGAACTCGCCAGGGCCGATCTTCGACCGCAGCCTTTCAAAAAGGACGCGGGAAAACCACGAATATTTTTTCGGGAAGCTGTCGATGCCGGCATCGGTCAGCACATAGAGATTGCCGGGTCGGCCGCCTGTCTTACGCGACGAACTTCGCGTGACGAAACCGTTTCGTTCAAGTCCGTTGAGATGCTGCTTCACCGCGCTCCGGCTGATGTCGAGGCGGATCGCTATCTCGTTGATCGTAAGACCAGATTTACAATCTAAAAGTTGCGAAAGTAGCTGTTGCTGGGTGTCGCCGCCGGCAAGCAATTTTGCATCCCTCGCTGGGTATTCGCTGCCCTTTCATACGTCATTGCTGTGGAAACTGCAACAAAGTGCGTCAGAACGCTGGCGTCGGAATAGGCGATTTGCCCATAATATTGTTTTGACACTTAAATATGTTAAAAGTACCGTAACGGGTATCGGCGCGGAAGGGAAGCGGCGAGGAAGGAGGACAGCGACATGACTCCGGAACAGACGGCCTTGGCGCAAAACAATTTTGCTCAGGTTGCATCCCTCGCCGAAACGGCAGCCAGGCCATTTTGTGATCGATTGCTTGAACCGAGTCCGTCGCTGCGCGGATTGTTCAAGGAAGACCTGTTGTTCAAGGAAGACCTGCGCGCGCAGCGAATGAAGTTGATGGCGATGCTGACGACCGCCGTCAACAATCTGCACCAATGCGACGCGGCAGCGCCGCACGTAAAACAGCTCGGGCTACTGCACATCACCCCCACGACTGCGGCACCGTCAGAACCGCGTTGATCGACACGCTCGAAAAGGGTCTAGAGCGTTTTCGAGCGAAGCATGCCCTCGGACTTGATCCGCGGGTGGGTACCGGTTCGCGTGAAGAAAACGCGTCAAAACAAAAGACTAGAGCTTCCGTTCCGATTCAATCGGAACGGAAAAGGCTCTAGGCGGGGCATTCA
>Ga0210407_10004690_pt1 | contig 10692 bp, 11 predicted proteins | sample IncBWC27MmetaG_FD_150860 | JGI IMG/M metagenome (GOLD analysis project Ga0210407, IMG submission 150860) | Forest soil microbial communities from Barre Woods Harvard Forest LTER site, Petersham, Massachusetts, United States - Inc-BW-C-27-M | ecosystem: Environmental > Terrestrial > Soil >... | reverse complement strand
CCATGAACTGCGAAGACTTCGTCGTCCGCGGCGCACAACGGGGCAAAGAATACGGCGGCCAGCAGCAGTGCCGCGGCAAATTCAGCAACGGCACTATGGCCAGGCTGCATGGCGATTCTTGCGGTAACGGCGCGCATCGTGGCATGGTATACTATACCCCCCTATATGTCCAAGCGGCGGCGCGCTCGATGGCGCGCACAAGTCTCGCCTGCTGCGGCCGTTGCATGACGCCGCATGACTCGTGCGCATGAAAGGCCGCTATTTTTTCAAATAAGCGTGGACGATCTCGACCAAATCCTCGGCGGCGACCACCCGCGGATCATTGCGGCCGGCGCGGGGATCGATCATGTGCTCGCGAATGTGATCCTCGATCACCTCGGCGATGAAGCCGTCCAATGCACCGCGACAGGAGGTCGCCTGCTGCAGCACGCCGGCGCACTCGTGGTCGGCTTCCACAGCGCGCTCGATGGCGTCGAGCTGGCCCCGCAGGCGCTTGAGCCGATTCAGCAGCTTGGTTTTCTCGATCGCTACATGACCCATTGCTGTTCGATTCCTGGGAACGGGCGGCTATCGTAGCGCACATCACGCACCTTCAATGCCAGAGGGCACGCAGCAGGAAAATAACGCCCAATACGCTGAATATGGCGGCAGCGCCGAAGTGAATCGCCCTGATCGGGAGGCGATCGGCAAAGGCCTTCCCCAGGAACACGACTGGCACATTTGCGAGCATCATGCCGGCGGTGGTGCCTGACACCACGGCCAGGAGATTCGGGTACGCGGCCGCCAGCGCCAGGGTTGCGATTTGAGTCTTATCGCCAATTTCCGCGATGAAGAAGCTGGTGAGGGTGGCAAGGAATGCGCCCATGGCGCTCGCCGTGCCGGCATTCTCGTCCAGCTTGTCCGGTTTCAAGGTCCACAGCGCCATCGCAATCATGCTGAGCCCGACGACGATTTGCAGCGTGCGGGGTTGCAGCAGAGTCCCAAACCAAACCCCGACGATCCCCGCCACCGCATGATTCGCCAATGTCGCGCAGAAGATTCCCGCGATGATCGGCCACGGCCGGCGAAAGCGCGCCGCCAACAGCAAAGACAAGAGCTGAGTGCGGTCGCCGATTTCGGCAATCGAGATCGTCGTAATCGACACCAAAAAACCTTCCATCCGGCTCCTCCGCTGCAGCGAGTGGACAGAAAACAATGAATGGGGCAGGGTGTCAATTGCAACGCAGCGAGGTATGGCATGAACACTGATGATTCCGCCAAGGGGATCAAGACATTGGCTGCTTCACGCGGAGTCGACGCGACGCTGGACCGGCTCGAGAGCGTGGCGAAGAATCACGGCATGACCGTGTTTGCACGCATCAATTTTGCCAAGGATGCGGCGGCGGTCGGACTCAAACTTCCACCCACGCAACTCTTGATTCTCGGCAATCCGACCGGCGGAACGCCTTTGATGGTGGCAGCGCCGAAGCTGGCTCTCGATCTGCCCTTAAAAGTGCTCGCATGGCAGGACGAATCAAACCGCTGCTGGGTCTCCTTCAACTCACCGGAGTATTTGCAGCAACGGCATGGCTTTCCTGCCGCATTGATGGCCAATATTGCGGGCTTGAGCAAACTGGTCGAAGCGGCGCTGCAGGGCCCCTAGCGGTTTGCACTCACTGCATCCGATCGAGCGCCGGAAAGTGTTTCCGCGCGTAGCTCAGCACCTGAGCGTCGGTAGGATGATCGGCGCTTTCGACTGCAACGATCGCCTTGGCGAGCTGTGGATATTTTTCGCGCAAGTAAACCGCGAACTCTTGCTTTGTTTGCGCAGGACCTATTAGTAATATCTCGTGCGCACCCGAAACCGCCTGTGCGACTTCAGCGAAGAAGTGCTGGTCGGCGGGGGACTTGTGGCCGCCGTGCGCGCTTTTTCGACTGTGCACGCGCTGGTGCTGGTCAGGCGCGTGAATGTGGGTGTTTTCCTGTTCCGTCGGCGTGAAGTGCCAAGCGGTCGCCTTCTGATGATCGATCCAAACCACAGCATGATAGTGTGCCATTGGTAACCTCGCTGACATCATATTCTGGTTGAACTATAGATACTTGCGGATTTGATGTTTATGCCATGCCCAACATTCTGACCATCAACGCCGGCTCGTCGAGCATCCGTTTTGCCCAGTTTGAGATCGCTGCGCGGCCGATCCGAGTGCTGGACGGAAAAATGGAGCGGGTCGGAAGCGCCGCAGCGGGAAAAATCGAGACAGGCGCGCCGCAAGGCCGCGCCGGCGTAGAGTCCCCGGTCGATTGGCTGGCAGCGCAGCCTGGCTTTTCAGCGCCCGACGCCGTCGGCCACCGGGTGGTGCACGGGATGCTGCATACGGCGCCGGAGCGCATCACGCCGGAGTTGCTGGGCGAGCTGCGCCGCATGACGCCGTATGATCCGGAGCACCTGCCGCGGGAAATTGAACTCATCGAAGCGTTGCAGCAGCGCTATCCAAATGTGCCGCATGTGGCTTGTTTCGATACGGCATTTCACCGCAGCATGCCCCGTGTTGCCACGCTATTGCCGATCCCGCGCCGCTATATGGCCAAGGGGGTTCAGCGCTATGGTTTCCACGGCTTGTCCTACACGTTTCTGATGCAGGAATTGGCGCGTGTCGATCCGACCGCAACGCAGGGCCGCGTCATCCTGGCGCACCTGGGCAGCGGCGCCAGTCTCGCCGCGGTGCAGGGCGGCCGCTGCGTCGATACCAGCATGGGTTTTACGCCGGCCGCGGGACTGGTCATGGGCACTCGCTCGGGTGATTTGGATCCCGGGCTGATGAGTTACCTTGCGCTCAACCAGCCCATGGATGCGGCGCAATTTCAGACCATGGTCAACCATGAATCCGGGCTCATCGGAGTCTCGGAAACGAGCGCCGATGTCCGCGATCTGCTCGATCGCGAAGCCGATGATTCGCGCGCGCGCGAAGCGCTGGCACTTTTTTGCTACCAGGCGAAGAAATGGATTGGTTCGTTTGCGGCAGTCCTCGGCGGCGTGGACACCTTGGTATTCGCCGGCGGCATTGGTGAGAACGCCGCGCCGCTGCGCCAACGAATCTGCGACGGACTACAGTTTCTCGGCATCCAGATCGATGAACCGCTGAACCGGCGCAATGCGCCGCGAATATCTGCTGATACAGGAGCAGTCGCGGTTCGGGTGATACGCACGGACGAGGAATCCGTCATCGCAGATTTGACCGCCGGCTTGCTGGGAATGATCGACAAAGGAGCGGGAACATGCAAAACGGGGCCGTGACGCCGGTGCTCGATGCAAAGATGGCGCAGAACATTGATGCCTACTGGCGGGCTGCAAACTTCTTGTCCGTCGGCCAAATTTATCTATGCGATAACCCCTTGCTGAAACAGCCCCTGAGTATCGAGCATGTGAAGCGCATGCTCTTGGGGCACTGGGGAACAACGCCCGGCCAGAATTTCATCTACACGCATTTGAACCGAGTCATCAAAAAATACGACCTGGATATGATCTACATGTCGGGGCCGGGGCATGGCGGGCCGGCAGTGGTCAGCGGCACGTATTTGGAGGGCACCTACAGCGAGGTGTATGCGAATGTCAGTCAGGATGAGGCCGGTTTAAAACGGCTCTTTACTCAGTTCTCCTTTCCGGGCGGAATTCCGAGCCACGCCTCGGCCGAGTGCCCTGGGTCGATTCACGAGGGAGGAGAACTCGGATATTCGCTGAGCCACGCATTCGGCGCGGTATTCGATAATCCCGCTCTGATCGCCGCCTGTGTGATCGGCGACGGAGAAGCGGAAACCGGCCCGCTCGCCACGTCCTGGCATTCGAATAAATTCCTGAATCCTGCCAGCGACGGCGCCGTGCTGCCGATTCTTCACCTCAACGGCTACAAGATCGCCAATCCCACGCTGCTGGCGCGCATTTCGCGCGACGAACTGGGGCAATTGCTGCACGGCTACGGTTGGACTCCCTACTTCGTCGAAGGCCACGAGCCCATGCCCATGCATCAGGCGATGGCTGCGACCCTGGACACGGTGGTCGAAGAGATCCGCCGAATTCAGGCGCACGCGCGCGCATCCGCCGGCAGCGTGCAGCGTCCGCGCTGGCCGATGATAGTGCTGGTCTCGCCGAAGGGTTGGACTGGTCCCAAGATGGTGGATGGAAAACGCAATGAAGGAACCTTCAGGTCCCATCAGGTGCCGCTCTCGGATCCGGCCAAGCATCCGGAGCATCTGAGGCAACTCGAGGAATGGCTGCGAAGCTATCGCCCGGCGGAACTGTTTGACGAGCGCGGCCGGCTGAAGGCCGAATTGGCAGCGCTGGCGCCGACCGGCGCACGGCGCATGGGTGCGAATCCAAATGCCAATGGCGGCATGCTGCTGCGCGATTTGCGCATGCCGAATTTCCGCGACTACGCCGTCAATGTACCCAAGCCGGGTGTTGCCGGCATCGGCGATACGCATGTGCTGGGAAAGTTTCTTCGCGATGTGGTGAAGTCGAATGGTTCGCCGCGCAACTTCCGGATCTTCGGCCCTGACGAAACGGTATCGAACGGGTTGGAGGCGGTGTTCGAAGCCGGCAATCGTCAATGGATGGCCGAAACCACCGGCGACGATGAGTTCCAGGCGCAGCGCGGCCCAGTCATGGAGATGCTGAGCGAGCATCAATGCGAGGGTTGGCTCGAAGGCTACTTGCTCACCGGCAGACATGGGCTGTTCAACTGCTACGAGGCGTTCATACAAATCGTTGACTCGATGTTCAACCAGCACGCCAAGTGGTTGAAGGTTACCGCGGGACTGCCCTGGCGGCGCAAGATTGCATCGCTCAACTACCTGTTGAGTTCCCACGTTTGGCGCCAGGATCACAATGGATTCACGCACCAAGATCCGGGCTTCATCGATCATGTGATGAACAAAAAGGCGGAGATAGTGCGCGTCTACCTGCCGCCGGACGCCAATTGCCTGTTGTCGGTGATGGATCATTGTTTGCGCAGCCGGCACTACGTCAACGTGGTCGTGGCGGGCAAACATCCGGCGCCGCAGTGGTTGTCGATGGATGAGGCCATCAGACATTGCAGCGAGGGGATCGGCATCTGGCAGTGGGCCAGCAACGATCAGCGCGGGGAGCCCGATGCGGTGATGGCTTGCGCAGGCGATGTGCCCACGCTCGAGACGCTGGCCGCCGTTTCAATTCTGCGCCGGGAGCTGCCGCAGCTGAAAGTGCGCGTGGTCAATGTGGTCGACCTGATGAAACTGCAGCCGCAGTCCGAGCATCCGCATGGCTTGAGCGACTATGATTTCGACGCCTTGTTTACCAGGGATAAGCACGTGATCTTCGCCTATCACGGCTATCCCTGGCTCATCCATCGGCTGGCCTACCGCCGCCATAATCACGCGAATCTGCATGTGCGCGGCTACAAGGAAGAAGGCACGATCACGACTCCTTTCGACATGGCCGTGCTCAACGATTTGGACCGGTTTCACTTGGTGATCGACGTCATCGATCGGCTGCCGCAGATCGGCAGCCGCGGCGATTATTTGCGGCAGCAATTGCAGGATAAGCTGGTCGAACACAAGCAGTACATAGATCGGTATGGGCAAGACATGCCGGAAATCAGAAACTGGGCATGGTCTGATTAGCGCCGGCCGTTGACTATCTGGGAGTTGCCGGGATGGATTTAACAAGCTTGCGTCAATTCATTGAAAACGTCTGGCAAAGCTCGATCGTCGAGCGGCTGCAGGCCTATATACGGATTCCGAATAAGTCGCCGGCATTCGATCCGGAGTGGGAAAGCCATGGGTACATGGACCAAGCCATTGAGCTGATGGCTGAGTGGTGCCGCAATCAACCCGTGCCGCGCATGGCTGTCGAGGTGCGCCGTTTACCCGGCAAGACGCCAATATTGCTGGTGGATGTTCCGGGCGAGCTGCAAGGATGCGTGCTTCTGTACGGGCATCTGGACAAACAACCGGAGTTTACCGGTTGGCTGCCTGGACTTAGTCCCTGGGAGCCCGTGATTCGCGACGGCAAACTCTATGGCCGGGGCGGCGCGGATGACGGATACGCGGTGTTCAGTTCTTTGACCGCAATTGCCGCTCTCAAGGCACAGGCAATTGCGCTGCCGCGCTGTGTGATCTTGATCGAGGCAACCGAGGAAAGCGGCAGCGTGCACCTGCCCGCACATCTCGACGCACTCGGCGCGCATCTCGGTGAGCCGTCGCTGGTCGTTTGTCTCGATGCGGAATGCGGCAATTATCAGCAGCTCTGGACCACGACATCACTGCGCGGCAACCTCGTGGGCCGGCTCAAGGTGCGCGTCTTGACCGAGGGCGCGCATTCCGGTCTTGCATCAGGCATCGCGCCAACCGCCTTCCGGCTCGTCCAGCAGCTGCTGGAGCGGGTTGAAAATCCTATGACGGGAGAATTGCTGCTCGAGGAGTTGCACGCAAGCATTCCCGATGATCGGCGCGCCCAAATCGCGGTGGCGGCCGGCGTGTTGGGTTCGCAAATTCTCGACAAGGTCCCTTTTGTCGCCGGTGCGGTACCCATGACCTCCGATCCGAAGGAACTGCTGATCAACAATACCTGGCGCCCGGCACTCGCGGTAACCGGCGCGGATGGCCTGCCGCCGCTACATATGGCGGGCAATGTATTGCTGCCGGAAATTACCTTGAAGATTTCCTTGCGCCTGCCGCCCACGGTCGATCCGGCCCGCGCGAGCCGCGCCGTGCGCGCGGCGTTCGAGCGCGATCCGCCATACGGCGCGCACATCAGCTTCGAGCCCGAATCGTCGTCAGGCGGCTGGAACGCGCCCGCGTTCGCGCCCTGGTTCGAGCAGTCGATGCAGCGCGCCTCGAGACATGTATTCGGGCGTGAACCGGTGAGTCTGGGCGGCGGAGGAACCATTCCATTTCTAAGAATGCTGGGCGAGCGATTCCCGAAAACACAGTTTTTCGTCACAGGCGTGCTGGGGCCGCACTCCAATGCCCATGGACCCAACGAATTTCTGCACATCGATTATGCAACGCGATTGACCGAGTGCGTGACACTGGTGCTCGCCGATTACGCAGCACAGTGCGGCTCCGCCGCAGCCTGAAATATTGTGTAATCACCGGCTCGCGGGGTGGCTCTGCAGCCGGCCATGGTTTGGAACTGTGACGCAGTACCGATAGGGCATGCGGCGGTAGCGCGTACACTTTTTGTTCAAATCGTCGCAGGATTTTAAGAATGTCCATCCGAACATTGAGCGTTTTGATCACCATGTTGATTGCCGGCGCAGGCGTTAGTCACGCCGGGGATTTGGATATCCACGTCATTCTTTCCGGGCAAGTGGCTCCCGGTGTCTATGGGCAAGTGCGGCTAGGTAACGACCCGCCGCCGCCGGTCGTGTATGCACAACCGATGCTGATCGAGCCGCAATCGACTCCGCTGCCGCCGGTGTATTTACACGTGCCGCCGGGACATGCGAAGAACTGGCGCAAGCACTGTCATGAGTACCATGCGTGTAATCGGCCGGTCTATTTCGTTCGATCGGCTGAATATGCCCCAGGCTACGATCCACGGGATCATGGACATGACCATGACCATGACCATGACCATGACCATGACCACGACCGCGACCATGATCATGGCCAAGGTCACGAGAAGCACGACGATCGGGACCGCGATCGCCACGACGACCACTGAGGTCATGCTGCGCGGCGCGACCCTTTAGAACATAGCAGCGCCGGGTTCGCTCTGCTGCGCTGCAGCAGGGCATCCCGAAAGCCCTCGATCAACGGCCGGTGGTCATGTGCTTCGCCTGTGCTCATACGCTTGCAATGAACTATAGGCGGCCTTCAGCAACTCGGATTCAATACCGGCGGCCCGCGCCCGGCGCAGCATGTCTCCGACCACGTGGTCGGCTTCGGTGGCGCGGCCTTGTTCCATGTCGCGGCGCATTGAAGCTTCCAACAACGAGTTTCTTTGCGTGAGCAGCGCTTTTATGGGTGCCATGTAAATGGGACGCGGCGCGTTGCCCGCAGCCGTCGCCACTGCGGCGCAATCGTCCAGCATTCGCAGCATCAGAGCGATGCCGTCCTGTGTCGCGGCAATTTCACCCACGTTTGCACGCATCAAGCACGTCATGCCCGCCAGTGACGCCAGGAGAACGAACTTTTCCCACATCTCGAGCATGATGTTGCGGCTCAATCTAGATTCGAATTTTCCCAATTGCAGTGCGCTATCCAAAGCGGCGGCAGAGGCAGCCTGCGCGGCGCTGCGCGCGCCATAAACGAGCGCCTGAACTTCGGTGAGCTGCTTGATGTCGCCGTCGGCGTTCAACGTTGCGGATACCTGGGCCAGACCGCCCAGCACCCGCGCGGCTCCAAATGCCTGATCCAGGACCTCGAGATGCTGTAATCCATTGAGCAGCGGCAAAATAATGGTGTTGATGCCCAGATACGGGCGCACCGAGTCCATTGCGCTCTGCAAATCGTAGGCTTTGCAGCTCAAGATTACCGCGTCAAACGAGCCCCGCGCGGGCGCATCGGATTCGAGCAGCTGCAGCGGCTTGAAGTGCATCTCACCGCGCGGCCCATACAGCCGCAGCCCGCGTTCGCGCAATTGCGCGGCGCGTTTGGGCCGCACTAAAAACGTGACATCCGCGCCCCCTTCCTGCAGGCGAAGTCCAAAAAAGCCGCCGACGCTCCCGGCGCCCAACATCAGAAGTTTCATCTTGTTTTGCATCCCAGCTACGTCTGCGCGCATTGTTGCGCGGTTTTGCCTGTTCGTCACGAAAATCCCGAGCGGCAAGCGGCCGCTCCGCCCGCATTTCCTCGTTTTTTGTATATCATTGCCGCCGTGAAGCCCTGGATTCGCAACACTCTCGTCGCGTTAGGTCTCCTCGTGGTGGTAGCAGGGATCGCCTACTACTGGCTGATCGTCGAAAGCCACTTTCCGGCCGACGCACAGTACGCGCTCGACATCGGCGAGGTTCGCCGTCTGTCCGGCGCACTGTCCGCCGATAAACCGACCGCCATCGAAGTGGAGCGCGTCGGGCTGTTCAAATTTCCCGCCACTGCGATTGTGGCGGGCGACGGCTGGGAAGCGCGCGACATGCCGGTGTTTTCCTATCGCATCGTGTACCCGCAGACCTCCGTCCTCATCGACACCGCGCTCAACCAGGAGATCGGCGCCAGTCTGAACTCATTCTATGCCGACGCGTTTGCGCGCATGCAAACAGCGATGGGGAGCGCGTCGCTCATCCTCATCACCCACGAACACATGGATCATATCGGCGGCCTTACGAGTCATCCGAATCTTGCTCGAGTGCTGGCGTCCACTAAACTCACCCGCGAACAGCTCGCCGAACCAAAACTCATGTTGCCGGCGAAGTTTCCGGATCGCGCGTTGGACGGCTATGTGCCGCTTGTCTACCAGAAATATCTTGGCGTGGCGCCCGGCGTGGTGCTGATCAAGGCCCCGGGTCACTCCCCGGGTAGCCAGATGATCTACGTGCAAGCCGCAAACGGCGCGGAGTATCTCTTTCTAGGCGATGTCGCCTGGCAATTTCGCAATATTGATGTACAACGCGAACGCGCCCGGCTCATCACCGCCTTTATGATCAAGGAGGATCGGAGCGCCGTATTCGGGCAACTCGCCGCGCTCAAGCAGCTGCACACGGTGGAACCGCGCATTCATATGGTGCCGGGTCATGACGGCGCGGCCGTCGACGAGTTGATCGCCTCGGGGTTGATGAAAGCTCGGTTTGCAGCAGCTGGGAATTAGGCGGCGGCGCTCGCGCGCGCCGATACCCGGGAGTGCCACGCCCGCAGGTGCGGCAATTCTGCGGGCATCTCGATGCCGATGAATGCGGCAAAGTCGATGGTGGTCAGGGCGACTATGTCGGCCATCGAGTAATTATCCACGGCGATGAATTCGCGGCCTGCCAGTTCATCGTTCAGCCACTGCATGGCCTTGACTGCGCGCACCCGGCTTGCCTCGCCGAAGTCTTTGTATTGCGTGCCCAGATGCGCAGTATATTTATGCGTGTTTACCCACACCGCTCCGATCCGGCTCATCAGTACAAATTCAATTCGCCGCACCCACATCTCGACGCGGGCGCGGCGCCACGCATCGTCGCCAAACAGCGCCGGTGTCGGGTGCAGTTCTTCCAGATAGCGGCAAATGGCGATGCTTTCCGACAGGGTGGAACCATCGTCGAGCTCCAGCACGGGCAATTGTCCCAGCGAGTTCTTGGCCCGGAACTCTGAAGTCTTGTGCGCGCCTTCCCGAATCGGGACATGAACGCAGGGGATTGAGATGCCCTTTTCCGCGAGGAATATGCGTACGCGCCGCGGATTGGGCGCTGGATTGTGCTCGTTGTATAGCTTCATGAGGAAGGGCAAATCAGGGTTGCCATGCTCAACTATAATCCAGGCGCCGACAAGCCCTTACTCACCTGAGGATCCAATTCCATGACATTACCTCCGTTGCCCATGACGACGCCCGAAGATATCGGACTTTCGAGCGCTGCCCTGGCCCGCCTGGGCGTGGTGCTGTCGGGCGAGGTGGCGAGCGGGCGCGTGCCGGGTGCCGTGGCGCTCATCGCCAGGCGCGGCCGCGTCGCGTATTTCGAGAGTTTCGGCCGGCGCGATCCCGCCAACGGCGCACCGATGCGCACCGACACCATCTTTCGCATTTATTCGATGACCAAG
>Ga0210407_10004689_pt1 | contig 10694 bp, 7 predicted proteins | sample IncBWC27MmetaG_FD_150860 | JGI IMG/M metagenome (GOLD analysis project Ga0210407, IMG submission 150860) | Forest soil microbial communities from Barre Woods Harvard Forest LTER site, Petersham, Massachusetts, United States - Inc-BW-C-27-M | ecosystem: Environmental > Terrestrial > Soil >... | reverse complement strand
CCGAATTCGCGCCGCGCTTCGGCTTGCGCTTCGCGGAAGGCTGCCCCCCGTTCCCGGCGCTCCGACGCGGCCATCTGTAAATGGTGTTGGATTTCCTTGTCCAGTTCTTTTTCCCGCTTTCTCCACAGCCACCAGAGTTTCATGGCTTACTCCCTTTCGCTTCGAAGACGGTTGCAAAAAGACGCGTATTTCCCCCAGGAGAAAAGCTCAACCGCTCGAGACTGCTTTCCTACTTCCCTAAGGCACGGAAAAAAAGCGAAGACTTACTCATATCTCAGGGCCACAACCGGATCCACCCGCATGGCCCTCCGCGCCGGCAGTGCGCACGCTACCAGCGCGACAGCGGCCAAAAAGCCAGTCAGCGCAACATAGACCGCGGGATCGAACGCGCTCACGCCAAACAGCAAGTCGGGGTTGGCCGGAAAAGTCAAAACCGCACGCATCACACCTGAAATGGCGCTTGAGACCACCAAGCCACAAGCCGCGCCTGCGGCTACCGGCAACATTCCTTGGCGAACAATTAATCGGAGAACATCTTTGCTGGAAGCGCCGAGCGCCAAGCGGATTCCGACTTCTCTCGTGCGCTGCGTGACGACGTAAGCCATGACTCCGTAGATTCCGACGGCCGCCAGGGCCACGGCGAGGAACGCTAAAATAGAGATGAATACCGCGGCGGTTTGTGGGAGCACCTCTTGCGTGCGCATGAAATTGTCTAGGCTCTCGAATCCCAGCTTCGGCAATAGAGCTCTGTCGAACGTTCCTAACGACGTACGCACGGCTACGAGACTATCTTGCGGGCTCCTTACTGCACGAAAAAGCAATCTGTTCGGTTGCCATGCGTTGGCGGGGAGATAGACATATACCGGATCGACTCGCGAAAGGTTGAAAAACCGGACATCTTTGGCAACGCCGACCACTGCAAATTCTTTCCAGTTCCGATCGAACTTCAGATCCAACTTCAGGCTCTTTCCGATGGGGTCCTCCCCCGGCCAAGCGTGGCGGGCAGTGGATTCGCTGACCATCACGACCGCAAGCCCCTTCAAGGCTTCCTCCGGAGTGAAGATGCGTCCGCGAACGACCGGAATGTCGAGGGCCGGGAAAAAGCTCGGCGAAACGTAATTGATCAGAGTTTGGTCGGGCGCGCTCTTCGCATGCGCATGGCTCGCCTCTACAAGCAGCGGGCGCGACGAGGTGCCCGCGTACGGAAGCCGGTCTGCGAGCGCCACATCAGCAACCTCGGGAAGCGTTTCGAGACGCGCGATCACTTGCTGTTTGGCGATGGCCGCTTTGGCCGGGTCGTTCCCCAGATCGAGGCTCAAATGGAATACCGTCTTCGTTCGAAATCCGGGATTCATGGCTTCGGATCTGACCAGCGCCCGCAACAACAAGCCCGCGCTGATGAGCAGGACAATCGAAACAGCGACCTGCCCTCCCACCAGAAGACTGCGCAATCCCGACCGGCTCGACGCCTGTCCACAAGCGCTTCCTTCGGACTTGAGCGTGTCGGTGATGGAAATTCCGGAAGACTGGAGGGCAGGCCAAAGTCCAAATAGAATCCCCGTGACGAGTGAGAGCGCAAAGGTGTAGGAAAAAACGCGAATATCTGGAGTCAGCGGAACGACGAGGATACCGCCTCCCAACAGGACGTGGATCAGCCGAGTCAAGCCGAGCCACTCCAGTCTCGTGGCCCACAAGGAGAAAAAGAGGCCGGCCAATCCGCCTAGCATGGCGAGCAAAACACTTTCCGTCAATAATTGACGAACCAGCCGACCGCGACTCGCTCCGAGCGCAAGGCGTGTGCCCATTTCCTTCTGCCGACCGGCGGCTCGGGCCAGCAACATGTTTGCTAGGTTGACCGAAGCGACTAGCAATACAAGACCAACGACAGCCATTAGGCCGGCTGCGAACGCCCGGAACCAAAGCTCATCGGTCACGCCGAAATACGTTGCCCGATGGAGCGTCAGCCGGATGGTGTCGCGCAGCTCGTTGTTCGCCTCGGCGAACTGGTGGGCCAAAACTCCGGACTCGGCTTGCGCTTGATCGAGGCTAGTTCCCGGGGATAGCCTCCCGAGTATCTGAAGTGGACGATTCGAGGGTTCGCGGAGCCAGTCATTTTGCGGCAGAAGTTGGGTTTGCATTTCGAGCGGCGCCCAGAAATCAGGGACCTGCGGCGGATTACCAGTGCCGATAAAACCCTGTTGGGCCACTCCGATGATTGTGAACGTCGTGCCGTTTATCTCTACTATCTTGCCGGCAACTTCCGGATCCGAATTGAGTTGACGCTCCCAGAATGGATAGCTCAGAACAATTACGGGATTTCTGCCTGGAGCCTGTTGCGCGCCCTCGACAAAGGGCTGGCCGATGACCGTGCTGATTCCCAAGGCGGAGAAGTAATTTGTTGAAACGAGCTGGCCTTCTAGCGTCAAAAGCTCTCTCGCTACAGCCGAGTCGGCAAAAGGTGCGGCCGGTGGCGTCGCAAGAACCTGCGTCGGCCAACTCACAGCGATCAGCCCCGAGAAGCTGTGATTCTTATCGAGGTAATACAGGTACTCCGGATACGAGAACGCGTACTGAATGTCGCCCGACGCGCCGCTCGAAAACCATCGTTCGAGTCTTACCACACTCGCTGGATCTTTCACCGGCAGTGGCTTCAACGCGAGAGAATCAAATGCAGTGAACACCGTGGTGTTCACGCCGACGCCCAGCGCAAGCGTCAGTACAGCCACGGCTGTGAATCCCGGATTCTTGCGCAGCATGCGTAAACCAAAACGCACGTCTTCGACGAATTCCCGAAGCCAGCGCCACCCCCAGGCATCCCGCGTCACTTCCTTCACCAGGTCCACATTCCCGAAATCGCGCTTCGCTGCTGCTTGCGCCTCGCTTCGAGACGCACCCCGCTCGCTTCGCTCCGTTGCGGCCATCTGCAAATGGTACTGGATCTCTTTCTCCAGTTCTTTTTCCCGCTTTCGCCACAACCACCAGAGCTTCATGAGGCACTCTCTTTTTTCCCTGGGTTCAGGACGCCGCCAATGGCGTCCGAAATCTGCTCCCAGCGCGAGCGCTCCCTCATGAGTTGCTTTCTTCCCGCGGCTGTAAGCCGGTACACTTTCACTTCCTGTTTGTTGTCGGAAATTTTCCAGTCGGCGCAAATCCACTTTTGCTTTTCGAGCCGGTGCAGCGCTGGATACAAGGAACCCGCATCCACCTGCAGCAAGTCGCCGGAATTGGCGCGAATCGCCTGGCTGACGCCGTAGCCGTGCTGCGCGCCCCAGAGAAGGGTTTGCAAAATAAGGAGATCGAGCGTGCCCTGCAACAGCTCGATCCGGTTTCGATACCGTTCGTTCATGCCGGCTCCGGCGACCAGGCTATAGACGGGCCATATCCTACCCTATAGACGTTCTACTACCCTCTTTGGTTTTGCACTTTTCTTTCTCGGCTGACGTGCCAACCCAAGCCACTCTGCGGCAAGCATTTGACGCGAGTGGTGGCAGCCCGGAGGACAGGAAGCCGGCCGTTTTCGCGCCAGCGTCCCGCAATCGCACACTGGGCTGGTCCGGCCGGGGCTGGTGCGCGCACTTCGGCGGCACCTCGAGGCCTCCCATCGTTCCCCTTGCTTATTGACAGGAGTCCCTGCATAATACCTGTCAGTAACTAAGGGGAAGCCTCGATGACCAAGCCCACCGACCTCGTCCAGGGCACTCTGGACCTGTTAATCCTGAAAACCATCGCCCTCGAGCCCATGCATGGCTGGGCCATTGCGCAGCGCATTCGCCGCGTCTCCAACAACGTTTTGCAGGTGAATCAAGGCGCCCTCTATCCCGCTCTGCATCGCCTCGAACAGCAAGCCTGGATCCAATCCAAATGGGGCGAATCGGAAAATAATCGCCGCGCGAAATATTATTCCCTAACAAAAGCTGGGCAGAAGTATCTCCAGGCAGAAGAATCGAATTGGGAACGCCTCTCGTCAGCGATCGGGCTGGTCTTGAAGACAGTCTGAGGAGGAATGGGCCATGCGCCGGGTCCGGAGTATTTCTAACTGGTTCCGCTCGTTGTTTCGAAGAAACACCGTCGATCAAGAGCTTCGCGCGGAGCTGGGCTTTCACATCGAACGCCAGATCGAAGAGAATCTCGCCGCGGGAATGACCGAGCGGGAAGCGCGCCGCGCGGCCCGGCGCGAATTTGGCGGCGTCGAGCAAGTCAAGGAAGAATGCCGCGACACCCGCCGGGTAAGTTTGATCGACACTTTGCTCGAAGATCTGCGCTATGGCGCGCGCATGCTGCGAAAAAATCCCGGCTTCACGGCGGTGGCGGTACTGACACTTGCTCTCGGCATCGGCGCCAACACAGCGGTATTCAGCATGGTGAACGCCCTTCTTCTACATCCCTACGATTTCCACGGCCTGGATTCACTGGTCCGCGTTTGGGAAACCCGGGGCATGGAGGAGGGCTACGACGCGCGGTGGACTGCACCAGCCGATGCCGCCGACTTTCTCTCCGGCACGGACGTCTTCGAGAGTCTAACGACCTATCGGGATCAAACCTTTAACTTAGCCGCCGAAGGCAGCGTCGAACCCGTGTTGGGCTCGAGAGTTTCTGCGAGTTTCCTCGATGTGCTCGGCAAAGGTCCCGCTCTCGGACGAGGTTTCGCGAGCAACGAAGAGCAGCCCGGGTTCGAACGGGTTGCAATCTTAGGTCACGGGCTCTGGCAAAGGCGCTTCGGCGGCGACCCGCGGCTGCTGGGAAGAACAATCCAGCTAAACGGCCGCGGCTACACCGTGGTGGGAATCATGCCGGAGAAGTTCAGTTATCCTGTGCCCTCGGAATTGTGGGTGCCCCTCGCTTTAACTTCCGCGGAAAAGGCCGACCGCACGCAACTCACAACCATGGCGCTCGCGCGTTTGAAACCCGGTGTGACGCCCGATAAGGCGAATGCTGCGCTCGCCTCTTATTCGCTCCGGCTGGCCCAGGAATACCCGAAAACCAATCGAGGGAGATCGGCCACGGCCCTGCCGCTTCAGAAGGAGCTGTATCTCTACACTCTGCCTCTTTTTCTGTTGCTGCAGGTCGCTGCGTTCTTCGTTCTGCTTCTCGCCAGCGCCAATCTCCTAAACCTGATGTTCACTCGCATGATCGGACGGCAAAGAGAAATCGCCATGCGCACCACATTAGGCGCGAGCCGCAGGCGCTTGGCGCAACTGTTCATCTCCGAAACGCTGTTGCTTTCGCTTCTGGCAGGGATTGCGGCCGTCAGCGTGTCTTTTTGGAGCGTGCGCCTTCTCCGCACAAGCATTTCCGTGGAGTGGACGAAATGGGTGCCGGGCTGGGATGGAATTCAAGTGAATACCGCAGTGATGGCGACCACCATTCTGCTGGCTGTCGCTCTGGGATTCTCATTCGGCTTCGCCACCGTGCTGCATACCGGCAAAGCAAACCTCGGCAAGACCTTGAAGGAATCAGGCGCCGGATCCCTCACGCGCAGCCGCCGAAGATTGCGCAGCACACTGGTGGTAGCACAAGTGGTCTTCGCGCTGGTCTTGCTCGTCTCGTCCGGACAGACGATCGAAGGATTTGTGCGTCTCGCCGCGGTGTACGAAGGTTTCGAACCCCGCAGCGTTTTGAAAGCGGAACTCAGTCTTCCGGAAAGCTCGTATTCCGACGCAACGAAAATCACCGCTTTCTACCAGCAACTCCTTCATTCCGCGGCCGCCCTGCCCGGCGTGAAGGAAGCCGCATTGGCCACCAATCTTCCTGCGAGCAATGTGGACAATGAAATGGTTCTCTTCACGATCGAAGGCCGCCCGCCGGCTAAGCCAAATGAGACGCCCTCCGCCGATTTGCTGACCGCCAGCCCGGATTATTTCGCTGCCCTGCGCATCCCGCTGATGGCCGGACGTCTGTTCTCTGACTCGGACAACGGGTCGGTCGAAGCAGTTGCGGTCATCAGCCGCAGCATGGCGGACCGTTTCTGGCCCGGCGAGGAGGCCATCGGTCGGCGCATCAAATTGGGTGCCCCGGATTCGAATGATCCCTGGCTAAAGATTGTCGGGATCGTCGGAGACATTCGCCAGAACTGGTGGAATCCCTCGGCGCGGTCGGCCATCTACACAGTTTTCTCGCAGTCGCCGCGCACCGCCATGACCGTTGTCCTGCGCGTCGACGCGAATCCGGCAAGCTATGCCGCTCCGTTGCGCGACGCCGTCCGCCAAATCGACGCAGGCCTGGCACTCACGGGGATTAATACGCTCGAGACGGAGGTGGTGGATTCGATTGGAATCATTCGCATCCTCGGTATCTTGATGGCGGTGTTCGGCCTGGTCGCATTGCTGCTTTCCTCCGTCGGTGTTTATGGCGTTCTGTCAGAGAGCGTTGCGCAGCGAACCCGCGAACTCGGCATCCGGCTCGCTCTCGGCGCGCATCCTCGAGACTTGATGAAACTGGTTCTGGGCCACGCGCTGAAACTGACGGGCATCGGACTTGTCATTGCAGTGCCCATTTCCTTTGCGGTGAGCCGCGTCCTGGCCACCGTTATTTTCGGCGTGGTAAGCGCGGATTTCACAGTCATGGTGGATTTCACGCTCTTGCTGATCGCCGTCGCGCTCGTCGCGGGATATTTTCCGGCGCGTCGCGCCTTGCGAATCGATCCCATGATCGCACTTCGTTACGAATGAAGGACGCTCACGACAGGAGGTTTTGCCATGCGTTTCGTCCAGAGTTTTTCTAACTGGCTCCGCTCCTTGTTCCGCAGGAATACCGCCGAGCAGGAACTTGGCTCGGAGCTGCGCTTTCACATCGAGCGTCAAGAGCAAGAAAATCTCGGCGCCGGAATGAGTCCAGAACAGGCGCGCCGCGCAGCACTCCGCGAATTCGGCGGCGTCGAGCAAGTCAAGGAAGAGTGCCGCGACACCTATCGTGCGAATTACCTGGAAAACCTGGCGAAAGACATTCGCTACGGGCTTCGCATGCTTCAGAAGAGCCCCAGCTTTACCTTTTTCGCCGTCGCCGTGCTGGCCTTGGGCATCGCAGCGAACTCCGCCATCTTCAGCATTGCCGACAACATCCTGGTGCGCCCGCTCCCTTACCGTGATGCGCATCGTCTGGTAATGGTCTGGGAAGACGCCTCAGCGTACGGATTTCCCAAGGACACGCCCGCGCCTGGTAACTTCGCCGACTGGAAATCCCGAAACCAGGTCTTCGAAGACATGGCCGCGATTTCCGGTGCTTCCCTCAATCTCACAGGGAGCGGCAACCCCGAGGATCTCCTGGGAAAATGGGCCACCGCGAATCTATTCTCGATTCTTGGCGTGACTCCCGCGCTCGGCCGAGACTTTCGGCCAGAGGACGATATCCCCGGTGCACCACACGTTGCGATTCTCAGTCATGGCCTCTGGCTGCGCAGATTCGGCGGCGATCCACAAATCATCGGGAAAGGAATCTCGTTGAACTACGAGACCTACATGGTCATCGGCGTCATGAAACGCGGCATGCAATTTCCAGACCGTGAAACCGAGCTGTGGGCTCCTTCGCGCTTTACCACCCAGCAGTTAACCAGCCATGGCAATCATTTTCTGCAGGTAATCGCCAGGCTTAAGCCCGGCGTCTCGCTCGAAACTGCGAATGCCAATCTCGCCACCATCGCTTCTCAGTTACAAAAGGAAAATCCCGATTCGAATGCCAAAGTGGGCGCCTTCGCCGTCCCGCTTCGCGAAGAACTTGCCGGGGATATCCGTCCCGCCATTCTGATGCTCGTGGGAGCCGTCTGTTTTGTTCTGCTGATCGCGTGCGCTAATGTCGCCAATCTTCTCCTGTCTCGTGCGGCTGGCCGTCGCCGCGAATTAGCCATGCGGCTCGCCCTGGGCGCCACTCGCGGCCGCGTCATTCAGCAGATGTTGACGGAAAGCATCCTGCTGTCCTTGTTTGCTGGAGCGGCGGGCCTGCTTCTCTCCGTATGGGGAACAAAGTTTCTTGCCACCCTGATTCCCGTGGGCCTCGGACCCATGACCGGATCCGGAGTTGACTTCCGCGTTTTTTCCTTCACCCTGGCCGTTTCTTTCGCGACGGGAATTCTGTTTGGAATCATTCCCGCTTCGCGCGTCTCGCAGTTCCAGCTGACGTTCTCGTTAAAACAGGGCGGCGGCCAAAGCGGCGTCGGTTCGGGCGGCCATCGCCTCCGCAATGCTCTGGTTATCAGCGAGGTCGCTCTCGCCATTGTTTTGCTCACTGGTGCCGCGCTTCTGATTCGCAGCCTCCAGAATCTCTATCACCTCGATCCCGGTTTTCGTGCCGATCATGTTCTCGTGATGCGCACGCCTCTGCCGCGTCAAAAATACGCTTCCTTCGCGCCGAGAACGGCGTTTTACGATCAAGTTCTTCGAAACGTGGAGCGTCTTCCTGGGGTTGTCGCTGCCGGCTACACCACCTGGATTCCCCTGACCAATCCCGGCGGCGCAACGGGCGTCACCATCGAAGGAAAACCCGAGCCTCGGCCGGGCGACGTGCTCATTCCCAACACGCGGATTATCAGCAGGGATTACCTGGCGGCGATGCGCATGAAGCTCATCGAAGGCCGCGCCATCGAGCCGCGCGACGGCGCCGGAACACTTCCCGTTGCGCTCATCAACCAAACCATGGCCAAAAACTATTGGACTGGTGAAAATCCTGTCGGCAAACAATTCAAAGTCGGCGGCTACAACAAGAAATCCCCGTGGATCACCGTTGTCGGAATTGTCGGAGACGTTCACCAGGCTGGCCTAGACGTTCCGGCCAGAGGGGAGATGTATCTGCCGTATCAGCAGCAGGATTTCGGATACGAGCCGGAGTATCTCGCCGTTCGAACTACCGGAGATCCCATGGCGCTTGCGGAAGCCGTGCGGCAACAAATCTGGACGGTGGACAAAGAGCAGCCTGTCGCTGGCGTGATGCCCCTGGAAGATCTCCTAGACGACAATCTGGCCTCGCGGAAAATGCAAGCCTCTCTGCTCGGCGGCTTTGCTGCGCTGGCGCTGCTGCTGGTCACGCTGGGAATTTATGCGGTGCTGTCGTTCGCGGTCACCCAACGCACACAGGAAATTGGCGTGCGCGTTGCTCTTGGCGCGCAGCCGCGCGACGTCTTGCGAATGATTTTTTCCCTGGGCTTCAAGTTGTTTCTCGCCGGTGCCGCGATCGGGTTGGCGGCTTCGCTGGCTCTGTCACGCGCTCTCGTGCACTTGCTTTTCGGAGTGAGCGCCTATGATCCCGTGTCGTTCGCCGGCGTGACGATTCTTTTGGCGGCGGTTGCGCTGCTGGCTTGCTACATTCCGGCGCGACGCGCTACGCGCGTCGATCCGCTGATCGCCCTGCGCTACGAGTGAGCGCCAATCAGTTTTTCGACGAAACTAGGAACCAGCGGCTTGGGCGCCGACGGTCCCGCGGAGGCCCAGCGCGTCCGCTTCCTCGCGCATCGCGGAAATGCAAAAGCCGATGTGCTCTTCGAGCGGCCGGCCCAGCTCTTCCGCGCCTTTGCGCACGTCCTCGCGGCTCACACCTTTAGCAAAAGCTTTGTCTTTCAGGCGGCGCTTCACGGAGTCGACCTCGAGATCCAGGATGCTTTTCGACGGTCGGACGTAAGAACACGCGGTGAGAAATCCGGCGAGCTCGTCGCAGGCAAAAAGCGTGTGCTCCAGCGGAGATTGGCGCGCGACTCCAGAATAGTCGGCGTGGGAAAGGATCGCGCGGATGACTTCCTCCGAGTAGCCGCGCTCGCGCAGGATTTTCGCGCCTTCCGCCGGATGGCCTGCTTCGGCAGCGTGTTCGTTGTTGGGCCAACGCTCGTAATCGAAATCGTGAAGCAGCGCCGTGATGCCCCAGAGCTCTTCATCGGCGCCTTGCTGGCGCGCGTAGGCCCGGACGCAGGCTTCGACGGCCAGCATGTGCTTGCGCAGGCTCTCCGATTCAGTAAATTCGCACAGCAGCTTCCAGGCATCGTCGCGTGTGGGCATGCGTTTCTCCAGGTTCAGAAGCCAGTAGTGTAACGCAGGAAGCGCGAACCCGCCCAGGGAGTGGCGGACATCGCGAAATCGAGGCAACGCGCGATAGTGGGCCTGGCATCGCAACCATTGACGTAGGGCAAATCAAAAGACAACGCGAGGCGGGTTTCTCGGCAGCTAGATGCGCCAGAAAATCGTGAAGGGTGCTGGTGTGTCTTGGCCTCAAAACTCTAGAGCAGCCTGCTGCGTGTTGGCCTCGAGGAGAGAGACTATGAAAACGATTAGATTGCTTCGAGCGTGCGTTGTGTCGATGCTGTTTGGGACCATGGCGCTTGGATTGGGCACGGCGGCGTTGTGGGCGCAGAGTCAGCCGGCGAATAGCGTGGAAGCCGGAGCGAAGGTTGCGGCGATTAACATGCGCACGGCGATTGCCAATACCGCGGAAGGCAAACAGGCGGCCGCCCAGATCGAGACCGAGTTTCTTCGGCGGCGAAAAGAACTGGAAGATCTAAACAAGAAGCTCAGCGATCTACAGCAACGGCTGACCGCAGGGGCGAATACGCTCAGCGACGAAGAAAAGCAAAGATTGACGCTCGAAGGCCAGCGTCTGACGCGACAGCTGGAACGCCGGCAAAACGAATTTCAGGAAGACTTGAACGACGCGCAGAGCGACGTGATCTCACGAATCGGCCGAAGAATGGTCGAAGTCCTGGGAAAGTACGCGCCGAGCAA
>Ga0210407_10004688_pt1 | contig 10695 bp, 8 predicted proteins | sample IncBWC27MmetaG_FD_150860 | JGI IMG/M metagenome (GOLD analysis project Ga0210407, IMG submission 150860) | Forest soil microbial communities from Barre Woods Harvard Forest LTER site, Petersham, Massachusetts, United States - Inc-BW-C-27-M | ecosystem: Environmental > Terrestrial > Soil >... | reverse complement strand
GGGTGAGACCGAGCGTGTTCTTCGGCAGTGAGGGATGGGCGACTTTGGGCTTGGCGATGAAGGTCATGTCAGCTCTCGCAGGTTTCAGCCATGCGCAACGTCCCGCGAGGCGATGCGCTCCCCGGGCTGCAGCTCGGCGAGCACTCCCTCGACGATGAAGCGTGATGAGATCGGCAGGCCGTCGTAGTGCAGCAGTGAGCGCAGCTTCGCCTTGTCCACCGCCGTCTCGAGGGTGAGCAGCGCGCGCAGCTGCGCATCGCGGTTCTGCTCCACCACGAACAGCAGCTCGTGCGCCGCCAGAAAGTTCTCTACGTCCTCGCTGAAGGGAAAGGCGCGCACGCGCATGTAGTCGAGCGCGATGCCGCGCTCCTTCAGCACGTCGAGCGCCTCGCGGATCGCGCCGTCGCAGCTGCCAACTGACACGAGTCCGACGCGGCTGCCGGCGGTCGCGTCGATCACCGCGCGCGGCACCAGGCGCCTGGCGGTGGCCCACTTCTTCATCAGCCGGTCGAGCACCAGCTGGTAGTCGGCTGCGTCCTCGGTGTAGGCGCCGTACTGGGTATGGCCCGAGCCGCGCGTGAAGTATGCGGCCTTCGGGTGCGTGCCGGGGAGGGTGCGGTAGCCAATACCATCACCGTCCTTATCGAGGAAGCGGTAGAACTTCTCGAGCTTGAGTACCTCCTCCTTGCCGAGCATCTTGCCGCGATCGGGGCGGTAGTTGTCGTCCCACTTGAGGTCGCGGCACATCCAGTCGTTCATGCCGATGTCCAGATCCGACAGCACGAGCACCGGGGTCTGCAGCCGCTCGGCGAGATCGAAGGCCTGCGCCGCCATGTAGAAGCACTCTTCGGGGTTCGCCGGGTAGAGGCACACGTGGCGCGTATCCCCGTGCGAGGCGTAGGCGCAGAGCTGCAGGTCACCCTGCTGAGTACGCGTCGGCATGCCGGTGGAGGGACCCACCCGCTGGATGTCGAAGATCACCACCGGCACCTCGGCGTAGTAGGCGAGCCCGAGGAACTCGTTCATGAGCGAGATGCCCGGCCCCGAGGTCGCGGTGAAGGCGCGCGCGCCGTTCCACATGGCGCCGATCGCCATGCCGACCGCCGCCAGCTCGTCCTCCGCCTGGATGAAGGCGAAGTTACGCCGCCCGGTCGTTGGGTCGACGCGCATGCGGTCGGCGAACATCTTGAAGGCGTCCATGAGCGACGTGGAAGGGGTGATCGGGTACCAGGCCGCGACCGTGGCGCCGGCAAACAGGCACCCGAGCGCCGCCGCGGTGTTGCCGTCGATCATGATGTGGCCGGCAGTCTGCGTCATCCTCGCCACGTGCAGCGGCAGCGGACACTGGAAGCTCGCGCGTGCATAGTCGTAGCCGAGCTGAATGGCCTTCATGTTGCTCTCGACCAGCTGCGGCTTCTTGGCGTAGGTCTCAGCAAGTAGCTGACGGATGTGGGCGAGATCCAGATCGAGCAGCGCGGCCAGCACCCCCGTATAGCAGATGTTCTTCATCAGGATGCGCGTGCGCACGCCGTTGAAGTTCTCGTTGCACAGTCGCGCCAGCGGCACCCCGAGCACGGTGATGTCCTCGCGCTTCAGCAGCGAGGGGCGGGGCCAGGTGGAGTCGTACACCAGATAGCCGCCCGGTTCGACTTCCTTCACGTCGCGCGCGTAGGTCTCCGCGTTCATGGCCACCATGATGTCGACCCGGCCGGAACGGGCGGCATAGCCTTGCTTGGTGACACGGATTTCGTACCAGGTCGGCAGTCCCTGGATGTTCGACGGAAAGTAGTTCTTGCCGACCACCGGAATGCCGCTGCGGAAAATCGACTTCATCAACAGTGTGTTGGCGCTCGCCGAGCCGGTGCCGTTCACCGTGGCGGTCTTGATGGTGAAGTCGTTGATGCGTGTCAGGTCTGCTTTGGACATAGTGAGCTTCGCGGTCGAGTCTCGTGCGAGGTGAGGCTCAGGCAATCTTCGGCTTGCGCGCCTCGAGCGCGTCCGCCTCAGCGGCGGCGTGTGGCCAGTGCAGCTCGGATTTCTGCATGTCAAAGGCAGCGGTCGGGCAGCGCTCGGCGCACAGCCCGCAGTGCACGCACAGGTCCTCGTCCTTCACCATCACCCGGCCGGTCTGCGGCAGCGCCGCCGACACGTACAGCGGCTGGCTCAGGTTCTTCGCCGGCGCCTTGAGACGCGCGCGCAGCTCGGCTTCCTCGCCGTTGTGCGTGATGGTGAGACAGTCGACCGGGCAGATGTCGATGCAGGCGTCGCACTCGATGCAGAGCTTCGCGGTGAACACCGTCTGCATGTCGCAGTTGAGGCAGCGCTGCACTTCCTGCTCCACCTGCTCCGCAGTGAAACCGAGCTCGACCTCGATGTTGAGCTTCTTGAAGCGCTCCTTGAGCGAGACGTGCGGCATCAGCCGCCGTTCAACCGGCGTGTAGTCGTTGGCGTACGACCACTCGTGCATGCCCATCTTGCGGCTCTGCAGGTTCATGCCGGGCGCCAGCCGCTCGAGCACCGACTCGCCCTGGCAGTGGCGATGGATGGAGATCGCCGCCTGGTGGCCGTGCTCCACCGCCCAGATGATGTTCTTTGGCCCGAACGCCGCATCGCCGCCGAAGAACACGGAAGGCAGGGTCGACTGAAAGGTGGTCTTGTCGACCACCGGCACGTCCCACTTGCCGAACTCGATGCCGAGATCGCGCTCGATCCACGGGAAGGCGTTCTCCTGGCCGATGGCGAGGATCACATCGTCCGCGGGCAGGAACTCCTCCCCGACGATGCGCTCGGCGGTGATGTTTCCGCGCGCGTCGAGCTCGTACTCCATCTTGTCGAACCGCATGCCGGTGAGGCGGCCGTTCTCGATGACGAACGCCTTGGGCGAGCGGTTCACGATGATCTGCACGCTCTCCTCCTCGGCATCCTCGAGCTCCCACTCCGAGGCCTTGAAGAAGCCGCGCGGCTTGCGCGCCATGACCTTGACGCTCTCGGCTCCGAGCCTGAGGCTCGTACGGCAGCAGTCCATGGCGGTGTTGCCCACCCCGATGATCAGCACCCGCTTGCCGATGCTTTCGATGTGCCCGAAGGCGACCGACTCGAGCCAGGCGATGCCGATGTGAATGTTGGCGGCGCCTTCTTCACGGCCGGGGAGCTTCAGCTCCTTGCCCTGCGGTGCACCGGAGCCGACGAACACCGCATCGAAGCCACCCCGGGCGAGCAGCTCACGCATGCTGTGCACGGGAGTGTTGAGCCTGAGGTCGACACCCATGTCGAGGATCATGGCCATCTCCTCGTTCAGCACCGTGGCCGGCAGGCGGAATGAGGGGATGTTGGTGCGCATCAGCCCGCCCGGCTCGCCGTACTGCTCGAAGATGGTCACCTCGTAGCCGAGCGGCAGCAGGTCGTTCGCCACCGTCAGCGAAGCGCAGCCCGCACCGATGCAGGCAATGCGTTTGCCGTTCTTCAGGCGCGGGATTTGCGGCAGCCGCGCGCTCACATCCTCACGATGGTCGGCGGCGACGCGCTTCAGCCGGCAGATCGCCACGGGCTTCGTTTCGATGCGGCCCCGGCGGCACGCCGGCTCGCACGGCCGGTCGCACACGCGCCCGAGGATGCCCGGAAATACGTTGGAGTGGCGGTTCACCATGTAAGCATCGGTGAAGCGGCCCTGCGCGATCAGTCGGATGTATTCGGGGACATCGGTGTGAGCCGGGCAGGCCCACTGGCAATCCACAACTCGATGGTAGTAGTCCGGATGGGAGGTATCGGTCGGTTCCATTCAGTGCTCGGGCCTTAAGCCCCTCGAGCCCTCGGGCAGTAAAAGGGATGGTGAGTATAGGGTCGCGCGGCGGTTTGTCATCGGCGTTAATGCGCGGAACGTGCGCGAAATACCACCGCACGCACCGCGGACCGTTCCGTATATTGCGCTGCAACAATCCGCCCGTCCAGTCGGGCCTATACTGCCGCAACGTTATGGCCGAGCCGCTAGCCACCGAGATCCGCCTGCGGCGCGCCTCGCGCGTGCTCGAGGTCACCTTCAGCGACGGCAGCCGCTTCGAGCTGCCCTTCGAGTATCTGCGCGTGCACTCGCCCTCGGCCGAAGTCAAGGGTCACGGCCCGGGCCAGGAGGTCCTGGTTCTCGGCAAGGAGAACGTCGGCATCACCACGATCGAGCCGGTGGGGCAGTACGCCGTGAAGCTGGTGTTCGATGACGGCCACGATACGGGCCTCTACACCTGGAAGTACCTGCACGAGCTCGGACGTGAGCGCACCGAGAAGTGGGCGCGCTATCTCGCACGCAAGGCGCGCGGCAGCAGCTGAGCGTCGCGCGGTTCGCGTTGCGCATGTCCGCTGTGTTGCAAGGCTCACGCCATACAAAGGCACGCGATGACGTACGTTTCTGCGGATAGTTAGGCGGATACCTAACTAATGCACAAAAGGTGCATCGCAATGGGTGCCTTCGCATACGGCCGCGTCGCGGATACAGCTGCGCCGTGCTGTGCGAACACCGCACGAAATGTGCGGCCTCGAAAACAGGCCACGCGAGCCAAAAAGCAAAACGGGCCGGACATCGCTGTCCGACCCGCTTCGCCATGCAAGACCCCCCGTAACGGCCGCGATTCTGCGCGTGACCGCGGAGAAAAATCAACAGTGATCGCAGCGGCTCAGCGGGTGCGATCGTCTAGAATGTGTCTGAATCGAGCGTAGGCTGACGATCTTTTCGACGATGGCCATGGCAGAGCAGCGTCCCACCACGGACTTCGGCTTCGAACGCGTGCCCCTTGCCGAGAAGGCGCGCCGCGTCCGCGACGTGTTCGACTCGGTCGCCGAGCACTACGACCTGATGAACGATCTGATGTCGGCGGGCACACATCGGCTGTGGAAGCGCTTCACGCTGGCACTGGCGAATCTGCGCCCCGGACAGCGCGCCCTCGATGTCGCCGCAGGCAGCGGCGACCTCGCCGCAGGGCTGGCGCGACAGGTCGGCGCACGAGGCCTGATCGTGCTGACCGACATCAACGCCGCGATGCTGGCGCGCGGGCGCGACCGCCTCATCGATGAGGGCATCGTCGGCAACGTCGCCTTCGTACAAGCGGACGCGCAGCGATTGCCGTTTTCCGACGGCACCTTCGATTGCATCACCATCGGCTTTGGCCTGCGCAACCTCACCGATAAGCCTGCCGCGCTCGCTGCCATGCGCCGCGCGCTCAAGCCGGGCGGCCAGCTGCTGGTGCTCGAGTTCTCGCAGCCGCGCCTGCCGGGCCTGAAGCCGCTCTACGACGCCTACTCCTTCCGCGTGCTGCCCTGGCTCGGCCGGATGGTGGCGCGCGATGAAGCGAGCTATCGCTACCTCGCCGAGTCGATCCGCATGCACCCCGACGCGGACACCTTGCTGAAGATGCTGCAGGAGGCGGGACTCGAAGGCTGCCGCTACCACTCCCTCGCCGGCGGCATCGTCGCCGTGCACCGCGGTTACCGCGCCTGAGGCTGCGGACGCGAGGCCATGCTGAACGCAATCCTCGAGAACCTGCTGAACCGCGGCCTGCCGCGCTCACCGCGTGCACGGCAGCTGTGCGCGGCGCTGACCGGCCGCAGCGTGGCGATCGTCGTGCCGGAGATCACGCGGCTGCGCGTGAGCTCGACCGGCGAGACTCTCAGCGTCACGCGCGACGACGCGCCGGCGGAGGCCACGATACGCGGCGGACTTCTCAGCCTGCTCGCGCTCACGGGCCAGTCCGCCCAGCCCGTCATCCAGCGCGGCGACGTCACCATTTCCGGCGACAGCGACATTGCCGAGCGCTTCCGCGAGCTTGCGCAGCTGCTGCGACCGGACCCCGAGGAGGAGCTGTCGCTGCTGATCGGTGATGTCCCGGCGCACCAGCTGGGACGGCTCGCGCGGCTCGGTGCCTCATTCGGCGCCCGCGCGGCGGACACGACGCTGCGGAACCTCGCCGAGTACTGGGCGCACGAGCGCGGTGATCTCGTCTCGCGTAACGAAGGCGAGCAGTTCCTGCGCGGCGTGGATGCGCTGCGCGAAGGTGTCGATCGACTGCAGGCGCGCCTCGATCTGCTCGCGCAGCGACGCGGCGACTCGTGAGGCGGAGCCTGCGGTTGTGAAGCCGCGCGTCCTGCTGCGGCTGCTCGAGATCCAGCGCGTGCTGCTGCGGCACCGCCTGGACGACTACGTACGCGCGACGCACCTGTACCGCCCGCTGCGCTTCCTGTTCTTTCTCTCGCCGCTCGTGTGGTTCGAGCGCCGCCGCCAGGTGAGCCGCGGCGCACGCCTGCGCCTCGCGCTCGAGGAGCTGGGTCCGATCTTCGTCAAGTTCGGCCAGGCGGTTTCCACGCGGCGCGATCTGCTGCCCCCCGATATCGCCGATGAGCTCGCGCTGCTGCAGGACCGCGTGCCGCCGTTTCCCGGGGCGGTGGCGCGGGCGCTGATCGAGCAGGCCTACGGTCAGCCGCTGACGCAGGTGTTCGAGAGCTTCGATGAGATGCCGCTCGCGGCGGCGTCCATTGCACAGGTGCACGCCGCGCGCCTGCCCGGCGGAGCGGAGGTGGTGGTGAAGGTGCTGCGGCCGGGGATGCGCACGATGATCGAGCGCGATCTCGAGGTGCTGCACGCGCTCGCCGATCTCGCGCATCACTACTCGCGCGAGGGCCGGCGGCTGCGGCCGCGCGAGATCGTCGACGAGTATCAGAAGACGGTGCTCGATGAGCTCGACCTGATGCGCGAAGCCGCCAATGCTTCGCAGCTCAAGCGCAACTTCGCCGGCTCGGAGCTGCTGTACGTGCCGGAGGTCTACTGGGACTACTGCCGGAACGACGTCATGGTGATGGAGCGTATTCACGGCGTGCCGATCAGCGACCTGCAGCGTATTCGGGCAGCGGGCACCAACATCCGCCAGCTCGCCGAGAATGGCGTGCGCATCTTTTTCACGCAGGTGTTCCGTCACAACTTCTTCCACGCCGACATGCATCCCGGCAACATCTTCGTGCTGCTGGACGACCCGCAGCGGCCACGCTATGCGGCGGTGGACTTCGGCATCGTCGGCACGCTCGACCCGCGCGATCAGCACTACCTGGCCGAGAACTTCATGGCGGTGTTCGAGCGCAACTACCGGCGCGTGGCGCAGCTGCACCTGGAATCGGGCTGGGTGCCGCCCGAGACGCGCATCGATGAGATGGAATCGGCGGTGCGCACCGTGTGCGAGCCGATCTTCGATCGACCGCTGAAGGACATCTCCTTCGGACGCATACTGCTGCGGCTGTTCGAGATCTCGCGCCGTTTCAACATGCAGATCCAGCCGCAGCTCATGCTGCTGCAGAAGACGCTGCTGAACGTGGAGGGCCTCGGGCGCGACCTGTACCCGGATCTGGACGTATGGGCCACGGCCACTCCCATCCTGCGTGAGTGGATGCGCGAGCGTACCAGCGTGCGTGCGCTCGCGCGCGATCTGCGCGCCCGCATGCCCGGGCTCATCGAAGCCGCGCGCGGCCTGCCCGAGCTCCTCGGCAGGCTGGTGGACCGTGAGCTCCCAGGGCTGCGGCAGACCCGCGCGGGCGCGGAAACCGCCGAGCTGCGCGCCGAGCTCGCCCGCGCCGCACGGCGACGCGATGCGCTGACGCTCGCTGCAGCGCTGCTGCTCGGCGGGCTGGTGTGGCTCGCCGTTGCGCGCCCCCCGGCCGCAATCGGCTGGGCGCTGCTCGCCGCCGGGGCAGGCGGGGTCGTCTATGGGCTGTGGCGCTCCAGTTAAGTGCAACGCTCGCTCACCGAAGGCTCGATACCGGCCGGCCTGTTCCGCTTCGCGCTGCCGATCCTGTTTGCCAACATCCTGCAGTCGCTCAATGGCTCGGTGAATGCCATCTGGGTAGGCCGCTTCCTGGGTGAAGCCGCACTGACAGCGACTTCCAACGCCAACACCGTCATGTTCCTGCTGATCGGCGCGGCCTTCGGCATCGCGCTGGCGGCCACCATCCTCATCGGTCAGTGCATCGGCGCCAACAACCTGCACGAGACCAAGCGTGTGGTGGGCACCAGCGCGACTTTTTTCGCGGGAATCTCGGTCGCCATGGCGATCGCGGGCCTCGTGCTGTGCCGGCCGCTGCTCATCGCCATGAGCACACCCGCGGACTCGCTGCCGCTCGCGGTCGCTTACATGCGCGTGATCTTCCTCGCGCTGCCATGGCTCTACATGTACGCCTTCGTCATGGCCGTGCTGCGCGGCGCGGGCGACTCCAAGACGCCCTTCTACTTCATGCTGCTGTCGGTGGGCATCGACATCGCGCTCAACCCGGTGTTCATCTTCGGGCTTGGGCCCGTTCCGCGCCTCGGGATCGCAGGCTCCGCACTCGCCACCTTCGTCGCCCAGGCGGTGAGCCTCATCGCGCTGATCCGCCATCTCTACCGCCGCCATCACATCCTCTGCCTGCACCGCCGCGAGCTGCACTTCCTGCGGCCGGACGGGGCGCTGGTCGGCACGCTGGTGAAGAAGGGAATCCCGATGAGCGCGCAGATGCTGGTCCTCTCGCTCAGCGGCGTGCTCATGATCACGCTCGTCAACCGCTTTGGCGTCGACACCACCGCTGCATTCGGCGCGGCGCTGCAGATCTGGAACTACATCCAGATGCCCGCGTTCGCCGTCGGCATGGCAGTCTCCGCCATGACCGCGCAGAACGTCGGCGCAGGCAAATGGAATCGCGTGACGGCGATCGCGCGCGTGGGCGTGGTGTACAGCGTGCTGCTCACCGGCTCGGTCGTGCTGGTGATCGAGGTGCTCAACACCCGGGTGTTTGCACCGTTCCTGCCGAGCGAGTCCAACGCACTGGCGATCGCGAGTCACATGAACCGCATCGTGACGCCCTCGTTCATCTTCTTCGGCATTTCGCTCACGCTGTTCGGTGTGGTGCGCGCTACCGGCGCCGTCATGGCCCCGCTGATCATCTTTACGATCGCGCTGCTCCTGGTGCGCTTCCCATTTGCCGAGGCGCTCCTTCCACGCTACCAGGTCGATGCAGTGTGGTGGAGCTTCCCGGTATCGTCGCTGCTCGCGGCGGCGCTCGCGGTGCTGTACTACCGCTACGGCGACTGGCGACACGCCCACATGAGGGTGGCGGCCCGCTCCTGAGCACGCAGTGGTCCTGCGTCCGCGCGGTGAGGCTCTCTCCCGAATTGCAGATTCGCCCCCACGGCAGCACGCGCACAATGCAGCGCATGCAAACCCGTACCCTCGGCGGCACTGGGCCCACCGTCTCCGCACTCGGTCTCGGCTGCATGGGCATGAGCGAGTTCTACGGCCCGCACAGCGACGCCGAGTCGCTCGCGACGCTCGCGTACGCGCTCGATCGCGGTGTAACTTTCCTCGACACCGCCGACGCGTACGGTCCCTACACCAACGAGGAGCTCCTCGGCCGCGCGCTCCGGGGGCGACGTGCGCAAGTCTTCATCGCCACCAAATTCGGCTTCGTGCGCGATGCGGCTAATCCGAGCGCCCGCGCCGTCGATGGCCGGCCGGTGCGCGTGCGTGCGGCCTGCGAGGGAAGCCTCAAGCGGCTCAACGTGGAGTACATCGACCTCTATTACCTGCATCGCGTCGATCCCGACGTACCGATCGAGGACACGGTCGGCGCGATGGCCGAGCTGGTGCAGGCAGGCAAGGTGCGCTACCTCGGGCTGTCAGAGGTGTCGCCTCAGACGCTCGCGCGTGCCCACCGCGTGCACCGCATCACGGCGCTGCAAAGCGAGTACTCGCTGTGGACGCGCGACCCCGAGGAGGGCGTGCTCGAGACCTGTCGGCGGCTCGACGTCGGCTTCGTGCCCTACAGTCCCCTCGGTCGCGGCTTCCTCACGGGCGCTATCAAAAGCCCCGATGACTTCGCCGCCGATGACTACCGCCGCATGAATCCACGCTTCCAGGGGGAGAATTTCGCCCGCAATCTCGCGCTCGTCGACAAGGTGCGGGAGCTCGCGCGGCAGAAGGGCTGCACCCCGGCGCAGCTGGCGCTTGCCTGGGTGCTCTCGCAGTGGCAGCACATCGTGCCCATCCCCGGCACGCGCCGGAAGGCGAACCTCGATGAGAACCTCGGCGCGCTGTCGGTAATGCTGAACGCCGCAGAGCTCGCCGCGATCGATGCGGTGTTTCCGCCCGGCGCCGTTGCCGGTGCGCGCTACCCGGAGCAGATGCTGCGCCTGACCCGCGGCTGACCGGTCACTTCGCCGACAGCTCGCTCACTGTGGCACGCGGCTCGATCCACAGCGCCCGCGCCCGCCCGCACAGCTCAGCCTTGCCATCGAAGATGGCAGTGCCGGCCTCGTGCTTGCGGCCGTTGCTGTCGATGCGCCAGCCGACGAGCGTGCATGACTCACCGATGTGCACCCGCCGGTCGACGTGCGCGGTGAATTCCGCGAGCAGCATCATGCGGTCGTCCGGGGCGACCGCGTAATAGCCCGGGCAGTCGAGAGCGGCTGACATGAACTCGGCCCGCACCTTGCCATCGCCGGCATCGAGCGAGGCGTCAGGCACCCAGGGCGCGGCCACCACGCCGCGCTCGGCGATGGGCCCGGCGAAGATCCGCAGGCCATCGCCGCGCACCCGCTGCGTGCCGCACACGAAGCAGCTCGGGAAGCGGTGGTGGCGGAAGCCCGCGTAGTGGCGTGAGGCCTCCACCGCTTCCAGGTAATCCGGCGCCGCGGGC
>Ga0210407_10004687_pt1 | contig 10695 bp, 8 predicted proteins | sample IncBWC27MmetaG_FD_150860 | JGI IMG/M metagenome (GOLD analysis project Ga0210407, IMG submission 150860) | Forest soil microbial communities from Barre Woods Harvard Forest LTER site, Petersham, Massachusetts, United States - Inc-BW-C-27-M | ecosystem: Environmental > Terrestrial > Soil >... | reverse complement strand
GATGAAAGTATTTCCGCAGGCGATGGCGTAGGGGAGGAACCAATAGGAAACCATCGCGGGAAAGTTGAAGGGCACGATGGCGGCGACGACTCCGAGCGGCTGGCGGATTTGCATTTCGTCAACGCCAGGAGTGACGTCCTCGAGGTTGTAGCCCTGCATCATCATGGGAATACCACAGGCGACTTCGACGTTTTCGATGGCGCGGCGGAGTTCGGCACGGGCTTCGGCAAAGGTCTTGCCGTTCTCGATGGTGATGACGCGAGCGAGATCGTCAAGATTTTCTTCGAGAAGATTTTTCAGCTTGAATAGATATTGAACGCGCTCGCCGGGAGGCGTTCTACGCCAAGCCGGGAAAGCATCGGCAGCGGCTTGGACGGCAGCGTCCACGTCAGCGGAAGTCGAGAGCGGCGTGCGCGCGAGGAGTTCCGCAGTTGCGGGATTGGTGACGTCAAAGTATTCGGTTGCGGTGGATCGGCGCCAGACGCCATTCACATAGTTCTGAAGGTCGGTGACTTGGGTGGTTACAGCACTGCTCATACTCAGCTCCTTGCCCTCTTCGTGGATAGCGGGAAGCGTCCCGCGGGGCCAGCTCGATGAAGAATCGGAACACTTCAGTTTAGCAAAGATTTTGAGCCGAAGAGGTGAATTGAAGCGGGTTTGCTCGTCACCGGGATTGCGAATGGGGACTTGAGGCGGCACCTTGGCGGAGGCGGTAGGCGAGCCAAGCAGTGGTGCCGAGCATGCCGAGGAAGCCGAGGGTGCGCATGGTGGCGCCGATTCTCTGATCCTGGGCGAGGAGGCCCCACTGGCCGAAGAGGATGGCCCAGTCGCTCTCCTCGGAGCCGACGAGGGGCAATGAGGCGCTGCGGGCGTCGGCCATGTAAGTGCCAATGTAAGGGAAATTTTCGAAGAACCAGAAGCTGGAGAAAGCGAAGCCGGTAGTTTCGCGCTGCCAGAAAAAATAGATGGCGCAGAGGAGCGGGACGAGCAGTTCACCGAGGGTTCCGCCAAAAATCATGATGGTGTTGCCGAACCAACTGAAGAAGAAATGGCCGCCTTCATGGATGATCAGATTGACGTAGTCGAGGAAGAGGAAACCGGAACGGTCGGCGAAGGCGTAAAGAAGGAAAAGAACGTAGAAACTGAGCCAGGCGATTCCGGCGACGCGGGAGATGGGCTTCCAGGGGCTGAATTGGTCTTCAAGGAAGGCCATTTGGATTACGCTAGCACGTTTCACGCCTGCAACATCTTCGCTTGAGGATTCAGTAAGTGTCAGCAAGCGGCCCGGCAAGGTTACATCTCGTCGTCCTCATTCATGCTTGCCTCGCCTGCGGCTGTAAGAAAATCGCGCGCCGCCTCGGCGTCGTCCGCACGCACGAGCAGACGAAATCCAATCCCCGACCATGCAAGGTGTTCGCGCATGCGGCCGGCTGTGTCAGCCTCGATGATCGCATCGATGCCTGCCGACGCAAGCGCGCTCTTCGCGACATCTACCTCGGGCCGGCTGCCGAAGGTCTTGACGACAACAAGTTCCCGGTGCTCCATTCTTGGATTATACGCGTGCTGAAGGAGCGTGATGGTGATTCAAAATTCATGCAAAGACGAAATGCGAAAATCGAGATACGAAATTCCGACGGAATTGCAACGAGCGGGTTGGGGCGTTCGCTGGCATGAAGAGGATCCCAACCCAGAGGGCACAAAGACCACAGAGAGAAAAGAATCCGAAACATGGAACTCCGAAGAATGCTATTTGTCGCTGGCGGCGAGAGCTTCGTAGGCGGCGCCGAGGAGCGGGGCGGATTCGTTGAGGACAATCGAGACCGGTATATTGCTGAGAAGGCCTTCGAACTTCCATTTGTCTTTGAAAGCGTGGAAGAAAGTACCATCCTTCATTTTTTCGAGGATCTTGACGGCGATGCCGCCGGCAACGTAAACGCCGCCGAGCGCAAGAACTTTCAGCGCAAGATTTCCGGCTTCGGCGCCATAGATAGCGGTCCAGAGATCCAGCGTGTCCGAGCAGACGCGGCAAGACTTGTCCAAACCGCGACGGGTGATTTCCGGAGCGGGATCGGCGTCGGGATCCTCAAATGTGGCATGGATAACCTTCGGGTTGAGAAATTCGTGAAGGGTGCGGAAGCCGCGGCCGGAGAGAATGAGTTCCCAGCTTACTTGAGGATAGCGGCGGCGCATGAAGCGCAACAGTTCAATCTGCTGCTCGGTATGCGGCGCGAAATCCGAGTGCCCCCCTTCGGATGGCACAACGCGATAGCGCCCGCCGTCCCACACAAGAAATGATTGGCCGAGGCCGGTACCTGCAGCGATCAGCGCCCGCGTTCCGCCCGGCTCGGGTTTACCCGAATTGAGAACGCAGAAATCTTGCGGCGGAAGATGCTCGATACTGTGGCCGGTGGCGCCAAGGTCGTTCAACAGAACAACGTGCGGAACATCCAGCTCTTTAATGAGACTGGCGGTGTCAACGATCCACGGAAGATTCGTGGCTCTCACGGTGCCATTGATCACCGGACCGGCGATACCGAAGCCGGCAGCGACGATGCTTTCTTTCCCCAGATGATCGGCGGCCTGGCGCGAGAATTCCTTGACAATGCGTTCGAATTGCGCGAACTCCTTGCTGGCAAAGCGCTGCTTGAAGACGGGCGTGAGCGTGCCGCCTTTTTCCGAGAAAAGCGCCAAATTGCACTTTGTCCCGCCAACGTCCCCTGCAAGGATCAAGTGTTTCCTCCCCGAATCCCCTGAATCGATTTAATCAACCAATTGTAGCACCTATGGGTTGTACCACTGTCTGCCGTCACGTTCGAGCAGAAGATCAGATTTGTGCGGCCCCCAGCTTCCCGCGGGATATTGTGGCACCGTGGCGCTCCTGGCGGCGCTCCAGACGTCGAGGATGGGATCCACGAGTGACCAGGCAGCTTCGACGCTGTCGCCGCGATCGAACAGTGTAGCGTCGCCGCGAACGCAGTCGTTCAGGAGCGTCGCGTAGGCGCTGCGCGTTGATTCTCCGAAACTATCGCGATAGCAGAAATTCATGGTGACATTTCCAATGCTCATTTCGGTTCCCGGGCGCTTCGCGCCGAAGGAAACGGAAATGCCTTCGTTGGGCTGGATATTCAAGATGAGGCGATTGGGCTCAACCTCTTTTTCGCGGAAAACAATGTGCGGGGCGCGGCGGAACTGGATCATGATTTCCGTGCTGCGCGTGGCCAGGCGCTTGCCGGTTCGCAGATAAAATGGAACGCCGGCCCACCGCCAGTTGTCGATCAACAGTTTAGCGGCGACAAACGTCTCGGTCTCCGATGTTGGCTTCACGTTGGGCTCTTCACGGTAGCCGGGCACTGGCTCGTCACCGATTTTCCCGGGAGCATATTGCCCGCGAACGACCGCTTGGGCCACCATTTCCAGATCGAAGGGGCGAATGGACTGGAGCACTTTCAGTTTTTCATTGCGCACGGCGGTCGCATCAAAGGATGCGGGAGGCTCGACAGCCACCAGCGAGGTCAGTTGGAGAACGTGGCTCTGAATCATGTCGCGGAGCGCGCCCGCCGTTTCATAAAAACCGCCGCGGCGTTCGACGCCAAGCGTTTCCGACGCGGTGATTTGCACCTGATCTACGTAATTGCGGTTCCAGAGAGGCTCGAAAATGCCATTGCCAAAACGCAGCACGAGCAAGTTCTGCACGGTGTCCTTGCCCAAATAGTGATCGATGCGGTAGACCTGCTTTTCGTCGAAAACGTTCAGGACGATCTGGTTCAAAGCCTTCGCTGACGCAAGATCGCGTCCGAAAGGCTTTTCAATGATGATGCGGACCCACGAATTCTGCGAAGATGGGCGAGCGAGTCCGGCGCGTCCGAGTTGCTCGACGATGTCCGGGTAAACTTCCGGTGGCGTGGAAAGATAAAACAGACGGTTCCCGCCGATGTTTTTCGTCGATTCCAATTCCGCGAGGCGTTTGGCGAGCTGCGCGTAAGCAGCCGGATCCCCGTAGTCGCCGGGACTGTAATACAGGTTGGAAGCGAATTTGTCCCATTGTTTGGGATCGATGGGCCCGACTTCAGAGATGCTCTTGGCCGCTTCGCCGAGAGCGGTGCGGAAAGCGTCTTCGGACATAGGCGTGCGCGCAAAACCCACGATGGCGTAGCGCGGTCCCAGCCCGTTGTGAACCGCCAGGTCGTACATCGCGGGGATGACTTTGCGCTTGGCGAGGTCACCCGAGGCGCCAAAGAGAACGACCGTGCAAGGCTCTACGACGCCTCCGTACACTGAACCGGAACGACCCGAATCCCCAGCCATTGTCACATCCTCCGCGAACTTGCGCCCTGCTCAGGCACCTGATGCAGCGCTCAAAACTATACCTCAACCCCATATTTTCCAAGCTCGGAACGCAATTGTTCGGCGTTCTGATGGTGGATGGTGTTCATTCCCAGACGCCGCGGGCTCTCGAGGTTGAGCGGCCGGTCGTCAATGAAAATACACTTCTCCGGCGCACGCTGGGTAACTTCCAGAGCGATGCGAAAGATCGTCTCTTCGGGCTTGCGTGAGCGAATGTAACAAGAGCTGAAGAAAACGAGGAAATTTCTTCGAAGGTCGAAGGCTTCAATGCGGTGCTGGTTGAGCTCCAGTGGCTCATTGTTGATGGCGCCCACAAAATATTTCCCGGAGCGCGAGGCTTTATCGAGGATGGCGCGCGTATCCGGATATTCCTTGGACTGCGCGAACATGAAGGCGATGAACTCCTCTCGCGTGAAGCTGCGCGAGCGATAAAACAATGTGCGGTCGAGATATTCGTTCAAGGTGATTTGTCCGGAGTCAAATGCCGGGAAAGAGAGGTCGTGGCGGTCCTGAAATTCCTCCCAATCGAGGTGAAAAGCGTTTGCGGCCTCTTGTCGTGAGCCACGATCCCACCCATTTGTCAGGATGACGCCTCCGATGTCCCAGAACAGCGTCGTGATTTCCGCCAAGGGCGCAACTCCTCTGATCTTCGCGACAATGTCGCGGCCCTACGATTCGATGAAACGCGAACGTGAAAAGATGCGAAATTTATCGCGCGCCGATGCCACTCTTCCCTAGCGCGTTGTTAAGGATAGCTTCCAATCGTGTCAAGCCGGATGCGGCTCCACCCCGTCAGGTGCAATCGTATTACGGATGCTCGCCGGCAGCCAAGAGCGCAACTAGGAATTTCGACGAGTTTGCAGTAAGGTGAGGAGGAAGAACGCGCGTGAGGAGAAGAGCATGGCGAATGAATCTTGTGATCCGACACCGGCAGCCAGCGAACCGGTGAAACCTGGCACGCGCATGGTGCACTGCGTGAAATTTGGCAAGGAATTGCCCGGGCTGGACCGTATTCCGTGGCAAGGAGAACTAGGCAAGCGCGTGTTCGAAAGCGTTTCGAAGGATGCCTGGAAGCTCTGGCTGGAGCATTCCAAGATGATTATGAACGAGTACCGGCTGAATCCGCTCGATCCCAATTCACAGAAGATCATGGGAGAGCAAATGGAGCAGTTTTTCTTCGGCGAAGGCGCTAAATTGCCGGAGGGATACGTTGCGCCCAAGGCAAAGGGTTAGTTCCCTTGGTTGGTCATTCGGCGTGTGGCGGGATGTTCGACCGGCAAGTTCGGAGTAATCGTAAACGATAATTTTTCATGGGCTTCACGAAGCGCTCGTTCCACTTTTTCCGGTGTGTCTCCCCGCGCAAAAAGAAATCCCAGATAAGTTGAACCCTCGGGCCAGGCGGCAATGGCATCGCGCAAGCGGGCGGTGATCGACAGCTCGGTGATCCCTGGAACTGCACGAGCGGCTTCTTCGCCGGTCACGCCTTCCAATACTCCGCTCTTGGGAACGGGAATCATCATGACGCCTGAAGAAATCTGCTCGCGTGGCGAATTCCATCCGGGGAGTTCCAGCGCGTGACGGAGCAGCAGCTCTTCCAGTCCGATTGGCTCGCTTGCCGCATCGACGGAAAATCGGAGTGAGCGGGCGCACAAGCCGCCGATTGGCCGCGGCGCAACTTCCAGGGGCCATACGCCATCATCGTTGATGCGAAACTCCGCGTGGACCGGTCCGTGTGATAAACCCAAAGCCCGAATTGCATCTCTAGCGCATCTCTCGATGGCATGCTGCATGGATTCGGGAAGCCGCGAGGGCGTGACGTAAATCGTCTCTTCGAAGTAGGGGCCATCGAGTGGATCGGGCTTATCAAAGATCGCCAATACTTTCAGAACGCCATCCGTGAGAAGACCTTCGACGGCTACTTCCTTGCCAGGAATGTAGCCTTCTACAAGCATTTGATCGAGATTCGGCTCACGAGTCGCAAGAATTTCCGGGGACTTGAGCAAGCGCCGGACGCGTGCCGCCGCAGCGAGAAACTCCTCGCGATTATTGGCGCGCACCACGCCCTGGCTCGCCGAAAGCGAGAGCGGCTTCAGAACGCAGGGATAGGAAATTCCCATTAACACGGGCTCGGGCGCGGGATCAACGGGAAGATTCCGAAACCATGGGACATTGAGTCCGGCATCTCGAAAGACTTCTTTCATGCGCAGCTTGCTGCGGCAGGCTTCCACCGCGGCTGGATGGTTGTAGCGGATTCCCAGACCGCGCGCGGCATACGCGGCAGCGGCGGCGGGCCGATCGCCGAGAGCAAGAATCCCGCCGGCGTCTTGGCCACGAAGCGCTTCCATCACTGTGTAGGCAGCCACTTCCGGCGATTCGAAATGTACGGCGATCGCTTGATCGCCCCAAGGATCTTCCAGCTGGTGGCATCGATCGGTAACGTAAACAAGCTGCACTCCCAGCTTGCGCGCGGCTTCTTCAAAACTGCGCGTCTGGTAACCGAGCTTCGCGGTGAAGAGCAGCAATCGTTTGCCAGGATGCGTCATGTGCTGCGCGTTCTGTGCGCTGGGATCAAACAAAGCTATCCGCGCTCGCGACAGCGTTTTTCACCAGTGGCTTTGGCGCGCCGATGGAAATCAACTGGTCGCGGGTCGGCTCGGCGCAGCAATACCAGGGTTCGCTGAGGAACGGAACTCCAGCCTCGGAGCGCGCCGATAGGTTGAGCGGCGGCGCGAGTAATCCAGCTGCGGAATGAGCCGCTTTCCAGATATGCTCGAACGTGGCCGGCCTCGATTCCTTTTGCCGCTCCGCCGCGGCGGCAATCTCCTGAACGGTCTCGCTTAATGCGTCCAGTCGCGGGTCGGCGCTCTTCCAAGGGTAGGCCAGGGACTGCGGATCGAAAGGCGCAATCATGCGGCGAACGTCTTCCAGTTCCAGCATGCGCGAGCCCTCCGGGATGAGCAAACGGATGCCAAGCTGAATGGGCGCGACATTTTCGACCACACCTTGTTCCGCGATCACTCGCAGTAGATCCAGGTAGCCTTCCACGGTGGTCCAGGGAGTGAATGGCACGAACGTGGGATGAAGGGGCATGCCAAGTTCGCGGAACGTTTTTATGACGCGGAGGAAATCTTCGCGCGTATGTCCCTTGTCTAGAAAATCCAACACGGCATCATCCACGGATTCGACGGCGCTGATGACAAAGAGGCAGCCGGTAGCGCGAAGAGCCGGCAAGTGTTCCTTATGTTTGAGCAAGTGTTCGATCTTAATGGTCACGTCGTAAGTGACAGTCGGGAATTCCTGATGAAACGCCGCAACGAGTTCCATGGCGTGACGGATGCCGTTGAAGAAATCCGGATCGCCAAAGGTAATGTGTTGCGCCCCCGCGGCCACTTGGCGGCGAATGTCTTCGAGCACCACGTCGCGGCTGACGATTCGAAAGACGCCCTTATAGACCGGCACGATCGGGCAATGACGGCAAAGATGCTTGCAACCGCGGCTCGCTTCCGTCGAGCCCACAATCCGGAAACCGATTCCGGGAATGATGAGATGCGCATACTTCTCCATCCCAGGCATTCCGGATCGATCCGGCACTTCGAACTGCAGCCGGGCCAGCGAAATCATGGACTCCGGGGATTGCGCGACTGAGCTTCCATCCGTAGGAAGGCGCTCCGCCAGTTGCACGAGTCCTTCTTCGAATTCGCCGCCGAGAATCGTGGAAACGCCGAGAGCGCGAAGATACTCAACGTTCATGGGAGCGTACAGGCCATAGCAACAGAGATGCGCGGCGGGATTCTGTTTCCGAAGCTGAGGAATGAGTTGCGCTGCCAGCCTCGTGGCAGTGTGCATGGGCAGATAGATGGCGATCAGCCCGGCACCGCGGATCGCAGTCTCATCGAGCGACTGCCGGGCAAGGTCCAGCACTGCCACGTGGTGCCCGCGTTTGCGCAGCCAAGCCGCCGGCGATGCCAGGCCGAAGGGCTGCCTCCCCAGCTCGTAGGTCGAAATGAGAACGACATTCATGCTGATACCAGTATAGCTGCGCGGCGCACGGATTCAATTTCGGCTATGATAGAGGGCTACTTAACACAGCGAAAGGACTGTAAAGAATGGCCATCAACGCGGGCAATTCTTTCCGCACTCGCGACAAGCTGAACGTTGGCGCTCAAACCTTCGATATTCACCGCCTTGAATTTCTTGAAAAGCAGGGCGTGGCGGACCTGGCGAAACTTCCTTTTTCCCTGCGCATCCTTCTTGAGAATCTGCTGCGCTGCGAGGATGGCCGGTTTGTTCATTCCGAGGATATTCGGGCGCTGGCAGGCTGGCGGCCCGGTGCTCCTGAAAAAGAGATTGCGTTCATGCCCGCGCGAGTCCTGTTGCAGGATTTCACAGGGGTGCCCGCGATCGTCGACCTCGCCACCATGCGCGAAGCGGTGCAACGCATGGGCGGCAATCCGAAGCGCATCAATCCGCTGTTCCCCGCCGAGCTGGTGATTGACCATTCCGTGCAAGTGGATAATTTTGGGAATGTCAATGCATTCGGCCTGAATGCGGAATTGGAGTTTCAGCGCAATGTGGAACGTTATGCATTCCTGCGCTGGGGTCAGACTGCATTTCAGAATTTCAAAGTCGTTCCACCGGACACTGGGATTTGCCACCAGGTGAATCTGGAATATCTTGCGCGGGTCGTCTGCGCCATGCCTTATGGCAACCGGTTTGAGGCATATCCCGATTCCGTGGTAGGCACCGATTCGCACACTACCATGGTGAATGCGTTGGGCGTCTTTGGGTGGGGCGTCGGTGGGATTGAAGCAGAAGCGGCCATGCTCGGCCAGCCTTCTTCGATGCTGATTCCTGAGGTAGTGGGCTTCCGACTGCACGGGCGCTTGAGCGAGGGCGCGACCGCTACCGATCTCGTTTTGACGGTAACGGAAATGCTGCGCAAGAAGGGCGTGGTCGGAAAATTCGTGGAGTTCTATGGATCAGGATTATCCACGCTGAGCGTTCCCGACCGCGCCACGATTGCCAACATGGCTCCCGAATATGGCGCGACGATGGGCTTCTTCCCCGTTGACGCGGAGACGCTCGCCTATCTGCAGTTCACGGCGCGCTCGGCGGAACAGATTGCTCTGGTCGAAGCCTACTGCAAAGAGCAGATGCTTTTTCGCACGGATCAGACGCCTGCGCCACTTTTTAACGACACGCTGGAATTGGATCTGGGAACCGTTGAGCCAACTGTTGCCGGTCCCAAGCGTCCGCAGGATCGTGTCGCGCTTCGGCAGGCGAAGTCTTCCTTTACGAAAGTTGTGGAAGGAACGCCAGCGAAGCATGTCGCTGTGCGAAACAATGGCGACTCGTTTGATCTGTCGAGCGGCGCCGTGGTTATCGCCGCCATCACCAGCTGCACCAACACTTCGAACCCCTCGCTTATGCTGGGCGCGGGCTTGCTGGCGAAGAAGGCCGTCGAACGCGGCTTACACGTGAAGCCGTGGGTCAAGACCAGTCTTGCGCCCGGTTCGAAAGTGGTGACCGATTACTTGCTCGCCGCAGGGTTGACACCATATCTCGAGAAATTGAATTTTCACTTGGTCGGCTACGGTTGCACCACTTGTATTGGCAACAGCGGTCCGCTGCCGGAAGCGATTGGCGCGGCCATCAAGGACAACAATTTGATCGCTGTCGCAGTCCTCAGCGGTAACCGCAATTTTGAGGGCCGCATTCATCCGCTGGTTCGCGCGAATTATCTGGCTTCGCCGCCCCTGGTCGTCGCTTACGCTCTTGCGGGACGAATGGACCTGGACCTCACCACCGAAGCGCTTGGTAATGACCAAACTGGAAAGCCGGTCTATCTGAAAGACATCTGGCCGACGCCACAAGAAATCGAATCAACCGTTCGCGCTTCTGTCTCTTCATCGCAATACAGCAAGCAGTACAGCGAGGTATTCGAGGGTGACGCGCACTGGAAGTCCATGCCCGTTCCGAAGGGCGACATTTACAAGTGGGATCCGAAATCGACGTACATCAAGCTGCCGCCATATTTCGACAACATGCCGAAAACACCTGCGGCGCTGGCGGACATTCACGGCGCCAAGGTGCTGGCAATTCTTGGCGACAGCGTCACCACCGATCACATTTCCCCGGCTGGTTCGATTCCCGTGGATTCGCCCGCGGGGAAATACCTCATCGCCAACGGCGTGAAGCCTCACGAATTCAATTCTTATGGCGCGCGTCGCGGGAATCATGAAGTCATGATGCGCGGCACGTTCGCGAACATCCGCCTGCGCAACCAGCTCGCTCCGGGCACCGAAGGTGGCTGGACACTTTTCCTTCCTGACGGCGAGAAAATGTCCATCA
>Ga0210407_10004685_pt1 | contig 10698 bp, 11 predicted proteins | sample IncBWC27MmetaG_FD_150860 | JGI IMG/M metagenome (GOLD analysis project Ga0210407, IMG submission 150860) | Forest soil microbial communities from Barre Woods Harvard Forest LTER site, Petersham, Massachusetts, United States - Inc-BW-C-27-M | ecosystem: Environmental > Terrestrial > Soil >... | reverse complement strand
GAGATCAAAAACCTCGGCTACCCGCCGGTTTACTTCCCGGTGCGGCGTGCTCTGGGCCCCCCGCGTTGGGTCGCCTTGGGCCTGACAGAGTTGGTGCTAGCGATTCTGGCCTTCGCTGCCACCATCTCATACGATTGCTGGATCAAATCTTTCATCTCACCCCAAGGCAAGACATCCAACCGCTCGAGCGACACCCATTTATAGCGACCGACATACGGTGCCGGAACAATGTCCTCCTGCTCCACCAGCTCGGCGAAGGTTTCCGGTGTGCACTTGAACATCAAGCGCTGCGGCACCGAACCCAGAGACACCAGGGCAAAAATCTTTCCTCCCACTTTGAAGCAGAGGTCGTCTCCCCATTGCAGGTTCTCGGTCGCATGAGAGAAGGAAAGGCAGAAGCGGCGGATGGATTCAACGCTCATCGGTAGATCATCTGAAGCGGCTGCGGAAAAACCAGTAGTGTCATCTGAGCGGAGCCATTCCATTCGCTTGGCGAATGGGCTGGTGGAGTCGAAGGACCCTGACATCTCACTACAGCATGTTGGAGCGGGAAAGTGGTGTTTGGGAGTCTTCGACAGCGAAACGGAAGCATAGGGATCCTTCGACTCCGCGGCTGCTTCGCGTGGCGAAGCCGCCACTCCGCTCACGATGACAACTCGATTGAAACATGCTCACACCTGCTCCCGTGCTTCGCCCAGCGTAACGCTGACATCCATCTTCTTCTTTGCGCGATAGATTGTGATCCGCACCGTGTCGCCTGCCCGGTGATTGTTCATGACCTGGCTGAGGTCCTGCTGGTCCTGGACATCCTGGCCATCGATGGCGACGATGAGGTCACCGCCCACCATGATTGGCATATTGCCCAGATAGGCGCGCTCGGTGCCGCCGTGGAGGCCGGCTCGGTCGGCGGCGCCTCCCGGAACCACTTGCACGACCAGCAACCCGCTGTCTGCCGCCAGCCCCAGCTGTTCGGCCAGCTCGGGCGTAATCGGAATCGTCCGCACGCCCAGCGCCGGGCGCCGCACCCGGCCCAGAGTCATCAGGTCGTTCAGCACCGCTTTGGCTGTGTTTACCGGGATGGCAAAACCGATGCCTGCGCTTTGGCCGACACTGGAGGCGATCAGCGTGTTGATGCCGATCACTTCGCCGTGCCAGTTCAGCAACGGCCCACCGGAATTTCCGGGATTGATCGCCGCGTCCGTCTGGATGGCTTCGTCAATCTGCATGCCATCCGGTTCCTGCACCGGGCGGATCGAACTGATGATGCCGCGGGTCATGGTCCCTGAAAGACCGAACGGATTGCCGATGGCATAAACTTTCTGTCCCACCTGCAAATTGCGCGAGTCGCCAAGCACCATGGGCGTGAGTCCCGGACCCTTGATCTGAATCACCGCCAGATCGTGAGAGCGATCGGTCCCCACCACTGTGGCCCGGTACTTCTTGCGGTTGTGCAACGTCACTTCCACCTGGCGGGCCTCAGCGATCACATGATAGTTAGTCAGCACGTGACCTTCTTTGTCGATGATGAACCCCGAGCCTTGTCCCTCCTGCGGCACCAAGCCATAGAAGAAATCGAAGGTCACGGCGCGGGAAGTGATGTTCACCACGGAATCGATGTTTTTGCGATAGACGCCGATGTTGTTCTGCTCTTCGGCATCGAAGGGCTCGGTAGTGGCGGCTTCTGTAATCTCCACCTTGTTGAGGGGACGGCCGAACCAGTTCGCGGGATGCGTTGGGGCAGAACGATAAGTGGTGAAGTAGTAGAACGCGCCGGCAAAAATCACAGCCAGCAGAATGGGACGCAGCAGCTTCATAAGTGCAAGACCTTCCCTCGCGGACGACCGAATTCTAAATCCTTACAGCGGCTTCTTTTGTAGCGCCGGCGTCTCGCCGGCTGTGGCGAGGGCATCCCGCTCTCGCCCGCCGCGGGCGGGACGGCGGCGCTACCCTGCCGCGTCCTTCTCCAACTCGAGATAGATTGTCTTTACCTGCCGCGCGGTTTCATCCAACGATCCCGAGTTGTCGATCACATAATCGGCAGCTTTGATTTTCTCTTCATCGGACACCTGGGCCGCCATCCGGCGCGTGACTTCACGGCGCGCCGTTTCCTGATCTACTTTCAAACGCTGGGCCCAACGCTCGATGCGCTGCTCCGGGCGGCAGGTCACGACAGCCAAACGATCGAAGCTCTTTGCCATTCCGGCCTCGAGAATGAGCGCGGCCTCCACCAGGGCAATGGCATGAGGATCGCGCCGGCCCACCTCCACCATGCATTCCTCTTGGCGGCGAATCACCGCGGGATGGACGATCTGGTTCAGTTCCTTTACACGAGAAGCCTGGTCGGGGCCGCCGAAGGCGAGTTCAGCCAGACAGGCGCGGTTCACGGTGCCATCCGAGTTCAGGATTCCGGGGCCGAAACCACCCACAACCTCCTGGTAGACCGCCTCACCCGGCTGCATGAGCTGGTGAGCAATCTCGTCGGCCTGAATGACATGCACCCCCAGGGCGGCAAACATTTCGGCGACAACGGACTTGCCCACGGCGATGCCCCCGGTCAACCCGACCTTAAGCACTGCGGGCATGCTCCGCAGCCCGGGCGGGCGTGCGCGAACCCCTCCGCATCCTGGCCGCTTTCACGGTATTTGCCATCAGCATGGCGATGGTCAGCGGGCCCACTCCTCCGGGCACGGGCGTAATCGCTCCCGCGACCTCGGCCGCGTTCGGATGCGCGTCTCCCACCAGGGTTGAGCCTTTCGCCCGGAAGCTCTCCTCCCGCTTCGCATTGCCCGCGAAAAGTCGATCAAACTCCGCCCGCTCACTGACCTTGTTCATGCCCACATCAATCACCGTGGCGCCGGGTTTCACGAAGTCGCGGGTAATCATTCCGGCGCGGCCGATCGCGGCTACCAGGATATCGGCGCGCCGACATACGCCCGCAAGGTCTCGGGTCTTCGAGTGGCAGACGGTCACTGTGGCATTGGCATTGATCAGCAGCATGGCGGTCGGCTTTCCCACAATATCGCTGCGTCCCACGACCACAGCCTCCTGACCCGAGACCGGAATATTACTGCGCTTGAGGATCTCCATAATGCCCGCCGGCGTACAAGGCACCAGGCCAGGGCGCTGGGTGGAGAGAAATCCCACGTTGACGGGGTGGAAGCCGTCCACATCCTTGGCGGGATCCACCGCCATCAGGATCTTCTTGGAATCAACCTGCGGCGGTAAAGGCAACTGCACCAGGATGCCATCAATTTCGTCACGCCGATTTAATTGCAGGACCAGGTCCAGCAACTCTTGAGTCGAGATCGTGTCCGGCGGAGTGAGTTGTTCGCTGTGAATGCCTACCTCTCCGCAGCTCTTCACTTTTCCACGAACGTAGATTTCAGAGGCCGGATTGTGGCCAACCAGGACGACCGCCAAGCCTGGACGCAGGCCAGCCGCCGCCATGTCCTTTACCTCGGCGGCGACCTCTGCCCGGATTTCAGCGGCGATCTTGTTGCCGTCCAGGATGATGTCAGCCATGAACCCCCTCCTCCCGCAGAATCGAGCTTTATCGTAAACTATCCCGGCCAAAAGAGCTTAACCGCAAAGGACGCAAAGGAGACAACCCCACCCGGTGTTCCTTTGCGATCTTTGCGGCCTTTCTTTGCGTCCTTTGCGGTTAAGCTTTTCCGCTTCTACGCGAGAAAGAGCGTAAAATTCTCCCATGATTCCCCAAGACTTGCTCGACATCCTGGTCTGCCCCGTGTGCAAAAAGCCGCTGGTGCTGAAAGACGAAGGACAGGGTCTTAAGTGCGCCGAGTGCCACCGCGTCTACCCGGTTCGGGACGACATCCCGATCATGCTGGTCGACGAGGCCGTCACTGACCCCTCCTAAATAAAGCCATATTCTGTCATCGCTTCGCGTCCCACAACGACACAACGTGTCAAGATCGAGATTTCCCGATATGGCCCGTTCGTGCCACAAAACCGACTTTCGCCGCCATCATCAAAATATTTAGGTGGCTTGCAACTTACCGCAGCGCAAGGGGTTTAAGAAACCAAACCGCCGCTCCATACGTATATGGAGAAAGTGGCTTGAGTGCGGCACCAAAATTGCATGCAACGTTCATGGCAGGCAGTGAGTCTAATAGAGTAAGGAAATGCAGGTCGGAGGTGATAACGACCATGAAAGAACGATTCTCCAGTACCGAACTGACGGCTCTACGCAACGATCTTTTGCAGGGAGGTTTGATCGATTCGCGCGAAGCCGCCGAACTGCTGCAAGTTTTCCTCATGGGCCGTGGCTACGGGGTATCGCCTCAAGCAGCCATGGACGCCGTGGGCCGGGTTGAGATGTCAGGCTGCTCCATGCCGGTGCTGCAGAAAGAACTGGAGAGCCTTGCTCTGGTGATGTAAGCGGTGATCAAGACTATGTAAGAAATCTACGGGGACCTCAGAACCAGGCCGTTTCCCGCGAGGTGAGTAACAAGAATGAGCCGGGCCAACCAGCCCGGCGTTTTTGTTTGTAGGGCAGCCTCTGGCCATGCCCGCATCGGAAACGCTAGAAGCCAGTAGCTAGAGGCCAGACGCTGGTTTTTTCACTCGTACCTCAAACTCTCCACCGGATCCAACTTCGCCGCCCTGGTGGCTGGAACGGTCCCAAAGATCACGCCTACCAGCGACGAAACCAGGATGGCCACAATCGCGGACAATCCTGAAATCGGAATACGGTATTCCGTCAGAAAGCGCACTGAATAGGGAATTGCTAAACCGATGACCACGCCGATTAGCCCGCCGACCAGGGAAATAGTCATGGCTTCCGCCAGGAATTGAAAACGTATTTCGCGGTTGGTAGCGCCGAGAGCCTTGCGGATGCCAATCTCGCGGATGCGGGAGCTGACCGTCGCCAGCATGATGTTCATGATTCCAATCCCGCTGACCAGCAGGACTACCGCCGCCACCAGCAACAACACCAGCGTCAGGGCGTTGGCGGTCCTCTCCGCCAGCACGACCAGCTGGGTGAGATTCATGACGTTGTAGACCGACTCGGCCCGGTGCCGGCCCCTGATGACCCGCCGGATTTGTTCGGTTGCCGGCACCACCATCGAGGGATCAGCGGTTGAGAAATAGATCTGTTTGACGTTCGGAGTGTCGGTAAAGTAGCGGCTGACCGTGTACGGAATCAGCATGGTGTAATCGACTACTTCCGTTTGTCCGAAGGTGTCCACCCGCTCCCGGAACGTGCCCACGATGGTGAAAGGCAGCCCGCTCAGCTTGATGATTTTGCCGATGGCTTCTTCTTGCGATCCATAAAGCTCCTCGGCCATTTTCTGGGTGATCACTCCGACCTTGTTGTGTTCCTGCTCGTCCTTGGAGTCAAAAAACCTGCCCGTGATTACCACCAGGTTACGCACGATCCTGTAGTCAGGAAAAACCCCAAGCACGGAGATGTCGCGTTCCTTGCCTCCGCCCACGGGAATGCGTTCGCCCAGAGGAACCACGGGGGAAGCCGCGACGATCCCCGGCACCTCCTCCATTGCAGCCTTCATGTCGTCGATAGTGAGCGGGTCGGGAGTGACATTGGCAATGCGCTGGCCCCCGCTCTGGTATTCAGCCTCAATCTGGTTGGTGCCGATCGACTGGATCTGGTTCAGCACATACTGCTTGCCGGTCATGCCGATGGTTACGACGAGGATCAGAGAGGCGGTGCCGATCACCATCCCCAGTGCGGTCAGAGCGAACCGTACCTTGTTGCTGCAGAAAGTCTCGTAGGCGAAACTCAACACCTCGCCGTACACCATCTTCGGCGGACGTCGTTCCGGCGCGGTGGTGGTGGCAGTCGCCATGCGTCTTCAGATTAGATGCTAGCCGCAATGGCCCGGAGGCGCAATTGTCTCGAATGCAGCGCTATGATTTTGGGAGGAACTGCGCCGACCCTCGCCAGATTCTTGTCGTCATCATTCTGTCATCCAGAGCGAAATCGGACGATTCGCTTGCGAATCGTCCGAAGTAGTCGAGGGACCTGCTGTTTTTTGGTAGCGCCGAGGTCTCATCTACCCATTGGGGTCCTTCGACTCTGCAAAAACGTTTCGCAAGCGAAACATTTCGCTCCCCTCAGGATGATAGAAGCGAGGTCTTGATGGCGTTCGCTACTGAAAACACCGCAACTTACCAAAGCTATGCCGCTAACCCGGCGGCTCGGCCGCGCCCCGGGCGTAATACGCGGCGTAACCTGGGTCCAGCTTCCGGCCCTTCGCGCTGAATATCCGGAAATGTGCCAGCCCCGCTTTTTGCAAAGCAAACTGCAATGTCGTCCTGAGCACGCCGAGACCGTAGGTCACGCTACGGCTGAAGTTGATAGAAGATGCCTCCTCGAAATACTTGGTCGGGCAGGACACTTCGCCAATGCGGAAGCCAAAATTCACACATTGCGCCAGCACTTCATTGTCGAACACAAAATCGTCCGAGTTCTCGAGTAGAGGAAGATCCAGCAAGACCTTGCGGCTGAAGGCGCGATAACCGGTGTGATACTCCGACAACTTGATCCGCAGAAACAAATTCTCGAATGCGGTAAGAAAGCGGTTGGCCACATATTTATAAAATGGCATGCCCCCATGCAACGCCTGCCCGCCAATAATGCGCGACCCCAGCACCACATCGTAGACCCCGTAAGCCACCATGCTGGCCATGGCTGTCACCAGCAGCGGCGTGTACTGGTAGTCGGGATGCACCATGATGACCACGTCCGCACCCGCCGCCAGGGCTTCGCGGTAACAGGTCTGCTGGTTGCGCCCGTAGCCGTAATTCTGGTCATGCACGAAGAACTGCAGTCCCAGTTGCTCGGCAATTTCGACGGTGCGGTCGGAGCTGTGATCGTCCACCAGAATGCGGATATCGACCAGCTCCGGCAGCTCGACCACGGTGGCCGCCAGAGTCTTCTCCGCGTTATAGGCCGGAAACACCACGGCGATGCGCTTCCCGTCAATCATGGCTGATCCTCATGATCTCATAGCTCTGGCTATTGACTGTGTGGGACCGGGTCTCTGACCCGCTCGGGCGGTGCGCAGCACCGCTTTGGGTGCTTGGCGCAGCGATCAGGCTGCGGCCCCCTGGGCCGCATGACCGGGTCAAAGACCCGGCCCCACACAGACCAAGCACCGGCCCTACTGAGATCTCTAACAGCGCCTTCGGTCTCTTTTATTGATAAAATAGACCCAGGATCATGCCGGAAAAGCACACCCTGTTCGAGAAAGTCTGGAACCAGCACATCGTGTCTTCGCCCCCGGACCGCCTGCCTCTTCTCTATATTGACCTGCACCTGGTCCACGAGGTCACCTCGCCGCAGGCCTTCGACGGCTTGCGTGTGGCCGGACGCCGGGTGCGCCAGCCCAATCGGACAATCGCTACCGTCGACCACAATATCCCGACCGAGCCGCGAGGCACTCCCATCACCGACCCGATTGCCGCCCTCCAGATCCGGGCCCTGCAAAAGAATTGCAAAGAGTTCGGGGTTCCGCTGTTCGACATGGACTCGCCCAACCAGGGGATCGTGCATGTGATCGGCCCTGAGCTCGGACTGACCCAACCCGGCATGACGATCGTTTGCGGCGACAGCCACACCAGCACGCATGGCGCGTTTGGAGCGCTGGCTTTCGGCATTGGCACCTCCGAAGTCGAGCACGTTCTGGCCACGCAGTGTTTGCCCCAGCGCAAACCGAAAACCATGCTGATCGACGTACGCGGATCGCTGCCCGAGGGCGTGACCGCGAAAGACCTGGCACTGGGCATCATCGGACAGATCGGGACCGATGGCGCAACCGGACACGTCATCGAATACGCCGGCGAAGCCGTTCGCACGCTTTCGGTCGAAGGCCGGATGACGTTGTGCAACATGAGCATTGAGGCCGGGGCCCGCGCCGGCATGATCGCGCCCGACGAAACCACCTTCGCCTACCTCAGGAATCGCCGCTTCGCTCCGCACAATGGAGATTGGGAAAAGACGCTGGCACACTGGCGTAAGCTGCCGTCCGATGCGGGAGCACGCTACGACAAAGTCGTCGAGATCGATGCCTCGAAGCTGGCGCCGTTCGTGACCTGGGGGACAAACCCTGGCATGGTGGTCGCCGTCAGCGGCAGGGTTCCGGAGCTGAGCGACCTGAAGACTGATGCTGATCGCCACGCCGCCGAACGCATGCTGGAATATATGGGGCTCGAGCCCGGCACCCGGGTTGAAGATATTTCCGTGGATCGGGTTTTCATCGGCTCCTGTACGAACTCACGCCTGGAAGACCTGCGTGCCGCCGCTCGCGTGGCCCGGGGGCATCACGTAAATGCGAAAGTGCGGGCCATGGTCGTGCCGGGATCGCAAGCCGTGAAACATGCCGCCGAGCAGGAAGGTCTCGACCGGATTTTCCAGGAAGCCGGCTTCGAATGGCGCGAGTCAGGCTGCTCCATGTGCCTGGGCATGAACCCCGACATCCTGCAACCGGGCGAACGCTGCGCTTCGACCAGCAACCGCAATTTTGAAGGCCGCCAGGGACGCGGCGGACGCACTCACCTGGTCAGCCCGATGATGGCAGCGGCAGCAGCCATTGCGGGGCATTTCACGGATATCCGTAATTGGAGTTTTAACAAGTAGCGCCGCTTTAATGTAGCGCCGGCGTCCCGCCGGCTGTCCGGAGGGCGTCCCGCCCTCCGAAAGTCTGGAGAACGAATGAAACCGTTCCGCAAGCATAAGGGCAAGGTCGCGCCGCTCCATCGCGCCAACATCGATACCGACCAGATCATCCCCAAGCAGTTCCTGAAGCGAATTGAGCGCACCGGGTTTGGCGAGTTTTTGTTCTACGACTGGCGGCGCACCAAGGACGGTGCGCACGACCCATCTTTCTCGCTGAACCATCCGCGCCACGCCGAGGCCAGCATTCTTGTGACCGGCAAGAATTTCGGCTGCGGGTCGTCGCGCGAACATGCCGTGTGGGCCCTGGAAGATTTCGGCTTTCGGGCGGTGATCGCTTCCTCGTTCGCCGATATCTTTGCCAACAACTGCGTGAAGAATGGCGTGCTCACTGTCGTGCTCACCGAAGCCGAGGTGGAGGAGATCGTTCGCCGGGTAGCTGAGCACCATGACTACCACCTCGCCATCGACCTGGAGCAGCGCAAGGTCCATGATGACTATGGCTTTTCCGCCTCCTTTGAAATCGACGACTTCACCCGACACTGCCTGCTCGAAGGCCTCGACGACATCGGACTCACGCTGAAACACGAGGCCGAAATCACCGCCTACGAAGCACGGCTCCCAATTTCCAGACAGATCGTGTAGGGCCGGCATTCTTGGCCGCCGCTTTTTCTGCAGGTTTCGTGCCTGCTTCACGCCTGCGGGGCGCCCTCGCCCACATTGGTCGGAAAACCGGAAACCCACTTCATTCAGTCTCAAGAGAAGACCGCTATGTTAATGCTTCAGATATCTTCGGGAGGACGAACTTGCACACCGGAACCAAGGCTGAGAATCGCCGCTCGCCCAGGATTCGTCTGGAAATTGATGTAAATATTTATTCTCGGGAAGCCGGCCTGGTTCCCGGCCGAACGCTTGACATCAGCGAAACCGGCATATCCGCTGTGCTTCCGGCTGAGTTACCCATTGGCGAAGCTGTAAAGATGGAGATCAGGTCCCGGCTCGAACCAGTAACGGTCGGCGCAGTGGTCCGCAACCGGGATGTCTTCCGCCACGGCTTCCAGTTCGAGCAGCCCGGCGCCGGCCGCGAACTGATCAAAAAGTTCCCCTAGCCGTGTGGGGCGGGGCCCTCGCCCGCTCTCTCTTCACCTAAACCGGCGGCCCTGGCGGCGCCCCGGACGATTTCAGCTTGGGCGTGTTCTGCTCCGGATTCTGCAAGAACAAGATAATCTCGTCTTCAAGCTGTTCGATCATCGGACCGCGGGTTGCGTTCTTCTTCAGCACACCCTTAACCTCATGCACTCCGGCCAGCGCCACGGCCCGCACCTCCGGCGTCGCCTCGGAATTCGCCGCCAGAATCATCAACCGCTCCGCAATTTCGGTTTGCACCACGCCCGCGAGACCACGTTCCGGTGCTGTTTTGGCAGCGTCAGAAAATGCAGCGGCCACCAGGGCGGAAACAATGCTTCCCGGTGAAGGAAACCGGCCGTCTTGCTCCGAAATCACGACCAGTCTCTGCATACGCCTGGGATCGAGCAATCCACCTACTACGATTTCAGCTATGGCACGCGCTCCATCCTGCGGGCTGAAAAGATATCCTGCGGATGACGTGAATCGCTCGGCATCCGAATCGCGGTTTTCCTGTGGCGCCAGCGCCTTCCAGACTTCCGGCGAAACGTTCAGCTGGGAGGGATTCAAAGCGCTCAGCGCCAGTTGCAGGGCCTCTTTCTGACTCTCGGCCGGCCAGACAATGATCGGCTGCTGCCCGTCACCCGCCAGGGAGAGCGGCACCTTGGCGCTTCCTACGACGTTGATCGCGGCTCCCAGCGCGTAGCGATGAAACAGATAAACCAAAGGCAGCCGCGAAGTGAACATCGAATTGGACTCGCCCGGCCGCAGCATGCGCGGGCTATAGTGCGCCAGCAGTGAATTCCGGACGGGCAGAACTTCCTTCAGCCAGGTCACAGGGTCGGGGCCGTCATCGTAGGCATTCCAGCGAGGATCGGCGGTGTTTCCCCAAACAATCCCCTTGGCGATGGCGCCTC
>Ga0210407_10004682_pt1 | contig 10704 bp, 10 predicted proteins | sample IncBWC27MmetaG_FD_150860 | JGI IMG/M metagenome (GOLD analysis project Ga0210407, IMG submission 150860) | Forest soil microbial communities from Barre Woods Harvard Forest LTER site, Petersham, Massachusetts, United States - Inc-BW-C-27-M | ecosystem: Environmental > Terrestrial > Soil >... | reverse complement strand
CGCTGTCGCTCGAAAAAATCGTCGTTCTCGTTCGAAACGCCATCCAGCAGCGGCGCCTCGAGGAGGAGAATCAGCTCCTGCGCAGCGAGCTAGGTCATCGTTATCAGGTCATCGGCGAGAGCGTCCCCATGAAGGCTCTTCGTCAGCAAATCGCCGTGACCGCCCCCACCAACGGACGCGTGCTCATCTACGGCGAGAGTGGGACCGGCAAAGAATTGGTGGCGCGTGCTCTGCACGCCGCGAGTTTGCGCAGCCACGGACCATTTGTTGAAGTCAACTGCGCAGCCATACCCGAGGAATTGATCGAGTCCGAGCTTTTCGGCCACGTGAAAGGCAGTTTTACGGGTGCAACCGAAGACAAAATAGGAAAATTCCAAAAAGCCGATGGCGGCACTCTCTTTCTAGACGAAATTGGTGATATGAGTCTTCGCACGCAGTCGAAGGTGCTCCGCGTGCTCGAAGAACAGCGCTTCGAGCCTGTCGGCTCCAACCAGACTCTTCACGCCGACGTGCGCGTGATCGCTGCCACCAATAAGAATCTTGAGCAGGAGATCGGCCGCGGAGCATTTCGCCAGGACCTCTTCTACCGTCTTAACGTCATACCCTTTTACGTCCCGCCCTTGCGCGAACGAAAAGAAGACATCGCGATTTTAGCGCGCTATTTCCTCAATGGGTTCAGCTCCGCCTACGGCAAGAAGACCCGTGAACTCAGCGATCCTGCAATGGAAATTCTTCTGCGTTATCCCTGGCCGGGGAACGTCAGGGAGCTGCGCAATCTTGTGGAGCGCCTGGTAATCGTCTGCCCGCAGGCCCACATCGAGCCGCATCATCTCCCGCCGGAACTCTTCCGCGGCGTTGCGGAGAGTCCCCACCAGCCGTATTCCACGCTGCATGAAGCCCGCAGCGCCTACGAACGCGAATTCATTTTGCGCAAATTGCAGGAACACCGGTGGAATATGACGCAAACCGCCTCCGCCCTCGGTCTCGAACGCAGCCACCTCTACCGCAAGATGAAATCCCTCGGTATCGCCGCCCCTGACTAATGGAGCCAGTCTAGTCTTCCTGATCCTGCGCCAGGCCCTCGAGCTGAAAATGCCAATCAAGCTCGCGGACCTTTTGCGGATTCTCGCGCCAGTCGGGAACCACTTTCACGAATAGCCCGAGATAGATTTTGACTCCAAAGATCTCTTCCAATTCTTTCCGGGCGGCGGTGCCGATCTTTTTAAGCACTTCGCCTTTGTGGCCGATCAGGATTTTCTTCTGCGTGTCCCGCTCCACGTTCATCGTTGCCTCGATGCGCAGCAGTTTGGGTGACTCCTCGAATTTCTCGACAAAGACGGCCAGCGCGTAAGGCACCTCGTGGTACATGACCTGTATCGCTTTTTCCCGCACGATTTCGGCGGCCAGAAAGCGCTCCGGCTGGTCCGTTATTTGATCCTCAGGGAAGTAGGCATTCCCCTCAGGAAGCTGCTGCAATATTTCCTGCATGAGCTCTTCGCAACCGCCGCCTTTCAGCGCCGAAATGGGCACAATTGCGGAGAATTCAAATGCCTTGCGAAACGCCTCGATCAAGGGAAGCAGCTTCGGTCTGGGCAGGCGGTCGATCTTGTTCAGGACGAGTATCGTTTTTCCCTGGAACCTCTTCGCGCGCTCCAGCAGAAGTTCATCGGCGAACGGCAGCGTGCGGCTCGCATCCACTACCAGCAACAGCACATCAATCCCCTCGAGCGCGGCCGCCACTTCCCTCATCATTTGCCGGCCCAGGGCAGACTCCGGTTCGTGAAGTCCGGGCGTGTCGATAAAGATGATCTGTCCCTCGGGTCGCGTGACGATTCCTTGTATCCGGTTGCGCGTGGTCTGCGGCTTGGAAGTGACAATCGCGATTTTCTGCCCCACCAGCCGATTCAGGAGCGTGGACTTTCCCGCATTCGGACGGCCGATGATCGCGGCAAATCCCGCGCGTCCTGTCGGTTTCTTTCCTGCTTTTTTGGTTAACTCAGGGGACATTAGGCTTTCACAAAGCGTTCGTTTAACTCTCCCATCGACATTATGTCTCTATCGTTCCTTCTTCGCGGCGCTCAGCGCCACTTGCTTCCGGATTCGCAGCCGAAGCACCTTACGCTGGTTCGCCTCCACCACTTCAAACCGATAACCCGCCAAATCGATTTTTTCTCCCGGAGCGGGCACCTTCCCCGCTACATGGCTCAGCAATCCCGCGATCGTCGTCACGGTCTCGTCGGCTTTCTTCCCGAACCTTACGCCCAACAATTCTTCGGCGTCGCGGATCGTGGTGCTTCCGCGCAGGAGCAGCCCGCCTTCTGCTTCGCGCACCACGTCGGGAGCTGGCTGCCTTCCGTCGTAGCCGCTCTCTCCCACGATCTCTTCCACGAGATCTTCCACCGTCGCAATTCCCGCTACCAACCCGTGCTCGTCGATAACGACGGCCATTTCCTGGCCCTTCTGTCGCATATCTCGCAACAAGTCCGAGCCGGCCTTCGTTTCAGGAATGAAAAGCACCGGTCTTACCAATTCGCGAACCCTCCGGTGCGGAAGGTCCTGATCGGCTACTTTCAGCATGTCCTGTGCGTGAACCACGCCGAAAATATCATCCAGCGATTTTTCAAAGACTGGCAGGCGCGAGTATTGTGTCTCCATAAATCTTGCGTGCAACTCTTCCAGAGATGCGTCCGCCGCGATTGCCACGATGTCCGGCCGCGGCGTCATGACCTCGCGCACGCGCTTGTCGCTGAACTCCACTACTTGCTCGATCAGATCCGCCTGATCCGCTTCGATGATGCCTTCTTCTTCCGCCGCCTCAACCAGTGCCTCGATCCCTTCCTCGGTACGCTGCTCTTGTGTCTTTTCCGGCTCGTGCTCGGAGATTCGCGCCAGAGATTCCGCGCCCTCCAGGAAGATGCGTACCGGCCACACCAACCACATAGCGGCACGGATCAACGGCAGCAGCTTCAGCAGCCATCTCCCCGTGGTTCGATAGAGCAGCATGTCCGGAATGAAGTGCATGAGCATGACAACTTCAAGCGTCAGGAACACGCAGAACTCTACAAACGACTCCCAAGTGCCAGGGACGAAATAAACGACGCCCCGGGTGGTCTCCAGTACGAGAAACGCCAGCCAAAAGTGACCCAGGATGCGAAACGTCCGCCCCCCACTACTCCGGTTGATCTTCAGCTTGGGCTCGATCTCCGCTTCAAAAATATCCAAGTGTTCGTGGACGCGCCCTGTCGTCATGCGCCCCAGCTCGCGATAGATCAGTGTGAGGTAGGAAAGAACGGGCAGTCCGAGGGCCAGGAGAAAGATGCCTAGCACATAAAGCGAGTAGAGCATGTTTACGCCAACCCGAGGCGCCTGCGCAGATTTTGTTCGAGGCGGTTCATTCGTCCGCGGTCGGTTTCGTGGTCATACCCGAGCAAGTGCAAAACGCCGTGGAGAATTAAAATGCGCATCTCGTTTGCCAGCGTCCTGCGATATTTCCTTGCGTTGCGCCGCGCCGTCGCGGGAGCGATAGCGATCTCGCCCAAAACCGTGCTTCGCATCTGCGAACGGGGTCCGGGCTTGCTCGATATCGGGCGTTGCCGCTGCACTGATGGAAAAGACAAAACGTCCGTGGGTCCGCTCTTTTTGCGGAACGCCTCATTCATCCGCGCCATCTCAGCGTCGCTTAGCAGGCAGACTGTGATTTCCGCGTCCCCGAGACTCAGTTCGTCTCTCACTCGCCTCACAAATTCTTTCAGTGACAGCCGGTCCAATCGCACCGTTCGCTGGCGATTGAGGATCATTTCTGCGGAATTTCTTTGGCGCGCTCCCGTGCCGTGGGTCTCTCCGGCTCTTTCCCGCGCCCCGCGAGCCTGCTGTTTTCAAAGGCCAGGCGGTTCTGCGACTGTCCTACCTCGAACTCCTCATACGCGCGGATGATCTGCTGCACCAGGTTATGCCTGACCACATCCTTTTCGTTAAACTGTACTACCCCGATCCCTTCGATCTTCCCGCAAATCTCCAGCGCTTCAATCAGTCCGGACTTTCTTCCCGCCGGCAAGTCGATCTGCGTGACGTCGCCGGTGATCACCGCTTTGGAATTGAATCCCAACCGGGTGAGGAACATCTTCATCTGCTCGCTGGTCGTGTTTTGCGCCTCGTCCAGAATCACGAACGAATCGTTCAGCGTGCGGCCGCGCATGAAGGCCAGCGGCGCCACTTCGATGATGCCTTTTTCGAGAAATCTCTCGAGCTTGTCCGCGTCGAGCATGTCGTAAAGCGCGTCGTACAGCGGCCGCATATAGGGATCGATCTTTTGTTGCAGTGTGCCCGGCAAATAGCCGAGACGTTCACCGGCTTCCACCGCCGGCCGCGCCAATATGATCCGGTTGACCTGCTTGGTCAGGAGCGCGCTGACGGCCATCGCCACGGCGATATATGTCTTCCCTGTTCCGCCGGGTCCGATGCCGAACATCATGTCGTGCTTTTCAATCTCTTCCATGTAGCGGCGCTGGCTGGCGTTTTTCGGTGTGACGCTTTTCTTCCCGAAGGAGCGCGCGCGGCCGTGTTCAAACATGCTTCGGGGAGATTCGTGCGGCTCCTCGGTCGCCACGCGCAGCAGCGACTTCACTTCTTCGCTCGAAAGGGTTTTCCCGTGGCGTGTCAGGTGGTTGTACTCTTCGACGATCTTCACTGCTTGATCCACGTTTTCCTGCTCGCCTTCGATGGTCAGCCGGGTGTCGCTTAGGTGCGTGCGCACCCGCAGCGAATCCTCGAGCAGCCGCAGATTTTCATCCAGCGTTCCAAAGAAAGGCTCGATTTTTCCGGAAATGTGAACTGTACGTCGCATCCAAGTGGAAGGTCTTCCTGATACGTAAACCGGGTGGCCGATGACAGTTTCCTCCTCAATTGCGCGTGACCCGTCCAGGTCAACTCTGGGAGAAACTTATTACACCCTATCCCACCACCGTGCCCCGGTCAAGTTACGCTTCGTGACAAGCTACGCCTCACTCGCGTAAGCCAGCGCCGATTGCGCCAATGCTGCACCCAGAACGGGGTTACAATACTCCCCAAATTTCTCGTTCTAGAAGGAGGTCTACGATGAAGTTTGACCTCGGCCAGTTCATCTCAGATTGTAGAACGGCTGTTAGAGGGACTGCATCACAGCGGGCTATTAACGAGCTCTTAACCCGCGCGGTTTCCGACGCCGCTTCGGTCCTCTCCGCATTGGGTGAACCCAAGCGGGCGGAAATGCAAGAGCTCTATCAAGGCAGCGATCTCACAATCCTGAATGTCATCTGGGCGCCTTGGATGACGTTGCTGCCGCACAACCACAAGATGTGGGCAGTGATTGGAATTTATACGGGCCGCGAAGACAATATCTTTTGGCGACGATTACCTGCTGACGCCGGCCGCAAGCTGGAAGCTGCCGGCGCAAAGGCGCTGTGCGAAAAAGATACGGTCCAGTTGGGCCACGATATAATCCATTCCGTGACCAACCCGATCCCCCGCTTGACAGGTGCGCTTCATATTTACGGGGGCGACTTTTTCGATGTTCCGCGCAGCGAGTGGGACGCCGAAACGCTCCTGGAGCAACCTTGCGATGGGGACAAGATGCTCCGTCGATTCGAACAGGCCAACGCCCTTCTTGCAAAAACATCGTTTGTGGAAGCCTAATCGGCCGGAACGGCGCGCGTTTCGGCTCATTCGCGAATCAACTGCACTTCTTCCGCGCAGGTCACGCTGAGCGGCCGCGTGCTCTGAAACGCACAGCTTCGCCCCGGTCAAGTTACACGTTCACGTAAAAATAGGCCGTGTGGAATGCAAGGAGTGAAGACGGGAAAAAGAAACCTAAAAACCCGCACACGCCCCGACTAGATCGTGGTAGACGCCACCGGCGTATGCGGCACCCGAGTCTTTCCGGAGGCTCGGTCTATGGCCCACCCGCCGCCCGCAAGCTTCCATGTTGGCGCTTCCACTTAATCAATTCTTGAGATCCGTAAACCTGGCCTCGACCAGCCGTTGAATGAGGGCAATGATCATGGCCGTCGTCAACCCAAACAAGAGCACTCCATTTGCAGCTTCGAGCGGTCCCAGCAATCTCCAGGAAGGTGTCATAATCACATCACCGTAACCCAAAGACGTGTAATTGACCGCTGAGTGGTAAAAGGCAGTTCCGAAGTCTGGAAATTCTCCGCAGATTATGAGCAACACAGCCCACAATGCAACTTCAATGAGGTGTGCAAGTGACGCGTACAATACGACCCGGACAAAAATTCCCATATCAATCCAGGGGTTTGTGCCGATACGACCTAGTCTTTTTTCGCGGCGGATAAGGTTGATCGTGGCTCTGAGTGGCAGCAGATGAATCATGACCGCGCAGATGCTGACGACCACACCAACCGACAAGGGGACTAGGACCGCGATGCGATGAACTTGTATCATTTCGCCCGCAAGGGTATCGCACTTCGCCGGAATCAGCCTAGACCTCAGAACATCAGTTCATGGCGGTCGCAGAAACATGCTGCAATGGTTTTTGGGCAAGCAGCGCCGAGTGGGTCAAAACCCACGACCGTTGCTGGAGTCTTATTCTTCTCCTTGATTCTGGACAGAATCGTTGGATTTTCCTATTAGGCTGGTTAGCAGGCCAAATGCGCTTTCGGCTGCGCTGACTGGGTCAGAATCCACAACAAGTTCCGCAAGCTGGTGTTCGGGATCAAGATGCGAATTTAGGACGAGCGCTGCACTTTCTATTTCGAATTGCCTTTTGAACGCGTCGATCTGATCCCTCAGTGTCGGGTGGGGAATTTGCGCCCTAAAGGCAGATCGCGAAGTCTTTTTCAGTCCGCGGGAACCGCCCGCGTACGAGCCCATTCTCGAATGGATTGAATATCTTCCGCGCGCGTCACGCTCAGCGGCCGCGTGCCGCGAATTTCAGAGAGAAGAATTTCCGTCGTGAGTTGCTGCTTCTTCTGGAAGGCTGTGAACAGACCTGCCACGATCACTTGCTCGATCTCCGCGCCGGAAAAGCCCTCGCTGGCCCCCGCCAATTCGAGAAGATCGAACGATTTCTCATCCCTGCCGCGTTTTTTCAAGTGCAGCGAGAACAAAGAAACCCTGACCTCAACGCTCGGCAGGTCGACGAAGAAAATCTCATCGAACCTTCCCTTGCGCAGCATTTCCGGGGGCAGCGCGGAAATATTGTTCGACGTCGCCGCAAGGAACACTCCGCTCTCGCGGTCCTGCATCCAGGTCAGCAACGTCGCCAGGATGCGCTGTGACAATCCCGCATCCGCGTCACCGCTCGCTCCCGCCGAGGCGAAGGCCTTCTCGATCTCGTCTATCCACAGCACCAGCGGAGACATTTTCTGCGCCAGCTCCAGAGCCTTGTGCAGCTTCTTCTCGCTTTCGCCCACGTATTTATCGTAGAGCGCGCCGGCCTCCAGCCTTGCAAGCTCGAACCCCCACTCCCCTGCCACCGCCCGCGCCGCCAAACTTTTCCCGCAACCCTGCACTCCGGTGATTAACAATCCTTTCGGAGGTTCCAACCCGAACCGCCGTCCTTCCGGCGTCATGGCGCTGCGGCGTTTGTCGATCCACTCGCGCAGGCGGCGAAGTCCCGCAACGTCGTCAAATGTTGTGTCTCGCCGCACGGATTCGAGTAAACCTTCGCTGCGCATTGTCTGCCGCTTGGCATCGAGCACGGCTTCGAGCAATCCCGCGTCCGCGCTACGCCTGCCCAGAATGCACATGCGCAATGTTCGCAGCGCCTCGTCTTGCGTCAACCCTGCGAGATTTCGTGCGATTGCCCCCATCGCATTTACATCGATGGTGATGGGAATCTGCTGCTCGCGGTTCAGTTCCGCGAGGACAGCTTTCACGCCTGGGAGCAACTCATCGGCCGACGGCAGTCCCAATGCAAACGGCGCCGTGTCACCCGCGAGGTCCGGGGGCAGGGCTATAGCTGCCGCCGTGAGCACGATGGACCTCCGCGCCGTGCGGAATTTTTCCGCCAGCTCTCGCAGCCGCCGGCAGATGCGATCGTTCTCGCAATACCGCCCGAAATCTTTCAACAGGAAGATGGCGTCACCCTGGATTAAGGCGATGTTGGCCAGCGCCATCTCCGGCTGATCCGTGTTGTAGAGGGGGGCACCTCGCGCCTTGGAGAGTCCTGTCGTGACGCTCCACTCGTACAGCGGAACATTCATTTCCGACGCAATGTCAAAGAGCAGCGCTTCCAAGCGTTCCTCTTCGGGTGTCTCGACGGTGATAATGGGGTGCCGTGAATTCACCAGGAGCCGCAGCTCGTCGTGCTTGTTGATCGCGGCCGACGGTCTCGGTGTTGCAGGCTGCATTGGCTCGGGATTTTGAACCTTCGGCTCGTTTGACAGAGATTTCCGCCTTGTTTGCAGTAGAAATTAGTTCCCAGTAGATGCCCGCCGTCCACTGGCGGACTTCCCTTTGCAATTGCATCGCCGCGCGTGGTCTCTACCCTGCAGCTGCACTCCCTGGTAGGAATCGAAATACAAGCACAGCTCGCGGGTCTTGAACTCTGAAAAACGGAACTTGAAACTCTGCAACGGTTTGCCTGCACACAACACCGCGACAAGGTGTCGCTGAATTTGGTCGAGGTCTTCGACCTTGAGACTCTCCTTTTGTGGCCACGGCACAGCCTGCCCAGTGTCAATTCTCAATGACAGTTTGGCTGGGTCGCAGTCTACCTCCCCGAGCAGATTTTTCTCCGATCTGCGAACGGGAACAACACAGATTGACCCTGTACCGGGTTCAGCAGGCACCGGAACGCAGAGAAAGAACGCTAACGCCGTCGCAATTACGCAGGACCTTAAGTCTCCCCACTGTTCGGAATCACACGCCGTTTTGAACACTTTTTCGACTGCTCTCACCCTGTTTGACAAAGCCTTGTGCCTCGTTTAACGTTAGAAGTTTGAGCTACACGCAAAAGGAGCGATAGATGGCCCAGGGACAGGCTACCAAAATTAAGAAGAAGAAAAAGTCGGTTTTGAAGCGGGCGGCGCAATCTCGCCAACGCGCTGAAGTGAATCGCGCGAACCGTACGCGCGTCCGCACGCTGATGAGGCGCCTGCGCACCGCCATCACCACGCGAGACGCCACCGCTGCCGGCAATCTTCTGCAACCCACAATGTCCGCAATCGACAGCGCCATTACCAAGGGCGTGTTGCACGAGAATACCGGCAATCGCTACAAGTCTCGCCTTTCTCTGGCCTTCAACACCCTTAAATCCGTAAAGGCGTAACAGATCTTCTTTATTTCTGAATCAAAAATAGCGTAAGCGTAGTATTTGAACCCTTACCCCTACCGCGCGGTTGCGGCCGCTCCTGCACTCGTCAATTCCGCGATCAGGAACTCCATCACTGCGCGGGGATTTGTATTGCCGCGTTTCAACCGGTCGTCCGCATTCTGCAACGCTTGCAAACCATCGAGAAGACGCGCTTTCGAGATCTTCTGCGCGCTCCGCAGCGCCAGCTCGGCTTGCTCGGGCCGCATTGACAGCGCGCGCGCAGCCTGCCAGCCCTGCGTGACGCCTTTCAGCTCGCTTGCTTCGATCAGTTTGCGGTACATCCACGCCATGGCCCCAAGCATCGACAGCGGCTCTTCGCCGTCACGCAACAACCGATTCAGAAATTCCAGCGCCTTGCTCGACTGCCGCGACGCCAGCAGATCCGCCAATTCCCAGACCGTGGTGGTCTTTTCAGAAACCACCAAGGAGCTCACGTCTTCTCGACGGATCAGTTTGCGTCCCGCGGCAAACGTGGCCAGCTTGTCGATTTCTGTTTTCAACCGCATCAAATCCGCGGCAACGAATTCCGCCAAATCTTCCGCGGCGCCCTGTTCAAATGACACGCCTTGTTCCTTCCCGATGGCACGCGCTAAGGCCACTGCTGCTTCTTGTCGATCGCTTGCCTTTTCACCGAGGCCCACGTCAACAACTAACGCTTTCTCCATCAGAAGCTTCGCCACCTTCATCCGCTGATCCAGCCCCGTCGCTTCCACGACGAGCACGGTGAATGGCGCGGGATCACGAAAATAATTCTCGAGCAGCGCAATGGTTAGGTCGCGGTTCTTTTCGCCCAGGTTTTCGATGGCTTCGGCCTCTTCCAGGAATATGACCTGCTGCGGCGAAAGCATGGGAAGAGTTTGCGCCTGCTCCAACGCCGCTTGTGTTTCGCCCCGGTCCGCGGAATATCGCGTTACCGCCCAGGCTCGCGAGGCTTCCGGGACGAAGGTTTCGATCAACTCGGACCGGCACTTGTCGCGCAAGTAGTGTTCTTCGCCGAGCAGCAGCAAGGCAGGGATTGGCTTGCCACTTTCCAGTCGAGCCAGCATTTTTTCCGCTGCTACTCGCGCCATCTTTTGCACCCCTTAACCCTCGGGCCGAGGCCCGGCGGATCGAATCAATAATTCTCCGTTACGAGCGCCACGAGGCGCGAAGCAAAGTCTTGCGCCAGTCGGTCGAGCGCCGGATCCTGCTCTTCGAAAAAGCTCTTCACGTCGGTCGAAATTTCGTATTCGTTACGAAACAAGAAATTCCCCGTGTGATAGAGCACTTTCTGCGTCGCCACCTCGGTCAGCGAGATTTCGCATTTCACGGTGACCAGCATCGTCGTCGCTCGCCCGCTGGCAGTATCAAAGAGGAGCGGTGTCGCTTCCAGGCTCAGAACTTTCCCTTGC
>Ga0210407_10004676_pt1 | contig 10719 bp, 8 predicted proteins | sample IncBWC27MmetaG_FD_150860 | JGI IMG/M metagenome (GOLD analysis project Ga0210407, IMG submission 150860) | Forest soil microbial communities from Barre Woods Harvard Forest LTER site, Petersham, Massachusetts, United States - Inc-BW-C-27-M | ecosystem: Environmental > Terrestrial > Soil >... | reverse complement strand
TGAGCCCCAGCCGCTGCCGAAGCTTGTAGACAGTTTCGATCCCCGTGCAATGCGCCCCTAGAATTTGCGCCGTCTGAAATTCACGCAGTTTTTCCGCCGTCCAATCGAGCTGTTCGTCGGTGGCCGCAAAGAGGTGAAACCCGCCGATGGCCGCTTGCACCGGCGCCGGGCGGATAATTTGCCGGGCGTATTGCAGAATATTGATGATTCCCGCGTGGCCGCATCCGGTCAGCAGGACCAGCCCGCGAGGAGTATTGAAAATCAGCGCTTGATCTTCCGGAAGATTGTCCTCCACCCAGTCGCTTCCCTTCGCGATTTTGAAGCCGGGCGTCCAATTTTTCTCGGGATACGCACGCGGAACCGGTCCGGTCAGCCAGGCGCCTGGAAGCATCTCCTCGGGCTTGTCGTGAACGATAAACGTCCCGCCGGTCGCCTCAAATTCCTTCTTCATCGCAATCATGGGATTCTGCTCGGTTTCGCCGGCGCCCGCATGCCTGCTCAGAAAAATTCCGGGGCTGATGTGTGCGCGAGAGAGCGCAGCCGGATTCGTGCGCGACAATTCGCGCCGCAAGGTCATCAAACCGGTCGTGTGGTCGCCATGATGGTGGCTGAGGATGACGTCTTGAACGTCGCTGAGATCGACATGCAATTCGCGTGCGTTTTCGAGGACCGTGTTCGGCCGCGCGCCGGTGTCATAAAGAATTTTGTGGCCATCCGCCTCCACTAGCGCGGCGAATCCCCATTCCCCGATGCCTTCGTCCGCCAGCATCGTCGAGAGAATGGTGATCTTCAGGTTTTGCACTTCGGGGGGAGCCTTGGTCACTTGGGTGCCGCTGGGACTTTGTCCAAAAATAGGTGTCACGCCAAGAAACAGAAATAGATTTACCGCAGCCACGACGCGGGAAATTTTCATAAAGCCTCCGCCGGGTTCCAATGTCCAAAAACCAACCTAAACCTGCACTCTAGCATGCCGCAAGAAAATCCTCCTCTCGGACTAGCCTCATGCAAACCTAACGCGCGTGGGTGCTTTCCTAATTTGGTTTTTTGTGCTTTAGTCTTGTCAATCTGGTTGCCACGGAGATTACGAGACTACTGAAAATTCAGGAGGCACTGCCATGGGTGAAAATGACGGTCTCAAGCCCCTGCGGGTCGCACTGGTAGCGATCGGCATCATCTTTGTGCTCGGCGTGTATCCCCTCACCATCCTCTGGCCCTCGGGATGGAGCTGGCACTCGAGCGGCCATTCGGATTATCTCCAGATGATTCTGGGCATTTACGCGACGCTTGGTATTTTTCTGATTCTCGCTGCGCGCCGCCCGCTTGAGCATCTGAGCCTCATCTGGTTCACCGTCTGGTCAAGCGTCGTGCACGGCGGCATCATGGCGGTCCAATCTTTGGTCAATCCCGAGCAGCGCGGGCATCTGCTCGGCGATGTGCCTGCGCTATTGCTCATAGCTATCGTGCTCGGGCTCCTCACCCCTCGCGGAGAAAAAGCGAGAACGTCGCCGCACTGAGGGCGCGAGATCGATCAACAGAGCGCTTGGCACAACGGCTAGTTAGGGCTCATGTAGCGGCCGGGAGAGCCTGCCCAGAGCGTAGCCGAAGGGTCGCGGGCATCTTTCCTCTTGTTCCTTAATCCGTCATCTGCGATACAATCGCCCACCTATGGCTCCCAGTAGCGCCTTGCAGGAATTTCTAGACGCGGCAAAAAGCAAGGGAGCAACCGACGAGCTTCTCGCTCAACTTTTGAGGGGTCGCGGGTGGCCCGAAGAAGACGTCCACCGTGCGCTCGCCGACCATTTCGAGGCCCGCAGCGGCCTTCGCGTCCCCGTCTACAAGCGTTCCGGTTCCGCGCGGGACGCTTTCCTTTACCTGCTCAGCTTCTCGACTCTGACGATTTGGGCCATCGGTCTGGGTTCCGTCATGTTCGCGCTCATCGACCGCTGGTTCAAGGATCCTCTCAGCCAAAACAACTATTACACCGGCACCTACTATCAGATTGCTGATTCTCTTGCATGTATTATCGTCGCTTTTCCCGTCTATCTTTTTGCCATGCGCTTTATCACCCGGGAAGTCGCCGTTCATCCTGAAAAGCTGGAGTCCGGCGTCAGGAAGTGGCTGACGTACATCGCGCTCCTCATCGCTGCCAGCATTTTGGTCGGCGACCTGATCACCTTTCTGACCTCCTTCCTTCGCGGGGAACTCACGGCTCGTTTCGTGGCCAAGGTCGCGACCGTGCTCGTAATCGCCGGCGGCGTCTTCTGGTATTACATGGGCTCGCTCGGGAAACGCGCTCCCGTCTCCAGGAGCGCCGATGAATAGAGATACCTGGGCGGCCATCGCCGCAACGATTGCCGTGGTCGTCGTCATCATCCTGGGATTCCGCGTTCTGGGAGGTCCCGGAAGGCAGCGTCTGGTTCAGTCCGACCATCGCACCGTCCGCGCGATTGCGGAACTTGCTCAACAAATTAAACAAAGCTGGGATAGCAGCTCGAATAGGGATACCTTGGGCAAGGTTCTCCCCGCCAATCTGGATAAGTTTCCCGCCTCCGCGAAGCAGGATCCCGTCACTCACAAGCCATTTACCTATCGTCCAAAATCAAATGGCGAATACGAATTGTGCGCCACATTCGCTCTCGATAGCCGCGAAGCCCAGGATCAAAATCCAGACGAGCATTGGGCTCACCCCAAGGGTGACTATTGCTTCCACCTGGACGCCGCGCAGCAGGTTCCGCAAGCTCCCTACTATTATCAAAGCTATTGATGCCATGAAACTGTTCGCATCACTTGCAGTCCTGTTCGCCACCTCGCTGGGGTTGTTCGCAGAGCGAAAACATTCCTGTCCAGAGGGACCTCACACTTTGTACTCCAACCGAGCCGTCTCCCTTGACAATGGCCTAGAGCGACTTAAGTCGCCAGATGGAAAGAAACTTCTGACCGTCAGGACTATTCAGGACCCAAAGGATCCTGATGGCATGCACCTTTCGTTCACAGTGAGGGTCGCAGGGAAAAAGTTCAGTGCACGGTTGGTCGGGTTCGATGCTGAGGTGTTATGGTCGCAGGATTCTGCAGCGTTCGCGGTCACGCAAACCGAAGGCAGTGGCGGAATTGGGTATCGAGTATATGTGTTCTATGTCAGCGAGACTGGGCTCAATAAAGCCGATGTGTCGAAGACAGTTGAAAAGGCGTTCGGTTCAGCCGTGAAGTGTGATGTACGAGTGCCTCCCAATACGGGCTTTGTCGATTGGATGGGTGGGTCGGATAAGATTCTCGTAGCAGCAGAGGTCGTCCCTGTTAGTATTTGCGAGTGCAGCGGGATGTTCAAGGTTTATGAGTTGAGCTTACCCGACGTGCGAATCTTACGCACGTACTCACAAATTGAGGCGAAACAGAAGTTCTCGAACTTGATTGGATGCGAACTGCGTGACGCAGACGATAAATGCGCGGAACGTTTGCAAAGTAACTTGTATCCTTCTTTCCGTCCAAAGAGCAGGGCTAAGTCCCGATAAGGCGCGATCAGCGACTTACCCACTACACTACTCGTGGCTGCAAACGGTAGACAATGCCTCTACGAAGGGTTATGTTTTTAAGGCATGGTCGGCGCAGCCGCATACTCCCTTACGTCCCTGATGCTAGAGCGCCCCGGAAAATAGGTCGAATGTCTACGGTCCGTTCTCTCTCGAAGTTCTGCTTTTTGTTCTTAGTGTGGGCCCCTGCGGCATGGACGCAGCAATCCAGCTCCGCTGCCCCCGCGCAAGCCCAGAACAGCGAAAATAATTATCTGACTTGTCCGGAAATTCCGCGCGAGGATGCCCTGCCAAGTCTTTGTGCGCCTCCTACCTCCGCCATCACTGCGGTAGAAGCCTCGAATGATCTACCGCCCATAGTCATCGCACTCTCCGTTCCCCGTGGAACGCCGCTCCGCGTTTTGCTCGACCGCCGGGTGCGCATCGACCGCGTGGGAGAGATCGTTCACGGGAAAGTCGCCGAAACCGTCTACGCGTTTGACCAGCCCGTAATTCCCGCGGACAGCGATGTTTCGGGGCGGGTGACAAAAATCGTTCCGCTCTCCGGCAAGACCCGCGCGCTCTCTTACGCCGGCGGCAATTTGTCACCGTTTCACGGCGTGGAAGTGGCGTTCGACACCCTTACGCTTCCCGGTGGCCAGCCGCTCGCCATACAAACCACCGTTTCCCCCGGCACCGCCGAAATCGTTCACCTCGTCACCAAGGCCGAACAAGAAAAACAAAAGAACGCCGCCGTCCGCGCCGCGGAGAGCGAAAAGCAAGCGGCAGAGAACAAAGTCCGCGGCGCCTACTCGCAGATAAGCTCTCCCGGCCGTCTCGAGCGTCTCAAGCGATTCCTGCTCGCGCAGCTCCCCTACCGCCGGCAGTACCTCGATCCCGGAACGCGCTTCAACGCCTCTCTCGATGCGCCGCTCGACTTCGGCACGGCAACGCGCACCCCGCAACAGCTCGCCGCGGTCGGCAACGCGCCCGCGCCGGACAGCATTCTTCATGCGCGGCTCGTAGCCGAAGTCAGCTCCGCCTCCTCGAAGCGCGGCACTCCGATTACCGCGCTGCTTACCGAGCCGCTCTATTCCTCCGATCACCGATTGCTCCTCCCGGCCGACACCCGCCTGGTCGGCGAAGTGGTTCACGCCAAACCAGCACGCAAGCTCCACCACAATGGGGAACTCCGCGTGATTTTCGAGCGCATTGAAACTCCGGAAGGAACTGCTCAAGTCATGCAGGGCAGCCTCGAAGGCATGCAGGTGGACCGCGCCGCTGGCCTCAAACTCGATGAAGAAGGCGGCGCGCGCGCCACCGACGGCAAGAAACGCTACCTTTCCACCGCGCTTGTCTTGAGTCTGGCGGCCGCGTCACTTCACCCCGAGTATGAAAACGGCAGCGTGAATATCGCCGACAGTGCCGGCAAGCAGGCGGGCGCTGGCTTTACGGGCTTGAAGCTTACCGGCTCCCTGCTGGGCATCGCCGTGCATTCCACGCCTCTCTCTATAGCGTTCGGCGCCTATGGAGCTTCGGCTTCCATCTACGCGAATTTTCTCTCCCGCGGCCGCGACGTCGTCCTCGTAAAAGACACGCCGCTCGAAATCGGCTTCGGCAATCCCCATCCACCTGCCTCCGAAGTAAAGAAGTAGATCCCTCGTTCGGCGGCTAATCGTTTCTAAGCTTGCCACCCCCGCACGTTCCATCGCCAACGGATGCTTTATACTTGCTGGGATGACGCTATACGAAATGCCTGCCCAAAACCCCTATCAGAGACCCTTCCGCGCGTTCGCAGGAGTCGTAATAATTCTACTACTCGTAATTCTATGTATCGCTATCTGGACACCGGTGGGACTGAGCGATGAAATACGAAAGATACTCGCATGGATAGCGGGTGCAATTGTGGTTGCTGCAGTTGTGGTTGCAAACCGCTTGGGCTTCAAAATAGGTCTTTGGAAGCTCAAAGAGGGACATCAAGTGGAAGTAGCCGACGGAAAGATAATTCAAAGGCGCCCAGGGGTGCCGATTGTTGAAATACCAGTGGACCAAATCACGTCACTTCATCAGAGCCGCGGCGGATGGCTTATCATTTCAGGTGGCGAACCTAAAAGACACGTCGCCGTTCCTTTGGAGATTGTTGGCTTCGAAAGTTTGAAACGGGAACTTTCTGTAAACAGGACCGTATCACCGTTGAAAGTTAAGTTTTCCCCTTGGCTTTTTCTGCCGTCCGCGTCGCTTCTTCTTGCTTGCTTTTTTCTGCTTACGTCTCACAATCGCGCGGTAATGATGGCTGCTGGCGGCGCGGCACTTCTCCTCCAAGGATTCTCAATTTACTCGTTGCGAGGATTGATGCGGTCCCATCGAAAGGCGAATGTTGTTGCGGTGACATACATCCTGACCTTCCTGATTCTTGCCTGGATTATTTATGAGCGTGCAATATTCCGCTTTTGAATTTCCCGAGGCCGCTTTCGTAGCGAATCTGAACGCCTTGCACAATGCTCGCCCAACGAGCCTCTCGGATACTGACCCCTGCTTCTTACCACTATTCACCACTTACTACTTGACAAAACTATTATCCTACGAGTAATCTCCCTCCGCAGTGGAACTCGACTCTTCCCTCTCCTGGCTCGCGCTTTCTCTCACGCCTGGCCTGGCCTCGCGTTTGTCCGCGCGACTTCTGCGCCGCTTCGAATCGCCCGAAGGCGTTTTTCGCGCTTCGGTCGCGCAGCTCGAAGAGTGCCATCTTCCCGCTCCGGTTGTGCGATCTGTGGCCAAAAAAGAAGCCTTCAAGCGCGCGGGAAAAGAATTGGCGGGCATTCGGCGCATCGCCGGCTGCCGGCTCATCAATTGGACCGAGCCCGAGTATCCGCAATCGCTTCTGCAAATCTACGATCCTCCGGTCATGCTTTATCTCCGGGGAGATCCGCAGATCTTGAACCTCCCGAGCCTCGGTATTGTGGGCACGCGCAAACCCACTCTCTACGGCTCGCAGATGGCTGAGCGGCTGGGCCGCGAACTTGCCGCGCGCGGCGTGGTAATCGTCAGCGGAATGGCTCGCGGCATCGACGCGATCGGGCATCAGGGCGCCATGGCCGTCAACGGTCGGGCGATCGGCATCCTCGGCACGGGAATCGATGTTTGCTACCCCAAGGAAAACAAGAAGCTCTACGAAAAAGTTCTCGAACGCGGCGCCATCCTCAGCGAATTTCCGCTCGGCACCTACCCGGCGCCGGAGAATTTTCCCATGCGCAATCGCATCGTGGCCGGCATGCCCCTGGGGATAGTTGTCGTCGAGGGCGCCCAGTATTCCGGCTCGCTCATCACCGCCCGCCTGGCGATGGAGTATGGCAGGGAAGTCTTCGGCGTCCCGGGCAACGTGACGCAACCCGTGAGCTTCGCGCCCAATCAATTGATAAAGCAGGGCGCCAAGCTGGTCACCAACGCCGAGGACGTCATCGAGGAACTCCCCACGCCGGTACGGGCCATGCTGGTGCAAGCCGAGCAACCCGAAGCCGAGCAGCGGAATCTAGTCCTTGCCGCTTCGCTGAACGAGGCCGAGAAAAAGCTTTACGAAATGCTCAGCGCGGACGAGCCTAAGCACATTGACGGCATCGTCGAGCGTTCCGGCTTGAACTCTTCCGTCGTTCTGGCTACGCTCTTTGACCTGGAGATGAAGGGGATTATCCGCCAGCTCCCAGGGAAGCAGTTCAGCAAAGTGTTGCTGTAGCTGGAGATACGGCGGGAATCTGTGGCCCCGGCACGGACATTTGCTGACCGCAAAGTATCCCAAAGGGCCGCTACAGCATCTTTATTAGGTAGCGAGTAGGACACAGGCTCCGCCACTGGCCCTTCCTGCAGAAGATTCCGGAGTTACAAAAGAACACATGGCCCGTTCGCTCGTAATCGTTGAGTCGCCTGCAAAGGCGAAAACTATCAACAAATATTTGGGACGCGACTATACCGTCAAAGCGTCTCTAGGCCACGTCCTCGACCTGCCCAAGAAGACTCTCGGCATCCTTCTCCCCGGCGACGAGAACGGCAAGAAAAAGAAAAAGCGCAAATCCGGAACGAAGGGTAAAGCGCCCGAAAAACCCGTCAAGCGTCTTTCCGTCAATGATGAAAATATTTTTGAGCCCGCGCTCGAGATCATCCCGGGCAAGAAAAAAATAATCAACGAATTGCGGTCGGCCGCCAGCTCCGCTCCGGCCGTCTATCTTGCAGGCGACCCCGATCGCGAGGGCGAAGCCATCTGCGCGCATCTTGCCAAGGTCCTTTCCAAGCCAAACAGATTTGTCGTCCCGGAAGATGAAGAAAAAAAAGCCGCCGAAACGCCAGACGGGGACGCAAAGAAGCCCGAAGAGAAAAAGAAAGTAAAGAAGATCGAATACCGGGCAGTGGATCCCAAGAAGATTTTCCGCGTTACCTTTAACGAAATTACTCCCAAAGCGATTCGCGCCGCCTTCGAGAAACCCGGCCAGGTGGACACCAACCTGGTGGACGCGCAGCAGGCCCGCCGCGTTCTCGACCGCCTTGTCGGCTACAAAATTTCCCCGCTTCTCTGGGACAAAGTCCGCCGCGGATTGTCGGCGGGACGCGTGCAAACTGTGGCCCTGCGCCTCATCGTCGAACGCGAGCAGGAAATTCGCGCCTTCATTCCCCAGGAATACTGGACCATCCACGCCATGCTCGATGCTGGAGAGCCGCCTCTGTTCGAGGCCAAGCTGGCCAAGTTCAAGGGCGAGGACATCGAAGTAAAGAACCAGGAAGCCGCCGACAAAATTGTTGCCGCGGTCGAGAAGGCGAAGTGGCAGGTTGCCAGCGTCACGCAAAAAGAAAAGAAGCGCAATCCTCCGCCGCCCTTTACGACTTCCAAGCTCCAACAGGCCGCGTACAACCGCCTGCGCTATACCGCCAAGAACACCATGCGTGTGGCGCAAGGTCTCTACGAAGGCGTGGAGTTCGGCGAGGAAGGCTCGGTCGCGCTGATCACCTACATGCGCACCGATTCCGTGCACGTTTCGAATGACGCTTTAGCCCAGGTGCGCGAGCTGATTCCCGCGCGCTTCGGCGCGAACTATCTGCCCGAAAAGCCAAATTTCTATAAGTCCAAAAAAGACGCGCAGGAAGCGCACGAAGCCATCCGGCCAACGGACGTCTCACGCACGCCCGAGGATGTCCGGCCTTTCCTGAAGGACGACCAGTTCAAGCTTTACCAGCTCATCTGGCAGCGTTTCGTCGCGTCCCAGATGCTGCCCGCGATTTTCGATCAAACCACGATCGACATCTCCGCCGGCGACTACACCTTCCGCGCTACCGGCTCGGTGCAGAAATTCGACGGCTATCTGCGCGTGTATCAGCTCCCCGTGAATGCGGACTCCGAGGACGAAGAAAAGGACGAGGAAGGCCAGGGCAAGGCGCTGCCGCAAGTGACGGAAGGCCAGACCCTGCGCCTCGACAAAATTCGCCCCGATCAGCACTTCACCGAGCCTCCGCCGCGGTATACCGAAGCCACGCTCGTCAAAGACCTCGAAGAGAAAGGCATCGGCCGTCCTTCGACTTATGCGTCCATCATTTCGACCATCGTGGACCGCGAATATGTGCTCAAGGATCAGGGACGTTTCACGCCCACCATGCTCGGCGAGCGCGTCAGCGTGCTCCTCGTGAAAAGTTTCGAGGATATTTTCGATGTGGGCTTCACCGCTCGCCTCGAAGAAGAGCTCGACGAAATCGAGGAAGGCAAGCTCCCCTGGCGCCAGTCGGTGAAGGATTTTTGGGAGCGCTTCGAATCGGACCTCGATAAAGCCAGCGGCGAGATGCAGTCCTATAAAGCCGGCATCCCCACCGGCAAAAAATGCGAGAAGTGCGGCCAGGGCGAACTGCTCGAGCGCATCAGCCGCCACGGTTTTTTCCTCGGCTGCTCGCGCTACCCCGATTGCGATTTCATCCAGGACCTTTCGCCGGAGCTGGGCAGCGAGACCGTCGAAAGCGAAAACACCGTCGAATATTGCGACAATTGCGGCAAGGAGATGGCCATCAAACGCGGGCGCTTCGGCCCGTTCATGGCCTGCACCGGATATCCCGATTGCAAGACCACGCGCCGTCTGGTCGAGGGCACCCGCAAGGCTCGCCAGCCCGACGAGCCGCTCGATGAAAAGTGCACGCTCTGCGGCAAAGGTCTGGTGAAAAAACACGGCCGCTTCGGCGAATTTATCGGCTGCTCCGGCTATCCGAAGTGCAAGTATACGCGGCCCATCACCATGGGCATCAAATGTCCCAAGTGCAACGAAGGCGAATTTGTGCGCCGCGGCAGCGCCGGAAAAGGCGGCCGCGGCCGCCCGCGCGTTTTTTACGGATGCTCGCGCTATCCCGATTGCGACTTCACCACGCCGCACATGCCCATCCCCGAGCCGTGCCCCAAGTGCGGCGCGCCGTTCATCGTCGAAAAGCGCACCAAGACTGGCAACGTCCGCGCCTGCCTCAAGGAAGGCTGCGATTGGGAGCAGGAAATTCTCGAAGCGCAACCCCAGCCACAGCCCCAGGTACAGCCCGAGGAAGCTCCTGTGCCCGTGGCAGTTAAGTCCTGATCCCGCGCATCCGAAGGCAATTGTAGGGGCGCAGCACTGCTGCGCCCTTGCTTGGCAACCACTTGAATTGATTGCCATCGAATCGTGTGGGAACGCGTTAATCGGGGAAAAATCTTGTCAGAATCCCTGGCTTGACCCACGCATTCGCCAATAAAAAGAAAACCAAATCTGCATCACTTCTGCTCTCTCTCGCCTATACTGGTGACGGATGTTCCCCGCGGACTCACACCCGGCAATGAAGCAGGCCATCGAAAAATTTCTCGCCTATTTGCGCTCGGTCAGAAACTCTTCCCCGCACACTATCTTGAACTACGGGAAAGACCTCGAACAATTTGTCGTTTTCCTTTCTCCGCCCGGCGCTCAGCCTCCTCCACTCACCGGGGTGACCCACTCCATCATTCGTGAATTTGTCGCGCACCTGCATGACGCCGGCCTGCAAAAAAGCTCCATCGCGCGCAAGCTCGCCTCGCTGCGCTCTTTTTTCAAGTATTGCGTCCGCGAAGGCCAGTTGAAGGAAAGCCCTGCTCGCCTTGTCCCCACGCCAAAATTGCCGAAGCGCATTCCGGCCGTCCTTTCCGCGGAGGAAATGAACGGCTTCCTCAATCAGCTCGCGGAAATGGGGAAAT
>Ga0210407_10004675_pt1 | contig 10719 bp, 6 predicted proteins | sample IncBWC27MmetaG_FD_150860 | JGI IMG/M metagenome (GOLD analysis project Ga0210407, IMG submission 150860) | Forest soil microbial communities from Barre Woods Harvard Forest LTER site, Petersham, Massachusetts, United States - Inc-BW-C-27-M | ecosystem: Environmental > Terrestrial > Soil >... | reverse complement strand
GCCGGGAACGCCGCTCATTTTGTGCGCTTCGATTTTAAAGTCAATGCCGGCGGAAAAATCGTCGAGGACCGGTCGCACCTATGGGATAAGATGACCGGCCGGTACCGGTTGGAAGACAAAACGAAAGACGGCAAGCCGCGAGTGGTTCTGTTCAGCATCAACGACCGTCACGGCGACACATACGTGGATGGCAAAAAAGTTGAGGGAGCCGCAGGCGCAAAAGCCGTGAAGGACGCGTACGAGGCATTCATCAACGACATGTATTGGCTCGCCATGCCGTGGAAGTGGCTCGACGCGGGAGTGAACCTGAAGTATATAGGTCCCAAGACCCTTGGCAATGAAGGCGGCGAGGTGGTCCGGCTGACGTTCGACCACGTGGGTCTCACGCCGGGCGACCGCTACGACGCTTTCATCTCTTCGCAATCCCACCTGATGACGCACTGGGATTTCAAGCTGCAGAGCGGCGACAAGGGCTCCTTTGACTGGCAGTATGTAGACACTGGCGGAGTCAAGCTTGCTAAGAACCATCCTGGGGACAAGGTATCGATCGATATGGGCGATGTACGCGTGCTGGACAAGGTGGACGATGCTGTGTTCAGTGATCCGAAGAAGACGATGAAATAGGTGCCAGATGTTAGGTGCCAGGTGTTAGGTACCAGGTGTTCGGCGACCTCATTTCAACCCTTGCACCAGGTACAAATCTGACGTCACCTGAGCGAAGTTATAAGCGTAGGCGTGGCCATCGGGAGTGATCGCGAGGTTATAAACTTCGTCGACAGGTCGCGCCGGACGGATCTCCTTCCACAAGCTCCTTTGGCCCGTGTTCGAGTCGAACATGAAGATACGCGCCATCTTGTTCGTGTCCGCGTGAGTGCGGATGTAAAGGGAATGGCCGTCCGTGCGCCAGTTCACCGGAATATCGTGTGGCGTGAGTCCGGTCACGGGTTTAGCCGCGCTTCCATCGATCGGGTAGACGTACCAGGCGCGATCCGGCCCCTGCGCCAGAAATTGCCGGCCATCGGGAGCAACCAGGGGCAACATGTCGACCATCCCTTCAGGCGAGACCGGCCGCAGCGCCGCCCGGCCCGCATCCCAAGAGAAGAACTGCCATCCCTTCTTGCCGGGAAGCGCACCCAGTACCAGGTAGTGCTGATCGCCGGACAACCAACCGACGATGATCCCGGCATTTCCCTGCAGGCCGGGAACAGCGATGCTCTTCTCCTCGCCCGCTCCCGTGGGCATGAGCACGTATTTCCGCGTGGCGGAATCGCTCGATGTATAACCTGTCAGCCACTTGCCTTCCGGCGAGAAGGCGAACGCAGAGCCATCTCCCACTCGCACGGACGGCGAGCCGTCGGTGCCTCGCAGGTAAATGCTTCCTCTCGGACCTCCGCTGGCTCCGCGAACGTTGGCAACAATCCAGCGGCCATCTCGCGAGATGTCCTTCAGATCGCTGGAATCCAGGATGGAGAGCTCACGTTCCGTGTCCTCGCCGGGCGCCAGGCCGAGGATTCCCGCGTGGACCACAACCGTGCTGATCAGCGCCTTGCCGTCCGCGGAAATATCGTGCAGGTTGACGCGCCCGGGCAAATGACCGATTACACGCCGCTTTCCGTTCAGGGTCACGCCGTAGATGGTCCCGAGGTCGTTTGTGTCGAAAGAGCGGAACCAGATCTCACGTCCATCGGGCCTCCAAGCAAGCTGGGCGCCCACCACTGTCGTGATCTGGCCCGACAAGATGCCAAGGAATTTTCGCTGGCCGGACCGCGTAACAGTCATGATGCCCAGGCTGCTGCCCTCGCCAAAGACGCCGAATGCCACGCGCTCGCCGTCCGGTGAAATACGGAGTCCGTAGGGTGGCCACTCGCCTTCCCACAAGACCTTACCCACCGGATATTCGACGCGCCACTTCCCATTTACTTTGCGCCCCACCGCCATCGAGCCTCCGTCTGGCGACCACTCGGCGGCATAGACATCTTCCAGCATGGGCCTGGTTTGTCCGCCTGTAACGGCATTCTGTGCCAGCGTTCCAGATCCGTCTTTGCCAAACGGCCCGACCAGAAGAGCGAGATCGCTCTTTACCGACACAGAGAGAAGCTTCCCGCCATCCGGCATCTGGAGATCGCGCGATTCCGGATTTCCCGGGGAGACCAGATACACGCGATTTGTGCCACCGTCCCAGGCTGCCGCATAGAGCACGCTCCGGCTGTCTGAACTGAAACGGGCTGCCGAGATGTCACCCTGCCGAAAAGTCAGGCGCTCGAATGTCGGAGGATTTGTGCTGGCGGTGCGATCGCGCAGAAAATATCCGGCCGCAACCAGGACAATGGCGCCGGCCGCCGCCATCACTGCACGCAACCAACTTGTGCGGCGTGACACTCCTATCCCGGGTTGACCTGGTTGGCTTCCGGATAAGCTGGCAATGGAGCGTATCGCGAATGCCAGATCCGATGCCGACTGGAAACGCTGCTCGGGCCGCTTCTCCAGACAGCGGCGGATGATGGTATCGAGCGCAGGAGCAACCACGGCGTTGCCCGCAAGCAGCTCAGCCGGCTCACTATTCAGAATGGCGCTCATGACATCGACGGCCGAGTTGCCCTGAAACGCCCGCTTGCCGGTGGCCAGTTCATAGAGAATGCAGCCGAAACTGAAGATGTCGGACCGCGGGTCCACCGGCTGGCTGCGCACCTGCTCGGGCGACATATAGCCGACGGTTCCCATCACTACTCCGGGCTCAGAAAGCGCCGTGGCAGTTGTCTCATCGCTAGTGGGCTTCACGGTTTGTTTGGCAAGGCCGAAATCCAGGATCTTGGCGCGGCCTTCGCGCGTGACCATGATGTTTTCCGGCTTAAGGTCGCGATGGACGATGCCTGAGCTATACGCGGCGGCGAGGCCGTCGGCAATCTGCGCGCCGAAATCTACCAGTTTGCGCAGAGGAAGCGGGCCCCGGTTGATGAGCGCGCGCAAGGATTCGCCGTCCACCAGTTCCGAGACCATGTATCCGAGGCCATCCTGCTGGCCGACGTCATACACGGCCACGATGTTTGGATGGTTGAGCTGGCCCACCGCGCGGGCCTCCGCCTCGAAGCGCTGCCGGCGATTTGGGTCGTTGGCCAGTTCAGGCGGCAGGACCTTCAAGGCTACGGAACGGCCCAGACGCGTGTCGCGCGCCCGCCACACCTCGCCCATGCCACCTTCGCCAAGCTTGTCGATGATTTCGTAATTTCCGAGCGTCTTACCCTTCATCTGCGGGAACTATAACACCGGCATCGACTTTCGGGCCAGGACGAGTGGTATGCGCAGCCGACCAAGCACGTGGTATTCGATTTTTCGCCGGCCCGAAGAAAGTCGCAGGTCTCCCGCAAACAACGCGGTAGCCCTTCGCTACCGATTTTCCGTCTCCACGATTGCATAGAATCGCCTGGCTAGAAATCGACGAGCGCGTGGGTATCTCATCGCTTCAGATTCCCCACCAGTGTGAAGACCGCCTCGTCTGGCAGGTCCAGGCGGGCGATGCCGTTGGTGGCCGAAATGGTTTCGGCTTTCACGCAGTCGACGGTGCGCGTGGTCATGTATAGATCCCACGAGTCGACGGTTGGAGCGCCAGCTGAGAGCCCTATCTCGAAGCGTCCCGGGCCGCCCTCTTTGACTCCGACGAGCACTACTGAGTCCGTCTTGCCGTCGTGGAATCCCGACACAATGAGCCCAGGGACATTGGCGGAGACACCGATCCGCTGCGATCCTGGGGCGACGAAATGATAGAGCTGGCGAGTGGCGTAGTAGCGTTTTCTCGGCGCGTAGATGTGATCCGCGCTGCGGAAGAGTCCATAAAAGGTCAAGCGCCGCGCGCACTCTTCATAGTCGTCGAAGGCATCGAAGAAGAACACGGCGTTCGCGCCCTGGTTCAGCGCGGTCAGCGCGCGCCGGTTGGAAGCCAAGGAAAACTTCTTCCAATCGTTCTCGGCGGTTTTGTCCTGATCGTTCAGATCGCCATACTCGGTAAGCCAGACCGGCGTTTGCGGATATTGGCTCGCCTTGACGCGCTGGACCTGCGGGCCGACTGAATTTTCGCCGTACGTGTGTAGAGTGAAAGCTCCTACCTGTTTCATCAATTCCGCATCTCGCGAGATAGGGGTGATGTAGTCTGTGGTGATGACCGCCTGATCGGCGGGCGTGAGCTTGATGTCGCCGAGCCCTTCCTTTTTCAAGCGGCGCGCCACTGCGGCGAGAACCTTGGGAGCATCCTCCGGATCGATGCGCGGGCCTTCGGGCGGATAGCAGTCCGTCTCGTTGAACGGGCTGAAGTACTCAAAGTCGATTCCCGCTTTGCTCCGCGCATACATCACCATGGAGACCACCATCTCGGCGAATTCGTCGTACATACCGGGCTTGATCGCGTGCTGTTTGCTATCGGTCTGGCAGACCTTGTGCTGCGGCGGACTCCACCGGTCGTCCAGCATCCAATCGGGCACCGGGCCCATAAGGGCGATGACGGGACGGATTCCCCTCGAATTCAAAAAACGCAAACCGTTCCAGGTGGCTTCGAAAACCGGTGAGGAATAACGTTCGTTGTAATACTCCCAGTTCATGACGTTGGGATCGTCGTTGTCATTCGTTTCCTCCCAGTTGCTGTATACCAGATAGGGGACGACGCGAAACATGTTCGCGCCCAGGTCTTTGATGAGCATGTCGAACATGGGCTTCTGGTCGTCGCGGAAATAGGGCCCGGTGAAGTTTACGCCAAAGCCCTGGATGAACTGAAATTGCTGTGCTGGATTTACGGTGATATGAGCAGGCTGACCCGATTGGGCCCATGCGGAGCCGGCGGCGAGCGCTGCGACGATCAAGACAACGTGACGTGGCGAGAAGAACTCACTCTTAACCGAGGTGCGCGAGGAGTTGCCGGATTTTGTCGGCATATTCCGGAGAGGGTTTTTTGGCCAAGGCATTTTCAAGAGTTGCTTTGGCTCGCTGCAGGTCACCTTTCTGCAAAAGGGCAACGCCGAAATGGTAACAGAAAACCGGATTATCCGGCTGCTTCTTTACCACACCGTCCAAAACCTGAACCGCGCTGTCCGTCATCTTTCTCTTGACGTAAATCCAGCCGAGGGTGTCGACAAATGTGGGCTGATCGGGCACTTTCTGCACCGCCCGCTGCGCCATGCGGAGGGCTTCGTCAAGATTTCCACTGGTTTCCACCATCGCGAAGGCCAGGTTATTCAGAACACGCGGATCGTCGGGCTGCAGTTCTATGGCACGTCGATATTGCTGTATCGCGGCATCCTTTCGACCCAAGCTGTCCAGGGCAGTAGCGAGCACCAGAGTCGGCGATAAGTCTCGCGGGAAGACCTTCTGCGCTTCTTCCAGCGTGGAAATGTAGGCGTTGGTGTCCCCTTTCAAGCGCAGCGACTCGGCAAGCCGGAAATAAACACCCTTGTTCGACGGATTCATGGCAAGCAAGGCACGGTATTCTTCGACCGCGCGATCATAGTCGTGGCCCTGTATGGCAATGGCAGCCACAAGCTCGTGGAGCATTTGATTCTTGGGGAATCTTTCGAGCTCCTTTTTCAAAAGTTGGTTTGCCTTATCAAGCTGCCCTTCCACGGAATACATAACCGCCAAACCGTAAGTGGCGCCCGCATCCCCTCCAAGATCGTGCAATTTCTTGAAAGCAGCCTCCGCTTTGGGGTAGTTTTTCTGTTCGATCTCGAGGAGCCCCAGCTGCAAGTAGGCGGCTCCTTCGTTTGGTGAAGCCTGAAGGACATGCTGAAGCTCGTAGCGAGCATCCGCATACCTACGCATCTCGCGAAGCGCAACCGCCTTAAGAAGCCGAGCACGTGTGTTCTGCGGTTGGATGGAAATCAGTTCATCCGCCAGGCGACCCGCTTCGTCCGGTTTGTGTTCGGTGAAGGCAATCTCGATTAAGCCGACATGAGGCGCGAGGTAGTTGGTCTGCAGCTTGATAGCTTCCCGAAACTCTGTCTTAGCCACGGCAAGTTCACCGAGCCGTTGCTTGGCTTGGCCCAGAGCATAATGAAGTTTTGGATCGTTGTTGTGCCTTTGCAGCAGCGACTTATAATCTTCCGCAGCGGCTCGTACCTTATCCGCTTGCCCGCTCTCAAGCCTGAGGCTGGCGCGAATCCGGAGCGCTTCTTCATCCTCAGGCGCTTTCTTTAGAATCTCGTCGACCAAAAGTGCAGCCTGATTCTTGCTTCCTTGAGCCAACAGGACGTTCACGATTCTCTTTTGAAAGAGCACCCTCTGATCAGGCGTCCCAGCGTTAAGGCCCAGTTCGAACTGTTGTTTCGCTTGATCCCAGTGCGCGATAGAGCCATAGAAGTCTCCTGCCGCCAGATGGGCCTGGACGGCTTGCTTGGGTTTTTCCAGCATCCTGGAAACAATATTCAGCGCCTGCGCCTGCTTGCCGGATCGCCAATAGAATTGGGCAATCTGGTTCTTGTAAGCCGGCTCATCGGGATTGTTGGTGATCTTTAGTTTCAGGATATCTTCTGCCTGGGCAGGCTGGTTGTGATTGGCGTAATACGCATAGAGGACGTCATAAGCAGGCGCATAGTTCTTGTGGCCCTGAATGTACTGGCGGGCAACCTGTTCGGCAGCCGCGTCGCGCCGATCCATGAACAAGCTATTCACTAGGCCCATGGCGACATCGGGCTGATCGGGACGCTGCTGGTTGGCCCGTTGAAAATATCCAGCCGCATCCGCCGGGCGAGCCTCGAGAATCGCCAGATAGCCCTTCATGCGCAGCCCCGGAAAGGAGTTCGCGTCTTTGGCAAGCAACTCGTCGGAAATCTTGGTGACCGCTTGGTATAAATTTTGGGGTCGCGCCGGATTCGCGATGTAGCCTGCCAGGCATAAATCACCGAATGCGACTTTGAAATCCTCGCGGGCAGGAGAAAGCTGGACCGCACGGCTCAAAGCTTCGAAGGCGCCGCGCGCGTTTTGGAGCCTCAACTCAGTCAGCCCGAGCTTGTAATACGCTTCACCCAGCTTGGGATTCTGTTGAATCGCTCTGCGGTAATTTAGCGACGCCTCGGAATGTTTACCGGCGGCATCCAGCTCATTTCCTTTCTGGAGGTAATACTCGGCACTCCTGGAGCACGCCGAGCTCAGAAATACAATGAGCGCGATAACCGCCACCGCCGCGTAACAGCGGATTTGATGTGAGCGAGAACCGGACTTGTGAACCAGGGTTTTCCGCACGACAAATTAAGGATTCAAATAAACGCAGCGACTTAAAATTCAATCCCGTCGACTTGGGGCACTTATCTATTACATTATAGGGACCATTTGAAGACTCCGCTTGCAGATACCTGGTCACGGGGGCGGGCTACTGGTACCGGTACCGGGCGGAGGAAGAGGGATGCGCTCGAGCTGAGCACTCTGATTCTGCGCAAGTTGTTGATTTTGTAATTTGCAGGATTGGCAGGAGGGATCCCGGCTCTCAGAAAATCCAATCACAGAGTCACTGCCAACCTCTCTACGATAGAGTTTGGCCAAAGCGCTGGTGTCGAGGAAGTATCTGGGCAATCAGCGCTCTCGGCGCTCTTCAAGTACGGCTTCCGAAAGAGAGCCGTGGATCGTCGCCAGCGCCCGCCTGACTGCATCAAGGCTTATATCATCCTGCGCGGCGTCCGACCACTCCTCAGGAGAGACCATTAGCGGATGACTCTGGGACACATCTGGACCCAAGCTTGCCGGACGAGTCTCGAGACCTTGTCGTTGTGGTACTTTCACAGGATGTTGAGGATTGCCCTCTTCCGACTATTTGACCCACGGTCCGGGACACAATCTCGGCCACAAGAATGGGTCTAATTTCCCCTCCAAGGACTTGATAATAAAATAGATAACTTTGGCGGAGGAAGAGGGATTCGAACCCCCGAGCGAGTTACCCCGCTAACGGTTTTCAAGACCGCCGCCTTCAACCACTCGGCCATTCCTCCGGTCCCAATCTACCGGATTTTAGGGGAGCGCCGCAATTCCCCACTCGCTGGGCAATCATGGGAAACTCGAAAGACACGAGGTCACCGATGCCCGGGTATTATCACGACGAGGATTTGCCCCGATTTGCTGAGGTCGGCCAAAACGCGCCGGAGCTTTGGAAGAAATTCTCCGAATGGTATGGGGCGGTCTTTGCCGAGGGCGCGCTCAGCGAGCGGGAGAAATGTCTGATTGCGCTTGCCGTGGCCCACGCGGTGCAGTGCCCGTACTGCATTGATGCCTATACCCAGGCGTCTCTCGAGAAGGGCTCCAACCTGGAGCAGATGAGTGAAGCCGTGCATGTGGCCTCAGCCATTCGCGGAGGAGCTTCGCTGATTCACGGGCTGCAGATGCGCCATGCGGCCAAAAAGGTAAGCATGTGAGCCTCGCTGGCGCCCAACACCCGCTGGCCTCCGCGGCTTCGCAATTGCAGGTGCTGAATCATGGTTTCGGGGGGCGCCGGCCATTCGCCCGGGCGCTTGCCGAATCCGGTCTTGCGCCGTTGACGGCAACCGGCATCACGGTTTTTCAGATCAATGTGGGCAAGCTCTGCAACCAGACTTGCGGTCATTGCCACGTGGATGCGGGACCAGACCGGCGCGAAATCATGACGAGGGAAACCGCGGAGTTGTGCATCCAAGCGCTGCGCGGCACGGCCATTCCGCTAGTGGACATCACGGGCGGCGCGCCCGAGCTCAATCCCAATTTTCGGTGGCTGGTCGAGCAAAGCCGAGGGCTTGGCCGGCGCGTGATGGATCGATCGAACCTATCCGTGCTCCTTCTGCCCGCGCAGCAGGGTCTGGCCGATTTTCTCGCCGCCAACCAAGTGGAAATCGTGGCCAGCCTTCCCTATTTTCTCGAGCCGCAGACCGACGCCCAGCGAGGCGCCGGGGTTTTCGCGAAGTCGATCGAGGCGTTGCGGAAACTGAATGCCTTGGGCTACGGGCAAGAGGGCTCAAAGTTAAGGCTGAACCTGGTCTACAACCCTGTCGGCGCATTTCTGCCACCGGCGCAGCCCGCAGCGGAAGCTGACTTCAAGCGCGAACTAGCGGCGCGGCACGGCATCGTCTTTCATTCGTTGTATACCATCACCAACATGCCCATTAACCGCTTCCTCGATTTTCTGTTGCGAAGCGGCAATTACGACCGGTACATGGAAAAGCTGGTGAATGCCTACAATCCCGTCGCGGCGGCGGGCGTTATGTGCCGCTACACGCTATCGGTCGGATGGGATGGGACGCTCTACGATTGCGATTTCAACCAGATGCTGGATCTTCCACTAGGATTTGATACTCCGGCGCACATTCGTGATTTCCAGACCTCGATACACGGCAGCCGGCGGATTACCGTCGGACAGCACTGTTATGGATGTACGGCGGGCAGCGGATCCAGTTGCGGCGGTGTCACGGCGTCTGCGCCTGGAATCCGCACTTAGCCCCGAGTGTAACTATCCGTTCCGGTCACACACTATCTATTTGGATAGCGATCCGGCCGACGTGGGCCGGAGCCTCCAAACGCTGAGCCAGGGCTAGCCTATCCAAATAAAGAACATCGAGGAAGACGCGGCAGAGGCCGGAAGTTGGCACACGGGTTGCTGCGTGGACGGCGTTCAAGAAGATGAAAGCCCGGAGAAGCGATGGCCCGGAATATAAGCCGGCTTGGCGAATAACTAAAGGGAACGGCTCAGATAGGCCTAAGTGCCTCGGTTTTTCAGGGCCTTGTAATTGCGCTTCGGCTGGTGATAGGCTATTCAGGACTGTGACACGGAAAATACATGTGTTACGGTGCAGGAGTACCAGAGCACTTCGGTTTTGCAGTGAAAGCGTATTGTGTACGCCTCGAGGTCCGGTCACGGCTCCTTTTCCATTTCGCTGACTGACATCCAGCGGTCTTGGCCGGTATTGCGCTACTCGAGCTTATTAGCGTCTTGGATACGCTCAGAACGCCAGCTGATGGAGGGATGGCTGTCTAGCGCGCGATTTGTGGGGAGAGAGGATTTCTAGACATGGCAAGACAAAGCACACAACATAAGCTCGATCGGGTAAGGTCGCCCCGCGTACATATCACGTACGACGTAGAGGTCGGCGGCGCGATCGAATTGAAGGAACTGCCCTTTGTTATGGGGGTGTTGGGCGATTTCACGGGCCAGCCGGTGGAGGCCATGGCCAAGCTGAAGGACCGGAAATTCGTGGAAGTAAACCCCGACAACTTCGATACGGTGCTGGCGGGAATGAAGCCGCACCTGGCATTCTCGGTGGACAACAAGCTCAGCGATGAGCCCGACGCCGGCCAGCTCAAAGTGGACTTGAACTTCCGGAGCATGGAGGATTTTGAGCCGGAACAGGTCGCCAGACAAGTAAAGCCGTTGCGGGAACTGCTGGAACTGAGGACCAGGCTTTCAGATCTGCGCGGGAGCCTGCAGGGTAATGACAAGCTCGAAGAGCTGCTGCAGGATGCCATTACGAATACCGAAAAGTTGGGCAAGTTGAAGGAAGAGGTAAAGCCGGAGGGAGAACCCAATGCCTGAAAAACAGAAATCGGCGACCGCCGCTCAGGAGCAGCAGGAGCTTGGTCTGCTCGATCAGATTGTCGAGCAAGGCCGCCTGGGAAAAGATCCGGCAGCGCGCGAGCGGGGCAAGAGCCTGGTTAAAGAGTTCGTGAGCCAGGTGCTGCAGGGCGAGATGACCGTGTCGCGGGACACGGAGTCGATGATCAATGCGC
>Ga0210407_10004674_pt1 | contig 10721 bp, 6 predicted proteins | sample IncBWC27MmetaG_FD_150860 | JGI IMG/M metagenome (GOLD analysis project Ga0210407, IMG submission 150860) | Forest soil microbial communities from Barre Woods Harvard Forest LTER site, Petersham, Massachusetts, United States - Inc-BW-C-27-M | ecosystem: Environmental > Terrestrial > Soil >... | reverse complement strand
ATCCGAACGGATTTATTTGGGCCTACGACGGGCATCACGTTGTAACGACGGCGCCTCTGATTTACGAAACGACCGACGGCGTCCACAACAAGAGGCGCGGCGGCATCTGGCAAGGCGGGGCTGGGCTGGTGTCGGCGAAGGACGCCAATGGCGGCTACTATCTCTACTTCAGCACAGGCGACGGCGATTTCGATTTGGATCAATCACAGGCGCCCAATACGGACGCGCCGGGCGCGGGGCGGCGGGGAGTGCCACGAGAGGAAGACGATCGAGTCAGTTATGTGAGACCGCTATCGCGGAGAGGTGACAACTGCTAGCCACCGATAGGCTGGAGATTCGCCTGATCGGCACCGATGCCCACTTCTGACCCGCTGGGGTATCCCATTTGCGCCAGCTCTGCGCCCATGGCTTGGTCGAAACGCTGTAGCTGAGCGGGCGTCAACTTACTTCTCCAACCTTGCACCGCGCCTTTGCGCACGAACCGCCCAACCTCGGTGGTGCTCTGATACAACTTCTGGGACTTCACTTCCTTGGCTCGCATCTGATCGACAGAGTTGTTGGCCAGCGCTGTCCGGATCTCCTCCGGTCCCGCGGGTGAGCCGACGAATTGCACCATCCGGGTCAATGACTCCTCAGGATTCCGCCGCAAATCCTCAAACTTGACCACCAACAGCTTCCCCTCGTGCGCCAGTGGACTGTTCAGCCACGAACGTATATGGCTGCCCCAGGCCCCGTATCCATGAAACGTGCCGCTGAGGAATGAGTCCAGGAACTCGTCCATATCCGGGTCGGTAATCCCCAGTTGCGCACTGCGGGCAAACTGGGAAAGCGCGCAGTCTCGCGCATCGCGAACAATGTAGATCGCCTTCCTGTATTCCTTTCGCCACGGTTCGTGAGTCTTGATCAAACGCCCGCCATGGGCAAAAAGCGGAGTCCCGCGGCGGTGCCATTTCAACTCGGGAATCACGTCATCGACGTTGTCGAAATCAATCGCTTTTTCCGCCAGCAATTCCCCCAGCACGAAGCGCAACCAGGTATTTCCGGAACGAGGGTAAGATGCGAGGAAAACATCGTTCGCCGACAGTCCACGATGACGCGCCCAAATCACCGGAAGGCGCGCGGATGACTTCGCAAGATTAGCCCGGAACCTGATGAACTTCGTATCTGCCATGACTCCTCGTGAACCACCACAATTCAGTTGAGATTTTGGGAGAATTCCAAACTTGCAGAGCTTTCGCTAAGCCGGTCCTGCGTTGGGCTCAGCTTCGCCCTTCTGGAACGGGCCACCGCGGCCATCCCCGGATCCGGCCGCACCCTCGGTCTCCAGCACAAACACGCCACTGCTTTGGTCCGGAACTGCTGCCAGTAAGGGCACATTCAAAACCGCCCGCACCTCGTTCGGTGTCCGGAACGACGGATCCAGATATTCCAGCGTGAAAACCACGCCTGCCGTGGCGGCAAACGCCAGCACGGTTCCAAACAAACCCAGCATCAATGGCGACTGTGCAGGGAAGCTCGGCACTGCGGGCTTCTCCGCGACCGCCAGGTTCAGGATCTTATCCTTGTCCAAGGCTTCGTCGATGCGGGCTTCCTCACGCTTATGCGAGTAGAGAATGAAATTGTCCTCGGCAGTTTTCGCCGTTCGGGTCAGATCCTGCTGCTCGATGCTGTCGGAGTTCAACTTGCGCGCGCTCTCCATGGTCTGCTGGATGATGCTCTCGGTTTCGGTGGCCTTGGCCTGGTAGCCATGAACATCGGCTTTGGCCTTGGTCAATTCTCCCTGGATCCATACATACGCGGGATTCTGGTCCGTAGTCACGTCGCCCAAAGGCTTCTCCCCAGAAATTGCGGCCTGCGTCGATGCGATCTCCCGGTCCAGTTCCTTCAGCGGAGGATAGTCGGCCTGGTACTTGGAAGCCATGTCGCTGCGCTTCAACTCCAAAGTCAATAGCGTCGACTTCATGAGCTGCAGCGCCTGCCCCGCATCAGCCTGCCGCATCTGCGTGGTCAACCGTGGGGGCGTAGTTTTCGCCAGTTGCTCGAGCGACGCAATACGGCTCTGGCCTTCCGCAATCGATTGCTTGATCTGGCCCAGGTTGTAATTGAACTCGTTCAACTTCTGCAGCGTGTAATCCCGCGCGAGCGCCGGATTCGCAGTGCCGTCTTGCTTGGGAAATTCCTTCAACCGTTCTTCGGCGGTCTGCAATTGATCGCTGGCGGCTTTGGCCTGCTGATCGAAGAACTCCAACTGTCCGGCGGACCGATGCATTTCGCGGTTCGCGTCCAGGTACGCCGCATTCAAACTCTGCAGCACCTGCGCGGCCAAAACCGGATCTGATGCCGTGTAGGTAATACGAATGATGTCCGTCTTGGGCAAAGCCTCAACCAGCAGACGAGAGCGCAGACCAGCCAAGGCGCCGTCCGCCATTTGTTGCGGCGTCCGCTTGCGCAGCCATCCCCCGCTGCCTTTGTCCAATCCGCACTGGGCGACAACTTTGCGCAGCACGTCATCGCTGCGGATCAGTTCTACCTCGGAGTTCATTTCTTCTTCCGCCACCGAGGACTGCACCATCACCGCCTGGGCCGCGTCGGGGCTAGCCACCGGATCGACGCGCTGCCGCCGGACCAGGATCTTGGTCTCCGCGCGATATTCGGGCGTGAGAATGACATACGCGATTGTGCCCGCGAGCACGCCAAAAAAGCACAACAGCACCGCGCGGCGGCGGCGGAAACCCATAGCCACAACATCGCGCAACGTCCACGACAGTGCGGTCGGGGTTCGCCGGACCATCAATTCTTGTCCTTCCATACTCACCAACTCCTTCGGAATATTAGCTAAGGGAGACCGGGAGACATATTGAAACCATACGAGGGGATAAACTGCTGGATCTTCGAAAGCTTATTCTTGGGAACAAAAATCATGTCCCCCGGCTTCAAGTGCAGATCCTCGGTCAAGTTCCGGCTGTTTTCCATTTGCTTCACGTTCAGCAGCTTGGCTTCGATCCACTCGTCGTTCACCCGCCGGTACAGCACCACCTGGGAATGTTTCGACGAGTTCTGAAAACCACCCGCAATCGCGATCCCTTGTATGACCGTGGTGTCGCCGCGAAGATCATATTTGCCGGGATGGCCCAGTTGCCCATCGGCGATAAAATAAGGCCTTTCGAAATCTTTCAGCAAAATCGAAATGCGCGGATTGGAAAGTACGGCGCTGTACGCCGTGCGGATTTTCTCGGTAAGCTCCGCAACCGTCAACCCGCCGGCATAAATCTCGCCCGCCTCGCGTAGCGCAACAAAACCATCGGGCAGCACCGTGAGGCTTTGATTGAATTCGGGAGTGAATTCAAATGTGAGGTCGAAAGCATCGCCCGGCCGCAGCTTGTATCGCGGATAACGTTCCGCAAACGTAGGAGAGTTGTTCGCGTTTGTCACGGACGGTGACACCGGAGCAGCACCGCTCGCGGCTGCCGTCCCTTTGCTTTGACTCGAAGCCGCTTCTTGCCCGGCCACGGCGCCGCAACAAAGCAGAGTAACCACGACCATCCACAACATTTGCTTCATGCACACTCCATGATCGCGACCGATAGTTCGCGCAATACTAATCCAAGGGTTCCAGCCCGCCGGTATCTCATGGGTTTCGGTTCAGCGTGCTGCGAAAGACCATGGGTGAATGAGCACCCGGGCGCGAAGGCATCCTGCCTCGAAACAGGCTGAGGCTGCCCTATTTAGCTGCCATAACTATAGAACAGCGGACAAACGATTCCAAGTGGTGGAAGGTACTCAGGAATAAGCGCAAACGGGGCACCAAAATGCCCATGGACGAAAGACTCTAGCGCACCGGCAACCCAGTCACGCACCACAGTCCTGCTCAAGGCGTAGAAATCCATTTCGCGGTCAAAGCCGGCATTTCCAAACAATCAACACATAAATTGCACGCGTTGCGACTCCGGAACGCGAACGGCCCGATACTAAACAGTAACCCCCTCCTCACGCCGCCTCGGATACTCTCGTGGGTTGCGAAAATTCCGACATTGGCACATTCCGCTCGCCGCCGCGCAACCGCCCCATTCCAGCGGCGAGTCGAGCGTGCCGAATCGTTGTGGTGCCAGAGCGGTGAGTGTCTTGACACGCAAGGCACGTGTACTGGCGACATGTACTTCTGACACCTATCTGCCAAGAACGAGAAGCACGTACAGTGTGCGAGCCGGACAATTGATTCCGGTCGGTTAGTCCCAGTCCGGGATGACTGCGCGGTCGGCACAATGTATAGTGGCGAGGCCAATCTGGACCGTGGATCCGCCACTCTCACAGTCGAGGTAGTGCAATGTACCCCAACTTTGCAGAACGCAGGCGTCAGTTTAAATTTCCTGGAACCGGCGTCACAGAATGCCTGGCAATACTGATGTTCATTTTCTGTTTCTTGCCATCCGCATTCGCGACCGGCGCCGGCAAGTCCAACGTCCCTTGCCAGGGAACGACAATCTCCCCCACCGACGATATCGTCGGCATCATTAACAATGGCCAGCCAAATCAGACATTTTGCATTCAAGGCGAGCACCGCATCACCACGACCATTCAACTCTTATCCGGACAGTCGCTCATCGGCACCACGTCGAACGCGCGCATCAGCGGAGCTGTTGTATTGAGCCCATGGCAGCCAACCTCGACCCAGGGCGTCTACTACTACGATGGTTCCTACGCCAACATCCAACCACATCAGCAGAAGCAGTATTCCAGTGGGAGCTCGAACGTCTGCTACTGGGTTTCGACCTATCTCGACGATCTTTTTTTCCAAACTAATTCAAGCGGCGAACAAAGAGTCATGCGGGTTCTGAGTCAGGAAGAAGTCGACCCGACCAAGCCGGTTACTACCCAGGGACAGGCAATAACCGCTGGCGAAGCTGGCCGCTTCTTCTTCGATTACGCCAACCACCGCATTTATGTGAGTCTGCCCAACAATCAGGACCCCAACACGGTCTCGGTGGATCTGGCGATCAACCTCAACCATCCCCATGACGAGGCAATACTCTTCGGACCGGGACAGACCAACGTGACCTTGCAAAACCTGTTCGTGGAAAAGGGAATGAATTACGGGATTTACGCTGGCGAAGGATGGACCCTGAAAGACATGACGGTCCAGTTCATTCACAACGTCGGCGTTTACAGCATGGTGGGCGCGGCCGGCCAGCCTGCCACCGTCGACGATGCCCTGTTCACGAATAACGGCCGGCTCGGCTTTCACTCCGGCTCTGCCAGCGACCTGACCATGACCAACAGCGAGATGTCCTGGAACAACATTGCCAACTTCCGGCCCACCGACGGTCAGACCGGAAGCGGCGCGTGTTTAAAAGGCTACAAGGATGCCGGCGCCTTTCACATCTTCCATAACATCGGCACTCCATCGCAAACCGCCGTCAGCATCGATAACCTGTGGAGCCACGATAACGTCGCGGATGGATTATGGTCCGACGGCGGTTCGCAATATACCCAGATTACAAATTCCACTCTTAGCGGCAACGAGCGCTTCGGCTACGTGCATGAGATCAGTTGCCAGGTCGTGTTCAGCGGCAATACGATCTACGATAATGGCTACTCGCTGAAGAACCCCGATATCAGCGGTGGAGGAGTTGAAGTGAGTGACTCGAATTTCAACACCTTCACTTCCAACACCATCTACAACAACTATCCTGGTTTTGCCTTTCATCTCACCCTGCAGGCAGTCCACGGCGACATGAAAATGAACAAGTGCTTGCACGCTAAGCACAGCTACGACACTGGCCACACTCTCAAATACAACCAGGTCGTGAGCAATAGCATTTATGAATGTTCCGGGGAAGCGTCGATCGGAAAGGTCTGGGGCGCGGGTGGACCGCTAAACAAACGGCACAACACCTACCAGTCCAACAACTACTTTCTGGCGGATTCGAGCTCCGAATGGTTTGCGGACGGTGACAGGCAAGGCCACTACCTGCTGGAGGACTGGACCACCTGGCAGCAGGAAGCGCATGACACGCAAGGCAGCATAACTATCGGATGCCACAAGGGAGAGAGTCTACCCACCAACCAATAATGAAGTCGATCATCGGCGCCGCAGGTCGCATATACCCGTCGCCGTTTCTCAGCGACAATCCAGTAGATTGCAGGACCCCCGCCATGCACTCCGCTCTGGCGTTGTGAGCCCGCGATTGGGGATCTCTCAGGGCAGGAGTCCGTATACTTTTAGCGCTCTGCGTGCCGCCACATACACCCGTCCATTGGCAACCAAGGGGACAGGCTTATGCAATCCGACGCCCGCGACGGCATCACGCGCCGCATTCTGGTTTGTGTCGTAGTACTCTTGAGTAAGATCGTTGGGGTTGAAGGCCCACAGCGTAGGCCTGGGCGCCTCAAACTGAAGCGCCCACACGATCCCGTCATTCGTCCCGTTCGCCGAGATAATCGGCGGCAATCCCCCCATCGGGGTCGTGCCGGTTGAAGTCGCTGTAGTGGGCAGCAAGCCGTTATTCAAAGTAAACATCTTCGGATAATCAAAACTTCCGAAGATGTAGACATTCCCCTGGAAGTAGCTGGGAGCGTTCCAGATACCGTAGTAGGGCAAATGATTAGCAACCGATGGCTTGATGGCCCCCACAATGTACTGCACGATGTTATTAGTCAGGGGGTTGTATCCACCTAGATCGTCGCGGTTCATGACATAGATGGTGCCTTCCTTGCCGCCGCCCAGCATGAGGTGCGGATAATTTCCCGGCTGGTCCGGCAACAGCAAAATCCCGCCCGAGGAAACATCCCAGTCCTGATCATTCAGAAGCGTGTAATTGCTTGGGGTATAGGAATCGCTGAGCACCAGGCTGCCATTGTTGGGAGTTAACTTCAGCACCGACAGGCCAAAATCGCTGACATTATCGAACGTCCCGTTTCCGGTCTGTAAGAAAATGTTGCCGTCCGCATCGGCTGCCAGGCCTGCACCCATTTGCCACACCCCGCCAGCTTCGCCCTCTGGCGTCGTGCAGAAGACATACTTCAGGGCCAGGGTTTGAGAATCGAAGCCGAGAACCCAGCCGTGAAACGGTTTCGTGTCCTCGATGGATGCCGTTCCGATATACACCACACTGTTCTCATCCTGCGCCGATTTAGAAAGAAGCAACCCAGGCCGGGAGTTCTCCAGATGAGGGTCGAATGACACCATGCCCACCTTCCCGTCTCCCGCCGCCGCCCCTGTGCCGGGAACTGACGCCTGAACCACAACCGGGCCACCGAATTTCTCCTGACCGGTGGCGATGTCGAGGGCATGCAGCCGGTGAACATAAGTTCCGGTGCATTCGCCCGTTGGATTCTCCAAAGTGCGCGCTTCCACGTACATGGTATTCGTGGTCGGGTCGATTACAGGAGTTGGCGTGATACCCCACTGCCCAAGAGTGAGCAGACATTGGCCGGGGACTGGGATCACGTTGGGGGGATCGATGAAACTGTCCTTCCACAGCGCGCCTTCCACCTTTCCGTCGGCGTCGTACGCGTATACGGTGTCATTTTCAGTCGCGACATACACCACATTGTGATGGCCGGCAGACCCGGCCAGCGGACTAGGAATGTACAGATTGGCCACATAAAGGGGTTGTGCAGTCACTGCTTCATCGATCGGATAAGAAAACAGTTTTCCAAAGGTGTTCACGTTCACGTTTTCCGGAGTCAACACCGTTTCCTGCAAGTTTTGCCCGGTGCGGGCGTTGTCGCCCTTGTTGGTATACATTCCCGGGTAATCCACCAGGTAGACCGCGGCACGGCTGAGCTTGCTGCTGTCCGCCACGCTAACGGCCTTGATGGTGTGCGTGCCAACCACAAACTTCACCGGTGGACTATAGAGGCCGTTGGCATCGATCGTGCCTCCGTTCTTATACCCTCCCTGGTGCCCGTCAACATACCAGAGCACGGCGGTGTTCTCCGTGCCTTTCACTGTTGCCTTGAACTGTTGGGTGACCATCGAGGTCACGGGCGCATTGGCGGGGCGAACTCTGACCGTAATCCCACTATCCGGCGCGCTCGCCTTTAAGTGCCGTGAGCTGGCCGTACCGGCGGATAACTCGGGTTGAGGTCCTGCGTTCTTGCCAGTAGTGCCCGGGCCCGGTTGGGCTGCCATCACTGCCAGAACAAATCCGATCATGACGAACAGAGATCCCCGGATGTGGGTTGCGGATTTCATGTGATCCTCCTTACCTCGTTGAACGAAAAACTCAGGCCGCAAAGGATTAGGCAACGTCCATTCGCGAAACGTGCGTCATGATGTAGAAAGCGCGCTCGCCGAGCAGAGAGCGAACGGTCTGGCGAAGGCGTGGGGGCTAACAGAAAAGCTTGCAGAGGATACTCAGGAGAAAATGCGTGGCACGCGTTTCCGCTCTCGTTGTTTCCATGTGCGGTATCGAGTCGAGACGTCCACCCCACCTTCGGTTCTCTGGGGAAGACCACGGCATGGTCAGTGGGCCGAACGAAGTGAGTCCGAGAGGCAGGTGGAGCAATGAGATCAACCGGAGTATCGGTTTCGTTGAACGTTGCGCCTGGATCGTCTACAGGCGGACGCTTCGGTGCGAGGTAAATGCATAGCAATCCGAGCGCGATAATCGCGGAGCGCAGCTGCTTCACAACAACACCCAAGCTGGCTGAGAAAATACCCCCACTGCAATGGTTTGTCAACGCGAAATTGCACCGTGAAAACGGTGCAGCCTGGCCGCGCCTGCCAGAAACTCGGCCGCCGTCCGCCAGCCCTCAACCCAACGACCTTCAGCACTCCTGGAGATTCCACGCGGGAAACACCAACAGAGGTAAACACTCCGGGAACTATGCGAACCGGTAAGTCGCTCAGGCCCGGGCGAAGTCATGCAACTTCCCGTGAGCCTCATTCCAGAGCCGGAACAGTTCGCCATTCGTCACCGAAGTGAGCCCGCATTGCGCGGCCGACTGTAGCGCCGAAGAAAGCTGGTCCCATTGTCCAAGGTCTTCCACTTCCCAGCCGTGGAAGTACAAATGGACAATTCCTCCGTGTTGCTCCACCTGGCGCAATCCGTGGAAGAAGTGCGCCTGCCAGTTCGTCGCGCCCTTGTAGACCGAGAAGAAATTGCGGATCCCTGTCCAGTTGCGCTCGAGAACAGCGTGCCGCACCTGAATCAGCTGACTATGATCACAAGCGTGAGTGCTGACTCCCCAAAGGAATGGGTCTGCCGGAAATGTGTGGACATTGAAGTGGCAAGTGCGGCCGCCGAGGAACCCCGCTCGCTTGACCAGGCCTGGCGTACGTCGGTTGAACCTACCTTGGGGATAGCAGAACGACGTTACCGGTTCTCCCAGCAAATCTTCCAGCCACTTCCTGCCGTCGCGAATTTCTGCCCACGCTTGCTCATCCGACAGCGATCCCAAGGCTTTGTGGTTGTAGGTGTGGCTTCCGATTTCGAAGCGGCGCGACAATTCCCGGATGTGATCCGGCGGCATGACGGCGTGCTCAGGATTGGTCGCGGGGATGTAGAAAGTGGCTTGCAATCCGTACTTCTGAAGAAGCTCGGCGGAGCGAAGATCCTGAGGAGATCCGTCGTCTACGCTGACGGTAATGTAGCGTTGGCGAGTCACGCGCTACTCCATCGCCAGTTCGGTGGCCGCTACCTTCTGCTGAGGCTCGCCGCTCGACGACGACCTTCTGGCAATGACCTCTTCGTAGATTTTCATGAGCTGGCGGTAATTCACCGACGCTGTGTACTTGAGTTCGTACTCGGCGCGAGCCTGCTCAGCCAGGCAATTCATGTAGTCAGGCTGGTCCCAGGCCAACGCCATGGTCCGCGCAAGGTCATTGACATCGCCCGGACGGAACAAAAGTCCAGTACGTCCGTGCTCCACAACCTCGCGCATCGCGCCCAAGTCAGATGCGATGACCGGCACACCGCAGGCGAACGCTTCGATAATCACCAGCGGCAAGTTCTCGTACCATTCGCTGGGGAACACCACAAAACGGGCGCCTTTGATCTGCTCGAAAACTCGGCTGTGCGGCAACCATCCCGTGAACTCCACGTTGGGATACACCTTGGCAAAGGCTTCGGTCTCGGGCCGGCAATGGCCGTCTCCCAAGATTCGCAAGGTGCGGAAGTGAGGCATTTGAAGCCAGGCTTTGAGCAGCGTCCGAATGCCTTTCTCCGGGTCGAGCCTTCCTGCGAACAGAGCATACGATCCACTGCCGGTGCGGGGGCCCGGATCGGGGTCAACAAAGTTCGGCTTGACTTGCACTTTGTACTTAGGAAACCCGGCGTCCACGTAGCGGCTTTGGGAAAAGCCCGTGAGGACGATGTAACAGTCAACCATTTCCGACCAGGTCTTCTTGGCATGGTGCACGGTCAACATCAAAGCAACCGCGGCGGTCTCGGCGCGCGAATCGCGATAGCAGGCATGAACCGCGCCCTGCCAGAATTTTCCGGTAATGCAATCTTCGCAGGGCTTCCCGTCCCGGCAAAAATTTCCTCCCGGACATAACAGACGGTAGTTGTGCAGAGTTTGAACCACCGGCACATTTTCACTTCGGCAGGCCCAGAAGATCGAAGGAGAAACCAGGGGAAACGCGTTGTGCACATGCACAATGGCTGGCTTGTGTTGGCGCAGTAGGGCGGTCACGTCGCGATGCGAGTCGGAAGCCCAGACCGTCTTGCCCAGGAGCCCGATCTTGCGCACGATCGAATAGTTTTTGATTTCAT
>Ga0210407_10004672_pt1 | contig 10724 bp, 8 predicted proteins | sample IncBWC27MmetaG_FD_150860 | JGI IMG/M metagenome (GOLD analysis project Ga0210407, IMG submission 150860) | Forest soil microbial communities from Barre Woods Harvard Forest LTER site, Petersham, Massachusetts, United States - Inc-BW-C-27-M | ecosystem: Environmental > Terrestrial > Soil >... | reverse complement strand
TTGGACGATTTCGCGGCAACTTTGGTGGGGGCACCGGATTCCGGCGTGGTATTGCAAAGAACACAAGCACATCACCGTGGCGCGCGAAGTGCCGGCGAAATGCGCGACGTGCGGCTCGGCGAATTTGGAGCAGGATCCCGATGTGCTGGATACGTGGTTTAGTTCGGGGCTTTGGCCATTTTCAACGCTGGGCTGGCCGGAGGAAACTGCGGACTTCGAGAAATATTATCCGACGAGCTTGCTGATCACCGGGTACGACATCCTGTTTTTGTGGGTGTCGCGGATGATCATGCTGGGGATCCACTTTACGGGCAAGATTCCCTTTCGGGCGGTTTATATGCATTCGCTGGTGCGCACGGCGAGCGGCGAGAAGATGTCCAAGTCCAAAGGGACGGGGCTGGATCCGGTGGCGCTGAATCAGCAATACGGGACGGATGCGATGCGGTTTTGCCTGACGTCGATGGCGGCGCCGGGGACGGACATTATCTTATCGGATGACCGATTGGCCGGGGCACGGAATTTTGCGAACAAGATTTGGAATGCGGCGCGATTTTTGTTTGTAAATCTGGAGAAGTTTGAGGAAGGCGGGACGAAGCTGGAGGAGCTGGCTTCGCCGGAAGTGCGTTCGAAAGCGCCGTATGCCGCGGGAGGACAGATTCCACTGGTGGATGCGTGGCTGTTTGCGCGGCTGGCGGAGACGATTGAGCTGGTGAACGAGGCGCTGGCGAATTACCGGTTTCACGAAGCAGCACAGGGCGTGTATCAATTTTTCTGGGGGGATTTCTGCGACTGGTACATCGAGTGGGTCAAGCCGGAACTCCAGAGCTTAAACCGTGAGCGAGCCGTTGTGGCTTGGAAGAATTTGATCGCTGCGTTCAACGATGCGTTACGCCTCCTGCATCCCTTCATGCCATTTTTGACGGAAGAGCTGTGGCATCAGTTGCCGCAAGAGAGCGGAGCAAAATCGATCGCGCTGGACGTATTTCCAACGGCACGGAAAGAATGGGCACAAGAGAAGATTGTGGACGCGGTAGATATCTTTTCCCAAATACAAGATGTTATTACCGCCCTGAGAAATATCCGCGCGGAGATGAAGCTTGATCCCAAGAAGAAGATCCCCGCTGACTTTTGGAGCACTTCCGAGCTGGTCCGCAAGAGGGTGCAAGCCGAGTCTGATGTGATTCAGCGACTTGGGGTTCTAAGCGAGTTGAAGATTTCATCGACGGCGCTGGTGCAAGCTGGCGGAGCGGTGCGGTCGACAGCTTTGTTTGACGTACGCGTTGCCTATTCGGACGTAGTGGATGCGACGGCTGAAAAGATACGGCTGAAGAAGGAAATCGAGGGGCTGCAGAAGGCCATTGCTTCAAAGGAACGGCAGCTCGGGGATGAGACGTTTCGCAGCCGGGCGCCGGAGAAGATTGTCAAGGGACTGGAAACGACGCTTGGGGAACAACGCGTGGAGCTGCAGAAACTGCAGGAACGGCTTGGACAATTGGAAAAGGGCTCTTGACGGGTTTGCTTGTGAATGGGTACTGGGAAACGTAAGCTAGGCGCGCGAGGACGCGCTTCATGGCGATGGCTCAGGACACTCTTCCCGGAACGACGGACCGGCGGCTGGCGGGATTGCTGACGCTGCTGGCCGAAAATTCCATGATTGTGATCAGCGGGGCGCGGATCGCGAAGGAGATTGGTGTTTCGCGATCGACGGTGTGGCGCTGGGTGCAGCGATTGCGCGCGCTGGGCGTGAAGGTGAAAGGCCAGCCGGCTACGGGATATTTTCTGGAGCAGACGTCGGACATCCTTACCGCTGACCTGCTGCGGCAGCGGCTGAAGGGGAGCCTGTTCGGAAAGCGCATTTATCATTTTTTCAAGACGGATTCGACAAACCGCGTGGCGCTGGAACTGGGGCATGCGGGCGAGCCGGAAGGCGCGGTGGTGCTTGCCGAGGAGCAGACCGCCGGCCGCGGGCGGGCAGGACGCGCCTGGATTTCGGACCGGGCTACGGGGCTCTATGTGACGCTGCTGCTGCGGCCGAAACTGGCGCCGGTGCAGGCGCCGCTGCTGACAATGATGGCGGGACTTTCAGCGCGATCGGCGGTGCAGACATTGACGGGGCTGGCGGTGGATTTGAAATGGCCGAACGATCTGTTGATTGGCGGGAAAAAGGCTGGCGGGATTTTGACGGAGATGCACGCCGAGCCCGGGCAAATTCGATTCGTGATCGTGGGAATTGGGCTGAACGTAAATCAGGAGAAGTTTTCTGGAGAGGTGGCGGAAACGGCCACTTCGCTTCGGTTGGAGACGGGTAAACTGCAGTCACGCATGGAACTGCTGGCGCGGTTGCTGCGGGAATTCGAGAGCGACTACAATCGATTGTTGCGCGAAGGCGTTGCGAGCGTGGTGGAGAGATTTGAAGCTGTTTCGACTTACGCCAAGGGGAAACGCGTTCGCGTGACGAATGGAACTGAGAGTTACGCGGGGACGACGGCAGGGCTGGGGCCGGAGGGGCTGCTGCAGGTGCAACGCGACGATGGGAAGCTTATGACGGTGATTGCGGGCGATGTGGCGGAGGCTCGCTAGATGCTGCTGACGATTGACGTGGGTAACACCAACACGGTTCTGGGCGTTTTCCGCGGCGAAGAATTGGTCGCCAACTGGCGGCTGACGACGGCGCGCGAGCAGACGGTGGATGAATACGGCGTGCTGACGCGGAATTTGTTCACACTGTCGGGGATGGATCGCGATGCGATTACCGGGGTGATCATCAGTTCGGTGGTTCCGCCGGTGAATTGGACGCTTGGGGAGATGGCGCGCGTTTATTTTGGCAAGAAGGCGCTGTTCGTGGAGATGGGTGTCAAGACCGGGATGGCCGTGCTGGTGGACAATCCTTCCGAGGTTGGCGCGGACCGCATTGTGAATGGCGTGGCGGCGTACCACAAATATGGCGGGCCGTGCATTGTGGTGGATTTTGGGACGGCGATTACGTTTGATGCGATTTCGGCGAAGGGTGAGTATCTCGGCGGAGTGATTGCGCCGGGGCTGGGAATTTCCTCGGAGGCACTGTTTGCGCGTACGGCGCGATTGCCGCGCGTGGAAATCAAGGATCCCGGAAAAGTGATCGGCACGAACACCGTGACGCACATGCAGGCGGGGCTGTATTACGGTGCGGTCGACATGGTGGACGGGATGCTGGGGCGCATGAAGAAAGAGCTCGGCGAGGATGCAAAAGTTGTAGCGACGGGCGGGCAGGCCAAGCTGGTGGCGAAGGGTTCGAAGCACATTCAGCACACGGATGAGTTTCTTACGTTGATGGGGCTGCGCTTGATCTGGGAGAAGAACCAGGGAGTTGATCAAGCGAAGGGCGCTGCAGTAGAAGCGCGCGGAACGCGACCTCCGGCACAGGCACAAAAAACTCAGCGATAAGCTGCACGCGGAACAATCAGCTGCGACATAGTCCATACTAGAGGCCCAGGGCGCGAACCACCGAAATGGACGGCTGGAACTACTTCAACTACTTCACGGAAATCGAAGCGTATTTCTGGAAGAAGCGCGGGGCGCATCTGCTGGTGTCGCCGCTGGATTGGGCGATCATGGAGGCGTGGCAGAAGGCGGGCGTGCCGCTGGAAGCAGTGTTGAAGGGGATCGACAATGCGTTTGAGAGCTATCAGCGATCGCGGCGCGGCGCAAATAAGCCGCTGAAGAGCCTGGCGTATTGCACGGACGCGGTACTTGAAGCGGCGGAGGAGCAGCAAGAAGCGGCGGCGGGCAGCGCACCGAAAACGACAGACGCAGCGAAACAGCAAGCCTTTTCGCGCGATGAATTGAAGGCCTACTTTGCAAAGAATGCCGAGGCACTGAAGCGAGCGGCGGAGACTGGAGTGCATGGGCCGGAGATGTCTGGAAGATTTAGAGAAATTGCGGAATCGCTCGCGAGCAGCGCGATCTTGCTGGATTTGCCGGGGATGCTGGACCTGGAAGACCTGGAGCGGCGGTTGACCATTTTGGATGAGAAGCTGCACGCCGTGCTGACGACGCACGCGACGGAAGAGTTGATGCTGAAAATCCGGCGAGAAGTGGATAGGCAACTGGCTTTGTACCGCCGGAAGATGAAAGCGGAGCAGCTGGCCATGGTCGAGAAACAATATGTGCACAAGCGGCTGCTGGAGGAGTTCGGATTGTCGCGGCTGAGTCTCTACTATTTTCCCTGAAATTGCTTCGAGCAAGGCGCACCTTTCTTTTCCACGCGAAAAGTCGCAGAATGGAACACGAATATGGCTGAAGAGTTAAGATTAACGATTGAGAAGCTTGTGTACGGGGGAGATGGATTGGCGCATGCCGACGGAAATACGGTGTTCGTGCCTTACGTGCTGCCTGGCGAAGAGGTGAGGGCAGCGGCAAAGTCCAAGAAGAAGAAACTGATCTGGGGCCAACTACTGGAAGTGACGGCGGCAGCGAAGGAGCGCGGCAAGGCGAAGTGCGCGCATTTTCAGAAATGCGGGGGTTGCCACTATCAACACATTTCTGCAGCTGACCAACTTCGATTGAAGGCGGAGATTTTGCGGGAGACGCTGTCGCGGCTTGGCGGTATTACCTGGAATGGCGCGGTTGTCGAGCATGCTGCTGAACCCTATGGCTACAGAAACCGGGCGCAGTGGGCGGTACGGAGCGGAATGCCACGTGCGCTGGGGTATTTTTTGCCGGAGAGTTCGGTGATTGTGCCGATTGATGAGTGTCCGGTGCTTTCGCCACGGCTGACGCAGACGTTTCTGCAGTTGCAGGAAATGGCACGCTCCGGAAAGCTCCCGATGGGCATCCAGGAGATTGAAGCGTTTGCGGATTCGAGAGACGAAAAGATTGCGCTGAACGTGGCCTTTGAGAAATTCACTAAGCCGGCCGCGGAGCTGGCTTCGGCATTCACGGCCAATCTGCCGCAACTCGAGAGCCTGCTGTTGCTGGACACAAAGAAGGACCGGTTCGAATTGACGGGACCGGGGTATTTGCAGCATGAAGCCAGCGGGTACAAGTTTCGTGTGAGCCATTTGTCATTTTTTCAGGTGAATCGCTTCTTGATCGAAGACTTGCTGAAGACCGTCACGGCAAATGCGCGGGGCGCGCTGGCCCTCGATCTTTACTCAGGCGTGGGCTTCTTCACTCTTCCACTGGCAAAGAGTTTCGAAAGGGTGGTGAGCGTGGACGCAAACCTTGCCGCTACAAGGGATCTCTACGCCAACGCGGAGGCCGCGGGTGTGACGATCACTTCGCACAACGAGCACGTGGAGGATTTCCTGAAGAAAACACACGAAAAGCCGGACCTTGTGGTCTTAGATCCCCCGCGGGCCGGCTTGGGGGCTGAGGCAGCTCAGAAACTCGCAGAGCTTGGCGTCGCGGAGATCATTTATCTTTCCTGCGATCCTTCCACGCTGGCGCGAGACCTGGCGGTCTTGACAGGTTCCCCGCGCATGCCAAAGGAAATCTCTGCGCCAAGCAACCACTACGAAATCACAGAGATGCATCTGTTCGACCTGTTCCCCCAGACCTTTCACATTGAAACGCTCGTAAAGTTGAGAAGGATCCCATGAGGCTGCCGGCCGTAACGATGGCCGCGGCGTTCGCCTGTGGCATCGTTCTCGGCCTGCATCCAGCCGCTGTCCGCCATGCTTCGTCTGGGAGTCTCCTCCTTGCTTTGCTTATCCTGACCGCGCTTTCAGTTCTTGCCGGATTTTTTCTGGTGAAGCTCGATCGTCTGTTTTCGGCCGCTGGCGCTTCCCTACTCAGCTGGGTTTTACTGGGCCTCCTGGGCGCCGTGATTGCAGAACAACCGCGGGCCTCGGAGCACGTTAGTTCTCTCGTGGAACGAGGGAGCATCGAACTGAAAACACCGTTGCGTTGGCGCGGGCAGCTGCGGGATGAGCCCGCGCGGCTGCCTTGGGGACACGGATATGAAATCGAACTTTCGGGAGTGGAGTTCGAAGGCGCGTTGAGACCAGTACGGGGCGGTCTGCGCTTGAGTTTCACGCCGCATACGGAAGGTGAGTTGCCGCCAGCGCTTCATGCGGGCGATGAAGTGACTGTGCTGGCAGAAGCCCGGCAGCCACAAGTATTCAAGGATGAAGGTGTGTTCGACCGGCGGGCTTACCTGGCGCAGCAGAACATCGATCTGGTGGCAACGCTGAGAGCACCGGAATTGATCGAGCGACTGGTAGTTGCAACTCCGACGGTTCCCACACGCTTGGCTCGAGCGCGGCGGCGATTGCGGGATGAGATCGATGATCTGTTTGGTTCGGGTTCGCAACCAGCAGGAGTCTTGCGAGCAATGCTTTTGGGTGATCGCAGCTTTGTCGATCGCGCCGACGCAGCGGATTTTCAGAAGACGGGCGTCTTTCATGTGCTAGTGGTGGCAGGCTTGCACGTGGGCGCACTGGCATTTGCGTTCTATTGGATCGGACGCAAGCTCCGGCTGTCACCTGCGTGGACGGCGCTTTTCACGCTACTACTGTTGTTTTCGTATGTAGCGGTCGTGGAACAGCGGCCTCCGGTGATGCGTGCGGCGATGATGGCGGGAATCGTGCTACTCGGAGGATTTTTCTTCCGGCGCCTTGATTTGCTCAATTCGGCGGCGGTGGCAGCGCTGGTGCTGCTCGTGGCAAAACCGCTCGCCTTGCGAGATTCGAGTTTTCAACTCACGTTCGTCGCCATCGGCTGCATTGCTGGGCTAGCAGCGCCGTGGCTGGAGAAAACAGTTCGGCCCTATGTGCTAGCGTTGCGGGACTGGAGAGACGTCACGCGGGATGCAGCCCACAAACCGCAGGCGGCGCAGTTTCGCATCGATCTTCGTTCTTTGATGCAATGGGTTTCTGCTCGCATACCACACCGGGTCACTCCAAGGGCGGAAGATGCACTCGTCGGCGGACTGGGATTGACGTTGCGAGTGTGGGAGATGCTCGTTGTGACGCTGGCGCTGCAAATCGGGATGCTGCCGCTGATGGCGCGCGATTTTCACCGAATCACATTGTCAGGGCCGTTGGTGAATCTTGCGGCAGTGCCATTGACGGGCGTGGTTGTGCCGTTGGGATTCTTGACTTTAGCGACCGGACTGCTCTTCCCTGCCCTGGGTAGGATTCTGGCTGTGCCGCTCGCTTGGATCACCATGATGCTGGTCCACACTGTTCAGTGGTTCGCGCATTTTTCGCGGTGGAGTTACCGCATTCCTGGGCCTTCCGAGTGGCTTATTGCGGTCTTTTTTGTTTCTGCGCTGCTTGTAGCAGCGGCCTTTCGAATAAATCACCGAGTCCGCGGAAACATAGCGCGGGTGTCGTTGCTGGCTTGGATGGTGGCCGCGCTTTTGGTGGTTATCTACCCGTTTGGCCCGCGATGGGCTGCGGGAAAACTGGAGGTCTCCGTCCTGGATGTGGGCCAGGGCGATTCTTTGTTCGTAGTTTTTCCCGGCGGCAAGACGATGCTGATTGATGGCGGCGGGGCCTCCGGCGGATTTCCCGGGCACGAACTGAATGTTGGCGTCGATCCCGGCGAGGAGGCGGTGTCTCCCTATTTGTGGTCAAGGGGATTTCAGAAGCTGGATGTGGTGGCGTTGACGCACGCGCATCAGGACCATCTCGGAGGTCTGACGGCAATCCTCGAAAACTTTCGTGTCGGAGAGCTTTGGATCGGGCGTGATGTTTCTTCTCCAGCATTGGCGAAGCTGGAAGAAATTGCGAGAACGCGGCGAATCCCGATCGAACATGAGCTGCGTGGCAAGTTTTTTTCCTGGGATGCCGTTGCCGGAGCCGTGTTGTGGCCGGAGACGACCGGAGCAGAGGTTTCCGCTCCCGCAAAGAATAACGACTCGCTGGTGCTGCAGCTACGTTACAGAAACCGGAGAATGCTGCTGACAGGGGATGCGGAGAAGCAAGCAGAGAAAGAGATTCTTACGGAAAACCCGGCGGACGCGCTACGCGCAGATGTTCTGAAAGTGGGACACCATGGAAGCAAGAATTCCACTTCTCCCGAGTTTCTTGAGGCTGTGCGGCCGCAGGTGGGAATCATTTCCGCAGGAGAAAACAACGCGTATGGACATCCTAACAGCGAACTATTGGAACGATTGGCAAACGCCAACGTCCGCATTCTGCGAACGGATCGTGATGGCGCTATCCATGTTTTGACGGATGGAACGCGCCTGGAAATCGACTGTTTCGCAGCATGTCCGGATGCGGCGAGGGCGGCAATTCAATAGAGGTGGAGAAACCAAATCGCAAGCAGAACCGCGAGAAGCAGTAAGAAACCAACGGCAGCTTGCCATTCGTGGTTTTTCTTGTACTGCGCGAAGGAAAACCCGCCTGCGGAATCTCCGGAAAGTCTTCCGGGAGTCAGTCGTGGGAAGAAAAGGGGGACAGCGCGAACGTATTCCTCGAAGGAAGCGCCATGACGCGGGCGGAGCTCGTTTTCTTCACGCCGCATGACGATGGAATAGAACAGCGCGAAGTAGCCACCAAGAATGGCGAGGGAGATCCAAGAGCGTGCCGCAATACCGACGGCTAGAGCGAGGATCGCGCTGCCAAGATACAACGGATTGCGGGTGTAGGCGTACGGGCCGGTGACGGTGAGGACTTCTTGTTTGTGAAGATATCCTGCGGCGGAAGCGCGAATCGACAGGCCGGTCAAACCAACCAGTGCACCGATGAGAACGCTGCGGGGCGTAGGGCGGGCAAACCAGAGGACGGCGATGGCCAGCGGATAGCCAAGGCGAACTCGCCAACGGACGAAAAAGGCCCCCGCAGCGCTCATGTGCGTGCCTCGACGAGACGGCGGACCGATTCGAGAACAGTATCGACTTCAATTTCCAACATGGAAGGGTCGACTTGGGTGCTGCGTTTGTAAGTGGTGATAGCGCCAGGACTGCGTAAAACGATGTCGATCGGCGTAGATGCTCCGAGGCTTCCAGGATACGGACCATTGCGCGCCGGATCGGTCGGACCGAAGAGGGCGACCGAGGGAGTTCCAAGAGCTACTGCAAGATGAAGCGGGCCGGTATCGCCGCCAACAATGCAAATGGCGTTGCGAAGAAGGGCCATAAGCTGTCCAGGCTCTCCATTGTAAAAAATTGGGGCTGCATCATCGCTTGAGTCGCGTACGGCCGCGGCCAGAGATTCTTCTCCCGGGCCGTGGTTGATGATGCAGCGCAGTCCAAGCGAATCTCGAATCCCATTGCAAAGCGCGCCGAAGCGTTCGGGGGGCCAGCACTTAGAGCGCCAGCCGCCCCCCGGGCTGAGGACCACGTAATGATCGACATCCAGTCTCCGCAAATGCTCGCGAAATTCGGATTCTTCACTCGGGGGAACGCTCAGTTTCACGGTGCCCGTCGCGTGACGTGCTCCCGCGCGCTGCGAGAGCTGTCCGTTTTGGTCGGCGATGTGCACCTGCGTGGTTCGAACGCGGTCGGTATAAAGAACGGGAACGCCGTATTCGCGGATCGTCTCCGAAGAAAAGCCGATGCGGCGCGGGACGCCGCCAAGAAAAGAAAACGCTGCGGACTTCCACAGGCCTTGATAGTCAATGGCGGTATCGAAGGAGTGTCCACGAATGCGGCTGAGGATTTCCCGCAAGGACGCGAAGGAGCGCGTTTCGGTGGCCCAAATTTCCGTCGCCAAGGAACTGCTCTCGACAAGAAGCTCCCAGCGCGGACGCGTCAGCCAAACAATTTCGGCATCTGGGAAAGATTCGCGAAGCCCCGCGACTGCTGGAAAGGTATGCACGATATCGCCGAGAGAACTGAGCCGCACAACCAGAAAGCGTTGCTCAGGCATGCGGCGCCTTGCGGATGGATTCGAGAAGCGCGCGGGTCGAGTGATCCTTGCGATCACCAACAATCGCCACGCGAATGCCCAGCCGCGCTGCGATGGCACGCTCGGGAACGGTGTCCTCTGTGTAATCCGTGCCCTTGGCATGGACGTCGGGGCGCAGCACTTCCAAGAGAGCTTCGACGTTGGCTTCGGGGAAGAGCACAACGTAGTCTACGCTTTTAAGAGATGCGACAAGCTGGGCGCGCGCATTTTCGTCCAGGACGGGACGGCCGGGGCCTTTCAACGTGCACACGCTGGAATCAGCGTTTACCCCTACGACAAGAATGTCTCCTTCGCTTCGCGCTCCATCAAGATAGCGAATATGCCCCACGTGCAGCGTATCGAAGCAGCCGTTGGCAAAGACGATTCTATGGCCGCGGCGCTTATATTCCGCAAGTTTCTCGCGCAGCACATCGCGGGTGACAATCTTGGATGCGGCGGTGCGCATGATCTAGGAAGCCGCTCCGGAGGCTTCACCGCGAATGGCCTCGAGAAGTTCTTCGCGAGAGACGGTAGCTGTGCCCCGCTTCATGACTACCAAGCCTCCCGCAATGTTGGCGATGTGGGCCGCTTCGAGGGACGAAGCACCGCAGGCTAGGGCAAGAGTGTAAGCAGCGAGAACGGTGTCACCTGCGCCGGTGACGTCGACAGCTTGATCGCTGCCATAGACGGGAATCTGCGTGAGCTGATTCTCGGATCCAAATAGAGCCATGCCATGGCGGCCGCGCGTGACCAAAAGTGATTGAAGCTTCATTGCGGAAAGGGTTTCGCGTCCCACCCGGGCGAGCTCACTAAGGTCTTGGCCGATCGTGGTGGCGTGCTGAGCCTCGAGTTCGGCCTCGTTCGGCGTTGCTTCGGTAATGCCGGCCTTGGCATACCCATGCAAAT